>Ga0081539_10005880_pt1 | contig 12152 bp, 8 predicted proteins | sample TabmetS4T2R2_FD_71023 | JGI IMG/M metagenome (GOLD analysis project Ga0081539, IMG submission 71023) | Tabebuia heterophylla rhizosphere microbial communities from the University of Puerto Rico - S4T2R2 | ecosystem: Host-associated > Plants > Roots > Rhizosphere ...
CACGCAGCCGGCATCAAAAAGTAGCGCGTCCGGGCCCGAAACCGCCCGCATCTTGTAGCCCCTACGGGGATTCCGGTATTGCGGCTGCTCCAGCCGTCCTGCGATTCTTCACGCCTGACCAAGCACGCGCAGCTGTCTTTTCCACTCCTCGGTACCGGGTTCATTGGAGTAGCTATGGCGGAACACGGCGGTCGCGTCCGGCGGACCCTGCTGCTGCTCGTTTTCGTCGTTCTGGGAGCCGGCGCTGCCACCGCCCAGACGATTACCGGCGTCGTGAGCGACGAATCGGGTGCGGTGTTGCCCGGCGTGACCGTGGAAAGCAAGAGTCCAGCACTGATCGAACCATCTCGAAGCGTCGTGACCGACGAGGCGGGCCGCTACCGGATCGTGAACCTTCCGGCCGGTACGTATTCGGTCACGTTCACGCTGACCGGCTTCAGTTCGGTCACCAGACCCGGCATTCAGCTGACGACCGACTTCACCGCGGTGGTGAACATGGAGCTCAAGCTCGGCCAGCAGACGGAGGCGATCACCGTCACCGCCGAAGCACCGCTCGTCGACACCCAAAGCTCCGCTGCGCCGCAGATCATGTCGCGCGAGGTGATCGACGTGCTGCCGACCGGACGCAGCGCCGAGGCGATCGGCGTGCTCATCCCGGGTGTCACGCTGCGAGCCGCCGGCTCCGGCTCGATCTCGAGGGACGTCGGCGGCTCCGCGATGATGAACCAGTCGCCGCTGCAGTTTCGCGGCACGAACGACACCGTGCAGGTGATTGCGGGCATGCGCCGCGTGTACATGCGGCCCGGTCCGGAGTTCAACGGCGTGTATGTGAACGACGGCGCCGTGCAGGAAATGAGCTTCGGCACCGGAGCCGAAGCGATGGACATGGGCCAGTCGGGCATGCGCGTCAACATCATCCCGAAGAGCGGCGGCAACGTCTTCCACGGCACCGTCCTCGGCGCGTATACGAAGGACTCCCTGCAGTCGGAAATGAACATCGACGACCGTCTGCGGTCGCTCGGGTTCACCAACCCCACTGGGCTGGTGAAGCTGTGGGATGTCAATCCCAGCATCGGCGGTCCGATCGTCCGCGACAAGCTGTGGTTCTCCTCGTCCTACCGATCGTGGGGCGTGACGAACACGGCTCCGATCGCGTTCAACGCAGACACGACTCACCAGCTGTATGTCCCGGCCAGCGAAAACGCGACCGATCCGGGCAAGATCTGGGACGTCACCAACCGCCTGACGTGGCAGGCGAGCAGACAGGACAACGTCACGGCGTTCATCGACAACCAGCGACGAACGCGCGCCCGCTTTTCGATCAGCTCGTCGCTCGCTCCCGAAGCCGCGTCAGTGAACGCATTTCCGACGTTGACCTACCAGGCGCGCTGGACCCGGATTCAGAACTCCAATCTCGTGATCGAGGCCGGATACCAGCACTTCAACTCGGAGAACCAGGTCCGCTACCAGGACGCGAGCTTCCGCTCGACCTGGTGCTTCGACAACGTGACGACGCCGAAGACGTCGCCGCCCGCCTATTTCTCGCTCACCGAGCAGACCACGGGCATCACCTATAACGCTGGTGCCGCATGCACCAACGACTTCAACTCCACCGAGCACTTTCTGGGCACGGTGACCTACATCCGTGGCTCGCACGAGGCGAAGGTCGGCGGCTCGCTGTTCCGCGGTGAGTCATACAACCCGAGTCAGCCTCTCGGCTATGCCTCGTATACCTATCGGAACGCACAGCCGCTGTCGGTGACCTTGCGTCTGCCGCGCGCGCAGACCGACCAGGTGAACGCCGATGTCGGCCTCTGGGCACAGGATCGGTGGCGCCTGAATCGCCTGACGCTCAACTACGGTGTCCGGCTCGACGCGTTGCGAACGGGCTGGCCCGAGCAGGAGCTCCCCGCGAACCCCTTCACGGCGGCGGCGCGTTTCGACGCACGGGACACGTTCGTGAACTGGAAGGATGTGTCGCCTCGAGTCGGCGGCGCATACGACGTGTTCGGCACCGGCAAGACAGCCATCAAGGGCAGCATCGCGCGATACGTCGGCGCCGAGACGATCGGCCTGACCGCGCAGGGCAATCCGGTCAGCTCCATCTCGACGACCGTCACGCGGACGTGGACCGACCTGAACGGCGACCGCACGATCTTCAATCCGAATCTGTCGCTGCAGGAAGCCGAGCTCGGGCCGAACACCAACGCGAACTTCGGCAGGCTCGTGCAGACCACGACCGTCGATCCGGATCTGCTCGAAGGCTGGTTCAAGCGTCCCTACACCTACGAATTCGACCTCGGCATCCAGCACCAGCTCGCGGCGCGCGCCTCCGCGACGGCCATGTTCTACCACCGCGTGAGCGGCAATCACCTGGTGATGGAGAACACCGCCGTCAGCAGGAGCGACTACTCCGCGCCGTTCTGCGTGAACGCGCCGCTCGATTCGCGGTTGCCGGGCGGCGGCGGTTATGCGGTGTGTAACCTGTACGACCTCACGCCGACGGCGCTTGGCCGCGTGCAGAATCTGATTACGTCGGCCAGCAGCGTCGGCAGCGGCGTCAGGCAGACGAACACCGGGGTCGACCTCACCGCAAACATTCGAATGGCGCGCGCCCTGGTGCAGGGCGGTCTCGATCTGCGGCGGGATATCGAGGATACGTGCGGCATTCTGACCGCCGATCATCCGGCGGGAACGCAGATCCCGTTTTCCGGAGCTGGCACCGGCGCCATCACGCCAAGTCCGGAAGCGTCGGTGTTCGCGGATGGCAGTCGGTATTGCGACCGCGACAGCGGCTTCCGTCCCGACGTCAAGTTCTCCGGATCGTACGAGCTGCCCTGGTGGGGCCTGCAGACCTCGGCGACGTACCAGAACGCGTCGGGTCCCTCGATCACGTCCACCTGGGCGGTTCCCAACGCGCTGATCGCACCGGCACTCGGCCGCAACCTGTCGGCGGGCGCGACCGCGACCAAGACGATCAACATCATCCAGCCGAACACGCTGTTCGGCGATCGGCTGAATCAGATCGACATGCGCGTCTCGAAGAAGTTCGAGCTGGGCGCCGCGGCGCGGTTCGCGGTGAACTTCGACGTCTACAACGTCACGAACAACAACTGGATCATCGGCTATACGCCGACGTTCGGACCGAACTTCGAGCGGCCGACGCAGGTGCTGGCGCCGCGACTGTTCAAGATCGGCGGCAGCTTCGACTTCTAGTCCCGACACCGGTATGAACCACGAAGGCCGCTCCGCGACACACACGAAGGTGAGGAAGAGTCTCGGGGTCTTCGTGTCGGTGACAGCCGTGCTGTTATCGGTCGGAACGCTCGCCCCGACGCGGGTGACCGGACAGGCGAGTCAGCGTGACGAAGGAGGACGGGGCGTTCAGCCGCCTCGCCCCGAAGACAATCGGCCACCGGTCTTCTTCCGTGAAGAGTGGAAGCATCAGTTCGATCGCGGTGGCCCGCCGGAAGGCCCTGTTGGCCAGGAGCACGTCTCGCGTCCGGAGCTCGAGCTCAAGCTCTATGGCGAGGCGCCGAAGGGCGATACCCGAGGCCAGGAACATGCTCACGCCGGGATGTGGATGAACAAGCGGTTCGCCAACGACCCGACCCATCTCTTCACCGGTACGTGCAACCGTCCGTGCGCGCTGACGCTTCGTCACCGGACGCAATACGTCGATCTCTCGGGCTTCGGCGCGAAGATCCGGTGGTACGTGAAGCAATCGGGATTTCACGAGGTCCGGCCGGTGCTCAAGCTCGCCGACGGCACGTATCTCGTGGGCGACCACAGGGACGGATGGGTCGAGGCGTTCGACTGGTACACGAGCGACATCCTGATCGCGTCCGTTCGCTGGCGGAAGCTGGATCCCGAGAGGGTGGTGACGACGCTGGGCCCGCCTGCCAACGCGGTGGGCTGGGTCGAGAAGCCGGACTTGAGTCGCGTGGACGAAGTGGGCTTCGTCGACCTGATGCCGGGCAGCAGCCACGGCAACGGCGGATTCTCCGATGTCGCATGGATCGAAGTGCATGGAAGGGCGGTGGCTCGGTGAGGGTTCGTATCAAGGGAGTTGGTAGGCCGGCGTCGCGGTGGATCAACAGGTTGTCGCTCGTCGCGGTCATCGCGCTGGCCTCGGTCACGCTGCATGGTGGGCAGGCGCAGCCGCCGTCACGCGCGCCCCAGCGTCAAGCGGCGGCGATGACGGTGGCGATGCAGCGACAGGTCATGGACCAGTACTGCGTCACCTGTCACAACAGCCGCCTCAAGACTGCGGGTCTCGCCTTCGACGCGGTCGATCTGGCGAACGTCGCCTCGCATGCCGAGGTGCTGGAGAAGGCCGTCCGTCGCGTACGCGCTGGTTTGATGCCGCCGTCGGGCGCGCGCCGGCCCGATGCCGCAACCCTGACCGCGCTCGCGGCGGGCCTCGAGGCGTCGCTCGATCGCGCGGCGGCGAGTCCGAATCTCGTGGCGCCGGGGCTGCATCGACTGAATCGGACGGAGTACGCCAACGCAATCCGCGAGCTGCTCGGTCTGGAGATCGATGCTGCCGCCTATCTCCCTGTCGATGATTCGACGTCCGGATTCGACAACGTCGCGGCCGGCCTCACCGTGTCGCCCGCGCTCGTCGAGGGCTACATGTCGGCGGCGGGCAAGATCAGCCGCCTCGCGCTCGGGCGGGCGACGGCGCCTGAAGAGAAGCGGTATGTCGCGCCCCAGGACTACTCGCAGGAAGGACACATCGAAGGGCTCCCGTTTGGCACGCGAGGCGGTCTGCTGATTCGCAACTACTTCCCGGCCGACGGCGAGTACCTGTTCGCCTGGTTCCCGGTGCGCGGCAACACCGGCGAGCTCTATGGCGCCGAGTCGAAGGACGAGCAGTTGATCGTCCTCATCGATGGCGAGCAGGTCGGTTCATTCGACATCTCGAAGCTGCCGCAGGGAACCGACAACGACAAGAACGAGCTGCGACTGAAGATCAAGGCCGGAAACCGCACGGTCGGGTTCACGTTCCTGTCGAACACGCAGATCCCGGGCGACGACCTCAATCACCACTATCTCCGCAGCGTGCTCGACACGAACCCGATCTCGGGCTTCATCTTCTACCCGCAGGTCGGCCAGGTGAAGATCCTGGGCCCGTACAACGGTGCGACGGCCACGGACACGCCCAGCCGGAAGAAGATTCTCGTCTGCACCGCGGTCCCTCAGCGCGATGAGGTGTGTGCGCGGACGATTCTCAATCGACTTGCCCGACAGGCCTTCCGTCGTCCGATCACCGCCGAGGACACGCGGATCCTCATGGAGTTCTATCAGGCGGGCCGCGGCAAGGCGGGAACGTTCGAGGATGGCATCGAACGGGGAATCCAGGGCATCTTGTCCGACCCTGAATTCGTGTTCCGCAGCGAGGCGCCGCCGTCACGACTGCGTGCGGGTCAGGCGTATCGGATCAACGATCTGGAGCTGGCATCGCGACTCGCGTTCTTCCTCTGGAGCACGACGCCGGACGACCAGCTGATCACGCTCGCGTCGCGTGGACAGCTCTCGGATCCGAAGATCCTCGAGGCGCAGGTCCGCCGCATGGTCGCCGACCCGCGCTCGCGTGAGCTCGTCAAGAACTTCGCCGGTCAGTGGCTGCAGCTGCGCAACCTGTCGAGCGCGGCGCCGACCACGCAGATGTTTCCCGACTTCGACGACAACCTGCGTCAGGCCTTCCGCATCGAAGCGGAGATGTTCTTCCAGAGCATCGTCACCGAGGATCGCAGCGTCGTCGACCTCCTCAACGCGAACTACACGTACGTCAACGAGCGTCTGGCGCGGCACTACGGAATCCCGAACATCTACGGAAGCCGGTTCCGGCGCGTGACGCTCGACGGCGCACTCGAGGATCGGCGCGGCCTGCTGGGGAAAGGCGCGGTCCTGCTGGCCACGTCGAATCCGGACCGGACGTCACCGGTGCTGCGCGGCAAGTGGGTGCTGATGAACATCCTGGGCGTGGTTCCGCCGGAGCCGCCGGTGGTGCCACCGCTGCGCGAGAGCACGAAGATGGCCAACGGCCAGCCCGTTCCGCTCGAGATCTCGATGCGCGAGCGCATGCAGGAGCACCGCGCCAGCCCGACCTGCGCGAGCTGCCACACGATGATGGACCCGATTGGCTTCGCGCTGGAGTCGTTCGACGCCATTGGCAAGGCGCGCACGCAGGAGTTCGGCAAGCCGCTGGATTTGAGCTCGCAGCTGACCGACGGCCTGAAATTCGAAGGCCCGAACGGGCTGCGCCAGGCCTTGCTGCGCTACTCGCCGCAGTTCGTCAACAACCTCACCGAGAAGCTCTTCGTGTATGCGCTCGGTCGCAGCGTCGATTACCGCGACATGCCGCAGATTCGCGCGATCGTGCGCGATGCCGGCCGTACCAACTACCGCATGTCTTCACTCATCCTGGGGATCGTCACGAGCCCGGCGTTCACGATGAATCGTCATGACGCCGACGACGAGGGTGCCACCGAGGCGCGCGAGCGCAAGGAAACCGTCGCGCCGAAAAAGGATCGGATCTGATCATGTATCTCACACAGAAACATCTTCCGAGACGCACATTCCTCCGCGGCGCCGGCGTGACGCTGGCGCTGCCGTTCCTGGATTCGATGGTGCCGGCGCTGAGCGCGCTGGGGACATCGTCGGCCAGTCCCAAGACGCGGCTGGTCACGATCTTTGCGCCGCACGGCTGGTCTCCGACGTATTGGGCAGATGGCGACCCGAGCGTGCCGCCGACGCCAGGCCGGAACGTCGAGCTCGGATACATCCACCAGCCGCTGGCGCCGTGGCGGGACAGGATGACGATCGTCAGCGGTCTGGACGCGACCTCGTCGATGCCGCCTCCGGGCAGCAGCGGCGGCGATCACTCGCGCGCGTCCGCGGTGTTCACGGGCACGAGTCCGAAGAAGACCTCGGGCGCCGACATCCACGGCGGCGTCAGCATCGACCAGATCGTGGCGCAGAAGTACGGGCAGGACACGCTGCTGCCGTCCATCCAGCTTGCGATCGAGGATCCGGGCGCCAACACCGGCATCTGCGGGTGGGGATACAGTTGCGCGTACTCCAACTCGGTCTCATGGGCCGCCCCGAACAGACCCCTGCCGCACGAGATCAACCCGCAGCTGGTCTTCGAGCGCCTGTACGGTGACGGCAGCACGCCGGAACAGCGGCAGGCCCGCCGCGTGGCGAGCGACAGCATTCTCGATGCGGTGACGAGCAAGATCACGCGGCTTCGCTCGCGCTTACCGGTCGGCGATCGGACGCGCCTGAACGACTACCTCGACTCGGTGCGCGAGATGGAGCGCCGGCTGGAAGTGGCGGCGAAGGTCTCGGGCGAGTCGCCGGACATCGAGGTGCCGTTCGGCGTTCCGGAGTCGTTCGACGAGCACGTCAAGCTGCATTTCGACCTGCAGGCACTCGCGTTCCAGGGCGACATCACGCGCGTGTCGTCGATGATGGTGGCGCGTGACGTCAGCCTGCGGTCGTACCCCGAGTCGGGCGTCCAGACGGCAAATCACCCTTCGTCACATCACGGCGAGGATCCGAAGCGGCGTGAGGACTGGGCGACGATCAACCGGTACCACATGACGTGCTTCGCCCACTTCGTCAAGAAGCTCGCCGAGACCCCCGATGGCGACGGCACGCTGCTCGATCACACGCTCGTGCTGTGGGGCAGCAACATGGGCAATGCGAACCAGCACAGCCACGTCGGCGCCGGGTATCTGCTGATTGGCGGCGCATCCGGCCGGCATCAACCGAAGAAGCTGAATGTTCGCGACTCGGGGCCGACGTCGAATGTGCTGCTCACGGCGCTGCAGCTGATGGGCGTGGAGAAGGACAGCATCGGCGACAGCACCAACGCAGTGGCGGTGTAGGGCGCAGTTCAAAATGCAAAATTCAAAATGCAAACACTGCTTCGCAGCGTGAAAGAGGGACACGAACGTCACGTGTGTCACCCGTCGCCGACAAGCGTGCGGTGTTTGCATTTTTCATTTTGAATCTTTCATTTCGCATTCAGTTGCAGGGAGACGACATGCGGACGAAGCAGATGATTGCGCCATTCGTGCTTGGCGTGCTGCTGGCGACAGCGAGCTATGCCGGCCCCAGCGACGTGGCCGATGCCGCCATGAAGCGGGACCAGGCCGCGCTTCGGATGCTGCTCGGCAAGAAGGCGGACGTGAACGCGCCGCAGGCCGACGGCGCCACCGCGCTCCACTGGGCCGTGTATCACGAAGACGTCGCCATGGTGGACGAACTGCTGGCCGCCGGTGCGAACGTCATGGCCGCCAATCGCGAAGGCGCGACACCACTCTATCTGGCATCGGTGAGCGCCAATGTCGCGATCATCGACAAGCTCCTGAAGCACGGCGCCGATGTCAACGCCACGTTTCTGCGGCACGGTGAAACCGCGTTGATGGTTGCGGCGCGCACAGGTCGGCCGGACGCGGTGAGGCTGTTGCTCGAGGTGGGCGGCAAGGTTGACGCAAAAGAAACGCTGCGTCAGACGACCGCGCTCATGTGGGCGGCCGAACAGGGGCACGCGGAGGTGATCAAGCTCCTGGTGTCCGCTGGTGCCGACATCAACGCGCAGTCGACGGTCACGCAGCCGAAGAAGCGCTACGGCTGTAATAGCTGCACCGGTGAGGAGCAGCACACCGGCGGCGTGACGCCGCTCACCCTTGCCGCACGCCAGGGAAATCTCGACGCCGTGAAGACGCTGGCTGAAATCGGTGCGGATCTGAACAAGCCATCAGGTGATGGGTCGTCGGCCATCGTGATCGCCGTACAGAACGGCCACTACGACGTGGCGCGATACCTCGTGGAGAAGGGCGCTGATATCAATCTGGCCAACGAAAAGGGCTGGACGCCGCTCTACCTCGCGGTGAAGCACCGGAATCTCGAAACAGGGACGATTCCGGTACCGAATCAGAACCAGGCGTTCGACTTCGTGAAGCTGCTGCTCGATCGCCCCGTCAACGTCAACGCGCGGCTGAAGGCGGACACCGAGATTCGTAATGGCCAGCGGGCGACGTGGTTGGCCGAAGCGGGCGCGACGGCGTTCCTGCGCGCGGCGCTGTGCGGCGACATCGAAGTGATGCGCATGCTCCTTGCCAAGGGCGCCGATCCGAACATCGCGACCGAGGATGGCACGACGCCGCTGATGGCGGCGGCCGGTGTCGGATACTCCGAGGGATTCATCCACGATCGTTCGGTCGAGGAGACGATCGAGGCGATGAAGCTCCTGCTCGATCTCGGCGCCGACATCAATGCGCAGAACAAGGGCGGTCTGACGGCGCTGCACGGCGCGGCGCACAAGGCGGTCATCGAGTCGATCAAGCTGCTGGTAGAGCGCGGCGCGAGCCTGACGATCCTGTCCAAGCCTGCCGCGCGCTTCGGGAACTCCAAAGAGGGTCTGCTCGCGCTCGACTGGGCCCAGGGCGTCCCGGTTGGCGTGCAGTCGGCCATCTACCATGCCGAAGCGGTCGACTATCTGACGAAGGTGATGACCGAGCGCGGCATCCCGATCCCGACCCGCAATCGCACACTCGGCGGCAACGCTGCCATCGCGGCGACGAAATAGAGAGCTGTTCAGACGTGAGTTGCGGACTCAACGATGAACGCGCGCCGGCCCCGCCGCGATGACGCCGGCGCGCGACTCGTCAAGTCGGCTGACCGCGCGAGCCAGCGGGGCGGCGACTATGAGCGGCGCGATCAGCGAACAGCGGGTAAATCGGGTCCGCAGACGTGCCGACCGCCGTCGCCGGCGTATCGCCACCGGCGCCCGGCGTAGCTGGTTATCGAACCGATTGTTGGCTGTCGTGCGGAACATCCAAGGCGACGGCGTGACCGTGAGCTCGGGGTCGAAGGACCCGATTTTCCGCGTCGCGAATCGGAGCCGCCACGCTGGCTCGCGCGGTCAGTCGACGTTCAGACGGCGGCCCCGCCGCGATGCCGCTGGCGCGCTGATCATCGTCTTGACGGCTGCGAGGTTAGGGGGGCTGGCCTCGTCTGCGCGTGGCCAGGAGATTCAACACGCCCTCGGTCCTTCCGTCCTCGACGGCGTCTACACGACCGCGCAAGCACGCCGCGGTCAGGAGCAGTTCGAACAGCACTGCGTCAGCTGTCATCGCCAGGACCTGGGTGGGTTCTCGGGCCCGCCGCTCAAGGGGGACCGCTTTCTCGATCAGTGGCGGGAGTTCCCCTTGCAGGTTCTCTTCGACGTCATGCGGTCGCAGATGCCGCGCGACAATCCCGGCGGACTGCCACCGGGCGCCTATCTCGATCTGGCAGCGTACATCCTGGAAGCAAATGCACTCCCTTCCGGCGGCGGGGAACTGACATCAGAGGTCGTCACCAGAGTGTTGTTCGTCGGGCCCCAAGGACCCAAGCCACTGCCGACCAGCTCGCCTGCGCTGATCGCGGGCTGCCTGACGAAGGAACCAGGTAACGGATGGTTTCTCACGAGTGCGAGCGATCCGGTTCGAACGCTGAACGCCTTCGACTTCGCCGACACAGAGCTCGCCGCGGCGACCCGAATCACGCTCGGACGCGAGCTTTTCAGATTGCAGAATCTCGAAGATCTTCCCGGCTCGATCGAGGCGGCGGATCGCCTGCTTGGGCGGAAGGTCGTCGCGAAAGGCATCCTGGTCAGGCACGAGAAAGGGAATCGTCTCAACGTCGCGACGCTGCGCACAGTCGCCGAGCGATGCGAGCCCTGAGATGGCGATGCGAGACGGAACGGGTGTCGTCGTGGCGATCGTCGTCAGCGCAGCGATCTTGACGGTCGCGTCCGAAGCGGCGCGAGGACAGGCGCAGGCGACCCCGAAGACAGTGCTCGACGGCGTGTTCACCGTTGCGCAAAGCGAGCGGGGCGCCAAGGTCTACGGGACCGAATGTGCTGCGTGTCACGACGGCGCCGATGTCGATGGACCGTCGCTCACGGGTCCTCAGTTCGTCGATCGCTGGCGAGAGGACACGCTCGATCAGCTGTTCGGGTTCATCAAAGGGAACATGCCGCAGCAGGCGCCAGGGTCGTTGTCCGACGCCGCCTACCTGGACGTCCTCGCGCATCTCTTGCGGGAGAATTCGTTTCAGGCCGGTCCGGGCGAGCTCACGCTGGATGCGGTTGCACGGACCCTGCTGGTTGGACCCAACGGGCCGCAGCCTTTGCCGTCCGGCGCCCTGGTTCGCGTCGTCGGTTGCCTGACGCAGAATCCGGCGCGCGAGTGGGTCGTTGCGCGCGCCACCCGGCCGTCTCGCGTGAGAGGGGGTAACGAGTTTACGCAGGCGGAAACGACCGCCGCGGCAGGCACGAGTCCGGGAGCGCAGACGTTCCTGCTTCAGAACATCGGCGAATCCGGGACCGCGCTGCCGGGCAACGGCAATCAAGGTCAGAAGGTCGTCGTCAAGGGTGCGCTGACCGAGCGAGCCGGCGCCAGTCGGATCCACGTGACGGCCGCAAAGCGTGTGGCCGACACGTGCGAGTGATTGCAGAATTCCACATTCAAACTTTCACTTTGCATTTTGCATTGAGGTTGTCGCCTCGCACTCGCCATAGCTTTGCGAGACCGTCGGATCCTCCACGAACGGCGGCACCGTGAGAAACACGTACGCGTGCTGCGCGCGCACGGCTTTGAACGTGCCCGGTGAGGTCTCAGTTGCAAACACCGTCGTCACGTCGAGTGCTCCTCGCGCGGTTTCCATGAAATAGAGCGTCCCATCGGACAGGACCGTCGAGGCAAAGCGCCGCCCCTGCGGGCCGGAAACTTCAGCCGTGGCGTCCTGAATGCTGACGTCGGAAATCGTGATGTTCGAATCGCTCGCCTCAGTGTGGACGTCCGGCTTGCCACCTTTCCACTGCACCGATGTCGTCACGCTGAATCGACAGCGCAGTCCGGTGATCGACGTGAACGGATTCGGCCGCGTGCCCTGAGCAATGACCATGGTGCACATGCTCGCGGCGATTGCCAGCGCAGACAAACCTTGCGTCGTTCGATCTCTCATTCCGGTGCGCTCCTGGTTCCGCTGACTCACGGCTCACTTGTTTTCGTCATCGCGGCGGGTGGCGCCGGGTGGGGCCGCCCCGCCCGCCGCGCAGGCGCCTCCCCGTTGCACGTCTTTCCCGGCGC
>Ga0081539_10005881_pt1 | contig 12150 bp, 4 predicted proteins | sample TabmetS4T2R2_FD_71023 | JGI IMG/M metagenome (GOLD analysis project Ga0081539, IMG submission 71023) | Tabebuia heterophylla rhizosphere microbial communities from the University of Puerto Rico - S4T2R2 | ecosystem: Host-associated > Plants > Roots > Rhizosphere ...
GATCGAGATGGAAATGCTGCAAAAAATATCTTGGCCGCAGGTCGCTATCTGCTCAAGATGAAAACTACCGAGTCGGACGCTCGGAAAGTCACGCCCAAGAGAGATGAACGACGGTGTTCAGCTTGGGAATCCCCCACTAAAACGCGTCCTCGCGGTTAGTGGGGGAGGATGTCAACCGATCCAACTTCCAGGCCGTGGACGACGTTTACGAGAACCGCCCTTTGTCCGTATGGATGCGCTGGTGGACGCTCTCGGAGATGCCATCTTCGAATATCTCGATAAGCCATTCATCTTTTTTGGACACAGTATGGGGGCGACCATTAGCTTTGAACTGGCGCATCAGCTCTCCAGAGAGCGAGGGCGTGATGTGACGCATCTGGTTGTCTCTGGGCGCCAGGCGCCGCAAATCCCCGATCGCTACCCGCTCACTTTCGATTTGCCGGAGCCGGAATTCGTCAAAGAGTTGAGCCGGCTCAAAGGCACTCCGCCGGAGGTGCTCCGAAACCGGGAGATGCTGACGTTACTATTGCCGTCAATACGTTCGGATTTCGAGCTGATCCAGACTTATCGTTATCTCCCAAAGAGTCCGTTGAGTTGTGGGATTACAGCAATGGGTGGGACCGACGATGATGAAGTGCCTTGTGAAGATCTTCAGGGATGGCAAGAGCAAGCAGGGGGAGCCTTTAGCGTGCGGATGTTCCCAGGCGATCATTTCTACCTTCACTCTATGGAAAAGATGCTCCTAGAGGCCGTGGCTCAGATAATCGCAAGAATAAAAGACGAGATCTAAGAGGCGCTGAAGCAATCATCATGATGAAGCGAGGGGAAAAGGATACCGGGCAAGACCACGCAGTTTTAAACGGTGGCGAGCTGTCTGATGTCTGGCCGGCGGATCGAGAGAACACAGCCGGATCGAGAGCCGTCGGAGAGCTTGAGCTTGAAGACTCGTATGCACTTTCGCCGATGCAGGAAGGGATGCTTTTCCACACCTTATACGCATCGCAATCCGAGACCTACATCAGACAAATTATTTTTGATTTGCGCGAGGCCCTCAGGATCGATCTATTGAAGCAAGCCTGGAGTCGGATCATCGAGCGACACCCGATCCTGAGGTCGAACGTCCGCTGGGCGGATGTCGCGCAGCCCATTCAAAATGTCTATCGGCGGGTGGACTTGCCCTTCACCCAACAGGATTGGAGTCATCTCTCGACAGCAGAGCAGCAGGCGAATTTAGAGGTGTTTATTCACACCGACCGGCATCAAGGGATTGAGCTGACGAAGGCGCCGCTCATGCGGTTAATACTAATTCGAATGTCCGAGGCCGATTATCGGTTGATTTGGACCTTCCATCATATCTTGAGCGACTATTTTTCCGACGTGCTGCTCATGAAGGAAGTGTTCAGAGAATATGATGCTCTCATTCGAGGAGAGAGGACAGAACTTGGCCAGGCTCTTTCGTACAAAGAGCACTGTCTGGAACTGGGACGTCAAAACCTGGCGAAAGCCGAGTTGTATTGGCGGGAAAAACTACAGAGCGTGATTGACTCAGGCTCGCTCGCAATCAGCATGGCGCCGCAGCGGGCGGTCAAGGTGGGCGAGAGCCGTGGCGAACAGGAGATCTGTTTGTCGAAAGCGTTGACCGCCGAATTAAAAACCTTTGCGCAGCAGAACGGCCTGACACTTAACACCTTGATGCAGGGAGCGTGGGCGCTATTGCTGGGTCGATACAGCAGAGAGCAGGAGGTCGTCTTTGGCGGAGTCAGAAACTGCCGGCGGTCGGCGCTGGGGGGAAAAGGCGCTGCCGAAATCGTGGGGCCATTCATCAACATGCTGCCGTTGCGGGTCCGGATGCCAGCCAACCAACTGTCACTGCCGTGGCTCAAGGAGATCCGTAATCAATGGGTCGAGATGCGGGATTATGAGCATACCCCTCTGATCAAAATTCAGAGCTGGAGCGCTGCTTCACCCGGGACGCCTCTCTTCAACACCGTCCTTATCTTCGAAAAGAGCCAGATGAATACCGCAGTGCGAGCCGAAGGCGAAGAGGCGTGGCGGAAGAGGAGTATCCGCAGCATCAGGGCGCGATCGAATTACGCTTTAATACTGATCGGCTGTGGTGAGGACCAGTTCTTGCTGAGCACACATTACGACCGATTCAGATTTGATGATGCCGCGATTGCGCAAATGTTGTCACACCTGAAGCACTTACTGGAAGGTTTGATCACGCGGCCCGCACAGCGACTTGCGGAGATCCGGTTGATGACGCCGGCGGAGCGCGATCAAATGTTAATGGAGTTGAATGTCACGAAGATCGATTTTGCCAGCCGGTTCTATCTGCATCAATTGTTTGAAGGACAAGTCGCCTCTCGGCCGAACGCGGTGGCAATCGAATTTGAAGAGATGAGCCTGAGTTATCTGGAACTCAATCGCCGGGTCAATCAACTGGCCCACTATCTAAGGCGATGGGGAGTCGGCCCCGAGGTTTTGGTCGGGTTATGTGCGGAGCGATCGGTGGAGATGATGGTTGGGACGCTGGGGATACTGAAGGCCGGAGGCGCGTACATGCCATTGGATCCGAAGTATCCGGCGGAGCGATTGCGCTACATGTTAATGAATGGGGCGCCGCGTGTGCTGCTGACCGAGGAGCGGTGGTTAGGAGAGTTGCCGGAATTTGATGGGGCGACGGTGTGCCTGGATCGGGATTGGCCGTTGATGATGTCGCAGAGTGAAGAGAACCCGCCACTGGAAGTGAGGAGCGAGAATCTGGCCTACGTGATCTATACTTCCGGCTCAACCGGCCGGCCGAAGGGAGTCGCCATTGATCACGGGAATGCCGTCAACTTCATCAACTGGAGCAGGGCGGCGTTCGCCGACGAAGTGTTTGAGCGCATGCTCTTTTCCACCTCGCTCAACTTCGACCTGGCCGTCTATGAGTGCTTCGTGCCGCTCACAGTCGGCGGGACGGTCAGGATCGTGGGAGACGCGCTGGACCTGGCTCGTCTGCCGGTGGAAGTGACGCTGATCAACACCGTGCCCTCGACGATGACGGCGCTGGTGGAGATGGGCCGGGTACCCAAGAGCGTCCGCCATGTGAATCTGGCGGGCGAACCGCTAAAGCGAGAATTGGTCGAGAGAATCTTTGAGACGACTGAGGCGGAAAGGGTGTGCAATCTGTACGGACCGACCGAGACCACTACTTACTCGACCTGGGTGGAGATGAGGCGAGAGGAAGGGTTTGCGTCGCACATCGGGCGTCCGATCGCCAACACTCAGGTCTACATCCTGGACGATCAGGGTGAGCCTGCGCCGATCGGGGTGGCGGGAGAGTTGTACATCGGCGGAGCGGGAGTCGCGCGAGGGTATCTCCATCATCCCGAACTGAGCGCTGAACGGTTCGTCCCTTGTCCGTTTGCCGCTGAACCGGGCGCGCGGATGTACCGGACCGGTGATCTGGCTCGTTACCTGTCGGATGGCAACCTCGAATTTCTCGGACGCCTTGACCATCAGGTGAAGATTCGAGGCTATCGAATCGAGTTGGGCGAGGTCGAGAACGCTTTGAGGAATCATCCCGATGTCAGAGACGCCGTCGTGGTGACAGGGCCGGGACCGGACGGAAACAAGCGACTGATCGGTTATGTGGTTTCCGAACAGCAGCTCAATTTAGTGATGACGACGGATAAATTACGGCAGTGGCTGCAGGCTAAGCTTCCGCATTACATGATACCGAGCGTCTTCGTCCTGCTCGAAGCGCTGCCACTGACGGCGAACGGAAAACTGGATCGTCATGCTCTGCCGGCGCCAAACGGACAACCGGAAAAGGTGTCGTATCTGGCCCCGCGGACACCGATGGAAGAAGCGCTTGCGGGAATCTGGTCAGAAGTGCTGCGAGTGGAGCGGGTCGGGGTTCACGATAATTTCTTCGATCTCGGCGGCCATTCGTTGATCGCCACCATCATGATTGCCCGGATTCGATCTGAACTTGGCGTTGAGATGCCGCTCCGATCAATCTTCGAAGCCCCCACTCTCGCAGCATTTGAGGAAGCGATCAGAACAGGGGAGAAGGCGGAGGCGCCACCGTTGGTCAAAGCATCGAGAGCAGAGAAACTGCCGCTGTCATTCGCTCAGCGGAGGTTGTGGTTGGCAGATCAACTGATGCCGAACAATCATCCGTTCTACAACATCCTCCGCGCGGTGAAGTTGGAGGGGAGGCTGGACGTTAAGGCGCTGGAATGGGCGATCAACGAGATTATCAGAAGGCACGAAGTGTTGAGGACAAGGATCGAAGTTGAGGCAGGCGAACCGGTGCAGGTGATTGAGGACTGGGAGCCCCGAAGATTGAAGGTCGAGGACCTGACAAGCCTTACTCCGGCTGAGAAAGAGCGAGAGATCGGAAGAATGATCAGTGAAGCGGCGGCGGCCAGATTCGATCTGTCGAAAGGACCGATGCTGAGGGCAAAGGTGCTTGAGCTGGGAGAAGAGCAGCGCATCTTGCTCATCACTATGCACCACATCGTGACCGATGGGTGGTCGATGGGAATAATGATCCGGGAGCTCGGAGCGCTCTACAGCGCATGCCATGCGGGAGAGAGGTCGCCGCTCGAGGAGTTGGAGATACAATATGCGGACTATGCCGTCTGGCAACGCAAGTGGTTGCAGGGCGAAGCGCTGAAGCGACAGCTCAGTTACTGGAAGCGGCAATTGGAAGGGGCGCCGGCTGTGCTCGAATTACCCACGGACCGGCCACGTCCGCCGATCCAGAGCTTTCGGGGAGAATCGCAATCGCTCGTTCTCTCCGCCGAGTTGACGGAGAGACTCAAGGAACTCGGCCGCTGCCAGAATGCCACGCTGTTTATGACGCTGTTGGCCGGCTTTCAGACGTTGCTCTATCGTTATAGCTGGCAAGAGGACATTGTGGTCGGCGCCGGGATTGCCAATCGAAGCCGCCCCGAAACTGAAAATCTGATCGGCTTCTTCGTCAATATGCTGGCGCTGCGCACCACTCTCTCCGGTAATCCGAGCTTCACTGAACTGTTGGCGCGGGTGCGTGAAGTCGCGCTCGGCGCGTATGCGCATCAGGATGTTCCGTTCGATCTGGTCGTTGATGAGTTGCAGCCGAAGCGCGATCTGGGCCACACGCCACTATTTCAAGTTGTCTTCACCCTGCAAAACGCGCCTTCGTCGGCGCTGGAGTTGCCCGGTGTGCGGTTGGCCCCATTGGCCGTTGACAGCCGGGTTTCACGCCATGACCTGGTGATGTTAATGGAAGAGACACCGCAGGAGCTGACAGGAAAGCTGATCTACAACACAGACTTGTTCGAGTCGGCAACCATGATCGAGATGCTGAAGAGTTACGAGGCTCTCTTGGAAGCAATGGTTGCGCGTCCAGGATGCCGCGTACTTGATGCGCCGCTTCATCCTGAAGATGAAGATTATTTTGCCCCTTCCCAAAATCCGCAAAACAAATCTATCGAGAACCTACTCAAAACTGAAAAATTTCTATTCTGATCAATCAGCCTGATTGCCGATCGTGCGCCGGAAGCAATGCGTACCCGGAGACTTTTCGAGGAAATGTCATGAGCGATACTCTGGTTTCGATTATGCGCAGGGAGCTGAGCAAAAGTGTTCAGACGTCCAAGACTGAAAAGGGGAAAATCTTGCTTGTCAAACCTCCTTATTTCACTCCGTGGACGCCGCCGCTCGGGATCGCGATTCTCAAGAGCTTCCTTGAGCAAAATGGTTATGCGGTTAAATGTCTCGACCTCAACGTTGAACCGGAATTGTGGGGCATGCACCACCAATATTTTTCGACGATTCAGAGTCTCGAAGACGTTTCGGTCAATGACGGCTATTCAAAGCTGTGGTGGATTCTTCAGGCACACATGCTTGCCTACACAAACGGGGCAGATGCCGGCGCCTGCGTCAGAGTGCTTGAGCAGGTCATTCCACTCTACGGAATCAGCCACAACCAACAGGTCCTCGACACTCTGATTTCATTGGTGGAGAGCTTTTTCAACCGGCTGGACTACCTCCTCAACCAGATCGACCTCTCAGGTTACAGGGTGGTTGGCGCGAGCACTTATACGACCTCTCTGGCCGCATCGCTCTTTATTCTGAAGAAAATAAAAAAAGAGCATCCGCAGATCAAGACCGTCATGGGCGGCGGCGTTTTCGCCGACGACCTCGCGCTCGGCTCAGATAATCTGACGACGCTGGTCGAAGAGTACCCTTGCGTCGATCACGTCGTGTTGGGTGAGGGCGAGATGCTCTTTTTGAAACTTCTTGACGGTGAGCTTGGGGGCAGACGTGTGGTCTCTCTGAGCGACCTTCAGGGGAAGGGGTTGGAGATGAAAGATGTTCCCACTCCGGATTTCAGTGACCTCGATTTCAATAACTATTATCACTTGACGATCGAGGGCGCGCGTAGTTGCCCATTCCAGTGCTCTTTTTGCTCTGAAACGATCCAGTGGGGCCAGTACCGCAAGAAGCCGACCAAGGTCTTCGTCGATCAGGTCATGGAACTGGTTGAAAGGCACCATGACGGCAGTTTCTTCATGGGTGACTCTTTGATGAATCCTTATCTCCAGGATTTTGCCAGGGAGTTGATCGAGCGCAAGGCGCAGGTCTTCTACGATGGCTATCTCCGCGCCGATAAGCCGGTGACGAATCGTGACCGGACGAAGTTCTGGGCGCGTTCGGGTCTGTTTCGCGTGCGGCTCGGTATCGAAAGCGCCTCGGCGCGTGTGCTCGGCGCGATGGATAAGATGACCACTCCAAAAGTCATTGCGGACGTCCTCAAGTCGCTCGCGAGCGCCGGCATTCGGACAACGACCTATTGGATTGTCGGATTTCCCGGAGAGACCGAGGAAGACTTTCAAGAGACGCTCGACTTTATCGAGGAACACCATCGCTACATCTACGAGCTGGAAGCGCATCCATACTACTACTACCCATACGGCCAGGTCGGCTCGCGACTTTATCAGTGTCGGTCACTATACCCCGAAGAAGTTACCAGTGTGACCAAGTTCAAAGTTTGGGAGGTCATCGATGCCAATCCGCCGCGCGAGGTGAAATACGAGCGGCTGCGGAGGCTCTCCAAGATGGCCTCCAGTTTAGGTCTGCCCAATATCTATACCATGGCCGAACGCTATCAGGCCGAAGATCGTTGGCATTCCCTCTACCCCCTCGCTGCCGATGTCTACAAAGATCATAAAATGCACCGTCTCCCTTTCAATCTGAGCGCGACCGGCAGCCTGGAAGTTTTTACCACCTCTTGGGACTGATTGTGATGAACGAAATGACGGGCAATGCGATCCTCTGTTACTGCGCTGCTGTCAAAAAACAGCTTCAACCTGAACCGCTGATTCAGGCCCTGCGGCATCTCATTCTTTATCACGAGCTGCTGCAGGTGCGCCTTGAAAACGGCAAGTACGCGCCCGAGCCGGAATCACACGAGGAACAACGAAATGAGCTTCTCTTCATCTACGATTGCGCCGAAAAATCGGGCGCCGATCTCGAAACTCTGATCGAGCGGATTGTCGAAAATCTTTCCGGCGAGATGAGTTGCAAACGCGGCGCGTCAATCCGCGCCGCGGTCCTCAACATTGATCAAGACTTTAATAAATTGCTCTTGCTGTCACATCGTGCAATTGCCGACCAGCGGGGACTGGTCTTACTCCTCGAGGATCTCTATCGCATCTACGAACAACTATCGAACGGGAGACAGGTGGCATTGCGCCCTCTCCGCAAAACTTACCAGGAGTTGATCAAAGATGTCGAGGTCAGGAGGAGAACCGGAGTTGATGAGCTCGGGGGAGTCGTTCTGTCCGGCCCCGCCCGCGGCCCGCAGACCGTTGTCCTCAGAATCATGCTTGATCAAAAGCTGAAACGGCGGCTGTTCTCGTGGCAATTGGCGGAGTTTGGGGTCACGCCTGTGGAGCTGCTTTCCGGAGCATTGCTGATGAATCTCGCCAGGGCAAGTCAGGAATCTGCGGCCGGTATCCACATCAAGAGCGATTACAGATATGCGGACGAAGCTTTAAAACAGACGGTCGGGGCTCTGACGAGAACCCTGATCCTCCCGCGAGATTTTGTCGAGAAGCGCGAGCTTTTTTCCAGTCCCAAAAGATTGAAAGGGATTCTTCATGACATTTTCTCAAATAGCCCGAGAGCGAACTCGCCGGAGCGCTCAAATGGCGCAGGCGCCGATCTCCGGGTGCGGTTGAATCTCGAATACTTGACTGATGATCCATGGCTTGGCGGCGATGAGTGGTCGCCTGAAGGTTTTATCGGACCTGAGAAAAGCCGGGTCGCGGGGAGTTCTGCTGTTGAGATCGTCCCGTTCTTTTCGAGCGACGGGATCGAAATCCTGGTCGGGTACGAACAGACTCCGGAAGTTCGAGCGCTGGTGGAGAAGTTTGCCGCTGAGCTGGAGCCTGAATTGGAGACCATTCTATGTTATTGCGAGGGATACGCCGGCGCCAAGGATTTCTGGACCAAAGAGTTTGGGAAAGCTCTCGCGCAAACGAAGTTTGAGATCGAGATCGATGACCGCAACGTGACGGATCGAGGCCGGGCTTCATTGACGGGCAAGATTGAGAGAGCTGTGATCGATCGCGTGCTTCCCAATGTTGAAGCCGATGAATCACAACTTCTGTTAGCCGCCTACAGCGTTTTGATCTCGCGTTTGAGCGGGCATGAAGACCTGATCTTACTTTGCGCCCTCGATCAAGAGAGTGGGGAAAATCTCTTTCCGCTGCGGCTCGCTCCCCGGTGGACTTCCAGTTTCAAGCTCTTGGTTGAAGAGGTTAAAGGCCGGTTACGGCAGATGACTCTCCTGGGGAGATATGCCCTCGATATTTTGAACGAAGAACAACCAAAACACGGCTGGCCGGATCTGACCCTTGAAGTCGGGTATGTCTTCAGACATCGATCAGCCGAGAGAGTTGAGCGGTCAACGATTCATCACTCGTTCAATCAGACTCCCGACCTTGTTCTCGAAATTTCCCACTGGAACGGCGGCACGGACATCCGCTTCGATTATGAACAGAGCCGCTTCAGCGCAGAGACGATCGAGCGGTTCAGTGTTTATCTGAAGACGATCCTCGAAAACGTCGCGGCAGATGCGAAGATCAAAATTGAAGAGATCGAATTAGAAAGAGCCCCGCAAGTGTCCGGGATGGCGGGCAACCTCGCTGAAGACGCCTTCAACTTCTAACTTTTCTCTCCATGAATTGAATTCAGCACTTAGACAAAAGGGATACGATGGCTGATGCAATGATTTTTGACTCCAAATTGAAGGAGGAAGGGAACTACTGGCTGAAACGGCTAGCGGGAGTAGCAACTGCGGCGACGATGCTGGATCCCGGCCACGAGACCGTGAGCGTGCGGTCCGGTATCGATCACGCCCGGCGATTGCCGGCCGATACCGGCGAGCGGGGATTGCAAGGGCGCCTCGACCACCGTTTTGGCGCGCCGCTCACCGCGCGTCTGCATCATCTGACGGGCGACTCTCCTTTTCTGATCTATACGCTGTTGGTCAGCGCGCTGAAAGTTTGTCTGCGGCGTTATACGGGGGCGGCTGAAATCGCAGTGGGCAGCCCGCCGCTCGCAGAGTGCACTCATGCCAATGCCCTCGTGATTGTCAGTGAAGTGAAAGACCAGGAGAGCTTTCGCGAGTTGTTGCTGCGGTCGCGGCAGAGTTTGCTCGATGCCTATGCGCATCAGCGTTATCCCTATCGCCGTCTGCTTAAAGAGCTGGGAGTGGCGCACGGGAGCGCGCGCGAAGGCGGGAATGCGAATGGCTCCAGGTTGTTCGATGTCGCGATGGAGTTGGAGGGATTTCACGGTAAATTCGTTAAGGCCGGTGAGAGTCTATCCCTGCGCTTTAAAGAGGAGAGAGTCGCCCATGGAGAAGCCGCCGGCGCGAAGAGTGCGCTGAGGGTGAGTGTCGATTACGACGACCAACAGTACAGCCACCACTTCATCACAAGGTTCATCCTTCATTATGAAGAGATCCTCGGGAGGGCAGTGGCCGACGCCAACCAGCTCGTCGGAGAACTGGAGATGTTGAGCGCGGAGGAGCGCCGGCTTCTATTGGTGGATTGGAATCAGACCGAAAGGCCGTATCCGAATAATCGATGTCTTCATGAGCTGATTGCAGAGCAAGCGGAGCGGACCCCCGAGCATATCGCGTTGATCGGCGCCGGTCACAGCTTGAGTTATCGGGAACTGGACCGGCGAGCAAACCAATTGGGTCACTATCTGCAAAAGCTCGGAGTCGGCCCGGAAGTGGTGGTGGGGCTGTGTCTGGAACGGTCGGTCGAGATGGTGGTGGCCGTCCTGGGAGTGCTCAAGGCCGGGGGAGCTTATCTGCCGCTCGACCCGGATTATCCGCCGGAGAGATTGGGCTATATGCTCGAGGATCTCGGGGTCGGAGTGGCGCTGACGCAGCGAGAGTTGAAGGATCGGCTGCCGGCATTTGGCGGGCGGAAGGTCTTGTTGGACGAAGAGTGTGAGAGGATCGATGAAGAGAGCGAGAGCGAACCGGAGAGCAAGGTTGTGGCCGATAACCTCGCCTACGTGATCTATACGTCAGGGTCAACCGGCAGACCCAAAGGCGTGATGATTGAACACCGGGGGGTGTGCAATTTGGTGGAAGCGCAGAAACAATTACTCAAATTGGGAGAACAGTCGCGTGTCCTTCAATTCGCATCCTTGAGTTTCGACGCATCGGTCTGGGAGATCTTTAGCACCCTGGCGGCAGGAGGAAGCTTATACCTCTACGCGCGGAAAAGTTTGATGCCGGGCGATGATCTGATGCGGGCGCTCAGAGAAGACGAGATCACGATCGTGACGTTGCCGCCGACGGTGCTTGGAGCGTTGGAGGAAGCAGAGTCATTGCGCTTGCAGACCATCATCGCGGCCGGCGAATCGTGCGGCGTCGAGATCGTTGAGCGATGGGCGAGAGGAAGGCGGTTCTTCGATGCCTATGGCCCAACCGAAGCGACCGTTTGCGCGAGCATCGGGGAATGCAATCCGGAGATTAAGAGCAAGCCGACTATCGGACAGCCAATAGCCAATACGTGCCTCTACGTCCTTAATCATGCAATGGGGGTGGTGCCGGTGGGAGTAGAGGGAGAGCTCTACATCGCAGGAGTCGGCGTGGCTCGTGGTTATTGGGGCAGGCCTGAAACCACAGCCGAGAGATTTATTCCCAATCCATTCAGCCGCCAAGGAGGAGCGAGGTTCTACCGGACGGGCGATACAGCGAGAAGGAGAATGGATGGAGACCTGGAGTTTTTAGGACGAGTGGATAACCAGGTGAAGATTCGTGGTTATCGAATCGAGTTGGGAGAGTTGGAGCATGTGCTGGTCGAAGCCCCGTCGATTCGCGAGGCGGCAGTCGTGATCAGGGAGGATGTGCCGGGAGAGAAGCGGCTGGTGGGATATGTGGTATGGGATGAGGGGCAGGCCGGAGATCTCGGAGAAGCGCGGAATTATCTGAAGCAGCGCCTGCCGGCCTATATGGTTCCTTCGGCGCTGGTGGCGCTGGAAGAATTGCCACGTAATGCTAATGGAAAAGTGGATCGGAGAGCGTTGCCGCCGCCGGATGGAAGACCGGATGGAATAGCTTATGTGGCCCCCCGAACAGCGATAGAAGAAACTCTGGCGGGAATCTGGGCAGACGTGCTGCATCTGGAGCGCGCCGGCATTCACGAAGATTTCTTTGAGTTGGGAGGAAACTCATTATTGGCCACGCGGGTGGTCGCGCAAGTCCGCCAGCATTTGAAAATTGAGGCGCCACTGCGAGTGCTCTTCCAGGCGCTGACGATCGCCGAATTGGGAGCGCAACTCGACGAGATGCAGCGGACAGAGACGGGGCTGATGCTGCCGCCTCTAGTGGCGAGCCCACGGGTCGGACCGGTCGCCCTCTCGTTTGCGCAGGAGCGGTTGTGGTTTCTGGAGCAGCTCGGATTGGTGGGGGCCGCCTACAACATCCCGGGCGCCTTTCGTCTGCAAGGAATACTAGATATCGATGCGTTGGAACGGAGCCTGGCCGAGTTGGCGCGACGTCACGAAAGCCTGCGGACCCGCTTTGAGACGATCGATGGAGAAGGCGTGCAGGTGATCGATCCGCCAGGCGAGTTCCGC
>Ga0081539_10005882_pt1 | contig 12147 bp, 13 predicted proteins | sample TabmetS4T2R2_FD_71023 | JGI IMG/M metagenome (GOLD analysis project Ga0081539, IMG submission 71023) | Tabebuia heterophylla rhizosphere microbial communities from the University of Puerto Rico - S4T2R2 | ecosystem: Host-associated > Plants > Roots > Rhizosphere ...
CCTGACGACGATAGCAGCACGATGTTGATCGATCTCGTCGTGCGTCCTGGCGTGGACAGTGCTTCCTGGCCTGGCGCGCCGGCTACATCGAGGATCGCTGCGGCTTTGCCCTGCTCCGCTGCATCAAGCACGCACCAGGCAGCCCGATCAGCCCGACCGCGCGGCCGGACGGCGAGGGCTTCTCTCGGGAGCTCGTGTCGCTGGGTGGGATTCCCCGACCATCCAGCGAAGCCGGGACGCGCAAGCCGACCACCGAATGGCCAATCCCGAAGTACCTGTGGTCGGACTTCCAGGTGAACGGTGGTGACCAGGTCGCCTATCGCGTCGATGCAGGTCGAGCACGGCGATCCCAAATGGAAGGGCCTGGCCGACAGCGACGACTGGCAGATCGGCGCGCTGCGCTCCGACCCGCTCGAGAACAAGCGCCGCGGGCGCGAGCTTGACTTCTGGTTCGGCAAGCCGGCGGCCGGCGCGGCGACGCACGCCGGCGCGGTCGATCACGATGACGACGACGAGCCGGTATCGGCGGCGATGCCCAAGCGGCAATGGCCACGGCGCGCGTGGAACGCACCTGCCGCCCAAGCACGCGCCCTCTACCCATACCCGCAGGCCTTCGACCAGCCACCGCACGCGCACAGCGCGGCACGGGTAAGGCACTTGAACTCCTCTCCCCCTAGCGGGGCTCGAGTGGGGGAGAGGAGTGCGTGAGGAGATACGTCAGGCCTTCGCGGTCGACGCTTGGTAGATCTCGTCGATGGAGCCTGCCAGCGCTGCGTCGAACTGGGCGTCGCTCATCGAGCGCGTGAGGCCTTCGGTCAGTGCACGCGAAAAACTCGCGATCATGCCGTGATTGGCGGCCAGCCGCCGACAAGCTTCGGCGCGCGTGTAGCCCCCCGACAGCGCCACGACGCGGGCGACGCCCGCATGCTTGACCAGTGGCTCGTAGAAGTCGGGTGTCTCGGGCAGGGTGAGCTTCAGCATCACCTGCCTGCCGCTCGGCAGCGCGTCGAGTCCGGCCAGGATCTCGCTGCGCAGGATGGCTTCGCAGCCGGCCTTGTCGGGGCTCTTGATCGAGATCTCCGGCTCGAGGATGGGCATCAGGCCGTGCGCCGCGATCTGGGCGCCGACCTCGAACTGCTGAGCGACGTTCGCGGCGATGCCGGGCTTTGACGCCTGGTTGATCACCGAGCGCATCTTGGTGCCGAAGACGCCGACCTTGGCGGCGCGCTCGAGCAGCGCGTCGAGGCCGGGCATCGGCTTCATCAGCTGGGCTCCGTCCTTCTCGGCCTCGAGCCCCTTGTCGACCTTGAGGAAGGGCACGACGCCGCGCTCGTGCCACAGGTAGGTTGGCACGGGCTTGCCCTTGGCCTGATCGTCCATCGTGCGTTCGAACAGGATGGCGGCGATCACCTTGGCGCCGGTGAAGGCGGGCGCCGTCATGATGCGCACGCGCATCTCATGCATGAGCTTGAACATCTCGGCATCGCCCTGCCAGGCGCTGTCGGGGATGCCGTATTGGCGCAGCGCGCCCGGCGTCGAGCCGCCGCTCTGGTCGAGCGCGGCGACGAAGCCCGCCTTGCCGGACATTTGTTTCAACATCGCGTCATTGGCCATGATCGTCCTCCCGGCTTGCCATCGTTTCTCTACGGCATGCCGGCGACGGGGGCCAGTGCATGTACGATCTTGCCACAGCGCGCGGACCTGCCGGTCCGCCCGCCATCGTGCGGCCCGCGCTACTGCAGGAAGCGCTGCACCGCTTCGACCGCCTCGGGCTTCTCGTCCAGCACCAGGTGACCCGCCTTGGGGAAGGTCTTGACCGTGGCCCCAGGGATGAGCTTTGCCCAGTGCGGGGCCTGCGCGGCCGGCACGATGCGATCCTCCTCGCCGTAGACCAGGAGCGTGGGCACGGTCACCCGATGCAGCCAGCGCGGCAGCTTGGGATCGTGCAGCCGTTCCCAGGCGACGCGCGCGACCGTGGTGATCTCGCGGAAGCGGTCGACGGCGAAGTCGATGTCCATACCGGTCGGCAGGTGCGGCTTGATGACCTCGAAGTCGTGGACCAGCATCTGCGGGATTTGCTCGCCGGGAATGCGGAACAGATCGACCGTGGGCGCTTCCTTGACGCGCAGACCGGCCGGCGCCACCAGCACCAGCTTCTTGATGCGGTCGGCGTGCTGCGTCGCGAAGCTCGCCGCCAGCCAGCCGCCCAGCGAGAAGCCGACGAGGTTGACCTTGTCGAGCCCGAGACGGTCGAGCAACTCGATGTAGTGCATCACATAGTCCTGGATCGACGACAAGGTCAGGTCATCGCCCGACTCGCCGAATCCGGGATGGTAGGGCAGCAGCACCTTGAATTGGCTGGTCCAGGCCTTTGCGAACTCGAAGCCGTGGAACGTGCCGCCGCCATGGAGGAACAGGAGGGGCTCGCCTGATCCGGCGGTCAGGTAGACGGTCTTGACGCCGCCGATGATGACTTCCTCGCGCGCAAAGCTTGCCATCGCCGCCTCCTACTCGGCCGCCTTGGGCAGCGCCTGCTGCAGGTCGGGCGCCTTGCTGCGCAGCAGCGGGATCACCTGCTCGGCGAACAGCGTCATGTTCTTGACGGTCATCCAGTGCGGCATCGTGCCGAGATGGAGGAAGCAGTTGATGCGGCTCGACTGGGCCTGGTCGGCCCATGTCGCGATCGATTCGGCCACCATGTCGGGGGTGCCGCAGACCACGAAGAACTGCTGGGTCAGCGCGTCCCATGACAGATCGCCGTGCAGGTTGGGGCCGGACATGCGCTTGCGCAGCTCGGCCGGCGTCACGTAGCCGGGCGGCACGAGGTAGCGCGGCGTCGTGCGCAGGGCGTCCTGGAAGAAGAAGAACAGGTGCTCCATCCACTCCTGCTCGGCCTTCTCCTTGGTCTCGGCCACGTAGGCCATGACGCCGATGATCGCCTTGTCGCGCGTGAAGCTGTGGCCGTATTTCGGCGACTGCTCGCGCAGGTCGGCGAACGCCTGCAGCTGCTTGGCGATCGGCACGAACACCGAGGAGTAGCCCATGCCAAGCTCGGCCGCGAGCTGGACCGTCTCCGGACTGCCGGTGCCGACCAGGTACATCTTGGGATGCGGTTTCTGGTAGGGCCGCGGCCAGACGTTGAGATAGCGGTAGGTGTAGAACTCGCCCTCGTAGGGCATCGGCCCGTCCTCGCGCCAGGCCTTGAGCAGGATGTCGATCGACTCGCGGAAGCGGGCGCGCGCCGTCGCCGGGTTGATCGGGTTCACCCAGTACTCCATCCCGGTGCCGAGCGGCAGCGCCACCTCGAGCCGGCCGCCCGACATCACGTCCAGCATGCCGTACTCCTCGGCGACGCGGTGCGGGTACTCGAGGTTGAGCGGCGTGCCGAACACGCACAGCTTGGCGCGGGTCGTCTGCGGGATCAGCGCGGCGGCGATCAGGCTGGGCGCCGGCATCATGCTGTAGGTCGTCGAATGATGTTCGTTGACGACCAGCCCATCGAAGCCCAGCTTGTCGGCCAGCACCATCTCGCTGAGATAGCGTTGGTAGAGCTTGTGACCCTTGACCGGGTCGTAGATCGAGTTCGGCAGATCGACCCAGACCGATTCGTATTTCTTGTGATCCGCCGGCAGGTGGATATAGGGCATGAAGTGGAACATGTTGAACTGCAGGTCGTCCGGCCTGGCCATGGCGTCCTCCCTCCCGGAGCCGCGCTCGGCGGCTATCACGACAAAAATGTGTTGTGCGCATTGCGAACTTTTGTTCGCTTCTGGCAAAATGTAGGCATCGCACCGGGAACGTGTCAACGCCGGCCCATGAGTCGGCAACAGGGAGAGACGGAATGAGCATCAGCGCCGAAGACCTCGAACCGGCCGGCCGATCGCCGAAAGGGCGCAGGCCGGCGCAGGCGTCGAAGAACGGCGAACGCTATTTCGTGCAGGCGCTGGCGCGCGGGCTGGCGGCGATCGAGGTGTTCGCCGACGCGCGCACGCTCACCCTGAGCGACGTCGCCAAGCGTGCCGGCGTCACGCGCGCCACGGCGCGACGGCTGCTGCTCACTTTGTGCGACCTCGGCTACGCCGCGAGCGACGGCAAGCACTTCACCTTGCGCCCGCGCACCTTGCGGCTGGGCTATGCGTACTTGTCGTCGATGGGCTGGTCGGAGGTGGCTCTCACCCACCTGCGCGAACTGGCGAAGATCCATGGCGAGACGTGTTCGGTGTCGGTGCTCGACGGTCACGACATCGCCTTTGCCGTACGCGTTCCAGCCAGCCGGCACGGCGTCATGCTGGTGCCTGCGGGCGGTCGGCTGCCGGCCTACGCAACGTCGCCGGGCCGCATCCTGCTTGGCGGCCTGTCGCCGCAAGAGCTCGATCTCTATTTCAAGGGCGCGGTCATGCGTCCCCTGACGAAGCACACGGTGCATACGCCGGCCGGCGTGCGCAAGATCGTCGAGCAGGCGCGGCGCGACGGCTATGCCTTCACCGACGAGGAACTCGACTATGGCGTCAACTGCATTGCCGTGCCCATTCGCAGCACGTCGGGCACGACCGTAGCGGCGCTGAACCTCAGTGCGCCGAGCAGCCGCCTGCGCCGGCGCGACGCGGTCGGCAAGATCCTGCCCGACCTGCGCGAGGCGGCGCGCAACATCGAGATGGCCCTTCGCAACCTGCCTGGGCAACCGACGGCGCGCTGAGACGGCGAGGATCGACGCCGCGATTGACGGAGAGGAGTGCCGGGGCTAGGCTTTTGGTGTGCGCAATGCGAACAATTGTTCGCCAACAAACAAGATCGTTGCCACGTTCTCGGGAGGAGACAATGAACAGGAGAACCATCCTGAAAGGCGGCGCATCGCTACTCGCTGTCGGCATGTCCGCCGTCGCGCGCGCCCAGGCGCCGAAGTCGATCCGCATCGGCTACGCGGTGGCGCTGTCGGGCCCGTACGCGCCGGGTGCTCAGTCGACCACGTGGTCGCAATACAAGCTGTGGGCCAAGGACGTGAACGACTCGGGCGGCCTCATGCTCAAGAAGTACAATGCCAAGGTGCCGGTCGAGCTGATCGAGTACGACGATCGCAGCCAGATAGAGGAGGCGATCCGGCTCGCCGAGCGCCTGATCCTGAATGACAAGGTCGACCTGACCCTGGCGCCGTGGGGCACCGCCACCAACCTCGCGACCGCGCCTGTGTTCAACAAATACGAGTATCCGGTGATCCATTTCACCGCGTCGGCCGACCGGGTCGTTCAGCTGGGACCGCGCTGGCCGTATTCGTTCTGGGCGCTGGTGCAGCCCAAACCGGCCACGGCACCGCTCGCCACCATGGTCAAGAGGCTGTCGGGCGAGGGCAAGATCAAGGGCCGCGTCGCCATCATGCACGTTGCCGACCAGCTCGGCGTCGAGATGGCGACCGCCATGCAGGAGGCTTGCAAGAAGGAAGGCGTCGAGGTCGTCTACTTCAAGAGCTACCCGCTCGGGGCATCCGACCTGTCGCCGCAGATCCGCGAGATGATGGCGCTCAATCCCGACGCCTTCTTCGCCTTCAGCTATCCGACCGACACCTTCATGATCACCGAGCAGTCGCAGGTGCTGGGGTTCAGCCCGCCGATCTACTACACCGGCGTGGGCACGCCGTTCCCGGCCTACGCCGCCAAGTTCGGCGCCAAGAAGAACGGCGTACTGCTCTACGGTGCGGTCGATTCCACGGCGCCGGGGCAGGGCGAATACCGCGAGCGCCACAAGGCGATGTTCAACCGCGAGCCCGAAATCGGCTCGATCGGCACCTACGCCACCATGCAGATCCTGCAGAAGGCGATCGAGCAGGCGGGCGAGATCGATCGCAAGAAGATCCGCGACGCCATCGCCGGCGGCACGTTCGAAACCATCGCCGATGTCTATGCCTTCAAGGACCAGATCCACCAGAACGCCTGGGCGGTCGGCCAGTGGCAGGGCGATCAGGTGGTCGCGGTCTATCCCGAGAACAAGCGCGGCGCCCAACCGCTGATGTTCCCCAAGCCCAAGTGGTGAGAGGAATCGCAACGCTCGGCTCTTCCTACCCCTCTCTCCCAACGGAGAGAAGAACATGAAGGCGGGCGCGTGATCCTGTTCGAGGTCGTGCTGAGCGGCGTGCTGATCGGCGGCATGTACGGGCTGGTCGCGCTCGGCCTCAACCTGCAGTACGGGATCGCGCGCATGATGAACCTCGCCTACGGCGAGGCGCTGATGGGCGGCGCCTTCACCGCCTTCTGGTTCTTCATGCTGTGGCACATCGATCCCTTCGCCAGCATGCTGCTGAGCGTACCGGTCGCCTTCGCCGGCAACTGGCTGGTCTACCGCTACCTGCTCACCCCGCTGATCCACCGGGCGGCCAACCCGGAAGCGCTCGAGGCCGACACCATCCTGGTGACGTTCGGCCTCTTGTTCGTCTTCCAGGGATTGGCCTTGGTCGAGTGGGGCGGCGAGTACCGCGGCTACACCTATCTCGCCGTCCCGGTCGACCTGTTGGGCGCCACCGTCGCGCTCAACCGGCTGATCGCGTTCGCCGCAGCGATAGTGCTGGCGCTCGCCTTGTATTGGGTGCTGCGCGAGACGCGTCTGGGCGGAGCACTGCGCGCCATCGCCATCGACCCGCTGGCCGCTCAGCTGGTCGGTGTCGACGTGCCGAGGCTGTCGGCCCTCGCCTTCGCGGCCGGCGGCGCGATCATGGCCGCGGCCGGGATGCTGGTCAGCATGTTCCTGTCGTTCAACGCCTCGATCGGCATCGTCTACACGCTGAAGGCGCTGATCGTGGTGATCATGGGCGGGGTCGGGCGCATGCTGGGCTGCCTGGTGGCCGGGCTGCTGCTGGGCTTTGCCGAGGCGCTGGGGGCATACCTGGTCGATCCCGGCCTGACCCTGGCAATCAATTTCGCTTTGTTCCTGCTCGTCCTGCTGGTCCGCCCGCAGGGCCTGTTCAGCCGTGGCTGAACGGCAGTTCGCCTCCTGGTGGATCGCCCTGGCGGTCGTCGTGGTGGCCGTCATGGCCGCCGTGCCGTGGCTGCTCTCGGCCTATACCGTGTCGCTGCTGATCAGCATCCTGGCCTACGCCACGCTCGCCACGGCGTGGGCGGTCTTTTCCGGCACAACCCGCTACATCTCGCTGGCCACGGCGGCGTTCGTCGGCATCGGCACCTACACGGTTGCGCTGCTCAGCGATCATCTGCCGCTGGCGGCGGTCCTCGCCATCGCGCCGCTGGTCGGCTTCGTGGTCGCTCTGGGCGTCGGCCTCTCGAGCCTGCGGCTGAGCGGCATCTACTTCGTCATCTTCACCTTCGGTCTCGCCGAGCTGATCAAGCAGCTGGTGATCTGGTACGAGATCAACAAGACCAAGACCCTGGCGCGCTACATCTTCGTCAATGCCAGCGGCACCCTGATCTACGGGTTGCTGCTGGGCACCGCCGTCGTGGTGCTCCTCGGCGCCTGGTGGCTGTCGCGCGGGCGATTGGGTTACGCGCTGCGTGTAATCGGCGAGGATGAGACCGTGGCTCGCCATACCGGGATCGACACGACGCGGGTCAAGGTGCTGGTGTTTGCCGCCACTGCGGCGGTGATGGCCCTGGTCGGCGCGGTGCTGTCGCTGCGCTACACCTACGTCGATCCCAACATCGCCTTCAATTCCCTGGTCTCATTCCAGGTGCTGATCATGGCGCTGCTGGGCGGCATCGGAAGGCCGTGGGGGCCGGCGCTGGGCGCGGTGCCGCTGGTGCTGCTGTTCGAACTCCTGTCGGGCACCTTCCCGCATCACTTCGGCATCGCGCTCGGCATCTGCTTCGTGGTCATCGTCTACTACCTGCCGGGCGGCGTGACGGGCTTGATCGAACGCTGGCCGGCCCGCCCGTGGCCCATGCCGCGCCATCGCAAGCCGTCATGACCGGCGGGCCGCTGCTCTCCATCCGGGACCTTGCCAAGTCGTTCGGCGGCCTGCAGGCGGTGCGCGGCTTCGCGCTCGACGTGCCGGAAGGCGCGATCGTCGGCCTGATCGGCCCCAACGGGTCGGGCAAGACCACCGTGCTGAATCTCATCACCGGTGAGCTGCCGGCTGACGGCGGTTCGGTCCGCATGGCCGACCAGGAGATTCTCGGCCAGCCCGCCTTCAAGGTGTGCCGCGCGCGAATTGCCCGCACCTTCCAGCTGGTGCGCATCCTGCCCGGCATGTCGACACGCGAGAACGTGCTGATCGGCCGCCTGTTCGGTGCCAACCCGACAACGCCTGCGCGGGCGCGCGGCGACGTCGACGCCCTGCTGCAACGCGTCGGCCTCTCGCTGCAGGCCGACCAGGCCGGCGCGCAGCTCACCTACATCGACCAGAAGCGTGTCGAACTGGCCCGCGCGCTCGCCACCCAACCGCGGCTGCTACTGCTCGACGAATGGCTGGCCGGGCTGAATCCCAGCGAGCTGCAGATCGGCATCGAGCTCATCCGCCGGCTGCGCGACGAAGGCATGACCATCGTCATGATCGAGCACGTCATGGAGGCGATCCGCGCCTTGTGCGACCACGTCGTGGTGATGAGCGCCGGGACATTGATCGCCGCCGGTCCACCCGATTCGGTTCTCAAGGACCCCGAGGTGGCACGCGTCTACCTGGGCGACGACGATGCTTGAGGTCGCCGATCTCAGCGTTGCCTACGGCAAGCACGAGGCGTTGCGCGGCATCGCCCTAGAGGTCGCGCTCGGCAGCAGCGTGGTGATCCTGGGGGCCAACGGCGCCGGCAAGACGACTCTGCTCAACAGCATTGCCGGCGTCGTCCGGCCGCAATCGGGTGCGCGCATCGCCGTCGACGGCGTCGCCATCCAGGACCAGCCGCCGCATCGCATCGTCGAGCTGGGCGTCGCCCTGGTCCCGGAGGGCCGCCGCTTGTTCGGTGAGATGACGGTGCTCGAGAACCTGCGCATGGGCGCCTACGCTGAGCGAGCCCGTGCCGACCAGGCGGCCGCCCTCGAGCGCATGTTCGGGCTGTTTCCGCGGCTCGGCGAACGCCGCCATCAGCTGGCCCGCACCATGAGCGGCGGCGAGCAGCAGATGCTGGCCATCGCCCGGGCACTGATGTCGCGCCCGCGCCTGCTGCTGCTCGACGAACCGTCGCTCGGGCTGAGCCCGCGCCTGGCCAAGGAGCTGTTCGCGACCCTGCGGCGCCTGGCGGGCGAGGGGCAGTCGATCCTGCTGGTCGAGCAGGCGGCGCATCTCAGCCTGCGCCTGGCCGATCGCGTGTACGTGCTGGAAAACGGCCGTATTGCCCGGTGCGGCACGCCGGACGACATCCGCGCCGACCACAGTCTGCGAAAGGCTTACCTCGGGCTTTAGGAAGGATGAAGGATTGTGAATGCAACGTCGGATTCCTCTCCCCCGCTGGGGGAGAGGAGGCCTGACCGACTCTGCCACTGACCGGGAGAGGAGGCTGATCGGCTCTTCGATAGTTGATAGCATGGACATTGTCGGGGTTGCCCATGGATCGGTATCTCAGCATCCAGGCCTTCGTGAAGGTGGCGGAGAAGGAGTCGTTCGCCGAGGCGGCGCGCACCCTCGGCGTCGCCCGATCGGTCGTGACCGAGCGCATCAAGCAGCTGGAAAGCTTCGTCGAGGCGCCGCTGTTCCATCGCACAACGCGGTCGGTGAAGTTGTCGGAGACCGGCGCCGCCTTCTTCAAGGAGTGTCACGATCTGGTCGCCCGTCTCGAGGGCTTGACCGAGCAGATGCGCGATCTCAAGGGCACGCCCAAGGGCGTGCTCAAGCTGCATGTGCTGCCGGGCTTCGCGCTTGGCCACCTGTCGCTGGTGCTGCGCGAGTACCAGGAGCAGTATCCCAACGTGCAGCTCGACATCGTCGTCAGCGATCGCGTGGTCGATCCGGTCGACGAGGGCTACGACGTTGCCCTGCAGATCTTCGAGCCGGCGCTCGACGTGCTGATTGCCAGGCGCCTGTTCCCGATCCGCCGTCTGTTTCTCGCCGCGCCCGAGTACCTCGCGCGCCTCGGCATGCCGCGTCGCCCCGAGGAACTGCTGCGCCATCGCGTCGGCGTCTATGCCGGCTATCCGACCGGCGACCACTGGCAGTTCTGGCGCGGCCGGCACAAGATCGAGATCGAGCTCGCGCCCAGCCTGCGCTCCAACAGCGTTCATCTGCTCAAGGAGTACGCGCTGTCGGGCGCCGGAGTGGTCTGCATCCCGACCATCGCCGCGGCCGACGACATCGTCGCCGGACGCCTCACGCCCGTGCTGTACGGCTACCGCCTGTCTTCGTACTGGCTGACGGCGGTGTTCCCGGCGACCCACCGCTACACGCTGAAGGTGCGGCTGTTCGTCGATTTCATCCAGCGCAAGTTCCGTGGCGAGCCGCATTGGGACCAGGTGCTGATCACCAACGGCTTCCTGCCGCACGACGACATCGTGACCAGCCGGGCTCGGGCGCGCCGGCCTTGAAGACATTGTTCGCGAATCCCGAATGACCGGTTCGGACGAGGACCGATTGTTCGCCGCCGGCGACGTGTTAGCGTTCAACCAAAAGGGAGGATCGCGGTGCAGGTTCACACCGTTTTCGGGTCGCTCAACGACTACACCAAGGGGACGATCGAGCTGGTCTCCGGCGAGGCGCGCCATTACGTGTTCTCGAACATCTTCGAGGTGGCCTGGAAGTCGAAACCCTACGAGCGCATCGTCGTCGGCAAGAATCTCGAGTACGTCCAAGAGGTCATGCGCGCGGAAGGCGTGTCGCCCTGGTTCGCCTGCGGCCATGACGAGGTCGCCCTGTGCATGGACGGCGAGGTCACCGTCGACTTCGTCAAGCTCAAGAACCCGCCCAGTGCCGACAAGAATGGCGCCGTGCTGGCCGGAGACGTCCCCGAGGGCGCGCGCATGGGCTACGTGAAGCTCAGGCGTGGCCACCAGGTGCTGCTCGGTGCCGGCAACGCCTACCGCTTCACGGCGACGCGGACCGGCGTGCTGCTGCAGCAGACGCTGCTCGGCGACCTCAGCGTCCAGAAGTGGCGCGAGATCTGTTTCACCTGACCATCATTCGATTCTTCGAGGGATTGCCATGTCCGCCGCTCTCACCCAGGTCGTCGCCAGCCAGCCCAGCAACCGCAATGGCTATCGCAGTTTCCGGCTCGGCAAGTTCGAGCTGTCGCGCGATGAGTATTTCGTGACCATCCACTGGCCGGCCAAGGGCGCCAAGCGCTCGCATCAGATGCCGGCCGACGCCTTCCTGCGCGCCTGCATGCGCGACGTGGCGTGGAACTTCTTCTACGGCTGGGTGAACTTTGACCACGTCATCGGCACCCGCAATCACTACGGCAAGGTCGATTTCTACGCCGGGACGTTCAACGGGACCTTGAAGGAGGCCGGTGTCGACTATCTCGAGCAGTTCGACGGCGACCACATCATGGCGACCTTCAAGGCGATCCTGCGCGACTGGGTGAACGAGGGTTTCGATCCGTTCGCCGCACCGGTCGAGACCGGCTCCGCCTTCGGGCCCAAGCAGGGCGAGAACATCGAGGCGATCGAGCGCACGCGCATCGCCACCAAGCGCATGCCCGGCCTGCCCGGTGATTCGCCGCTGCGCGACGACATGCCGGTCAACCGCGCCTTTGCCGACGTGCCTCAGGACGAGCCCGAGATCCACGAGGAGCCGGGCTTCAAGGGCCAGCTGCACGCCTTCAGCCTGTTCAAGTATCTCAGCCGTTCGGACGTCACCTGGAACCCGTCGGTCACGGCGGTGTGCAAGGCATCGCTCGCCTGTCCGACCACCGAGGAGTACATCCTGCCGGTGTTCCACGGCAACGACCGCGTCGAATGGTTCATCCAGCTCAGCGACGAGATCGTGTGGGACGTCGCCGACAAGAATACCGGTGCGCCGCGCGCCCGCGTCACGATGAAGGCGGGCGACGTCGCGGCAATGCCGGCCGATATCCGCCACCAGGGCTACTCGACCAAGCGCTCGATGCTCTACGTCTGGGAAAATGTCACGCCCGGTTTGCCACAGCGCTATGAGAGAGGCGAGCTGCCGCCCTATCCGGTCGAGTTCTAGGTCATGTGCCTGTCCCTCAAATTCCTCTCCCCCCTTATGGGGGGAGGGGGGGGGGGGGGGGAAAGAACGGGCCCCCCTGGGGCACCCCCGCC
>Ga0081539_10005883_pt1 | contig 12145 bp, 13 predicted proteins | sample TabmetS4T2R2_FD_71023 | JGI IMG/M metagenome (GOLD analysis project Ga0081539, IMG submission 71023) | Tabebuia heterophylla rhizosphere microbial communities from the University of Puerto Rico - S4T2R2 | ecosystem: Host-associated > Plants > Roots > Rhizosphere ...
AACTACATCTGGAAGATAGTCGAACTTCCAACCACGCATTTGGGCGCGATAGCTCAAGTCCAAGTCTTCCGTTAAGGTGTCCCATTGCCAGCCACCCGCATCATCAATGCAGGCGCGCCGCCACAAGCCAGCTGTCCCATTGAAGTTCATGAAGAACCCGTTTTTCGAGCGAACAGCTTGCTCAACGATAAAATGACCGTCAATCCCAATCGCTTCAGCGCGCGTGAGCGAGTTGTACTGTTGATTGGTGTGTCCCCACCGCGTCTGGATGCAACCCAATTTAGGATCCTGGAAGTAAGAGACTGTCCTCTTCAACCAGTCTGGATTTGGGACAAAGTCTGCATCAAAAATGGCGATCAACTCTCCAGTAGCAGTGTGCAGTCCATGGGCGAGCGCGCCAGCTTTATATCCTGTACGGTCGACACGGTGAATCAACTCGATATTCACTCCACGAGACTTATATGTTTGGACGAGTTGTCTGACCACGCTATATGTGTCATCAGTAGAATCGTCCAGTACCTGGATCTGGAGTCGATTGGCCGGATAATCCAAATGGGTTACGGCGTGTAATAATCGTTCGACTGTATATTTTTCATTGAAGACAGGCAGTTGCACCGTTACGGGTGGCCAATTCTCTAGGTTCTGGATCTTCTGTATATGTTTCGCAGCCCTTTGCATACGCAGATACAAGATTGTTGTGTATAAGTTATGAAATCCATAGAATGCGAGGCCAACGATAACAACCAGATAAACGAACCCAATCAAATTGATAAGGATCGGCAAGGTGTTATCCTCCTTACATATTAGGAATAACTTTCATGTACTTCCCCTTGGGTCTTTGAAGGTGAAATTAAACCAGCTCTTCTTCTGGTTACGTTAAGTAGAACGATGGAAAACCATCTCTATTATTTGTTTACTGTTAACTTTCCTTAAGGATGAATGAGAATTTGCTAAGGATGATCTGCTCCCCTTCCCATGAGAAATCAAATCAAAAAGGACTGATAACCCGACGTGCCGGGTTATCAGTCTTAGTAGCGGATGATCAGGACAATTTCGTGATTTTCGCCAGAGATTTGATTGACCTACAAAGCGTTCCGAGGTTGACTTCGTCGCCAGTACAGGGCGAGGTAAAGCAGAGCGAGAGCTGCCATCCAGAGCACAACTGAGAATATCACGCCAGTTCGGGAGATATGAAAGATCATAGGGTTGGCATCGAGCCAGGGCAAGGCATCAGGCATGGCTTTCCAATCTAGGAGGTAATACAACACATCCTCCAGCCCTGAGAAGGCGCCAACGAAGAGAGCCGTTAAATAGTAGAGTATATCTTTCCAGGAGTCCCACATGAGGATAATGCCGATGATGGCATATCCGGACAGGGATACAAACCAGCCTCTATGATAAATGTCAGCGTACTGGATCATTTGATTGGTCTCGAAGATTCTCTGCCAAATGAGGATATCAGCGAATGTATAAAAGAGAAGTGCCATAGCGGCGGCGATGATAGGGCGATATTTTTTCATTGTTGATGATGCTCCATAAAGACATTTAGGATGAATTCAATCGATAGTTTATTCAAAATTTCGCAGGAGTATACCTGCGATTCTTGGAAACACCAGAGACCCTGACCTACGTTCGGTCTACATTTTCCCTACAGATTGCAGAAGTGTAATGGAGGTATGATTGAGTATGAGTTTTCTCAAATGTTGATTTTCCCCATCTAAATTGATAAAGGCAGTATCGGCAATGGTCCTCCTTTGCAGGTTGGAATTTTCGTGACGGGAGCAGATAAATAAACCAGGGCATCCATGTGTACATCGTTGGGCTCGTTGTTCGTGTCTTCAATATGTGTTAAAAAAAAGCTTTGTTAAATGAAATCTCTAAGGTGATTGATGTGAAGGGTTCAGAGATTGATATCCTGCCTTATTAAAGTTCCATAGGATGAGGAGGGTAATTTGGAGGTTGTCGTCGGAACTCATAATTTTCTAGTACTGCTTCGATGATTCTCTTTTGCTCATCAGTCACCAAATCAAACTCCAAACCAATATTGCAGTATTCCGGACTAATATCTTGATGACACCATACAACTCGCACTGGTAGAGCGAGGCGTGTGGCGTTGATCTTTGGCAGCTCAGGCAGTTGGATGGATATGGTCAGCTGATCATTTACCTTGAGGGTTTCATCACCGATGACCATCGCGCCGAGAAGATTGAGGTCGCCAAGGTAGCCGATCAGTCTGCCCTGATATAAATCAAATACCTGCGAATAGGACATTAAGTCCTTGCGAGGGAGTTTGCGTCGTTCCAGCATGTTTGCCTCAGCGCCTAGTGTACTTGACTTGAGAACTTAAATCAATTGCACAGACATCTTAAAATCTTTCGTTTCTGAAAACAACTGTGGTTAAATGGCGGCCATGCGCTGGATCTATCTTTCGCCTCATCTTGATGACGCAATTCTATCGGCTGGTGGACTCATTTATGAACAGGTCCAGTCCGGCCTGCCTATAGAAATCTGGACGTTCATGTGTGGCTACCCACCTTGGTCCGCGGGCGATCTATCGCAATTTGCCCAATCGAATCATCAACAATGGGGATTTTCGTCTGCCGAGGAGACGGTCCGTATGCGCCGTGAAGAAGATAAGAATGCCGCAGCTATTCTCGGCGCGCGCATCGTCCATTTTGATTTTCTAGATTGTATTTACCGCCGTGGAACAAACGGCGAGTGGCTGTATTCGGACATTGACGCCCCTCCTCACCCGGAGGACGCCGTGATTCCTACACAAATTGCAGACGTTATCTACTCCCACCTCCAGCCGGATGATGTATTGGTTTGTCAACTCTCTGTTGGTTCTCACGTGGACCATGTTCTCGTTCGCCAAGGTGCGGAACTTCTCGAATACCCGTTACGTTATGATATTGATGTTCCTTATATTTTCTATCATCCTGAAGAACTAGAGTCAAAATCCGCTGGGATGAAGGGATCTATACATTTAATAACCGAAACAGGCGTAAGTTGCTGGAAAGATGCAGTTTTGGCATATAAGTCCCAGATCCCAGCCCTGGGCGAGGCGTTCAATACGCCAGAAAAGGCGCAGGCATCCATCCAAGCTTACTGGGCAGAGCGGATAGGCATCCGTTTGTTTTCTCGCTGAACGGCCCCTCTGGGGCGGGATACTCTAGAGGCATGGTGTCCGCGAGATCGCGCGCACAAAAGGATGAGGTAGATTTTGAAGCTCTTGTACTGGCGCTAAATTCGTGATATATTAAGCAAGCCTTCACGAGAGAGCACTGGGTTTCACCACGATTTGCTTTCTTTTTATTTGCATCTCTTTTTAGAGATGCAAAATTCTTATAGTAGGAAATATAAGCATGCCTAACAATTTCTTGACCAAAGAAGGTTACCAGAGACTGCAAGACGAGTTGGATTACCTGCGCACCGCTAAGCGCCAGGAAGTTGCCAACCGTCTGCACGAAGCAATGGAGGGTGGCGAGCTGATTGAAAATGCAGAATATGAAGCCGCGAAAAATGAGCAGGCTTTTGTGGAGGGGCGCATCCAGGAATTGGAAATGCTCCTTGCCACAGCAAAAATTATTGATGAAAATGGTAGAAAGAAAAGCGATTCTGTTCAGATCGGTTCCAAAGTGACCATTAAAGAAGGAAATTTCGACGCGGAAACGTTTACTATTGTCGGCGTGGCAGAAGCCAATCCGCGCGATGGCAAGATTTCAAACGAGTCGCCGATCGGGAAAGCGATTTTAAATCATAAAGTTGGAGATACTGTTAAAGTCGAGACGCCGGGCGGTACATATAATGTTAAAATCCTGAAAATCAGTTAGCCACAGGAGCGCACTTTCTCACCCCGCGCCTGTGATAGAGCGCGGGGTTTTTATTTTTACCCCTTCCTGCCTTTGTCACCTTCCCCGTTTTCAGAAAAAGGGAGAATCGAGGTGGGAGTTGGGAGGACTCATGACAGAATACACCTCACTGGAAAAGATTCGTCTCAAAAAATTGGAAGAATTGCGCGCCGAGGGGATCGAGGCGTACCCAACCCGCGCCAAACGCACGCATCTGAGCGTCGATGCGCTTGCCGAATTCGAAGATGCCGAGAAAGAAGACAGGGAAGTGAGAGCAACCCTGGCGGGCCGCATCCGCGCGATGCGCCCGATGGGTAAAGTCTCCTTTGCGCATATTGAAGATGGTGCCGGCAAGATTCAATTGTTCTTTCGTCTGAATGAGGTTGGCAAGGAGCACCTAGATTTTTTCAACAGGATGTTCGATATTGGCGATTTTATTCAAGCAGAGGGTGTGATGTTCCGCACCAAGACGGGGGAAGCAACGCTTCATGTGCATGACTTCAAGTTGCTAGCCAAGTCCATTAGCCCACTCCCGGCGGCCAAGGACGAAACGCTTGAAGATGGGACGCTCGTCCGTCATGCTGCTCTGGAGGATCCCGAACTACGGGCGAGACAGCGATATGCAGATTTAGCGGTGAATCCAGACGTGCGCGAGGTGTTTCGCAAGCGGGCGGCGATCATTAAAGCCATGCGAACCTTTCTCGATGACCATGGCTTTTTGGAAGTAGAGACGCCCATCCTGCAGCCGATCTATGGAGGAGCAGCGGCGCGCCCGTTTACAACCTATCACAATGAGCTCGAGCAGCAGATGTATTTGCGTATTTCCTTTGAGTTGTATCTCAAGCGGCTCCTTGTCGGGAATCTTGAAAAGGTCTACGAGATCGGGCGTGACTTTCGCAATGAAGGGGTCTCGTTCAAGCACAATCCTGAGTTCACCCAGTTGGAGTTCTATTGGGCTTATGCAGATTATTTACAGGTGATGGAACTGACGGAGCAAATGGTCTCCTATACCGCGCGAGAAGTGCTGGGAACGCACAAGATCACGTATAAACACAACGAAATTGATCTGACGCCGCCTTGGAAACGGCTGGAGATGCGTCAGGGCATTCTGGATACCTCGGGAATTGATATTGACTCGTATAAAACGGTTGATGAGCTTTTCAGAGCCATTAAGGAAAGACACCCAAACAAACTGCCTGATCCGAACGCGACGCGCGGCAAGTTAATTGACTTCCTATTGAGTGAGTTTTTGGAGCCAACCCTCATCCAGCCGACGTTCCTGTACAACTATCCCCGCGACATTTCGCCGCTGGCGAAGTCCATCCCTGGCAATCCGTTGACCGTAGAACGCTTTGAGGCTTATGCCGCTGGCTTTGAATTATGCAACGCCTTCACCGAGTTGAACGATCCGCTCGATCAAGAACAACGCTTTCTCGAAATGGGCCGTGACTACGCTGCTGATGACGCCGAGAAGCACCCTATGGATGAGGATTATCTGCGCGCCATGCGTTATGGGATGCCACCCAATGGCGGCTTCGGCATGGGTATTGACCGCCTTACCATGCTGTTCCTTGATAAACATTCTATCCGCGAGGTGCTGTTGTTCCCCGCATTACGCAACCAAGAGTTTGCCGAGACAAGGGCCTGATGACGAATTCTTAAAGTAGACAGGTATACATGTACACAGGTGTTTCCATGCATACCTGTCTACGTGTGTACTTGTGCGCCCTCTTGTAAATCCATGAGCAAACGCGTTCTCATCCTTGGTGATCTTTTTGCTATTGCGCTCATCACTCTCATTGGTTTTGCCACGCACCGCGAAGCGGACTTATCATTTCTCCCACGCATGGTGGCGATCTACTTTCCTCTGACCATTTCGTGGTTCATTCTTGGTCCTTTGCTTGGACTCTTCCAAGAGGGAACGACGTCTGACCCAAAGCAGTTGTGGCGTCCGGCCATGGCTATGGTTTTTGGCGCGCCGCTCACGGCTGTCTTACGGGGACTCATTCTTAATACCCCGATCATTCCAATATTCGCAATCGTGCTTTGTGTTTCCTCGGCACTGGGAATGCTCATTTGGAGGCTGATCTGGTACTGGCTTGCCCAAACGCGGCTAACTCGATAAATTGCTAAGCCAGTGCGGACAATTTTGCTGTATTGCTAGGCGTCAAGCTTGTTTCGAAACGGGCTGGAGGGAAAGTTGTTCACAGGAGTCATTTTTAAGAAAGTTCTCTCTACTCGGTCGTGGCTCAGTAGGAGATAATCTGCGATATAAGTGATTTCTTGCAGCTCACTGTTAGAAACGATGCCATCGGCATTGGCTACCGCGAAAAGAAGCTCTAGTAGCTTGAGACGCTCATCAGGCGTGGTAAGCTCGCTGAACTCCCGAGTCATGCGCAAATAATCGAAATCTCTGCAAACGTCCGCTGTGGCACTCTCCATCACAAATGTAGCTGCCTCGTGGGATAATCCCCAATTGGTCTCCAAAATCGATGTGATTTTATCGATCTCGTTCTTTACAACTAAGTTGTCTGTCTGTGCGACACGCGCCATCATTCCTCCCACCAGGCTGAGTTTGCGTAGCTCTTCATCTGGGATCTTTAGATCTATATCACTCAGCTCCAAGCGGCGCTGAACCTCGTAATAAACCTTGTTAATCAGAAAATCTTCAAAGTACCTTTCACGATTCGGTGCGTTGCGTACAGCCCACGAGCGTCGTTGCATTGCAATTCTTAAGAGGCGGCCCAGGTCACCAAAAATCCCAGTATTGACCGATTCAAGGGCTGCACTGATATCAGACAGTACGGCTTGCTCGTCATCCGTAATTTGACCGTCAGCCTCTACCATCTTCTTTAGGGTAGAGAGAACGAAGCTTTTGTCTTCATCCGACCATACAACTTCACGCAGTTCTTCTACCAGCCGTTCGCGTTCCGCTGTCGGGATGGGAGACTTTATATACAGCGCGAACATGGCATCCTCCCTGGGATCAGGGATAGAGCGTTGGAACTGAAAAAGCAGATCTTTTAGATTTTCAATCTCATCAGAGGTCAGCTTGTTATCTGCCCAGCCTGCGGCCACAATTACTTTCCCCAGTGTTTCGACCAGTTTTCGATTCATGAGCCCTCTTTTCAGAATTGACCTGTTTGCAAACTAGAATCAGTCTTGCAGTATAGTTCATGAGCCTTTGGAAATCAATATTTCTTTCTTGGTTCTGCAGACTTTGCCGTGAAAGGAGAACAGATGTACCATGGAAATTCCCAAAGAGCCCCTTTCTTCGAGAGTCTCTGAATGTATCAGAGTGAGCTGCCAATGTTTTTCCCGCTGAGGTGATGATAAAATAATTGCTGATGGACGAACAAGCTCTCATCCACGACGCGCAGGCGGGCAATCTCGATGCTTTCAATACGCTGATTCTTCACTACCAGGATAGTGTCTACAACACTGCGCTCCGCATTCTCGGTGATGAAGATCTTGCGGCCGACTCGACCCAGGAAGCCTTTATTTCTGCGTTCAAAAGCATCTCCTCCTTTCGTGGTGGCTCGTTCAAAGCCTGGCTGATGCGTACGGTGACGAATGCTTGCTACGATGAGCTCCGTCGCCAGAAGCGGCGTCCGACTACACCACTGGAGCCAGACACCGAAGAGGGAGATGAGATGGATTCGCCTCGTTGGTTGGCAGATCCAAGTATGACACCCGATCAGAAGGCGGAGGCAGATGAACTCGAGCATGCCCTTCAACACTGTCTCAATAATCTCCCACTGGAGTTTAAAACGGTGGTCGTGATGGCTGATATCCAGGGCATGGACTACAGCGAGGTATCCGCTGTGGTACGAGTGCCCTTAGGGACCATTAAAAGTCGCTTAGCCCGCGCTAGATTAAGGCTACGTGAGTGCCTACAGGGCTTTGCGGAACTTTTACCCGCCTCTTTTCGTCTGGAAGAAGGAAGTAACGCCTAATGAATCGACGTGATCTTGAACTGCTTTCTTCTTATTTAGACGGACAGTTGAAACCGTCTGATTCGGCGCGCCTGGAGTCTCGCCTCTCTTCAGACCCGAACTTGCGCGCCGTTTTGGAGGATTTACGCGCTACCCGCGGTTTGCTCCGTCAGCTTCCGATGCGCAAGGCGCCGCGAGACTTTAGGCTCACGCCGAAAATGGTGAGGAAGAATCCTCCACTGCCGCCGGCTTATCCAGCTTTCAGGTTTGTCACTGCTCTCGCAACCTTGCTGCTTTTCTTTAGCGTGGGATTGAACTTCCTCGTGCCGCAAATGGCACAGCAACGTAACTTTGGCTATGGCGGAGGCGGCGCTCCTGAGATTTTTTCCGCACAGGCTCCGGCTGCGACCGAAGCGTCTGCAACTGAAGCACCCGCAGCAGAGGCTCCTGCTGAAGAAGCTGCTCCAGAGCTGGCGCCGTTGCCCACGGCAACTCTTTCTATTCAAGATAATGCCCGCGAAGCAGTCACTCCTTTGGCAAAAGAGGGTGTGACAGGGGAAGCAGGTGGTCTAGATCAATATGATGTTCAGAATGCACCGGCTGGGCAAGAAGAAACACCCCCCGTTCCACCTAGATGGCAAATTCTATTAGCAGGTATTGCATTGCTTAGCGCTTTCATCATGGTGTTGATGCGTCGGATATCAGCCAATCGTTGGCGAAGTAAATAACAGATCACTTTTCTCAACCTCCCGAAGGTTTGTACAGCGCAACCGCGTTTTTCAAAACCTTCGGGACGTTTGTTTTGTGTCATAATTGTCTTGATGGCAGACTCTGAATTCAACTATTGTCCGCGTTGTGGTGCGCTCGTCAATCACGAACTGCGTTTTGGAAGAGTACGTCCTGTTTGCCCTCAATGTAGCTGGATCCATTTTGTTGATCCCAAGGTCGCCGCGGCAGTACTGATCGAACAGGATGGACGCGTCCTTTTGGTGCGACGGGTGAATGAACCGTTTCGCGGGCTATGGACGCTACCTGCGGGTTTCATCAACGGTGGAGAAGATCCTGCGGAGGCGGCCGCGCGGGAATGTTTGGAGGAAACAGGTTTGAACGTCCGCATCTCACGGGTGCTGGATATCATCTCAGGCAAAGAGCACCCGCGGGGCGCGGACTTTATCATCATCTATCAGGCTTCAGTCATCGATGGCGTATTGAAGCCCGATGATGATGCCGATGCAGTGGAATGGTTTGCGCGCGAGAACCTGCCACCGCTTGCTTTTCGCGCGACCCAGAAAGTGCTAGAATCATTTTATGTTTGATGTACGTCCTTCACCCATTGCAGGCAAATGGTATGAGGGAGATCCCAAGATGCTGGCGCGCATTGTGGACGAATATTTGGATGGTGCACAGTTGCCTGAATTGGAAGGGGAAGTGATCGCGGTGATCGCGCCGCACGCGGGACATACCTATTCCGGTGCAGTGGCGGGATATTCCTTTGCCGCACTCCGTGGAAAAAGTCCAGACCTGGTTGCCGTTGTAGCGCCGATGCATCATCTTTACTCACAACATTTACTCACCACTGCACACGATGCTTACTCCACACCATTGGGCGAAATCTCAGTAGATAAAGATGCCGTACGTGAACTTGATGCCGTCTTGAAGTCAGAATTGGGATTTGGTCTATCGCCCGTGCCACGCGATTCGGAACATTCGTTGGAAATTGAATTGCCTTTTCTACAACGCGCCCTCTCTTCCAACTGGAAGTTATTACCCGTCATGGTTCGTGCCCGCGAAGCGAGGATCTCGGAAGGATTAGGTCACGCTCTCGCAACGGTTCTTCGCGATAAGAATTTCCTCATGGTCGCCAGCACGGACTTATCCCATTTCTACGATCAGCAAACCGCGTTGACGTATGATCGGGCCATGTTAAACGAAATCGAATCTTTCAACCCGGCTGGCGCCTTCGACTTGGAACGGGCGGGCGAAGGTTTTGCCTGTGGACTCGGTGCGTTTACCACGGTTCTGTGGTCCGCTCGTGAACTCGGCGCGGACAAGGTAAAAGTATTGCGCCATGCTACATCGGGCAATGTGACGGGAGATTATTCATCAGTTGTGGGCTATGGCGCGGCCGTGATTTTGAAGGGGAATTGACACCCAACATTTTATTTGTCGTCATAAAAAACAGCGCCGGCTCAACCGGCGCTGTTTTCATTACGGGCGCTAATCCAACAGTTCCTGCGGAATGTTGCCGCCATTTTCAGCAATCTTCCTCAGGACTGTCTTGTGCAGCCAGGTGTTCATCCTAACATTGTCGCTCATCACGTCTGCGGGAGCACCCAGTTCTTTGGCGAGTTCCTCGCGGGCCTGGCGGCTGTTGTCCAGGTCAAGCAGGAAGAGCAGATCCGAGATTGACTGTTTCCAGTTCAAGCCAGTCCCTTTGGCCTTTTGCTCTAGCATCTTCATGACATCCACTTCAGAGATCGGCGCGTGAGATGGGTGAGCTGGGGCTGCCGTCCTACGAGAACCAGAAGCAGGAGTGCCTGCCGCAACGGGTTGCTGCTTACGAATACCAAGCTTATCAAGGATTTTACTGAATATGCTCATGGTACATCCTTTCAATCGTTTGATTTGTTAAAGGGGAGGGACGTGAATGGCTATGACGTTTCCCTCCAATGGACGAATTCATTATAGATGACGTTCGCCGCACATGGTAAGTAGGGAAATACCTTACTCGTCATCAGGCATGTTCCTTGCTCAGAAAAATTTTGGATCATTCTCTGGGTTCTTCAGACTTTGCCGTGAAAGGAGTATCACGGAAATTCCCAAAGAGACATTCTCTGCCCAAGAGAATTTCACGTTACAATCATCACGATGACTACTTATGCACAAATCGTGGTGAATGTCCCAGCGGTTTCAGGGATATTCGATTATTCCATTCCTGAAGCTCTCGTAGGCAAAATCGGTGTCGGCCATCTCGTTATCGCGCCGTTTGGAAAGCAGACCGTGCAAGGGGTGATCTTTCGCTTTATCGTCCAGCCCTCAGTTCCAGAAGTGAAAGAGATCATCGAACTTGTTGACCCTGCCCCTGTAATGACCCAAGCTCAAATCGCGTTGGCAGAAGCGATGGCAGAGTCTACGCTTTCGTCCTTAGCATCGATAGTCAGCTTATTTCTGCCAGCTGGGCTGAGCCAAGAGGCCGATGTGATGTTCAGGCTGCGGACCGTCGACGGTGGACCGCAGATCGTGGAAGGAGGTCAACAGGCTAGCGTCCATGGTCAAGTTGAGAAGCGCCTCATTGATCTCCTCAACGAACGCGGCACCCTTCGTGGTCGTCAAATCGACGCGCACTTCCGTAAAGTAGATTGGCGCAGGACTGCTAGTTATCTGGTGCGGAAAGGTGTGCTTGAATCACAATCTGTCCTACCGCCAGCCCGTGTGAGATCAAAATACATCAAGACTGCGCAACTAGCTGCTCCACCTGAGATTGTGGACGCTGCAATGGAGGATTTGGGCAAGACTGAGTCCACGCTGAGGCGGCGGAAAAAAGCTCTGCAATTTTTGATGCAGGTGAAGGACGCGGTCAACGTGTCATGGGTTTATGCCGAAAGTGGCAGCAACCTCGCTGATTTACAGGAACTTGAAGAACGTGGCTTGATCCGCTTGTTCGAGACAGAGATCTTTCGTGATCCGTTGGAAAAAACAAGTACACAAGTAGACAAGTATATAGGTAAACAGGTAGAGCAGCTTACGTCTGAGCAGCATTTTGTATTAACCGAAATCACCAATGCCATTACGTCCCTCGACACACTTCACCCGATCCTCCTGCAAGGTGTCACAGGTTCGGGTAAAACAGAAATTTATCTACGAGCGACTGAGGAAGTGATCAAACGCGGGAAACAGACGATCATTCTGGTTCCTGAGATCGCGCTCACGCCGCAGACTGTGCATCGGTTTTTAAGTCGCTTTCCTGGGCAAGTGGGATTGGTCCATTCGAAGCTCTCGGAGGGGGAGCGATATGATACCTGGCGGCGTGCCCGCGCGGGATCTTTGAAAGTCATGATCGGTGCGCGTAGTGCATTATTCTCCCCTCTGCCAAACATCGGTCTGGTTGTTGTGGACGAATGTCACGACTCATCCTATTATCAAGCCGATCCACCGTTTTACCATGCTGTGACTGCCGCGCAAATCTATGCGCGTCTGGCAGGTGCAGTTTGTATTCTTGGGAGCGCAACTCCTACGGTTGTACAACGATTTCAGGCCAATGAATCTGGAAACGGCATAGCAGTGAGGTCAAAATATTTAGAGCTGCCGCGCCGTATTTTCGAGGTCGGGTTGCCTCCCGTTCAAGTTGTGGACATGCGG
>Ga0081539_10005884_pt1 | contig 12142 bp, 11 predicted proteins | sample TabmetS4T2R2_FD_71023 | JGI IMG/M metagenome (GOLD analysis project Ga0081539, IMG submission 71023) | Tabebuia heterophylla rhizosphere microbial communities from the University of Puerto Rico - S4T2R2 | ecosystem: Host-associated > Plants > Roots > Rhizosphere ...
AGCGGCAGCCGCCGAATCCGGCGATGCCCAACGCGCCGCGCGGTCCGGTCTTCAACGGCGCGTTCCCGCAGCCGCAAATCGTCAACCCGCAGACCGGGCAGCCGGTGATGATGCCGCCTGGCGCGCAGGGCGCGCTGCCGGCGCAGCAGCAGCAACAGGTGCCGCAGCAGCCCGCGTCGTTCTCGATGCCAACAGCACCAGCTGGCGGCGGCGTGGCCGTGCCTGGCATGATGGTGCCGGTGCCGCAGCAGCAGACCGGATCCCCGAGCCAGACCCCGCGAAAGCCCGGCGGCCAGCAGCAAGACTGACGACATCGTGGCGGTAGTCGACGACGTCAATGCGGCCATCGCCGACGCGATGCGTCGGAAAGAACCCGTGCGGCTCGGCGCGCTGCGGATGCTGAAAGCCGCCTTCATGAATCGTGAAGTCGAGCGCGGGCCGCTCGACGATGATCAGGCGCGTCAGGTCGTGGCCTCGCTGGTCAAGCAGCGGAAGGACTCGATCGAGCAGTTCACGAAGGGCGGCCGGCCGGACCTCGCCGACAAGGAAGCCGCGGAAATCACGGTCCTCGAGTCCTACCTCCCGGCGGCGGCCGATCCGGCCGTTATCGAACAGGCCATCGGCAGTGTCATTGCGGAACTGGGCGCGACGTCTCCAAAAGACATGGGCCGTGCCATGAAAGCGGTCATGGCCAAGCTGGCTGGGCAGACGGTCGACGGCAAGGTCGTCAGCGAGCGTGTGCGCGCCCGGCTGACAGGGCCGTCCGCTTAAACTTTTTGCCGGCGGCGTCCGTCTAACCCTGCGAGACGGCCGACACACGCCTTCTCATCCATCCTCCTTTAGCCCTTCGCGCAACCCGCGAAGGGCCTTTTTTTTGCTACGATCGTTGCTTCACGATGCGCCGGTACCCTTCGCCGTACGCCAGCTCCTTTTCATTCGGTCCGGGGCCGCTGTCCGACGCCGTGAAGGCGTTGCTCATCGCCAACGTCGCGTGCTTCGTCGTCCTCTACTTCGCCCCTGAATCGATTCAAATCCTCGGCGATCGGCTGGCGCTGGTCCCCGCGTTCGTCGTCGAGCGGCTGTGGATCTGGCAGCTCGCCAGTTACATGTTCCTGCACGCGAGCGTCGGACACCTCGTCGTCAACATGCTCGGGCTGTGGATGTTCGGAACGGAGCTCGAGCGCATCTGGGGCACGCGCTATTTTCTGAAGTTTTATTTTGCGACCGGTATCGGCGCCGCGGTGTTGACGGTGATCGTCGCGCTGCTGCCGTTCGCCTTCGCGCAGGACATCTTCCGGACGCCGACGGTCGGCGCGTCGGGCGCGATCTTCGGTCTGCTGCTGGCCTACGGGATGTACTTCCCCGACCGGCCGATCTATCTGTATCTGGTCTTTCCGATTCCCGCGCGCTACTTCGTCCTGATCATCGGCGCCATCACGTTCTTCGCGGGCGGCGGCGTCGCCCACGCGACGCACCTCGGCGGCGTGGCCGTCGGCTACGCGATGCTGAAGAAGGGGCGCTTCGATCCGCTGGCCGAGCTGAAGTACCGCTATCTCAAATGGAAGATCAACCGCGTCCGCCGCAAGTTCGACGTCTATTCAGGCGGCCGCGCGGACGACTGGGATCGCCGCGTCCACTAAGAAAGTGAAAAGAGAAAAGTCAAAAGAGAAAAGTACTTTCTTACTTTCCTTTTCACTTTTCTCTTTCAACTTCTTACTTCTCTTTGGCGCGGCGCTTCGCCTTCTCGCCCTGCCCCTTCCCGGCACCCACGACATCGCCGTCTGGAAAATCTGGAGCTACGGCGCGGCAACTGAAGGCGTCGCGCACGTGTACGGCGTCGGCGGCACGCCGCCCGAGCGCAAGGAGCTCTCGCTCCACGGCGCGACGAGCACGGTCGACTATCCGCCGCTCGCGATGTACGAGCTCGCCGCGATCGGACATGTGTACCGGTGGCTGAACGGCGGCGCGTATCCGGACGACGTCCGGCTGATCGTCGCCGTCAAAGTCCTCCCTGTCGTCGCGGACGCCGGCATCCTCGCCGTCCTGTGCCTGCTGGTGAAATCCCGATGGGCCGCACTCGTGTACTGGTTGAACCCTGCGGTGCTGCTCGACGCGGCCATGCTCGGCTACCTCGACACGCTGTTCGTGCTTCCGGCGCTCGGCGGCCTGGCCGCGGCGGCCGTGGAAGCGCCGATCTGGGCGGGCGCCCTCGCCGCGGCCGCGGTGCTCACCAAACCGCAAGCCGTGGTCGTCGTGCCCGCAATCGCCGTCGCCGTCGTCTGCGTCGGCCATCCGGCGGCGCGTCTCGGCCGCGCGCTTCGTGCGGCCGCCGCGGCGGCGGCCGTGTCGCTCGTCGTCCTCCTGCCGATCGTCCGCGCCGGCGCGCTGCCCAATCTCGTCAACGCGCTCTCGCGGCTCGGTCATCACGACATGCTGTCCGGCAACGCGAGCAACGTCTGGTGGATCGTCGGCTGGGCGCTTCGCGCCTACTACTCGGCGCACGACATGGGCACGTGGGCGGCGTGGACGGCGCCCGCCCGCATTCTCGCGATCACGCGCGTCGTCGAGCTCGGTTATCCGAATCCCCGAACGATCGGCTTGGCGCTGACGGCCTCAGCGGCCGTCTGGGCAATCTGGAAGGCGCGCGCGGCGCGCGATTTGTGGATCGCCGCGGCGCTGGCGGCATTCCTCGTCCACGCGTTCGCGACGCTCTCCGCGCAGGTCCACGAGAATCATCTGTTCGCGGCGGTGCCGCTGCTGGCCGTCGCGGCGGCCGGCCGGCGGGCGTTCACGCCGGTCTTCATCGCCGTCAGCGCGATTCTCGCGGTGAATCTCAACCTGTTCTACGGCGTCAGCGAAGACATCGGCTACGCGCTGCCGCGCGCGCTCGCGCCGATCGATCTGAGCGTGCTGCTGGCGTCGATCAACTGCGGCGCGCTGATCTGGCACGCGCGCGTCTTCAGGCGCGAATGCTCCACGGCAGCCGCGAGCCGCCCAGCGCCAGGGCTAGCGTCGATCCCAGCACTGGAAGCCCGTACCCGCTGGTGAGGAAGCTGTAGCGGAAGACGGCGCCGCTCGCGATCTGAAAGTTCAACGCCATGAAGAACGCGACGAACGCGAAGAGCGGCGTCCAGAAGCCGAAGACGAGGGCGAGGCCGGACGCCAGCTCGCCGAGCGGGACGAGCCTGGCGAAGACGCGTACTCCCGGCAGCGCGACGTGCTGCAGGTACCACGCGCTCGTCGAATCGCTGGCCACCGCGTTCGACCAGCCGGCGAGCTGACCGGCGAGGATCGACGGATCGCCGAACCATCGCAGCTTGCCGACGCCTTCGAAAATGAAGAAGACGCCGATGCAGATGCGCAGAATGGCGAGCCCGGTGCCTTGCCTGTTCATCAGCGGTGAAAATAGTCGTCCGTGTGATCGAGCCAGTCCTGCCGGATCGGGCTGAACACGTCGAGCTCGAAGGTGTCCTCGAGCGCCTCCGCCTGGTGCGGCAGCCACGACGGAATGTGCAGCACCTCGCCTTCGCGCACGGTGATCTCCTCGCCGCCGACCTGAAACCGCAGCGCGCCCTGAAGGATGTACGTCATCTGCTCGCTCTCGTGCGAGTGCATCGGCACCACGCAGCCGCGCTTCAGGTAAATCTGCGCAATCATCTCGCGCTCACCGGTCACGACTTTTCGCGACAGCATTTCGGTGACTTTTTCGAGCGCAATTTCGTCCCATCGATGCAGCCGCACGGTCTGGGTGCTCATAGGCGAACGAGCATATACCAGCCGCCTTCGCACACGACGTGAATGATATAATTTGCCTCGCCAATGAAAGCTGTTCTCAGCGGACCCGCGAGTCGATCGAGCAGTGTCCCGTTGGACGGTGACACGCTGGGACTGGATCGCGCCCAGCTGCTCGCCGTCCATCGCGTCATGCTCTTGTCGCGCAAGCTCGATGACAAAGAGATACAGCTGAAGAACCAGAGCCACATCTTTTTCCAGATCAGCGGCGCCGGCCACGAGGCGGTCCTGGTCGCGGCCGGCCTGACGCTGCGCCCCGGCATCGACTGGCTGTTTCCGTACTACCGCGATCGCGCGCTCTGCCTGCAGATCGGGATGACGCCGCTCGACATGCTGCTCTCGGGTGTCGGCGCGAAAGACGATCCGAACTCCGGCGGACGTCAGATGCCCTCGCACTGGGGCCACACCAAGTTCAACATCGTCTCGGCGTCGAGTCCCACCGGCACGCAGGTCCTGCACGCCGTCGGCGCCGCCGAGGCCACGCTGATCTACAGCCGCGTGAAGGAGATTCCGGATCGCGCGGAACGCTGCCGCCCCGACGAGATCACCTACGTGTCGCTCGGTGAAGGCGCCACCAGCGAAGGCGAGTTCTGGGAAGCGCTGAGCACGGCGTGCACGAAGAGTCTGCCGATCCTCTTCCTCGTCGAAGACAACGGCTACGCGATCTCCGTGCCGGTCGAAGTGCAGACCCCGGGCGGCGACATCTCCCGTCTCGTGCGGTCCTTTCCCGGCCTGCACGTGGCGTCGGTCGACGGCACCGATTTCTTCGCGAGTCTCGCGACGATGCGCGAGGCGACGGATTACGTGCGGGCCCGCAAGGGTCCGGCGTTCGTCCACGCCCGCGTCATCCGCCCGTACTCCCACTCGCTGTCGGACGACGAAAAGCTCTACAAACCGCCGGCCGAGCGCGAGGCCGAGGCGCGCCGCGATCCGATCGCGCGCTTCGCGGAATTCCTCCAGAGCAACGGCTTCGCCACGGCCGACGAGCTCGCCGCGATGGCCGACGAAGTGCACCGTGAGGTCAACGACGCCGCGTTGAAAGCGCTCGCCGCGCCGAGGCCGGCGCGCTCGACGGCGACCGACTGGCTCTATTCGTCGGACGTCGATCCGACATCGCCGGCGTTCGAGACGCCGGCGCACTCCGAAGGCAAGCCGGACACGATGGTCGGCGCCATCAATCGCACGCTGAAAGACGAGATGGCACGCAACCCGCGCATCGTCGTCTTCGGCGAGGATGTCGCCGACGTCAGCAAGAACGAAGCGAAGGGGCTCGTGCCGGGCAAGGGCGGCGTCTTCAAGCTGACGCACGGTCTGCAGAAGCTCTACGGCGACGATCGCGTGTTCAACTCGCCGCTCGCGGAAGCCAACATCATCGGCCGCGCCGTCGGCATGGCGGCGCGCAAGCTCAAACCGGTCGTCGAGATCCAGTTCTTCGACTACATCTGGCCGGCGATGATGCAGCTGCGCGACGAGATGTCGATGATGCGGTATCGCTCGGGCAACAACTGGTCGTGCCCGATGGTCATCCGCGTGCCGATCGGCGGCTACATTCGCGGCGGCCCGTACCACAGCCAGTCCGGCGAGAGCATCTTCGCCCACTGTCCAGGCATTCGCATCGCCTATCCGTCCAACGCCGTCGACGCCGCCGGGCTGCTCCGGACGTCGATTCGCTGCGACGATCCGGTGCTCTTCCTCGAGCACAAGCACCTGTATCGTCAGACCTACAACAAGGGCGAGTACCCCGGAAAAGACTTCATGATCCCGTTCGGCAAGGCGTCGCTCCGCCGCGACGGGGATCATCTGATCGTGATCACGTGGGGTGCGCTGGTGCAGCGCTCGCTGCTGGCGGCGCAGCAGGCGGAGAAGGACGGCATCAGCGTCGCCGTCCTCGACCTGCGGACCATCGTGCCGTACGACTGGCAGACCATCGCCGCGCACGTGCGACGGACCAACCGCGTGGTCGTCGCCCATGAAGATCAGGTCACGTGCGGCTTCGGCGCCGAAATCGCCGCCCGCATCGCCGGCGAGCTGTTCGAGCACCTGGACGCGCCGGTCGCGCGCGTCGGCGCGCTCGACGTGCCGGTCGCCTACTGCCCGGATCTCGAGGAAGCCATCCTCCCGCAGTCCGCGGATGTCCTGAAAGCGATTCGAGACACCGCGAAATACTGAATTGTTGTTCCGCGTCCTCTGCGGACTCTGCGGTTGCGTGCTGCTCGCCGCGAATCTGAGCGCCCTCAAGCCCTCGACGCTGACGGCGAGCCGCGCCGTGCCCGCGCACCTCGCCGGCCGTTTCCGCGATCCCATCGGATTCCAGCAGTCGAAGGACGGCCAGTACTTCGTCTTCGATCGGCGCGGCCACACCGTCTACGGACTCGACGAACAGCTGACCAGCACGTGGGAGATCGTGCAGATCGGCGCCGAGGCCGGACGGATCATCGACCCCACGGCCTTCGCGGTCGAGCCCGACGGCACCTTCGCGGTCGCGGACGCGCCGAACAACCGCGAGCGCATCCAGATCTTCTCGGCGGCCGGCGCGCGGCTCGGCGGCTTTCTCTTGCCCGGCCGCGCCACCACGCGCGTGACGCTCGAGAACATGGTGATGAACGGCGTTGGCACGCTGCAGTACACGGGCACGACCATCCTGCTCTCGCAGCCCGAAACCGGCGCGCTCATCGCCGAGTACTCGCTGCGCGGCGCCGTCAACCGGCTGATCGGGAATCTGCGAACGACCGGGCACGAAGAGGACGAGCCGCTGCACCTGGCGCTCAACAGCGGTATCCCGCTCGCTGATCCCTCCAGCCCGACCGGCGGCTTCTTCTTCGTCTTTCAGGCCGGCGAGCCGCTGTTCCGGAAATACGATCGCGACGGACGCCTTGTCTTCGAGCGGCGCATCGAGGGGCGCGAGATCGATCCGCTGCTCGCGGCGTTGCCCACCACCTGGCCGCGGCGGCGGACGAGCGAGGGCGAGCTGCCGCTGGTCTCGCCGACGGTGCGGACCGCCGCCGTCGATCCCGAAGGGAACCTCTGGATCTCGTTCGTCTCGCCGTTCACCTACGTCTACGACGGCGACGGCGACAAGATCCGCGTGCTGCAGTTTCGCGGCGCAGGCGTGCTGAGCCCACGCGGTCTCTTCTTCGGCAAACGCGGCCTGCTCGCCACACCGGGCCTGCTGGAATTCACCCGGCCATGATTACGGCGGCCAACGTCACGCGCCGCTTCGGCGCGCGGGTTGCCGTCGATCGCCTCTCGTTCGAGGTTGGGCGGTCCGAAATCGTCGCGCTGCTCGGTCCGAACGGCGCCGGCAAGACGACCACGATGAGGATGCTGGCCGGCCTGATTGCGCCGTCGGCGGGATGGATCGCGATCGACGGCGTGGCGATGACGCGCGCGACCGGCGCCGCGCTGAGGAGCCGCATCGGCTTCCTGACGGAATCGCCGGGGCTGTGGGATCGCCTCACCGTCTACGAGAATCTGCGGGTCTATGCGGAGCTCTTCGGCCTGTCGTCCGCCGATCGCGAGATCCGCGCCGTCCTGGAACTCTTCGACATCACGGATCGGGCCGCCGAACGGGCGGCGGAACTGTCGAAGGGGACCAAACAGAAAGTGGCGCTCGCGCGGACGCTCCTGCACCATCCGAAGGTGCTGCTGCTCGACGAGCCGACCTCCGGCCTCGATCCTGAAATCACCCGCGGTGTGCGCCGCCTCCTCGAAGAGCGACGCGCCGCGGGCTGCGCGGTGCTCGTGTCCACGCACAACCTGGACGAGGCGGAGCGCATCGCCGACCGCGTCGCGGTGCTGCACACGCGGCTCGTCGCGCTCGACTCGCCGGCGGCGCTGCGGCGGCGGCTGACGACCGGCCGCCTGATCGTTCGCGTCGTGGGTGATCCCGCGACGTATCTCGGCGAGGCGCGTCTGATCGATGCGGCGGCGGCTGTCGACGGTGAGGCGCTCACGCTCTCGACGGCCGACCTCGCGCGCGACACGCCGCGGCTCGTCGCCAGCCTGGTCGCGGCCGGCGCGCAGCTGCTCGAAGTGCGTCCGGAGATGCCCGCGCTCGAGGATGTCTATCTGCACCTGGTCGAGGACCTGTGACGCGAGTTCGCGCCCTCATCGGCAAGGAGCTGCTCGATCTGCGGCGCAATCGCGCCGCCCTCGCGCCGGTCGTGATTGTCGTCGTGATGTCGCTCGTGCTGCCGTTCCTCATCGTGATCGGCATTCCGCTACTGACGGGCGAATCGCTCGGCCGCGAGCCGGATCTCGTCAAGGTGAGCGATGTTGGCGCCAGCGCGGCCAGCGCTTCGCTGACGCCGGAAGGGCGGATTCAGGTCTTCCTCTTTCAGCAGTTCCTGCTGCTGTTCCTGCTGACGCCGGTGACCGGCGCGATGGCGCTCGCGGCGCATTCGGTCGTCGGCGAGAAGCAGGGCCGCACTCTCGAGCCGCTGCTCGCGACGCCGATCACCGCCGTGGAGCTGCTCGTCGCCAAAGTGCTCGGGGCGCTGCTGCCGACGCTGACGATCTCGCTCGCCGGCATCCTCTTCTACTTCGCCGGCATCGTCGCCCTGGCCGCGCCCGGCGTCGCCTGGGCGATGGCGAGCGGCCGGAGCGCGCTGCTCGTCCTGCTCGTCGGTCCCGGAGCGGCGCTGGTCTCGCTCCAGTCGGCGCTGCTGATTTCGTCGCGCGTCAACGACGCGCGCGCGGCCCAGCAGTTCGGCGTGCTCATCATCATCCCGCTGACCGTGCTGCTCGTGGCGCAGTTCCTCGGATCGATGTGGCTGTCCAACGCCGCGCTCGCGCTGATCGGGGCCGGACTGTTCGGCATCTGGATCGTCCTGACGCTCGTCAGCGCGGCGCTCTTCGAACGCGAAGCGATTCTGACGCGCTGGCGCTGATTCACCGCGTCGGCAACTTCCCGATTGACACCCGGCGCGTGACTGAATGAACATTCATTCAGACCATGGCCGGCACGGCTGCCGCGAAGAAAACCCGCCTCGAGCCCGTCGCGGGCGCCAAGCGTGACGCGATCCTCCGCGCCGCGACCGACGTCTTCGCCGAGCGCGGCTATTTCAACTCCCAGGTCGCGGACGTCGCGCGTGTCGCCGGCGTGGCCGCCGGCACCGTCTACCTCTACTTCCGCAGCAAGGACGACCTGCTCATCTCCATCTTCGAGCGCGGCATGCGGCACGCCCTGGAGTCCGGCCGGTCGCTCGTCGAAGAGGTGGCCGACCCGCGCGAGCGGCTGCGGCGCTTCGCGCGCCTGCACCTCAAACGCCTCGGCCGCGATCGGAATCTCGCCGTCGTCTTCCAGGTGGAGCTTCGCCAATCAACGAAATTCATGGAGCGCTTCTCGTCGACGCTGCTTCGGGACTATCTCGGCCTCATGCGCGACGCCATCGCCGAAGGCCAGCGTACGGGCCTGTTCCGCGCCGACATCAATCCGACGGTGGCGGCAAAGGTCCTCTTCGGCGCGCTCGATGAGATGGCGACCAATTGGATCCTCAGCCGGCGCCGCTACTCGCTCGAGCAGGACGCCGACGCAGTCGTCGATCTGTTCCTGAACGGAGCCCAAGCCCGGTGACGCAGCCTTCGCTCGCAAAGAGCGCGAGCTTCGGCGTGGCAAGCCCGATCCGTACCGCCGTGGTCCTCGGCGCGGGGACCATGGGCGCACAGATTGCCGCGCACCTGGCGAACGCCGGCGTGTCGGTGACGCTCCTCGATCTCAGCCAGGAGATCGCGAGGAACGGCCTGAAGCGCGCATTACAGCAGAAACCGGATCCCTTCTTCTCGCCCGACGCGCAGGCGCTGATCACGACCGGCGGTTTCGACGCCGACTTTGCGACCGTCGGCGCGGCCGACTGGATACTCGAAGCCGTCGTCGAGCAGCTCGACGTCAAGCGCGCGCTGCTCGAGCGCGTCGATGCGGCGCGCCGGCCGGACGCGATCGTCTCCTCGAATACGTCGGGCATTCCGATCGCCACCCTGGCCGAGGGGAGAAGCGACGGGTTCCGGCGGCACTGGCTCGGGACCCACTTCTTCAACCCGCCTCGCTACCTCCATTTGCTGGAGCTGATTCCGACCGCCGACACCGACCCCGCGGTCACCGGGCGCGTCAGCTGGTTCGCCGATCACCGGCTCGGCAAGGGCGTCGTCCTGGCGAAGGACCGGCCGAATTTCATCGGCAATCACATCGGTCTGTACGGCGTCGCCCAGGTGCTGCGCGCGCTCGCGTCGGGCCGCTACACCATCGAGGAGATCGACGCCATCACCGGGCCGGCGCTCGGCAGGCCGAAGAGCGCGACGTTCCGGACCATGGATATCGCGGGCATCGACGTGCTCGCGCACGTGGCGCGCAATCTCGATCTCGAGCTGCCGCCGTTCATCGGCGCGATGATCGAGCGCGGCTGGGTCGGCGAAAAAGCGGGCCAGGGCTTCTACAAGCGCGTGAAGTCGGCCGCCGGTTCAGAGATTCTCGTCATCGATCCCGCGACGCTCGAGTACCGTCCGAAGCAATCGGTCAGGCTCGCATCGCTCGACGCGGCGCGATCGATTGAAGACACCGGCGCGCGCATCAAGACGCTCTATGACGGAAAGGACAAGGTCGGCGATTTCCTCCGCGAGACGCTGGGACCGACCCTCTCCTACACGGCGAAGGTGGCGCCCGAGATCGCCTACTCGATTGACGACGTCGATCGCGTGATGAAATGGGGCTTTGGCTGGGAGCTTGGACCGTTCGAGATCGCCGACGTCATTGGCCCGATCGACGGGCGCGGCCGTTTCCGCGATCAGGCGCTCGCGCCCGCGGCGCCGGATCTGCTGCTCCTGAGGTCGGCCAAGGAGCGCCAGGCGGTCGTCAAGCGCAACGCCGGCGCGAGCCTGGTCGATCTGGGCGACGGCGTCCTCGCCGTCGAATTCCATTCGAAAGCGAACACGATCGGCGGCGACACGGTCCAGATGCTGCACGCCGGTCTGAAGGAAGCGGCGGCAAACTTCGCGGCGCTCGTCGTCGGTAACGAGGCCGCCAACTTCTCGGTCGGCGCGAACATCATGCTCCTGCTGCTCGAGGCGCAGGAAGGCAACTGGGACGACGTCGACATGATGGTGCGCGGCTTCCAGAACGCCACGCAGGCGCTGCGCTTCTCGGACGTCCCGGTCGTCGTGGCGACGGGCGGAATGACGCTCGGCGGCGGCTGCGAGATCGCGCTGCACGCCGATCGCGTGCAGGCGGCGGCGGAAAGCTACATCGGCCTCGTCGAGGTCGGCGTCGGCCTGATCCCGGGCGGCGGCGGCACGAAGGAGATGCTCGCGCGGGCGGTCGACGGCCTGCCGGCGAATCATCCCGACCTGCTGCCGTTCGTGCAGCGCGTCTTCGAGACGATCGGCTTTGCGAAGGTGTCGACGAGCGCCGCCGACGCCGCGCGGCTCGGGTATCTCGATGCGACGGCGCACGTGACCATGAATCGCGAGCGTCTCATCGCGGACGCCAAGGCCCGGGCGCTGGCGCGCCTTCGCGACGGCTACACGAAGCCGCAGCCGCGCGCGGCCATTCCGGTCGGCGGTGAAGGTTTGCTCGCCGCGCTCAAGCTCGGTTTGCACCTGGCCTTCCGCGCCGGCCGCGTCTCGGAGCACGACGTCGTGGTCGGTCGCGCGCTGGCCAACGTCCTGGCCGGCGGCCCGCTGCCGAACCAGACGACGGTGAGCGAGCAGTACCTGCTCGACCTGGAGCGGGAAGCGTTCCTGAAGCTGTGCGGCGAGCGGAAGACGCTCGAGCGGATCCAGCACACGCTCAAGACCGGAAAGCCGTTGCGGAACTGACATGCACATGGTCGATTGCGGCCGCGGCACGCCGCTCGTCTTCATTCCCGGCCTGCAGGGCCGTTGGGAGTACACCGCCCCGACGATCCAGGCACTGGCGGAGCATTTTCGCGTCATCACGTTCTCGCTCGACGACGCGGCGCAGTCGTTCGACGCCTACGGCGATCAAGTCGCCGAAGCGATGCAGCAGGCGCAAGTGGCGCGCGCCGCGATCTGCGGCCTGTCATTCGGCGGCCTCGTCGCGCTCAACTTCGCGTCGCGCTTCCCCGATCGGACCGCCGCGCTCGTCGTCGCGTCGGCGCCGGGTCCCGGCTGGCGGCTCCGCCGGCGCCACGAGCTGTACGCGCGCGTGCCGTGGATCTTCGGGCCGCTCTTCATGATGGAGATTCCGTTCCGCACGCGGCCGGAGCTGAAGCGCGCGCTGCCGCTGCCCGCCGAGCGCCGGGCCTTCGCGCGCACGATGCTGCGGATTGCGGTCGGCGCGCCGCCGTCGCTCGCGGCGATGGCGCGGCGGGCGCGCCAGATCGGGTCGTACGACGTC
>Ga0081539_10005885_pt1 | contig 12139 bp, 10 predicted proteins | sample TabmetS4T2R2_FD_71023 | JGI IMG/M metagenome (GOLD analysis project Ga0081539, IMG submission 71023) | Tabebuia heterophylla rhizosphere microbial communities from the University of Puerto Rico - S4T2R2 | ecosystem: Host-associated > Plants > Roots > Rhizosphere ...
GGCGACATCGCGAGGTGTCCCCCTATCCCGATCAGCGTCCACGCCGTGGTCGAACTCAGGGAAGGCGTGCGTGATTTCCACCACTTGACGGGACACTACCCCATTGCGATGCCAACCACGAACAAACCGAAGCGTCTTAGTGCCATTGCTGTCTCCCAGGTGAGACTCTAGCGACGTGGCGCAGTCGAATCCATTGGACGATGGTATGGACGATACCTTCGTATCGTCCGTGATGTGAACCGTTCGGCACTCGAAAGCAGCTACCGGACCGCGGACACTGTCCCCTCTCCAGACGGCGACAGGATGGCGTCGATGATTTCACCTGTGGTGACGATGGCGCTGGCGTAGTTCGGAATGTTGACGTCGAGAGCGGCGTGCATCTCTTCATCCGAGTAATCGGCCGTCGCGTCTTTCACCAGCGTGACCTCGTAGCCAAGTTCCGCGGCAAAACGAACAGTCGCCTCCACGCACGTGTGTGCGATCAGCCCGATAACGATCAGCTTGTGGATCCCATGCTTCTTGAGCTGCAAGTCCAGGTCGGTGTTGGCGAACCCGCTCGAACACCAATGCTCGAGAGCAACTACATCTCCCGGTTGCGGTGCGAATTCGCGGCGGAGCTCGCCGCCCCAGGTGCCGTACTCGAAGGTCTTGTGTGACCACGCAGCCTTCTGCACAGGGGCGATGTACGTCCACGTCTCGTAGTCACCCGGACGATATCGATGATGCAGTGCATAGAACACGCGCAGTCCGGCATCCCGCGCCGCATCCAGGACCTGCAACATATGAGGGACGCAAGTGTTGGCTTCGGCGACCTCCTTCACGCGATCCCAAAGCTTCCCGCCCTCGGAGATGAAATCGTTGTACGGGTCGATTACGAGAAGGGCGGTGATCGCCTTCTCGTACGTCAGCGTGGTGCGCATGCTCCTTACTCACCGTCTGGCGTAGTTCGTGTAGACGTAGTCGCGCGCCTTCGCACCGACGGTGTGGCACGCGTGGCACAACGTCTTCATCACCGTCGGGTCGCTGGTGGCCGGCTTGTACGTGTTGGTCGCTGCGTCGTACTGGAACGTGCCGTACCCCCATCCGTTCGTATCCTTGAATCGCTTCGAGTCCTTCACCATGACTCCGACCTCGGTTTGCTCTCCGGGCACGGTCACGGCATACGGTGCGGCAGGATTGCGTGTATTCACCCACTCGATCTTGGCCATCATGGCGCCGTCGGGAACGGGCTTGCCGTTGGCCGGGAACCCCTCGCTGTACGCCTTGACCATGACGGGATTCCCCACGATCGCCTTGACGCAACCGGTCTTCGATGTGCCGCATCCGTCGGCGTCGTCGGGGTGGCTCACCGCAAGCACCGTCCACGAGTCATAGCCTCTGAATTCCGAAAACGCGATGCCGTTTGGCGCTTTTAGAGTGAATCGATCCGGTGACTGTGCGGCCACCACTGCGCTGATGACGAAGGCGGATGCCGCAAGAACCACCATTCGCCGGACGTGTTGATGCCTCATGCGAGTACCTCACCCTTTCTGTGAGAGCGGCGGCACACTGCGGACGCTAACGCGGTCGGTCAGTCGTTCGAGTGGCTTCATGCTGATCTCGTCACACGCATGAAACCAGACGCGAGGCATGGGATCTATCAGACGAAGGTGTCGACGACACCATCGTATGGGTCTCAAAGGGCCGACGCCGACCAGAACAGCGAGTTTCATCATGGGATGCTCCTTTGTGAGATCTGGACACCCGGCCGCATCGTCGCGGACGCCGGACGCATGGTGACGAGCCGACTGGCGCTCATCTACCGAAACAGCAGATCGATCGACGCGTCGCCGACCAGTCGGGCCGCCCGCTCCTGACACGCTATCGAGGGCGTCGGCCGATCGCCGCGTCCATCTCGTCGGCGGCTTGCATGTAATCGAGCTGCGATTGCAGGAGCGCCGCCTGTGCCTCGAGCTCCTGTGCGGCAGATTCCTTCGCCTGCGAGCCGAGCGCACCGCCGTGTGCGAGCAGTTCGGCGGCAACGCGGCGGGTCTCACCGCGCAACGCAAGCAGCTCTTCGGAGACGGCGATCATCTGGCTGGTTCGCTCCCACTTGTTGTAGGCAGTGTGGACGCGGACTTCGACGCGATCCGAAATCCGCGCCAGGTTCTCTTTCGCCTGGGCGAGCTGGGTCTCGCGCTCGCGGATGACCGCTCGCTTTCGGCCTCCGTCGAACACGTCGTAGCTCGCGCGAATGCCGACCGTGGCGAAGTGGTCGGCGAGGAATGGCACATTCTTCTGGAAACTGTAGCGGACGAACGCGTCGACGTCCGGGATGAGCTCGTGCTTCGCAAGACGGACCGCTGATTCGGCCCTCTCGACGAGGGCGCGTGCTTCCGCGATCTCCGGATGCGAGTCCAACGCAACGCGAACACACGCATCGCGCTCGCAACGGTCGGCCGACGCCGACACGTTCGGGTCCAGCTCGAGCACGGTTGTCAGCGGCAGACCGATGACGTCATTGAGCTGCGTCTGCAGATCGGAGAGCTGCAGCTCCGTGGTTAGCAACTCCTGCTTCGCCTGCAGCGCCTGGGCACGGCTCTCGATCAGATCGGCTTCGAGCGCGCTGCCGTATCGCACCTGCTGGATCCGCTCCCGCTGCACATCGTCTGTCGCCTCGATTCTCGCGAGCACCGCGCGCCGACGGACGTCGGCAATCAGGATCCGATAGTAGATCTGATGCACGAGCAGGGTCGTGTCATCCTCGATGTTGCGTGCCTTGCCGCGCGCCGCCGCGGCATCGGCGCGCGCCACGTCGTTATTGGCTTTCACCCTCAGGAGTTGTGTCAGCGGTTGGACGACACCGGTGCCATTGGTCACCGTGCTCACCCCGCCCTGATTGATGATCAGCGTCCGCGCTGGAATCGGAATGGCGTCGACGATGCCCAGCCCGCCGGCGGGCAGTTCGATCAATTGCGTATCGCTCACATGGAGCAGGTTCGTGTCGTTCCGTACGGACGGAAAGTAGCCGCTCCTTGCGACGTCTTTCGCGCGCTCCTTCTCGTCGACCGACAACCGCGCGAGGCGGATGGCATGGTTGTGCGCGAGCGCCAAATCGACAGCTTCGCGGAGCGTGAGGCGCCGGACCGCCGGCGTTTCGGGCTGTTGGGCAAAGGCCGCGCCGGTACAAGCGTAAAGGAGCAGCGCGAACGTCGAAGCTCGAAGCGTCATGACTGGTCTCTCGTAGGCGTTGCCAGCGGGCCCGCATCGAGCGCCGCCAGGTCGCGGAAATTCAAGGGAAATCGTCGAAGCGTCGCGATCAGGATCAGAGTTGCGACCGACGCCCCGGCGATGAGATGAAATGCGTCGATGAACGTGAGCGAATAGGCCTGCAGACGAACGTCGCCGGCGACCAGTCCTACCGCGCGGCCGGCAGCGCCCGCGGTTCCGTTCGCGCGGGACGCCAATCCCGCCGTCAGCAGCCTCACCGTGTGCTCGGTAATCCAGTCGCCCGGTTGGACGTGAAGCCCCAGGAGATACGAGTGCAGTTTCTCCTGCTCCGCGATGAAGCGACTCATCAACGTTGTCCCAAGCTGTCCGCCGAAAATACGAACGAGGTGAAGGAATGCAGAAAACGTCAGCACACGCAACGGTGACTCGAGGCCGCCGGAGAAGAAGGACTGCAGGATAAGCGTGGAGACGAGCCCGACGAACGCGAGCGACTGGCCGACGGCCATCAGCAGTTCGGTCCTGAAGTAGTTCTCGGCGGCCCAGGCGCTGGTGAAATCAGCGTTGATGAGGCACACCGCGCCAATGGTCGCGAAGCCGAACGCCATCAACAGGCGGGAATCGAGTCCCTTGTTCAGCAGGTGCGCAGCGAACACCGCGAGGAACATCTCCGCCACCGCCGTCCACAGCACGGCGGGACCGAACTGCGCGGCGTCCAGCCCTCGGAACGACAGCGACTGTGGTATCACCAAGGCCGTGGCCAGCAGGACGAACCGAAACGCGAACAGCGCCACAGCCGCCGCGATCGTGTTCCATTGGCGCAGATACGGCAGATCGACCAGAGGGTTTGGCGCGCGCATCCTGCGCACCATCGCGCACAACAGCAGAAACATGCCCGACGCGAACAGTGCCGTGAACACGCCTGACCGCCACCAGTCGAGCCGCTGTCCCTGGTCGATTGCGGCGAACAGCAGCGCGATGCCGGCGCTGAAATAGAGGAATCCGACGAAGCTCGGTTTCGGTCCCGATCGCGCCGGCTGTCTCGACGCTGGACTGCCGTAATAGACGCAGGCGGTCATGATTGGCGTCACCAGTGCGGCCGTCCAGAACATCCAGGCCCACGACCAGTGATCCCGATAAAAGCCGTAGAGAGATGGCGCAAAATTCAGGGCGCCCTCGATACACGTCGCATACACGCCAAGAGTCAGCGCCAAGTACCTGAGCGGAACGTTCAGGAGCGCGAAGCTGATGGTCAGCGGATAGAACGTCCCGGAGCTGAGACCGGCAATCGCGAGCAGGACGATCAGCAGGGTATAGCTGTGGACGAATGGCAGGCAGGCGGAAACGGCTGCGAATACGACGCCGCCGACCAGCAATACCCGCCGCGCGCCCAGCAGCGCTCCGAGGTACACGGTCAGCGGGCCGATGAACACGGTAGCCGTGTTGAACGCAGTGGTGACCCACGCGCCCTCGTCGACGCCGATGCCGAGGTGCCCTCGGAGATCGGCGAGGCCCAGCGAGAGGAGACGTGCGGCCAGACTCGACATCCCGGCGCCGAGGACGACGCCGAGAACGCCGAGCAGCGGGCTGTGAGACAGGTCGGCCGGCAGCACAGACCGGAGCGCAGCAATGCGATCGGGTTTGGCGACCGAGTCGCTGACCGCCAGAGCAGGAGCGTTCGCCATGGCTTGCTCGACGCTTTGTCACGACTTCGTTCGAACGGTGACGATCGCCGACAACCCGGCTCGCAACGGCCTTGCCCGCGTCGAGTCGTCGAGCGCGATTTTCACCGGCAGGCGCTGCACGACTTTCGTGAAATTGCCAGTGGCATTGTCCGGCGGCAGCAGCGCGAACTGCGATCCGCTCGCGGGCGCGATTTCGAGCACGTGTCCGTGGATCACGTCGCCCGGAAACACGTCGATGCGGATCTCGGCCGGGTCGCCGACCTTGATGTTGGTGAGCTGCGTCTCGCGGAAATTGGCCTGCACCCACGCGGTCTCACCGACGAAGGACAGCACCTGCGTGCCAGGCGACACCAACTGTCCCGGGCGGACCTGCCGCTCGCCGACCGTGCCGTCGGCCGGCGCGACGATGCGCGTGTAACTCAGGTTGACCTGGGCGACGGCAAGCGCGGCTTCCCTCGCATGGAGATCGGCGACGAGCTGAAGATCCTGCGCCTCGAGCACGGCCTTGCTGCGGCGCTCGGCCTCGACAGACAGCTGGTTGCTCCGCAGCAACGTACGCGCTTGGGCAAGGTCCGCCTCTCGACTGGCGAGTTGCGCGGCGAACCGCTCCGCATCGGCGACCGCGGCTTCGAGGCGTTGCCGCGTCGCCGAGCCGGTGGCCAGCAAGGCTTCCTGACGCCGGCGCTCGGCGTCCGTGCGCGACACGTCGGCCTGCACCGCTGCAATCCCCGCCTGCGCCGCGGCGATCTGTGCCTGCGCCTGATCGATGCCGGCGAGCGAGCGCTCGATGCGTGCGTCCTGCAGGTCGCGCTGGCGCCGGTTGTTGGTGAGTGCCGCCTTCGCCGCGTCCACCGCGGCGGTGGCCTGCGCCACCTGCGCGCGGAAATCGTCGTCTTCGAGGCGCACCAGATCGTCGCCCTTGCGGACCTGCTGGTAGTCACTCACTTTCACCTCCCGCACCAGGCCGGCGACCTTTGTGCTGAGCGGTGTGAGATCGCGGCGGACGTAGGCGTCGTCGGTGACCTGATCGACGCGCGCGCCTTCCCACGCGTTCCAGTTGCGCGTCATGGTGACCGCGATTGCGAGCGCTATCAGCACGACCAGCGCCGGCGTTCCGAATCGCCGCCAGGCGGCCTTCAGCGGATTGCCTGCAGGTTTGATCGTCTGCGGCGCCGTGACGATTGGGGCTGTAGTCATGTCGACGTCCTCCGTCCGGTGTTGCAGTGCAGTGAAGCACCGCGCGTGATCGGGGTCTATTGCACGAAGGTATCGACGATACGTAGGTATCGCCGCGACTCACGCGACGATCGCGCCGTGGTGTCGTCCACGGCACAGGCTGCAGCGGTGCCGCGATCTCACCCGCATCTCATCGCGATCCCATGCGCCTGCTCGAGCGCGCGCCGTGTCGGACGATTCGCCACATTCGCGCGCGCCAGTTCGAGCGCGCGCCGGCAGTCGTCGCCGCTGCCGGCGTAGAACTCGGCGGCATGGTCGGCGAAGGCGAGCAGGTGCGTGCCGAGAACGTCTTCGAATGCTGACCGCGCGGCCTCGAGCTGTGTCTCCGCCTCGTCGAACTTCTGTTGCGCGGTCAGCACGGCGGCAAGACGCCAGCGGACCTCGGGGTCACTGCTCGCAAGTGCCGCTCGGAGCAGCGCCTCCGCGTCGCCGGTCCGGTCCTGGCTTGCGTAGATCTCTGCCAGGTGCACGCGCGCCCGCACATAGCCCGGCACGTACGCGATCGCGCGTCGATACCAGAGCGCGGCAACCTGCGGGTCAGGTTCCGGCACGAGCTCGCCCCACAGCATGCCGAGCTGAAAGCAGATGTACGCCAGCGGGAATGGCGCAAGGCCGTCGTATGAGTAGAACGCCTGCCGATAAACGGCGTCCGCCTCGGAGAAGCGCTCGACATCCGCGAGCACGGCGGCGAGCGGGACCAGATCCTCGGTCCGAGCGGTCGCGGCCGCGATGCGTTGTCTGGCAGCGCGCACGGCGTCGAGTTCGACGCCACAGGCCTGATCAATAGTCAACGCGTACCGCTCGATTGTCTGGCGCGGTCCGTCCTGCAGCGCTGCGCGCGCGAGGTGGCGTCGCGCATCGTCGAAGCGATGGACCGTCGACGCGACGTCTGCGTCAACAAGCGCCGCGCGAAACGAATCGTCCACCCGTGCGAACTGCGACGCGAGCGCATCGAGGCGGTCGAGCGCGGATAAATCGCCGAAAAACTCGGCGACGAGACGTTCGTTCTCGACAATCTCCTCGGCCACGCCTGGCCGGCGCGGGTCGTGCGCGAACCGTGCCCATGCGCGGCGACGCGCGCTCTCCAGGTTGAGGGCGGCGATCTCGCCGTCAGTGGCGATTGGGCCGGCACTGTCATCCACGCTCGCGGTCATTCGCGCACAGCCTCGGCGTGCAAGGCAGTGTTCGCGGCTGCGAAGCGCCGCTGCAGACTTTCCATGCCGCTTTTGAGCAACGTCGAGACCCTGGTCCTCACAGCGATATCGGGTTGACTGTCGGCCTGGTATTGCACGCGCCACTCGACCAGCGAGCCGATCCCCTTCGGCCTGACTTCGATCATGCCGGCGTAGTGCGACGCGGGCAGACCCGCGACCTGGGTGTACCGATAGAAGCGCTTTGCGTTGTCGATGGCCTCCAGGCGTTCGACGACTTTCTTACCGTCGCGCGTCGTGATCGTGCGGAGCTGACCCGCCCCTGTGCCGGTCAAGCTGTCGCTCGCGACCAGGGGATGCCAGCCGAGGCTGAACTGTCCAATCACCGACCACACCGCGTCGGGAGACGCCTCGAGCTCGACGGATTCGGAGACGGTTTGCACTTCCGTGTTCGGCGTCGCGAAGTACGGAAACACCTTCATGCCAGGCTTCGTCGCTCCGGTCGCACCGCCCTGGAGGAACTCCCGGTCGTGATTGACGAGCCACGTCAACAGGATGTCGATCGAGTTCGCGTCGACCGTGCGGCCGCCTCCTGTCTGGTAGCGGCGTCCGTCGATGGTGCTCTTCTCGATCTCGAGGTGGCTGTCATCGGTGATCGGCTTCGCCACATCGAACAGCAGGAAGTCGTGGAGGAAGACATTCGCGTTGGCGGCGAGCGATTCCGGCGCCCAATCGGCTGTGCCGTCGCGCATATCCCAATCCCGGAAGCTGTCTTTCAGGCGCTGCAGGAACAGCGGCTGCAGCTGCTCGGCGATCGCGAACGGTGTCTGCTGATTCCACAGGTCGCGCAAGTCGTCTGCCGCCGGCAGTCCCGGATTGTTGAGCCGTACGTTCGTCTGCTCCGGACGTCCGATCCAGTCGATGCGTGCGACCGGATGTCCGATGCGGCTGTGCGGCTGCCGCGCGGGGACTGTTTCGGCGATCGCGCCGAACAACGAGCCCCTCGCCGGATCGAGCACCCGCCGCGTATCGAACTCGACGACCAGGCAGAGCACGTTGTCGTGCTGCAGCAGATTGGGAACCTTCTCGAGGGTCGAGGCGATCCAGGCGAGGTAGAACGGATCGGAACGCAGCCCGGCGAACACCCGGAAATCTCCCTCCGGCGTGGACGCTCCCCGCTGGTCGTTCACGGTGAGCGACAGCTCGCGACCACCCGGCAACGTGCAGCTGCCACGCTGGATCATGTTCCCCGCGGCATCGTGCTGCAGGGCGTCGAACCGGAAGGTGAAGCGGATCTCTTCGTCCGCGGGCTGAAACCTGGCGGCATGCCCAACGCCGGCAACGGTCACGTGGCGAACGGCGATCGAGTGGTCGATGACATTCGAGAAGATCGCATCTTCGCCGGCCGACGGGAACACGCACATGGCGAGGACGGTACGTGCGGGATTCGCCGGGCTCGTGAACGCAAAGAGGTCGGAAATGTCGGCCGCTGGCTCGCCGATCGACCGCGGGCCGTCAACATGATCGGACATGGTGAGCCTCTAACCGTTAATTGCTGATTTTGTCCAGGAACTCGTCCAGCGCCTTGCCGTTGCGTTTCAGCCGTTCCGTTTCCGCGACCGTCAGATCGGGATGGGCGACGAACCAGCCTTCCGCCGCGACCTGGTACTTCGCGAGATAGTCTTTTGCCTGCGGGCTGCGAATGCCTGGCCAGCCTTCCCACGCGGAGTCGATGATGTCGAGGTAGTCGGGAATCTTCGTCGCGAAGTCGTCGATGTAGGCGTCCCAGTCGCCGTCGTACGCGGTGGCGAAGAGCATCCTCGTGTCGTTGTCCAGGAAGACGAAGCGCATGTCGTGAAGGGTCCCGACCTTGGATGCGCCGCTACTGAGGTTGCCGCCGATCATCTGAAGAAACGCGCGCAGCCGTTTCGCGCCACCAGGCGCGAGCGGCACGACAATGGTCAGCTCGGAGACTTTGCCGAGACGGACGCCCGCCCGTCCGGCGCTCTCCACGGGCAGTGGCGGGGGTTGCGTCGCTTGCTCCGTCAGCTCGTGGAGCACGTTGTCCAGCGCCTTTCTGCCGAGTTCGGGCGCGTCGGCGAACAGCTCGCGCAGCTGCCGAATCTTTTCCTTGCCGGCACGAGCGCGTTCGGATTCGGTCGGCGTCAATGTTTGTGTCGCCATCACTGCGTGTCCTTTCTTGGATCTGGCGCTATATCAGGTCTGCCAGCCACTTCAATGCACTCATGCTCGGTACGAAGAAATACTCGCCACCCTTGAGCACGTTGAACGTTTCGATGCCGCGAACGCGACGCCGTACTGGCTGCTTCGGAATGGTGAAGGTCGCCCCTTCCTCCTGCCGCCCGATGATCGGGTCGCGCTCGTTGCCGGCGCCGATGAAATTGCCGTCGTTGATCCACTCCTGTTGCAGAAATTCGATCGTCGCCATCGCCTTGGCGCTGATGAACAGGAAGATCGCGCCGCGCGGCACCTCGTCGTCTGCTTCGGCGAGTGCGTTCGGGTCGTACGGCGGTCCGTACGTCGTGCCGCGCCGTATGAGACGGTGCAGATTGACATCGGTCAGACGGGTCAGCTCGGTGTCGCGCGGGTTCATGCGCCGGATGTGGGCACCGAACGGAATCTGCCGGCCATGCGGATCGTTCGCGTAATCGAAGTCGTTGTTCCGTTTCGGGTCCGCGCCGAGCGCCGGGTTATCGACGTCCGGCGCGAGCGTCAGCGGCGCGCCGCTGCGCCAACGACCGACCAGTTTCGCGGCGACCAATTCCCGTTCTTCCTCGGTGCGTCCATTGGCCCGAAGGAATCGATTGAACGCGCCCACGCGCGTCTGATATTTGCGAAACCCAGCGTAGGTGCTGTTGCGGCCGAGAATGTCCGGCTGCGGCATCGGCAGGGGAATCCCAGCCTCGCCCGGATAGCCAAGGATGAACTCGCCGGCCTTGAGCGGCCGTCCCTGGCCGGGCAGCGGCTCGACGCCGCTGCCCTCGATCGCCGGCTGGTCGATGCCGTCTTTGTACCCGAGCGAATTGCGATCGCCGGGCTGCGCGCCGAAGTCCTGCATGGCGAGCACGGTGACGCCCGAGAAGCCCTCGTATTGCTCCCGAGCCACCGCGAGGGCGCGGCGCCGCTTGTCCTCGGAATCGCTGAAGGCGCTGACGCCGATATGGACTTGACCCGTGCCGAACGGCTTGTCCCACTTCTTCGGATCGTTGACCCCGTCGTCGCCAAGCTGCCTTGCACGCGCCGCCATCCCGACACGAAACGCCTCGGGGAAGCTTTGCAGCGATTCCTTCGGAAGCCCGAGCGCCTCGAGGCCCGCATAGGTGATGCCGACCTCCAGCCATGCAGTCGCCGCATTCCACCAGTTCGTCGCGGAGGCGATATGCGGTGCCAGCCGGCGAATGAATTCCCGGCCCGCTCGAGCATCGTCGATGTGCAGGAGGACGTGCGTGCCGAAGTACGGCGCCGGCCGTGGCCTGAGGACGGTCGCCTGGATCTCGTGCAGGTCAAGCGTGGGCGTCTCGGTCGAGAAGTTGCCGCTGACGGATTCGGTGACCGTAGTCATGGGAGATCCTTCGCTACTGAATCTTGTCGAGGAACTCCTCGACCGCCGCCCCGATTTTCTCCAGCCGTTTCGTCTCGGCGACGGTGAGGTTGGGCGACGCGACATACCAGGTGTCCGCCGGAATCTGGAAACCGGCGATGAAGTCCTTCGCCTTCGGGCTGTTGATGCCCGGCCAGCCATCGAGGTTGCAGAAGATCAGGTCCATCGCATCAGGGATCTTCGTGACGAAGTCCTCGATGTAGGTGTCCCAGTCCCCGTCGTATGCGGTGGCGAACAGGAGTCTTGTGTCGTTGTCGAGGAAGACGAAGCGCATGTCGTGCAACGTGCCGACTTTGTCGGCGCCCTGGAAGTTGTTGCCCAGTGTCTTCAGCAACAGCCGGAGCCGCTTCGCTCCTCCGGGTGCGAGTGTCACGATGCCGGTCAGTTCTGACACCTTGCCTCGGCGCAGGCCAATCCGGCCGGCGGTCGACGGCTCCTGTCGCTGTTGCAATCGCATGGCGGCTTCGAGCTCGGGGATGACCTTATCGAGCGCGGCTCGACCCACCGCGGGCGCGTCGGCGTACGCTTCGCGCAACTGCTGAATCCGGTCGGCGGCCGACGGCGGTCTGACGCTGCTTGGTGTTGGGGTTGCTGTTTCTGTGGCCATCCTCTCTTCTCCTTTTGGTCCGCGCGACTCGTCTGCGCGGCTCGAAACCAGAGTTCACCTGTGTCGAGCCTGCGCGACTGCGGAGGTCAGGCCGACTCGATGCGCCTGACCGCGCGAGAAGGCTCGGGGGATCCGCGAACTCAGGGAGTTCGCGTCACGCGGTCGGTTCCGGCCCTCGCAGCGCGGTCCGGCCACCGGAGCCGGAGCGCGGGATCGACACAGGCGAACTCTGGCTCATGATTCATCACAACTCGTCAGAACAAGTCATGAGCGCCGCTCCGACGACTGGACCAGCGGCATACCGCCTGCCGGCCGCGGATGCTGCGGCCGGGAAATCAGTCCTCGCTCCGACCCTGACGCCGTCCGCGCGTCTAGCGGCTGATTCGCGACGGCATGCGCCGCCGGCTCAAAACGTTCGAGCTCACGCGTTGCAACTCGAACGCACTGGGAGGAAGACGCGCGGATGAATCGCTCGGCCCGATTTCCGCCTGCGGCGTGCGTCGGCCTGGCATACGCGTCCGTCACGCGGCATGCCGCTGGTCCACAGAGGGCAACGACATGTCGGCCGACGCCGACTGCGGAGCCCGCCGCCCCACCGCGCAGCCCAAACTCCCCCGCCGCCAGCCCTCCG
>Ga0081539_10005886_pt1 | contig 12139 bp, 10 predicted proteins | sample TabmetS4T2R2_FD_71023 | JGI IMG/M metagenome (GOLD analysis project Ga0081539, IMG submission 71023) | Tabebuia heterophylla rhizosphere microbial communities from the University of Puerto Rico - S4T2R2 | ecosystem: Host-associated > Plants > Roots > Rhizosphere ...
GACGAAGTGGACTCGCTCGCGCCGGTCCGCGGGCAGGCGTCCGACGGCGGCACCACGGACCGCGTGGTGGCCGCCCTGCTCACCGAGCTCGACGGGGTGGAGTCGCTGCGCAACGTCGTGGTGATCGGCGCGACGAACCGGCCCGACCTGATCGATCCGGCGCTGCTGCGCCCGGGCCGCCTGGAGCGCCTGGTGTACGTGCCGCCGCCGGACGCTCCCGCGCGGGCGGCGATCCTGCGGGCGGCTTCCCGCTCGGTGCCACTGGACGACGACGTCGACCTGGACGCGCTGGGTGCCGAGCTGGACGGGTTCTCCGCCGCCGACTGCGCGGCCCTGATCCGCGAGTCCGCGCTGGCCGCGATGCGCCAGTCGATGGAGGCGTCCACGGTGACCGCCGAGAACGTGTCCACCGCCCGCCGGCGCGTGCGGGCCTCGCTGGATCCCGCGCAGGTCGCGTGGTTAGCCGCCTACGCGTCTACGCACCAACCGACGTAAGGCTCTGTGGACTCTCAGTAATTTAGACGTCACGTCAGGTAGCGTCATGAGTGTCGCGGCCGCGTGCGCGGGCACTTATGCTGGCGTCCGCCCACCCCTGAGGAGCGCCATGCAGCAGCCCGCCGATCCCTCCGACCCGCCCTCACCCTCGTCTGCCGCGCCGGCCACTGGCGGCCTCACCGATCGAGACATCGAAATCTTGGCGTTCGAGGCCCGCTGGTGGAAGCACGCGGGCGCCAAGGAGCAGGCGATCCGCGACACGTTCGGCCTGTCGTCCACTCGGTACTACCAGCTGCTCAACGCCCTGCTGGACAATCCCGCGGCGCTGGAGCGCGATCCCGTGCTGGTAGGCCGTTTGCGGCGCCTGAGATCGACGCGAGCCCGAACCCGCCGCCGCTGACGTCCCCGCCGCCCGGAGACGGGAGGGGACGAGGGCCCGGCGGCGGGGCGACGGGGGGCGGGAGGTGGCGGCGCGGGCGAGTGCGTGAATCAGTCGGGCGGCGGGGATGGAGGTGGGAGCCAGCTACCGGCGCGCATGACGCGCTTGATCTGTAAGCCTGGGGTCAGTACCACCAGGTCCGCCCGGCGGCCGGGGTCTAGCGTGCCGCGATCGGTCAGGCCCAGCACGCGCGCGGGGGTTGTCGCGGCCATCGCGCACGCGTGCGGCAGCGGGATGCCCGCCTGGACCGCGCGGCGCAGGGCCTCGTCCATGGTCAGGGTGCTGCCGGCGATGGAGCCGTCCCGGTCCAGGCGAGCCACCCGGTTCGCGACGGTAACGTCCTGGTCGCCCAGCCGGTAGTGGCCGTCGGGGCGGCCGGCGGCGTCGACGGCGTCGGTGATCAGGGCGGTGCGGTGCGGGCCGGCCGCCGCGGCCGCGAACGCCAGCATCCCGGGATGCAGGTGAACGCCGTCGGCGATCAGCTCACAGACCGCGGTGGGAGCGGCGAGCAGGGCGGTGACCGGGCCGGGCTCGCGGTGGTGCGGCGGTGGCATGCCGTTGAAGAGGTGGGTGCCGAGCGTTGCGCCCGTCGCGATGGCGGCCATGGTCTGTTCGTACGAGGCGCCGGTGTGTCCCAGCGCGGCCACGACGCCGGCGTTCACCAGCAGCGCGATCGCGTCCAGGGCGCCGGGGAGTTCCGGAGCCAGCGTGACCACGCGGACCGCGCCCGCGCCGAGCGTGATCAGCTCCCGCAGCTCGTCGAGCGCCGGGTCGCGCAGGTAGGCGGGGTTCTGCGCGCCGCACCGGTCCTTCGACAGGTACGGCCCCTCGAAATGGATCCCGGCGATCAGCCCCTCGGCCACCAGCGGCTCGAACGCCTTGGTCGCGTCGCGCATCACCGGGTACGGCGAGCTGACCAGGCTGGCCACCAGCGTCGTAGTGCCGTGCGCCAGGTGGAAGCCGGCCGCCGCGCGCGCCTCGGCGGCGTCGCCGGTGGTGAACGTGTGCCCGCCGCCGCCGTGGCAATGCAGATCCACGAAGCCGGGCACGATCAGATCGTCGCCGACGCCGGCAGACGCTGCGGTGACCGAGGCGATCACCGGCCCGTCGATCTCCAGGTGCCCGGGTGCGACCGCGCCCGCACGGAAAATCCGGCCGCTGACGCGGATCATGCCGCCGACCCGGGAGCGAGCCGCGGATCCATGCCGGGCGCCGCCGCCGCGGGCGCGACGGGCGCGGGCGCCGCGGGCGCGACGGGCGCGGGCGGTCGCGCGTCCGACCGGGGGCGCGCTACGGCGTCGAGGGCCAGCAAGGCCGCCCCACGGCATCCGGCCGAGTCACCGAGCGCGGCGCGAGCCAGCCGCGGCGGGTGGTGGAAGGTGACGCCTCGCGCGACGGCGTCCCGCAGGGGTGCGAGCAGCGCCTCGCCGGCCTCGGCCAGGCCGCCGCCGAGCACCACCAGCTCGGCGTCATAGAGGGCCTGGGCGATGACCAGGCCGTCGGCGAGAGCGGCGACCGCGTCCCGCCAGACCTCGGCGGCGAGCGGTTCCCCGGCGGCAGCCCGGACGGCGATCTCCGCGGCCGTCAACCGGCCGCTGGCGGGCGCGAGTGAGGCGTACCGGCGGGCGATCGCCGACGCCGACGCCAGTGATTCCAGACAGCCACACGCCCCGCAGCCACAATCCGGTCCGCCGGGCCGTACCACCACGTGCCCGAGTTCCCCGGCGGCGCCGTGCGCTCCCGGGTACGCGCGGCCGTCCACCACATGCGCGGCCGCGATGCCCGTACCGATGGCGACGAACAGCACATGCCGCACGCCCCGCCCGGCGCCCACCCGGGCCTCGGCGACCCCTCCCACACGTACGTCGTGCCCGATCACGGCCGGCAACCCCAACCGGCCGGACACCAGGTCCCGCAGCGGAACGTCCCGGAAGCCCACGTTCGACGACCAGACCGCAACGCCCGCCGCCTCGTCCACCACGCCGGGCACCGCCACGCCGGCCGCGACCGGGGTCAGCCCCTCGGCACGCGCGCGATCAGCGAGACCGGCGGCGACGTCGAGGATGGTCCCGGTGACCGCTTCCGGGCCGCGGCCAGCGTCCGTTGGGTGCCGCTCGGCGTGCCGTACCGTGCCGTCCGGGCCGATCAGCGCGCACTTCATGGCGGTCCCGCCGACGTCCAGCGCGACGACGACGTCGTTGTCACTCATGCGATGACGACCGAACGGGTCAGGTTGCGCGGATGGTCCGGGTCCAGGCCCCGATCCTTGGCCAGGCGCACGGCCAGCCGCTGCGCGACCACCAGGTCGGCCATCGGGTCCAGCGGTTCACGTCCGCCGCACCACGCGCCCAGGGCCGCGTAGCCGCCGTGGTACCGGCTGTGCACGAACTGCGCCCCGGTCGCCTCGACCTCGTCGGCCAGCCCGGGCGGCACGTCCCCGAACGCCCACACGACCCGGCCCCGCGCGGCGATCGAGATCGGGCCGTGCCGGTAGTCCATCGCCGGGTACGCCTCGGACCAGGACCCCGCGGCCTCCCGGAACTTGAGCGCCGCCTCGGCGGCCAGTCCCACGGTCCACCCGCGGCCGAGGAACGTGATCTGCTCACACTCCGCCGGGTCGACCGGCAGCGGCAGCCGCACGGCCACCTCGGCGTCGCACGCGATCCGGTCGAGGTCCTCGCCGAGGTGGGCGCGCAGCAGCGCGAGAGCGCTGGTGGCGAACCGGGTCTGCACGACCGCCTGCTCGTCGGCGAAGTCCAGCACCACAGCCTCGGTGGCCAGCCCGGCGGCCGGCTGCGAGCGGTCGGCGGTGAGCACCGTGCTGGGCGTACGCACGGCGCCGAGCAGGTCGAGCACCTCGGTGGTGGTGCCGGACCGGGAGATCGCCACGATCCGGTCGTACGCCCGTCCCGCCGGGAACTCCGACGCCTGGAACGCGTCCGTCTCGCCGTGACCGAGGCGCTCGCGCAGCGACGCGTACGCCTGCCCGATGAACCACGACGTGCCGCAGCCGACCACCGCGACGCGTTCCCCGGGTCTCGGCAGGCCGGGCGCGCCGGACAGCTTCGCGGCCCGGAGCCAGCAGTCGGGCTGGCTGGCGATCTCGGCATCGACGTAGGTCATCATGATCCTTCACACGGGGCGCCACCGGCCACGCGCATTCGCGCAGCGCTGTTCTTTGCTTCATGGCTTTTCGCGCACTAATGTGCACACTCTTATCACCTAACGTGCACGATGCTAGCCTCCGCAGGGAGAGGGTCGGGTGGACCGGTACGCGCGGTGGAATGCCCTGCTCGAACTGCTCACCGAGAGCGGGCGGGTGACGGTCGAGGACGCCGCCGAGCGCCTCGACGTCTCCCAGGCCACCATCCGGCGCGATTTCGACCAGCTCGCCCAGCAGCAGATGATCACGCGTACGCGGGGCGGCGCGGTCGCCAACGGCGTGTCGTACGACCTGCCGCTGCGGTACAAGAGCGCCAAGCATTCGGCGGAGAAGCAGCGTATCGGCGAGGCGGCGGCGCGCCTGGTGCAGCCGGGTACGGTCGTCGGGCTCAACGGCGGCACCACGATGACCGAGGTGGCCCGGGCGCTGGCGGTACGCCCCGACCTCAACAGCGTCGGCGACGGTGCCCAGCTGACCGTGGTGACCAATGCGCTGAACATCGCCAACGAGCTGCTGGTCCGGTCCCGGATGAAGATCGTGGTGGCCGGGGGCGTGGTGCGCCCGCAGTCGTTCGAGCTGGTCGGTCCGCTGGGCGGCGCGTTGCTCAAGGAGGTCACCCTGGACATCGCCCTGCTCGGCGTGGACGCGCTGGACGTGGAACTGGGTGCGGCGGCGCATCACGAGGGCGAGGCCGCGATGAACAGCCTCATGGTCGCCCGTGCCAAGCGCGTCGTCGTGATCGCCGATTCCTCCAAGCTGGGCGGCCACGCGTTCGCCCGGATCTGCCCGATCAGCACGGTGGAGACGCTGGTGACGGACTCCGGGGCGCCCGAGTCGGTGCTGGCCGCGTTCCGCGCGGCCGGTGTCCACGTGGTCAGCGCGTAGGCGACTCCCGGCCGAGTGGGCCCATGATCGCCGGGACGACCCAGCGGGACATCAGGCGGGTCAGCACCAGCCCGAGGAGCAGGCCGGCGACCGAGTCGGTGATCCAGTGGAACGCCAGATACGTCGTCGTGGTGAACACGATCGCCGGCGGCAGCGCCCGCAACGCGACCTGGGTGCGCGGGCTCAGCGTGATCAGCCCGCCCAGCAGCAGCGCGATGACGCCGTACCAGACCAGCGCGTTCGCGACGTGCCCGGAGGGATAGCTCAGGGCCGCGGCGCCGGTCGCGGCCGGGTTGAAGAGCTCGGCCCGGTCCGGGCCGGTGAAATGCGGCGCGGCGCGATCAAACCAGACCTTCAACGGACCGATCGTGAGGTACGTCAGGACGAACGCCGCCGCGAACACCAGCAGTGGCCGGACCGACCGGCGCCGCCAGGCGAGCAGGCCGGCGAGCACGATCGTCACCGGCATCAGCACCTGACCGCCCTGGCCCAGGTAGTTGAACACCCGGGCGGGCCAGTAGAGCGCGGGCGGATGGTGGCCGTCGACCCAGTCGGCGACGCGGACGTCCAGGCCGAGCAGATGACCCCGGGCCAGCGCGATCGTCAGCGCGGCGAAGGCCACGACGAACGCGACGTCCAGCCACCACCCGGTCGGCGTCCAGACCCGGCGTGCCGGCGATTCCAGGGAAGCGGCCCGACTCACGTCCCCAAACTAGAGGTACCGGGCGAGCTTGGCCGCGAGCAGGTCACCGCGTACCCCGGAATTTGGGCAGCCGCCGAAGTGATGCAGCGCGACCACCTTGTTCGTGGCGCGCGACAGCACCGGCGAGCCGGACGAGCCGCCCTCCGTGTCGCAGTAGTACGCGACGTCCGAGTCGGTGGCATAGCCGTCATACGCGTTGTCGGTCACCGCGCAGGTGCCCGCGGTCTCGCCCCGCGCTCCCGCGATCCGGGCCGGCTCGCCCGCCGGGTGCTGCACGACGTACAGCTCCTGGCTCTTCCGCGGCCGTACGGTGTCGAACGTCAGGTACCCGAACTTACGCACCGCCGCGAAGTCGGCGACCGTGAACAGCGTGAAGTCGTACACGCGGTTGGTGGCCAGCACCTTGTCGCCCCACACCTTGGTGGGCTGGAACGTGTCGTATCCCGAGCACACCGCGCACTGGTAGTTGAACCAGACCTCGGTGTCGTGCGCGTCCGCGGAGTTGCTGAAGCAGTGGTTGTTGGTCAGCATCCGGTTCTTGGGACCGGCCCGCCAGCCGGTGCACAGTTCGGTGCCGTTGATGAGCAGACGGGCGATGGCTTTCGAGCGCGCGTACACGACCGGGTCGGCCGATTTGTAACAGACCGCGTCCCGGGACTCGTCGGTGCCGCATACCGACTCCTCGCGCCGGTCCTGGCCGGGGCCGGTGAGCTGCTCCCGGGGGACGCCGGCTTGTTCGGTACGGGAAAAGCCGCGCGCGACCTGGTCCACGTTGACGCCCAGCTTGCCCAGCAGCGCCCCCACCACGTCCCCGCCGGCCCGATGCACCTCGAGCACCGCGGTGTCCCCGGTCACCGACATCGCCCACTTGTCCACCGCACCGGTGCTGAGCAGCGCGGGCGCGTCGTACCGGTAGGACTCGGTGCCGGCCGGGTCGGAGACCGTGAGGTAGTCGCCGGGCAGCATGGTCATGCGGTCGAAGTGCAGCTTCACGTACGAGGCGCCCGGGTACCGGAACGTCTCGGTGGGACGCGTCCCGGCGTACCCCAGCAACCGGTCGACGTCGATCAGCTCGCCCACCTTCTGCCGGCCCGCCGCGGCCGCCGCCGAGGCCGACTCGGGCAGCACGGTCCGCCTGGTCGCGTGCGGAACCGGACGGTGATCGGTCCGCGCCGGCGCCGGTGCGGCGGCCGTTTCCGGCGGACGCCCGGGTGCCGTCACCGAGACCGGTATGCGAGCGGTGTCCCCGGCCTCGTGCCAGGTTCCGACGACGGTGCCGGTGCCGTCGGTCCGCAGCCAGGTCACCGCACCCGCGGTGCCCGCGAGAAGAAGGGCCGCGCACGCCCCGAGGACGATGCTCGTCTTGCGTCGCATGCCGCTCCCGTTCGTCACTTCCGGCACATATGGATCAATCCGCCGACCTTGCTTCTGTGTAACGAGCCACCTCGGGCCGCGTCGCGCGGGCGAAACGGTGCACACTTGGTCGGTGCGTATCACTTCTGCCCTCGTGGATCCGGCCTTGCTGGATCTTCCGTGGAGCATTCCGCTCGAGGAGTGGCCGGCCGATCAGTTGGTCGCGCTGCCTCAGGGCATTTCGCGGCATATCGTCCGTTTCGTGCGGATCAACGAGACCGTGTACGCACTCAAGGAGACCCGCGAGCGGATCGCCGAGAAGGAATACGACCTCCTGCGCGCGCTGGAGCGCATCGACTTCCCGGCGGTCGAGGCGGTGGCCATCGTCACCGATCGCGAATCCGACCGCGGTGAGCCGCTGGAGACCGCACTCATCACCCGGCACCTGCAGTTCTCCCTGCCGTACCGGGCACTGTTCTCCCGCGTGCTGCGGCCCGAGACGCTGACCCGGCTGCTCGACGCGCTCGCCGCACTGCTCGTCCGGATGCACCTGACCGGGTTCTCCTGGGGCGACTGCTCCCTGTCCAACACGCTGTTCCGCCGGGACGCCGGGGCGTTCGCCGCGTACCTGGTCGACGCCGAGACCGGGAACCTCTATCCGCGGCTGTCGGAGGGGCAGCGCAGCGAGGACATCGAGATCCTGCGGCTGAACATCTTCGGCGAGTGCCTCGACCTGCAGGCCGCCGACCTGTTGCACGAGTCGATCGACCCGGAGACCGTGGTGGACGACATCGTGTCCCGCTACGAACGGCTATGGCACGAGGTCACCTACGAGCAGGAGGTGCCCCGGGACGCCCGGCACGACATCGAGTGCCGGATCCGCCGGCTCAACGACCTGGGCTTCGACGTCGCCGAGGTGGCGATGTCCACGGTGGACGGCGGCTACCGGGTACGCCCGAAGGTGGTGGACGCCGGCCACCACAGCCGGCGGCTGATGCGGCTCACCGGCCTGGACGCCGAGGAGAACCAGGCCCGGCAGTTGCTGAACGACCTGGACGCCTACCGCGCGGAGAGCGACCTGATCGACGAGCAGCAGGCCGCACACCGGTGGGTCACCGAGGTCTTCGAGCCGGTGGTCCGGGCGGTGCCCGCGAACCTGCGCCACAAGCTGGAGCCGCAGGAGATCTTCTCGCAGATCATCCAGCACAAGTGGCTGCTGTCCGAGCGCGCCGGGCGCGACATCGGGATGGCTCCGGCCGTGCAGTCGTACCTGACCGACGTGCTCGCGCACAAGCCGGACGAGCAGGCGGTACTCGGCGTCGAAGCCGATTCACTGAGCAGCGTCGAGGCCGGCCTGCTGTAGCGGCGGCGGGGTCGCCTGCTCGAGCAGGATCCGCAGGCCCGCGCGGCGCGCCACGACCAGGATCCGATCGCCGGCGACGAGGCGGTGGGCGCCGTCCGGCGACCAGTCGACCCGTTGCGACTCCGGCGGGGACAATCCGATCACCCGTACGCCGGGCGGCCGGTCCGCGGTCCCCAGTGCCGCACCCTCCATCGGGGAACCGGCCAGGACCTGCACCGACGCGACAAGCAACGCATGCCGGTCGACCGGGATCGTGACCAGCACGTCCCGGTCCAGCATCGCCGCCGCGAAGGCCGGCGCCACCAGCCGGGACACGCTGCGGGAGATGTCGATGTCGAACGACGTCTGCACGCGGGCCGCGAAGTCGCTGTCGAACAACCTCAGCACGACCCGCATGTCCGGCCGGAACGCACGCGCGTTCAGCGCCGCCTTGAGATTCGTGACGTCGTCGGTGGACAGCACGACGAGCGCCTTGCACGTGTCGATCGACGCCGCGCGCAGGGTCTCCTCCCGGCCGGCGTCCCCGACGATCATCGGCACGCCCAGCTCCTGCGCCACCTCGGCACCGTGGGCGTCGGCCCGCCGGTCGATCGCCACCACCTCCAGCCCGAGATCGTTGAGCTGGCGCAGCACCCGGGTGCCGACGGTGCCGAGGCCGACCAGCACGATGTGCTCGGTGTACGTCTGCCGGGGCCGCCCGCTGGACAGCGCGAGCCGGGCGTTCACCATGCCCTCGACGACCGCTGCGGTGATCAGCGGCAGCAGCGCCACCCCGGCGAGCGCCAGCACGAGTTGCGCGAGCTGCGCCATCCGTGGCCGGTCCACGTCCACATTGGACGTCCCGAGCGCGGTCAGCAGCGTCAGGTAGAACGACTTCCAGAACCCGTGCACGTTGTCCGACGTGGCCAGCGCCGTGCCGGAGAGCACCGTGGTCAGCAGCGTGATCAGCACGGCGATGCCCAGCTTCCGGTTCACCGCGGCCCGGAACGCCCGGCCCAGCACGGTGAACGGCCGGCGCCGGCGCCGGCTCCGCACGATCCGTTGCGCCGCGACGGTCTGACCCACCGGACGCCCGGTCGCCTCGGCCAGCACGAGATCGGCCGGGCGCATCCGGGCGGGCGCGGGCTCGGCGGGCAGGACCTCGATCTGGCCGGTTGCGTCCGCGGCGGTCAAGGAACAAACAACGGCGCTTTCCGGCACGTCGGCCCGGCGCGCGACGTACAACGTGCGGCCCGCGTGCCGGAAGTGCGTCGGGGCCACCTCGCCCAGTGCCGCGGCCACGAACGCCGGGGCCGCCATGGCCGCGTCGGAGAGTACCGCACACGACTCGAACAGCTTGCGGACGGCCAGGCCCAGCGCGGTGTTCGCCATCCGGGTGACCAGGCGCAGGTTCGGCTCGACGGCCTGCGCGCACAGCGCGGCGTGCATGTTGACCACGTCATCCGGCATGATCAGCGCCAGCGCCTCCGCGCCCGCGAGCCCGGCGGCATGAAACGTGGCCTCGTCGAGCCGCTCCGCACGGATGACCCGGACGCCACGCAGCTGGTTCAGATCGGGCACGTCGGAACGCAGCCGGGGCGGCACGACGACGGTGAGCCGGATTCGGTGCCCGGAGCTGGAGAGTTCCTCGGCGAGCGTGTAGACCAGCGCGTCGCCGCCGCAGACCACGAAATGCGGGCGTCCATCACCGCCGTTGCGGTCGCGCAGCCGGGAGACCAGCGACCGCCGCTGCGCTTCCCGGGACGGCTCCGCACTCATGACGCTTCCCGGGACGCACTCATAACCGTGATCGTAATCAGCCGCTCACCGTCGTGAGGTGCCGCGCGGACCGGAACCGGCAGCCGTGACCGATCGTTGCGCCATGACGAGCCTTACGTCCTAGTTGCACAGCAGGAGGAATTTAATGCGCAAGTACCTGTATGCCGGGGCGGTGGCCGGCTGCTTCCTCCTGCTGGGCGCCGCGCCCGCGCAGGCGGACGTGCTTCCCGCCCCGCACGGCGCCCAGCAGGACGTCCCGCCGGGGGACGGCGCCCTGGACGGGCTGCTCGACCCGGCGAACGGCCTGAATCTCAGCCAGCCGCTCGACGGCTCGCCAGTGCTCGACGTGCACCCCGGCGACAACTCGATCCTGCCCCGGCAGGACGGGGAGCCGGCCGCGCGTACCGGCTTCGGCACGGCCGGCGAAACCCACCACGACCGGCACGGTGGCCTTCCCATCGCCGGCAACGGCCTCCCCGTCTCCGGCGGCCTCCCCGTCTCCGGCGGCGGTCTTCCCACGGGCGCCCTCTCGCAGCTGCCGGTCGGCCAACTGCTCGGCGGCCGCCTTCCGCTGATCGGCGGGCTCCTGCCGGACGGACAGTCCCCGATCGGCGGCCTGACGCGGGGCCAGGAGGCCGGCCTCTTCGACGGCGGGCTGCCGCTGCTCGGTGGGCTCGGCGGCGTGCTGCCGGCGTCCGACCTGCGTACCCTTCCGGCGCTGAGCGGCCTGCCCGCCGGTGGTACCGCGGTCGACGACCAGCCTGCACCGGGACGCCCAGCCGGGAAGCCGGCTCGAACGCAGCCCGCCGCCGCGCCGCCGGCCGCGGCTCCAGGTGCCAACCCGGCGGACCCTGCTGGCACGCGTACCTTCTCCACCGGCCGGCCGGTCGCGGGCCCGGACCCGGAGTTCCACTGAGCGTCAGGCCGCGTTTTCGGCGGCCAACCGATCCGGCACCCGGCGCCCCAGCGTGACGGTGATCGCGACCAGCACCACGAGCAAGATCGCGATCACCAGCAGGGGCGCCGGCCCGTATGGCGTGAGCAGGATCAAGACGCCGACCACCGGGTACGCGACCAGCAGCGGCCCGCGCTGATGCGGCCGGATGTGCAGGAGCCAGACCACCAGCAGGTACACCGCGACCGGCAGCGCCACCGCGTACCCGGCCACCGTCCGGCCGACCTCCGCCTGCTGGGTGACGTGGTCGACCGCGACGGCGAGGCCGGCGCCCACTGCGGCCGCCGACGCGAAGATGACGTAGTGGCCGTACCCCCACAGCATCGATCGGCGCAGCGTGCCCAGGAGCCTGTGCGCCGACCGGTCGAAGTAGAGCCACCACAATCCGAACACGATCACCAGACCGGCCCCGGCCAGCCACATCAGCTCCCCGAAGTGCTGTCCCGCGTCGAGTCCGGTACGCACGGCAACCGTCGCGGCGGCCACCGACTCGCCCAGCACGATGATCGTGAAGAGGCCGTACCGCTCCGCGATGTGGTGCGGATGGAAGGTGGTCGGCCCGCCCTCCGCCCGTTCCGCGACGATCGGTACGAGCAGCTCGCCAATCACCAGCACCACGAAGGCGGGCGTCGACCAGGAATCCGGCAGCGCGAGCCGAGCCACCCAGAAGACCTGGATGATCGCGATGCCCGCGGCGTACCGGAGATCCGTCGCCCGCCGGCGTTCGTCGTTCCGGGCGGCTCGCAGCCACTGGGCGACCATGGCGAGCCGCATGATCACGTACCCGGCGGTGATGGCGGTGTAGTCCCCGTGGTCGTACGCCGGCCCCACCCCCGCGGCCAGCACCAGCGCGCCGGCGATCTGCACCAGCGTGGTAATCCGGTACACGTCGTCGTCGGTGTCGTACGCGGACGCGAACCAGGTGAAGTTCATCCACGCCCACCAGATCGCGAAGAACACCATCAGGTACGCGTCGATGCCGTGCCACACGTGGTTCTCGGCGATCGCGTGATGCAGCGGCGCGG
>Ga0081539_10005887_pt1 | contig 12135 bp, 11 predicted proteins | sample TabmetS4T2R2_FD_71023 | JGI IMG/M metagenome (GOLD analysis project Ga0081539, IMG submission 71023) | Tabebuia heterophylla rhizosphere microbial communities from the University of Puerto Rico - S4T2R2 | ecosystem: Host-associated > Plants > Roots > Rhizosphere ...
CTTCTCTCCCTGGCGGTGTTTGAATTTGGTCGCTGGGCCCGGGCGACTGCGCGACGGACGACGGCGAGCCGAGCCCTTCACCGCAGGCGCTCAAGGAACTCGCTTTCGATGATCGAGGGCGGGACGATGCCGGAGGCCCAGATAGCGGCGAAGGTTTCCTTTAGGCTGAACGGTTTGCCGGACGCTTCGGCATGGTGGCTGGCGCGCGCGATCATTTTGTCGAGCTGCGCTTTGCCGACAACGTAGCTTCAGAACCCGTCTCATGAATAGGAAATCGGGTGCGTTGCCGGAGATTGGCCTTCGCGGCAAGGCGGGAGGAGGGAGAATATCCATCAGGCCAGCCGATCGAGAGGTGTTACGTCCGCATTTCGCGAAGAATCGGTCATGCAAACGATTCTTGGCGAGAGTTGATTCTGCTCGTTAGAGACGGTCTTACCGTGTCGGCCGTCGCCGCCGCGCCGAATGCCAAAATCTGAGGATCCGCACAATCCGCCGACGTTCATCTGGTCGATAGATGATAAGATAGCTGCCGACGGGTAGAAAGCGGGTGGCAGCTTTCCCTGGTAGCATCGGGCCCCATCTCGGGGGCGTCGGCTAACGACGCCTTGCTGATTAGTGTCTCGCCGAAGCGAATAGCCGCGGCCGGATCATCGTTCGCAATGTAATCGACAATTTTCGCGACGTCGTTCTCGGCGCGGGGAGCAAAAATTACTTCCCAGCCCACGTCGCGATTTTTTGCCGGAGGTCCTCTACCGTTACGCCACGGCCGGCATCAATTTCTTGCTCGGCCTCGTCCAGGGAAGCGAGGAGCTCCCGGTATTCCTCGCTCTCGAGCGCGTCCAGTCCGAATCGCCGGGCAAGCAGGCGGGACTCGAACGCTTCGCGCTCCGCGGCGGGCAAGCGCGCAAGGGCTGCTTCAATTTCCTGAATGGTGCTCACAAACCGACTCTAATGCGCAGCAATCGGGTGCGGCAATCACTTACTCTTCTCGTTACCGCGTAGAAGTTTTTCGCCTCACGCGGTCCGAGCTTCTCTCCCTGGCGGTGTTTGAATTTGGTCGCTGGGCCCGGGCGACTGCGCGACGGACGACGGCGAGCCGAGCCCTTCACCGCAGGCGCTCAAGGAACTCGCTCTCGATGATCGAGGGCGGGACGATCCCGGAGGCCCAGATAGCGGCGAGGGTCTGCCGGAGGCTGAACGGTTTGCCGGACGCTTCGGCCTGGTGGCTGGCGCGCGCGATCATTTTGTCGAGCTGCGTTTTGCCGACGACGTAGCTGGGGCCGTAGCCGGGCTGGCGCAGATAGAGAAGCTGTTCGAAGCCGACCAACTTGCTCTTTGCGTCAGACCAACCCCGCGGGGTCCAGCCGGCGTGGAATTGGCCGGCATCGGCCAGGGTCATCTCGTTGTTCTGGACGCGGAGCGAGGCGAGGCCGCGCGCGGCGCGGTTGGCCAGCATCACCCAGACCAGTTCGCGGCCGTGCGGCTCGTCGTCGTAGGCGCCCTCCTGCATGGCGATTTCTTCCATGGCGGTGGCGACACCTTCGGAACGGTCGGCATACATGTTGAACAACGAACGCTGGGAGCGGACCGGCGTGGACTGCGTTTCGTTAGCGAGCTGGGCGAGCTCGATCCAGTGGAATTCGTGGCTGGAGAGCGGGAGCGAGTCGAGCGCGGTGACGTGACTGAAGAAATTGCGGTCGGCTAACGGGACATAGGTCGGCGCCTGGGCCAGGAGCGCGTCGTGCGCATACGGTTTGTCGGCGACGATGCCGGTGTCGACCCAGAGCCGATAGAGTTTTTCGGCATGGGCCCGGCTCATCGTGGCGTAGGCGGCGGGGTCGTTAATGGGAGTGATCGGCGGTTTATCCCGGTTGCGCGCTTCTTCCAGGCGGAGCGACGCAAGGGAGCGGTCGAGCTCGCGTTGGAGCAGCTCGACCTGCTGGTCGTAGGTGAATGGCGAAAGCATGACGTGCTTGAGCCACCAATCGTAATTGGCTTTGCCAACGCCCGAAGAGCCCTGGTGCTTGGGCGCTTCGGCTTTCACCCAGGCGGCAAAGTCGGCGCTGGCAACGCGGGCTTTCTCGACTGCGGTCTTGAGTGCCGGGCTCGTCCCGTCGAGCGAGATTTTGCGGGGGCCGCCGAGGTCGCGCACTTGCAGGGCGCCCTTTTGCCATTGGGCGAGGAAATCGGCCTGGTCGGCAAAGGCCTGATCGCCGTAAGCCCAGAGGTCGTGGGCGGCGCTGCCGGCGAGATTGACCCTGGCGTCGGCGAGGAGGGCCGGGATCGCGCCGAGCAATTCGGTGAGCCTGGCATCGTCAGCGGGCGACAACGGAAATTTGTAGGCGAAGAGGTCGATGTTCGGCTCGGCCGAAGGACCTTCGTGCGCGGGGACGTCGCTCATTTCCGGGAAAACGGTGGCGTAGAAGTCCGGGTCGCGCTGCCAGGGCTTGAGGATGCGAAGGAAGAAATCGAGGCCGTTCATTTCGGCCTCGACCACGCGATGGTCGTTCTTCTGCTCGATCGACCAGCCGCTGGGGTCGATGGCTTTGAGGCGCGCCCGAAAGGCGGCGAGCCCATCGGCTTTCTTCGCCATGGCGGCGGCGCTGTAATCGGGCCGGCCTTTGACGATGGCGGGATGGTTGAACGCGCGCCAATCGGTGAACAAGCTCGCCAATTGCTGGTAGGACGAAGCCGGCGCTTCGGCCGCCGCGGCGGGCTTTGCCATGAGGGCGAGCGACGCACACAGAGCGAGGCGGAGAGCGAGTCGCTTCATTTCAATTTCCTTTATCGACCCCAGGCAAAACGGTCAACGCAAGAGTGCAGCACTGACTCGGTGCGCAAGAATGTGCTCTTCTTTGGTAAGTTCGTCGGCGCAGGATGCGTCGACCGGCGGGCAGGATGCCCACCCTACCCGAGAAGGGCGGATTCGACGTTGGTCAGGGAAAGGAATTTCTGTTACCGCTACCGCGATGACTTCGGTGCGATCTCAGTCTTCGCCAGTCCCTCGCCGCCCTTGGTATCGGCCATCGCTCACAACTCAGATCTTTATCGGCCTGATCCTGGGCGGCTTGCTCGGCTGGCTCAATCCGGACTGGGGAGACAAGGTCTATTTCCTGCGCGACATCTTCCTCAACCTGATCAAGTCGATCATCGCGCCGCTGGTGTTTTCCACCATCGTCGCCGGGATCGCGGGCGCGGGCAGCTTGAAAAAAATCGGCCGGATGGGGCTGAAGGCGATCATTTATTTCGAGATCGCCACGACGGCGGCGCTCATCATTGGACTGGTAGTGGTGAATATGACCAAGCCGGGCGTGGGGGTGGCGCTGGTGGCCGGGCCTAACGAAGTCGTCAACACCGTCGCCCACACTCATCCCAAGACACTGCTCGAGATCATCACGCACATCTTTCCCGCGAGCATCATCGACGCAATGGCCCGCGGCGAGGTGCTCCAGATCGTGGCATTTTCGGTTCTCTTCGCGCTCGCGGTTTCGGCAATTGGCGAAAAGGCCAGGCCGATTGTGATCCTGGCGGAGAGTGTCATGCAGGTGATGTTTAAGTTCACCAACTACGTCATGATGTTCGCCCCCATCGGGGTGGGCGCGGCCATGGCGCACACGATTGGGACCCAGGGACTCGGGGTCTTGCTCAATCTCGGCAATCTCATTCTCTCGCTCTATCTCGCGCTCATCATCTTCATCGTGCTCGTCTTTGGGAGCGTCATTCTCTTGCTTCGAATTCCATTGCGCCAATTCGTTAGGGCAGTGCGCGAGCCGGCGACACTCGCCTTCGCCACCACGAGCAGCGAATCTGCTTTGCCCAAGGCGATGCAATCGATGGAGCGGTTCGGCGTTCCACCGCACATCGTGGGACTGGTCATGCCGGCCGGTTATTCCTTCAACCTCGATGGCTCGACCCTTTACCTCGCCATGGCATCTGTTTTCGTTGCGCAGGCGGCGGAGACGACCACCGGGCATCATGTGGGGATTGCGCAGCAGATCACGATCATGCTCGCGCTCATGATCACTTCCAAAGGCGTGGCGGCCGTGCCGCGCGCCTCGCTCGTCATCCTGCTGGCGACTTTGAACAGCTTCCTGCCAGCCGGGCTCGGCCCGATTGGGGTCGCGGTTATTTTTGGGGTCGATGAGTTGATGGACATGGGCCGCACCTGCGTGAATCTGATCGGTAATTGTCTCGCCACCGTGGTAGTGGCGCGCTGGGAGGGTGAGTTTGATGACAAACGGGCGCAAATTTTTGGAACGCCGGAGGAAGCGGAACTTGATCTGAGGTCGGGAAATGTGACTTTTGCGGAGGCGGCGGCGCAGGACTGAATGCATCAAATGGCGGCCTCAACAAATGCTCTGGACGAGCGAAAGCTGGTCCCTCCGGTGGGGAATGCTTCCGCATGCCTGGCGCGTTCCCGGTGGGGCGAACGCTGGCATGCCTTCCGTTATCCCATCGATCCTGAAAAACAGACACTCTTGCGCGCGCGGTGGGAATCTCTGCCTAACGAACTAAGGACTCCGCACCAGCTCGCCGGCCGCCATCTTACCCATTGCGGTTTCATCACCGGGGCGAGCTTCTGTTCCTTTCGTTGCACTCACTGTTATCTGCCGAAGAACGCCAACCAAATTCCCCTGCCATCCCTGGCGGAAATGAAGGAGGTAATCGAGGCCAACCGTCGCTTCCAGGGTCCGGGGGGCGGATTACAGATCACCGGCGGCGACGTGGCCGATGCCTATTGGCGGGCCGGGCGACAAGAGGAGCTGGTCGAAATCGTCAGGCACACCAATCATGTTGGCCTTGTGCCGATGGTGATGACCCACGGCCAGACCCTGCTCGAGCATCCGGAGTTTCTCGAGGCGCTCGTCGTCGAAGGCGGTCTGCGCCAGGTCGCAGTCCACATCGACACGACCCAGGCCGGCCGTCATGGGTTTGCGCTGAATCGCCTAACGAGCGAAAACGATCTGCACCCGGTGCGCGAAGCGTTCACACGGCTGGCAGTCGATCTGCGGCGGCGCACCGGGCTTCCGCTCGAGCTGGCCCACAATTGCACGGTGACGGAGCGCAACATCGATTCCATCGCCCGGATCGTGCGCTGGTTTCTCGCCGATCCGCAGCGCTCGCGCATCTGGCGCATCCTGAGTTTCCAGCCAGAGGCAGACACCGGCCGGACGATTTTTTCCCGGCATCCGGTGACCCCGGCGCTTGCCTGGGAGAAAATTTGTGAGGGGATCGGAGCCCGTCTCGACAATCACGCCTTTCTCGGTGGCCATCCCGATTGCGGGCAGGGCACCATCCTTCTGATTGATCAGCGGAGCGGTCAACACTGGCCGGCTTTGCCTAACGACGAAAAGACGCGAACGCTTTTCGGCGAGATTTTGGCGACGCTGGGAGCGGTCTCGACGATAACGACCGATGCGCTTCTGCCTTATCGGGTGGCGGGCGCTTTTGCTCGATATCCGGGGCTGGCGGTGCGGGTCGCATGGCGTGGGCTGGCTCTCGCGCGAAAGGGACGGCTGCCGGGAGCGCTTCTCTTTTCGCTTCTGCGAGGTCAAGCGCACACGCTCAGCATCGGCACGCACAATTTCATGCACGCGGCGCAGGTGGCAAATGCGCCTAACGACACCGTAACCAAAGCTCGGCTGGAGGCCTGCGTCTTCAAAGGCGCGGTCAGAAATCGCACGAGTGGCGAATGGGAGGCCGTGCCGATGTGCGCAATGAATCAATCGCGCTGGAGCCAGCTCTATACCGAGCGCATGGCCGGGTAGGGCACTCGTTTCGGGTGCTGGTTGCCTCGTCCCAAGGCGACGAACTTTTCAGAAAGATTCGATCCCAGGTGGCGCGTTAGCTTCCAAAGAAAGTTCGCGACGGTGAAACACCGTCGCCAGCACACGAGACGTATGCGCTACCCGGAGCTCTTCGCCGCGGGTCGCGGAGTCGATTCGGAGTCTGACTTCTCTTTCGTTAGATTTGGCTGGTTGAGATCGAGATTCTTCTGCTCGATCACCCGCACGTCTGGAACCTTCTTTTTTAGCAGCTCGAGAAAGGCGCTCGCGTTGCCGGCAATGACCAGGCTTGTTTTTGTCGCCAATTCCTTTCGGGCGAAATCGGTCACCGCATCGCTCGTCACGGCGTTGATCGACGGGATGTAGTTGTTCAGGGTCTCGAGTGGCAGGTCGTAGGCCGCGAGCTTGGCAACTTCGCCGGCAAAACCAAGATTACTCTCCAGCTCACGGGCGTAGCGGCCCGTCAGCACGGCCTGGCGCGACTTGAGTTCCTCGCCTTTCACCGGATCGGTCACGAGACGTTGCAGTTCCTGCTCCATCAGGCTGGCGACTTCGGCCGCAGATTCGTTCTTCGTCTGGGCAAAGGCGCTGAATGGCCCCACCTCGCGCCGCGGATCGAGCACGCTGCCCGCTCCGTAACTCAGCCCGCGCTTGATGCGAATCTCGCGATTCAGGCGCGAGACAAAGCCGTTCCCAAGAGCGGCGTTGGCGACGAGGGCGGCGTAGTAGTCGGCGGAATCGCGCCTAATCGTGGGCCTCGCCACGGTGACCGCAGCCTGGCCGGCTTCCGGCATGTCGACCACCACGTTTTTCGGTTTCCAATCGTCCCCGCCCGATTTCAACTTCTCGTTAGGCAAAGAATCGTTGTTCTGCCAGTCGCCAAAGAATTTTTCCGCGAAAATTTTCCCCTGCCCGAGAGTGATGTCGCCGACGAGGATGAAGGCGGCGTTCCGGGGCGCGTAATATTTTTGGTAGAGCGCAGTGATGTCGTCGCGGCTCAGCTGTTGCACACTCTCCGGCGTCCCGGTGACGGAATGCCCATAAGCGCCATCGCCAAAGAGGACCCGCGCGGTGACGAACCGGGCGAGGGTGTGCGGTTGCTCCATCGCGACCCGCAGGCCGTCGAGCCGCTGGTTCCTCAGACGACCGATTTCTTCCTGTTTGAAGGTCGGATGCCTGACGACGTCGGCCAGAACGCGGAGGGCCTCGTCCGCTTTGTCCGACAACACGACGACGCTGGCGATGGAAAAATCCCAGGCCGCCCCGGAATCGATCGAACCGCCTAACGATTCAATGGCGCGCGCAATCTCCGGGGCCGACATGCCGGTGGTGCCTTTGGTCAAAAGATCTGCCGTCATGCTGGCGGCGCCGGCCCGCTTTGGCGGATCGACTTCCGCGCCGTGACGCACCACGACCTCCGCGGCGAGCAAGGGCAACCCCGGCCGGCGGACTACGATGACGCGCAGGCCGTTGTCGAGTTTGGTTTCTTCCGGGGCGGCGAATTTGGCTTCCTGCCGCTGTGAAGGAGGCGGCGGTCGGTCAACGCCGGCAATGGCATGAGCGGCCGGTGAGCTCGTTAGGCAAATAAGGGCGGCAAGGGCGGCCGCAAATCCGAAATCCGAAATCCGAAATCCGAAACAAATCCGAAATCCGAAGCTCAAATTTTCGCGGCCGCGTTTTGTCATTTTGTCATTCGTCATTGTTTCGGATTTCGGGCTTCGGATTTCGAAATTTCCTTCTTCATCGCTTCCGGCAAATACTCGATCGTCACTCGTTTCTTCCCGGTGATCCAGCGGTTCAGCACTTCCTTGATCTGTGCCGCCGTCACCGCCTGCAATTTGCCGAGGCCGGTGTTGACCCGGTTGGGATCGCCGTAGAGGACTGCGGCTTCGCCGAGAGCGCTTGCTTTGCCGTTGTTCGTTTCGCGCTCGAGCAATTTGCCGGTGAGAAAACGACTCTTGGCTTTCTCCAGTTCCGCCTCGGTCACGCCGTCGCGCAGCACCTTCTCGAGCTCTTGATCGAAGGCCTTGATGATATCCGCAGGATTCTTGCCGCTCGCCAGAATCATCCGGCTGGCGATGAGGCCGAGGTCTTCATTCTGATCGGCGTCGAAGCTTACCTGCTGCACGATCTGCTGTTGGTAAACCAGGGCCTGATAGAGCCGCGACGATTCTCCGCCGGCGAGAATCTCGGAGGCAAGCTGGAGCGCAGGGGTGTCCGCGCTCCGGATCGACGGCGCCAGCCAGGTGATGCCGATCGCGGGCAAGGGGGCCTTCGGGCTGTAAACCACGACCTCCTTCGCTTCCCGGCGAGGCGGTTCCTGCCCGGTGACCCGTGGGATTTTTTCCGAAGGTGCTTTGACCGCGCCAAGGTATTTTTCCACCCAGTCGTGGAGGTCGTTAGGCTGAAAGTCGCCGACCACGATCAGGGTCGCATTGTCCGGCCGGTAAAAGGTGGAATGAAAGGCGACGACTTCCGGCAGTTTCGCGGCGTCGAGGTCAGCGATGCTGCCGATCCCCGGTCGTTTGTAGGGATGAAGAGCGTAGGAATTCTTGATCGTGTCGAGAAAGAACTCGCCGTAGGGATTGGCCAGGATGCGCTGACGATATTCCTCTTTCACGACATCGCGCTCCGAAGCGAAATTCTTCTCGTTCAAGGCAAGTGACGACATTCGTTCCGCTTCCGCCCAAAGGATCGGCTCGAGATAGTTCGAGGGGACGACTTCGTGATAAACCGTCATGTCTTCGGCGGTATAGGCGTTGTTTTCGCCCCCGATGTTTTCCGTCAGGTTATCGAAGGTGTCGGGGGTGAGATGCTCGTTACCCTTGAACATCATGTGCTCGAAGAGATGAGCGAACCCGCTCCGGTCGGGCGGATCATCTTTCGAGCCGACGTGATACCAGAGCTGGACGGCGACGGTCGGGCTGGAATGGTCTTCGATCGAGTAAACCTGCAATCCGTTAGGCAAACTCTGATGTTGAAAGGAAAGCGGCGGTACCCTTACCGGCGGCGCCGAAGGCGCGGGGCTCGCAGCCAAGACAAGACTAACGAAAATAAAAAAAGCGCCGAGGGCAGTGAGGGAAAATTTCACGCTACCTTCGACAGTTACACGCTCACACCGTTGGAAAAGAAATTTCTTTTTTCCAGCAACGAAGCGCATTTATCCAGAGGGAAAATCCTTCGACGCCTCTCGAAGTGGACGGGCCAGATCGTTTTTTGCGCGGTCGAGGATGCCGTTGACGAAGCGGCCGGAGTCCGCGCCGCCAAATTCCTTCGCCAGATCAATTGCTTCGTTAATCGAGACCACCGGCGGGATGTCGTCGCGGTAAAACATTTCGTACATCCCGAGGCGGAGAACGTTGCGATCGACCGCGGAGATACGATGGAATTCGTAGTTCTCGCAGTAACGGCGAATGCGCGCGTCGATTTCCGGCAAATGGGCGAGCATGCCCTCGATCAACGGCTGGGCGAATTGCCGGACCTTGTTTTTCGCCGGGCACAGTTCCCAGAATTCCGCGATCGTCTCCGGGCCTTCGCCGCCATGGAGATCGCGCCAGAAATGATATTGAAGCGCCGCGCGGCGCGCTGACCGCCTGCGGCCCATCTTATTTGCGCAACTTGTCGAGGACGTTCGTCATCTCGACCGCTGTGCGCGCAGCCTCGGTGCCCCGATTCATCTCGTCGTCGAAGCAGCGTTTTTTGGCCTGGCTCTCATTTTTCAGACTGAGCACCGCATGAATGACAGGCACGCCGTGCTCGAAGGCGACTTGTTGAAGCGCGTTGGTCACGGCTAGTCCGAGATGTTCGGCGTGAAGAGTTTTGCCCTGCAAAATCACTCCGAGCGCGATGATGGCATCGGTCTTCCTTTTCGCGGCGACCTGGCGCACAACCAGAGGAATCTCGAAAGCGCCTGGGACACGCAAGAGACGAACCGTCGAGCCGGGCGAAAGTGCGCGCAGCTCCTTTGTGCAATGGCTGATGAGCCCATCGACATATCTGGCGTTGAAGCGGCTCGCGACGAGGGCGAACCGGCGCCTTACATGATTTCGACGGGGCTTTGGCGGGACGAGGTGCGACATTCGTTAGGCTACAACAGATGTCCCATCTTCACCCGCTTGGTCTCGAGATAACGGGCGTTGTGCGGGTTGGGCTTGCTCTTGATCGGCACCTGTTCGACCATCTGGATGCCGTACCCTTCAAGGCCGACCACCTTCTTCGGGTTGTTGGTGAGGAAACGGAATTTGCGCACGCCGAGATCGTAGAGAATCTGGGCCCCGATTCCGTAGTCGCGCAGGTCGCCGGCAAAACCGAGCCTGGCGTTGGCTTCCACCGTATCGAGACCTTTCTCCTGCAGTTTGTACGCGTGGATCTTCGCCGCGAGACCGATCCCGCGGCCTTCCTGCCGCATGTAAACCAGCACGCCGCCAGCGGCCGCGATCTGCTTGAGCGCGGCGTGCAATTGGTTCCCGCAATCGCAACGGCGCGAGCCGAAGACATCGCCGGTCAGGCACTCGCTGTGGACCCGGACGAGGGTGACCTTGTTCTTGGAAATTTTCCCTTTCACGAGGGCGAGGTGATGAGCGTTGTCGATCGTCGAGCGATACATGTGCAGCTCGAAATCCCCGTAGTCGGTCGGCAATTTCACCACCTGCTCGCGCACGATCAGTTTTTCTCGCACCCGGCGCCAGGCGATCAGGCTCTGGATGGTGCAGATGCGCAGTTTGTGTTTCTCCTTGAACTGCATCAGCTCCGGCAACCGCGCCATCGTGCCGTCATCGTGCAGGATTTCGCAGAGCACGCCCGCCGGTTGCAGCCCGGCAAGGCGCGCAAGATCGACCGCCGCCTCGGTGTGACCGGCGCGCCGGAGGACGCCGCCGTCCTTTGCTCGCAATGGAAAAATGTGACCGGGTTGAACCAGGTCGTCGGGTCCCGATTTCGGGCGCGCAATGGTGCGAATGGTGGCGGCGCGATCGTGCGCGCTGATCCCGGTGGTGACCCCTTTGGCGGCGTCGACCGAAACGGTGAAATCGGTCCGATACATTTCGCGATTTTGCATCACCATGCGCTGGAGCCCGAGCTGGTCGGCGCGCTCGGCCGAGATCGGCGCGCAGATGAGGCCGCGGCCATGAATGGTCATGAAATTGATCGCCTGCGGAGTAGCTTTCTCCGCCGCCATGATCAGGTCGCCTTCGTTTTCCCGGTCGGCGTCATCGGTTACGATCACCATTTTGCCCGCGGCGATGTCGCGCAGGACATCGTCAATCGTGTCGAATTGAAAGGCTTCCTCCGCTGGTGCGATCACCCGAATACCATTGCCGTCGCGCCTTCACTCGGCAATGGGAATTCACCTGACGCTCTTGGCCACAATCGCTTCCGGCCGATACAGATCGCGATTACTCCCCTGGAATTCGGCTTTCAATTTGACCCGGAAATGAGAGAGATCGACCAGATCCCAGCGGGTGAATTTCCAGTGGCCAGCCTTCCGCGACTCATGCTCAAAGCCGGCCACCAAGTGCACCCCGTCGTCGAGGACCTTGTTCGTCGATTTCTTCGGTTCGAAATAGAACGTGCGAAAACTGCTCTCCCGGCTCCCGGCGGCATAGAGCTTCGGATCGAGATAAAAGACGCGTTGCGTTTTCTGATCGACAATCCGCAGGTCGGGATAACCCGAGCGCTGCACGTGTCCCTCGGCTGTGCGCGGAAAATCGCAGCTTAATCCCGGCGCCGCGTTCAACAATTCGCGAAGCAGATCTTCGAAATGACTGCTCACCTCATTGATTCGCGTGACCTGCGGAATCACGTTTCCCGGTTCGTTCAACCGCCTCACGACTTCGTCGAGCACGGCGGACATCTGCCTGATCACCCGCTGGTCGGTTTCGTCCCGCCCGTCGACTGCGATCACTCTCTTGCCGGTCGCGTGCCGGATCACCTCGAAAAAGGGAAGCTCGCGCAGTTGCGCATCTTCCCCGAGGAGCCAGGGAATGAGCGAATCGACCGGAGCCTTTGTCGCTGGTGGCGGTGTTTCCCCGTCAGCCAGCGCGACGAGCGAGAAGCCGCAGAGGAGAAGGATGGGCCTGGCCAACATCGACCAAAGTGAAGACGGGATGGGGCCCGGCGAGCAACTATTTTTCGCGGTTGCACTCCTGACTGGAGACGATAAAACCAGGGCGCGATGTTCACCTCGGGAATTCTTGATGTCGCGATCGGCATTGTCTTCGTCTATCTTCTCGTTAGTCTCATCGTGACGGCGGCGAATGAGATCATCGCCGCGCTTTTCAAGATGCGGGGCCGGGTGCTTTGGCTCGGGTTAAGGCAGCTCCTGCCTGGGGAGGGGGAAGAATCCGACCTC
>Ga0081539_10005888_pt1 | contig 12135 bp, 13 predicted proteins | sample TabmetS4T2R2_FD_71023 | JGI IMG/M metagenome (GOLD analysis project Ga0081539, IMG submission 71023) | Tabebuia heterophylla rhizosphere microbial communities from the University of Puerto Rico - S4T2R2 | ecosystem: Host-associated > Plants > Roots > Rhizosphere ...
GGTTCCCCGCGCTTCCCCGCGCCCGCCGCGCCCCCCCCGCCGCTCGCGCAGCTCGCGTTCGACGCCGGCTACGCCGACCAGGCGCACCTCAGCCGCGAGTGCGCGCGCCTGTCGGGGCTCCCGCCCGCCGCGCTGCTGGCATCCGGCGCCGGGCCCGCCGGCGAGCGGTTGGCCGGATCAACACGGCTGGCCGGATAGCTAGTAGCGCCGGTAGCGCGGTTGAGGCAGTATCGGCAGATGCGCCGCCCCCTCATCGCGCTCGCCGTCGTCGCAGCCGCCGTCGTCGCTGCTCCCCCCGCGAGCGCCAAGCCGCAGTGCTCGGCCCCTCCGGCCAACGTTCCGTGGCACAGCTGTCTGAGAGCGCGTGACAACGTGCTCGACAACGGCAAGGTCATGCTCACGCGCGCCACGCCGGTGCTGGTCGTCCGCCTCACCAGCGCCTGCCCCTCCCACCTCGCCAAGCGCAGGGTCGTCGTGCGCACGGCCGGCGGCAAGCGGCTCGCCAAGGGCAAGGTCGCGGGCACGTGCCACGGGAGCATCGCTCGCTTCCGCACCGTCCTGAAGCCCAACGTCACGCTGGCGAGCGGAACCGTGATCCGCTCCTTCTGGTCCGGGATCCCGGACAAGGAGGAGGGCCCGAAGGTGAAGCTCAGCTAGCTACGCGGACTTGGCCTCGGGCGACTCCGCGTCGTCCGGGGCCTCGGTCACCAGCGTCGGCTTGACGCCGCGCTCGACCGTCTCCTTGGTCACGACGCACTTCTTCACGTCGCGCCGTGACGGCAGCTCGAACTGCACGTCGAGCAGGATGTCCTCGATGATCGAGCGCAGGCCGCGGGCGCCGGTCTCGCGCTCGAGCGCCTTGTCGGCGACGGCCTTCTGGGCGTCGCCGGAGAAGACCAGCTCGATGCCGTCGAACGCGAAGAAGCGCTGGAACTGCTTGACGATCGCGTTGCGCGGCTCGGTGAGGATCGTGATCAGGTCGTCGCGCGAGAGCTGGTGCACGGCCGAGCACACGGGCAGGCGGCCGATGAACTCGGGGATCAGCCCGTACTGCATGAGGTCCTCGGGCAGGACCTGCTCGAACAGCGCGCCCGTGTCGCGCTGGGTCTTGGACTCGATGTTGGCGCCGAAGCCCACGCCCTTGTGGCCGATGCGCCGCTCGATGACCTTGTCGAGGTTCGCGAACGCCCCGCCGCAGATGAACAGGATGTTCGTCGTGTCGATCGTGAGGAACTCCTGGTGCGGGTGCTTGCGCCCGCCCTGCGGCGGCACCGACGCCGTCGTGCCCTCGAGGATCTTCAGGAGCGCCTGCTGGACGCCCTCGCCGGACACGTCGCGCGTGATCGACGGGTTGTCGGCCTTGCGGGCGATCTTGTCGACCTCGTCGATGTAGATGATCCCGGTCTCGGCCTTCTTGACGTCGTAGTCCGCGGCCTGGATCAGCTTCAGGAGGATGTTCTCGACGTCCTCGCCGACGTAGCCGGCCTCGGTGAGCGCCGTGGCGTCGGCGATCGCGAACGGCACGTTGAGGATCCGGGCGAGCGTCTGGGCGAGCAGCGTCTTGCCGCAGCCGGTCGGTCCGAGCAGCAGGATGTTGGACTTCTGGAGCTCGATGTCCGAGTCGTCCGCCTGCATCATCTGCACGCGCTTGTAGTGGTTGTAGACCGCCACCGAGAGCGTGCGCTTGGCCTGCTCCTGCCCGACGACGTACTCGTTGAGCACGCCGTAGATCTCCTTCGGCTTCGGCAGGTTGTCGATGTCGAACGACGGCGGAGCGGTCAGCTCCTCGTCGATGATCTCGTTGCAGAGATCGATGCACTCGTCGCAGATGTAGACCCCGGGGCCCGCGATCAGCTTCTTCACCTGGCGCTGCGATTTCCCGCAGAAGGAGCAGAGAAGCTGCTCGTTGGAGTCGGTGGGCCGAGCCATCTACGTCCCCTAGTGCTCTGAGATCACCCTGTCGATGATGCCGTACTGCTGCGCCTCGTCCGAGCTCATGAAGTAGTCGCGCTCGGTGTCCTGCCGTACCTTCTCGATGTCCTGCCCGGAATGCCCGGCGATGATCTCATCCAGGCGCCTTCGGAGTTCGATGACCTCCCGCGCGTGGATCTCGATGTCCGTCGCCTGACCTTGGAAGCCCGAGGACACCTGGTGGATCAGGATCTTCGCGTTCGGGAGCGCCATGCGCTTGCCCTTCGCGCCGCCGGCCAGCAGGAGCGCGCCCATCGACATCGCGATGCCGACGCAGATCGTCTGCACATCCGGCTTGATGAACTGCATCGTGTCGTAGATCGCCAGGCCCGCGTAGACCGAACCGCCCGGTGAGTTGATGTAGAGCGAGATGTCCTTGTCGGGATCCTCGGCCTCGAGATGCAGCAGCTGGGCGACGATCAGGTTCGCGATCTGGTCGTCCACCGGCGTGCCGAGGAAGACGATCCGCTCATTGAGGAGGCGGCTGTAGATGTCGAACGCACGCTCCCCACGGGAGGTCTGTTCGACGACCATCGGTACGAGTGGGCTCACGGTCCTCGCTTCGTTTCGCTTCGGGCGCTCGAGTCCTGCTCAGGTTCACTGGGCTGGGAGCCCGGCGACAGCCTAGCAATCGGCGAAGGCCTGAAAACCCGGCTCTTTGGGTGGTTTGATTCTGACCTCTAGGAGCCGGTCGGGGTCCAGAGCTGGCCGGTCGAGCGGCCCTGCTCCTCGCGTCCAGGCGTCCACAGCTTGTCGCGCGCCCGCGCCTGCTCGATCGAGATCGGCTTGGCGGACTCGGCGATGAGCTCGAGCGCCTTGCGCTGCGCGAGGTCCTCCTTGAGGCTGTCCAGCCGGCCGGACGACTTGAGCTGCTCGAGCATCTTCTTCGGCGAGGTGCGGCTCGGCCCGCTCCCCGCGGCCTGCTCGAGCGTCTCCATGACCTCCTCGTCGGTCGGCTCGATGCCCTCGGCCTCGATGACCGCGGCCAGCACGGCCTCGCGCCGCAGCGCCTGCTCGGCGTCCGGCTTGCTCTGCTCGAGGATCTCCTCCTCCTCGCGGCCGGAGATCCGCAGGTAGGTGTCGCGCGAGATGCCCTGGTGCGAGAGCGAGTGGAGCATCTGGTCCCACAGCTCGCGCGCTCGGGCGTCCACCAGCGCGTCCGGGATGTCGACGGTGGCCTGCTTGACGACCGAGTCGAGCGCGGCCTCACGGAACTCGGCCTCGATCTGGGTGTCCTCGACCTCGGCGAGCCGGGAGCGGATGTCCTCGCGCAGCTCGTCGAGCGTGTCGAAGCCGGCCTCGGCGGCGAGGTCGTCGTCGACCGCGGGGAGCTCCTTGGCCTTGACCTCCTTGACGGTGACCGCGAACTCGGCCTCGCGGCCCGCGAGCTCGCTCGCGGGGTAGTCGTCGGGGAAGGTCACCTTGACGGTGCGCTCCTCGCCGGCGGTCCCGCCGGTCAGCTGCTCTTCGAAGCCGGGCACGAGGCGGCCCGAGCCGAGCTCCACCATCTGGTCGCGCCCCTCGCCGCCGGCGAACGGCTCGCCGTCGAGCGTGCCCAGGTAGTCCATCACGACGAAGTCGCCCTCGGCCGCCGCGCGGTCGACCGTGTCCAGCCGCGCCGAGCGCTCGCGCAGGCGGTCGAGCTCGGCGGCGATGGCGTCCTCGCCGACGTCCGGGTCGCGCTTGCCGACCTCGACGCCCTTGTACTCGCCGAGCTCGGCCTTCGGGCGCACGCCGATCTCGATGGAGAACTTCAGCGACTCGCCCTGCGCGGGGAGGTCGCCGAGGTCGAGCTGCGGCTCGCCGACCGGCGCGATCCGCGCCGCGTCGATCGCGGCCGTGTACCAGGCGCCGATCGAGTTGCGGACGGCCTCGTCGAGCACGGCGTCGCGGCCCATGCGCTGGACGATCACGGGCGGCGGCGCCTTGCCGGCGCGGAAGCCGGGCACGCGCAGCCCACGACCGAGTTGGCGCGCGGCCTGCTGGACGCGGCGCTCGACCTCCTCGGCGGGCACCTCCGCCTGCACGCGCACGCGTGACTCGGGCAGCTCGGTGACGGTGGTGACGACGTCGGTGGGCATCGGCGGGGCATCACGATACAAAGGCATGCCGTGACGGCCTGGCTCTACACCGGCCCGCTCGGCCATCTCGCCGCGGGCGTCGCCGACTGGGTCGAGCTGCTGATGCGTCTAGCCTTGCGAAGGACATGGCGACGCTCGACGAACTCATCCAGTCCGGACACGAGCACGGCTGCGTCGACGAGTCGCAGCTGAGCACCGCCGTCGAGGAGCTCGAGCTCGACGACGAGGAGATCGACGCGCTGCGCGCGCGCCTGCACGACGAGGGGATCGAGGTCCGCGACGACTGCGGGCACGTCGACACCCCGCCGACCGCGGTCACCCACCCCGAGCTCGCGGTCCACACGACCGACGCGCTCCAGCTCTTCCTCAACGAGGCGGGCCGGTACCCGCTGCTCACGCCGCAGGAGGAGGTCGAGCTCGCCCAGGCCGTCGAGCGCGGCGACCTGGCGGCCAAGGAGCGGATGATCAACTCGAACCTGCGGCTCGTCGTCTCGATCGCCCGCAAGTACCAGAATGTCGGGGAGCTGTCGCTGCTCGACCTCATCCAGGAGGGCATGCTCGGCCTCATCCGCGCCGTGGAGAAGTTCGACTGGCGCAAGGGCTTCCGCTTCTCCACGTACGCGACGCTGTGGGTGCGCCAGGCGATCGGCCGCGCGCTCGACGAGCGGGGGCGGACGATCCGCGTGCCGATCGGCATCGCCCAGCGCGAGCGCAAGATCGCGGGCGCCGAGCGCGACCTCGCGGTCAAGCTGGGGCGCGCGCCGACGCTCGACGAGGTCGCCGCGGCGGCCGAGCTCTCGCCCCAGCAGGTGCAGGAGCTGCGCGACGTCGCGCGCACGGTCACGAGCCTCGAGAAGCCGGTCGGCGAGGCGGGCGAGGCCGAGCTCGGCGAGCTGCTGCCGAGCGGCGGACCGGCGCCGGACGAGGAGGTGCTCGTGTCGCTGCGCGCGGACGCGGTGCGCGCGGTCGTCCGCGAGCTGCCCCCGCCCGAGCGGGAGGTCATCCAGCTGCGCTTCGGCCTCGACGGCGACCCCGACCCGGTGTCGATCCGCGAGACCGCGCGACGCCTGGACATGCGGCCCGGCGAGGTCCAGCGGCTCGAGCGCCACGCGCTCGAGGAGCTCGCGCTGCGGCGTGAGATGGCCGCGCTGCGCGAAGCCGCCTAAGCGGGCGCGCCGTCGGCCGCCAGCGCGGCGGCGCGCGTGCCGAACAGCCGGAAGCGCTGCGTGAGGTTGGTGACCTCGAGCAGCCGCCGGACCGGCCCGGCCGGCGCGACGACGGCGAGCACCGTGCCGCTCTCGTCGAGCTGCGCCGCCGCCTTGAGGATCGTCCCGAGCGCCGTCGAGTCGATGAACCTGACCTCGCTGAGGTCGAGGATCAGCAGCTCGCCCGGCCGCGCGGCCGCCATCGCCAGGACCGTGGACAGCCTCGGCGTCGCCGCGATGTCGATCTCGCCGGACGCCACGATGAGGTGGCCGCGCTCGATGGGGTCGTGTTCGATGTCGTAGTCCATGGGCGGCGAAGCCCTACCCTAACCGACCCGCGGCTATGCGAAGCGCAAACTTCGGGTCAGGCCGCGGGCGCCGCGTGGAAGCCCAGCCGCGCGGGCGTGTCGTCGTCGAATCCCGCGAAGAACCCGCCGACGACGGTCTCGAGCTCGCCCATGCCGTCGGCGCAGAAGAGCACCGGCTGGTAGTGGGTGATGTCGTACTCGATCGTCCCCATCTCGAGCAGGTCGAGGGGCCGCAGGTCCGCCCCGCGGAACTCCTCGATCTCGCCGTAGCTGGAGAGGATCCCGGCGCCGTAGGCGCGCACCTCCCCCTCCTCGCGCAGGACGCCGAACTCGATCGTGAACCAGAAGACGTCGGCGAGGAACTGGAGCGCCTCCTCGGTCTCGACGCGCTGGGCCGCGAGGCCGGCGGCGCGCTTGATGGCGGCGAAGCGCGGGCTGGCGAGCAGGTTGCCGTGGCCGATGACCTCGTGGATGAGGTCGGGCTCGGGCGTGTAGAGCGGCATCGCGCCGTGGCGGATGTACTGGGTCGAGTGGAAGATGCGGTCGCCGAGCGCGCCGAGGAAGTCGCGCAGCGGCACGAGGCCCGCGGCGCAGTGGTAGCGCCAGCCGGTGAGCGGCTCCAGCGCGGCGGTCACCTCGTCGAGCTGCGGGATGTGGTCGGTCGGAAGCGCGAGCGCGTGCGCGGCCTCGCGGAACTCGCGGCAGGCGTACTTCTCGTGCTTGGGCGCGAGCTCGCGCGACACGATGCGCCAGACCTCGTGCTCGGCCTCGGTGTAGTCGATCTGCGGGATCGGCTCTCCGGGCTTCCAGGCGAGCGCGCGGGCCGCGATGTGGTTGCGGCGCTCGCGGTAGGCGGGATCGCATGCGCCGGGGTGGTCGCTGGCCAGCTCGACGGTGACCGACCCGTCCTCGTTCTCGGTGACCGGCGAGTAGAGCTGCGCTTCCTCGAACATGTGACCGGTGTAGCGAGCGCCTCGCGCGCGCGCAATCAAGACGGCATAGAGTGCCCTCGACGTGCAAAGACCGGTCCATCTGGACGACCTGGATCGCAAGATCCTTGATCACCTCGAACGCGACGGCCGGGCCACGCTGGCCCACGTCGGTGCCGCCGTGGGGCTCTCCTCATCGGCGGTCAAGCGACGCGTCGACCGGCTGCACGCGAGCGGCGTGATCGTGGGCTACGCGGCGATCGTCGACCCGGCGGCGGTGGGCGACCGGCTCGAGGCCTTCGTCGAGCTCTACTGCGCCGACAGCGTGGCCCCGGGCGACCTGCTGTCGTCGGTCGCCGGGCTCGAGACCGTGGTCGCGGCGCACACGGTGGCGGGGGATGCGGACGCGATCGTGCGCGTGCGCGTGGAGGGCATCGAGGAGCTCGAACAGGTGATCGAGCAGCTGCGGCGCGACCCCAAGGTCATGCGTACGCGCACGATGGTCGCGCTGTCCACCCTCGTCGAGCGCCCGTGATTCGTCCGGCGCGGCGGGTATTCCTGAACCCCATGCCCGACGAGCTCAAGGCGCTGACCCGGCTGACCTTCGAGGAGCTCGGCCTCGCCGCGGGCGGGATCGGCCAGGTGCACCGGGCGATCGCCGACCGCGCGTTCGGCGCCGCCGGCTCCGGGCCGCCGCGCGCGATCCACGATGCGATCGCCGGCGGCGTCTACGCCGGCCTGCGCGGCGCGGCCGGCCTGACGGGCCGGGCCGCGGGCGCCGCGTTCACCGGCCGTGGCCGCTCGCTGTCGGTCACGCCGCGGGGCGCCCTGCTGCTGGCCGTGCTGACCGGGTTGCGCGGCGATGCGCTGGAGCGCGAGGGCAGCGACCTGGCCGAGCCGATGTGCATCCGCGTCGGCGGGCGCCCGGTCGCCCCGACCGAGTTCCCGGACGCCGGCCCGCGCCTCGTCGTCTTCCTGCACGGCCTGTTCGAGACCGAGCACGCCTGGCACTGGGGCGGTGGCGAGACGTACGGGTCCCGGCTGGCGCGCGACCTCGGCGCCACGCCCGTGTACGTCCGCTTCAACACCGGCCGCCACATCTCCGAGAACGGCCAGTCCCTGTCGGAGCTGCTCGACGAGGTCGTGGCCGAGTGGCCGGTGCCGGTGGAGCAGATCGCGCTCGTCGGGCACTCGATGGGCGGCCTCGTCGCCCGCAGCGCGTGCTGCCTCGGCGGGGAGTGGACCTCGCTGGTGCGGCACACGGTCACGCTGGGGACGCCGCACACCGGCGCGCCGCTCGAGTCGGCGGTCCACTACGCGGCGGCCGCTCTGGGCGCGGTCGGCGAGACGCGGCCGTTGGCCGGCTTCCTGCGCCGCCGCAGCGCCGGCATCCGCGACCTGCGCTCGGGCTCGCTCGTCGACGAGGACTGGCGCGACCGCGACCCGGAGGCCCTGCGCGCCGCGGCCTGCAAGGAGGTGCCGCTGCTCGAAGGCGTCGCGCACCACTTCGTGGCCGCGACGATCACGTCGAGCGCCTCGCATCCCGTCGCGCGCCTGTGCGGCGACTGGCTGGTCCTTCAGCCGAGCGCCTCGGGACGCAGCCGCACGCGCGTGATCGGGTTCCGGGACGAGGACGGGATCCACGTCGGCGGCGCGCACCACCTGGCCCTGCTCAACCACCCGGCGGTGTACGAGCAGCTGCTCGCGTGGCTCGGGCGAGCGCCTCGGTCCGGCTGAGCAGCCACGGCACGGTGGCCTCGTGCTCGGGCTTCATGAGGACGCTGCGCAGGATGCGCGCGGACGCCGCGTCGGCGGCCAGGTCGGGGTGCAGGGCGGTCATGTCCGCGGCGTCGCGGTGCAGGGTGCTGAGGAAAACCGGATCGTCGGGGTCCTCCATGCCGTCCTTGAGCATGCGGACGCTGCGGTCGTCGATCTCCGAGAGCGCGGGCGCGCGCGGGAAGTACGTGACGATGTCGAGCTCCGGCTCGACGTGCAGCCGGAGCTCGTCCGAGGCGGCGATGCTGCCGGCGAAGGCGCGGGCAGCGCGGCGGGCGGCGGTGACGACCGGCTTGAGCGGCACGGCCCTGAGCGTCATCCACAGCGCGGCGGCGGCCGCGCCGGCGCGCGAGCACTCGAGGCTGATCTCGCCGAGGTGCAGGCTGTCCGACGTGAAGTAGGTGTACGGCGAGTCGTGCGCGTAGAGGCGGCCGACGCCGGGATCGGCGAACAGGACGGCCCCGCACCCGTAGGGTTGGAGGCCGTGCTTGTGCGGGTCGATGACCACGGAGTCCGCGCGGGCGATCGCCTTCAGCGCGGCGGGCGCGTCGTCGAGCAGCGTGAAGAAGCCGCCGTAGGCGGCGTCGACGTGGATGCGCACGCCGTGGCGCTCCCGCAGGGCGAGCGCGTCGTCGATCGGGTCGACCGCGCCGAGGCCGGTCGTGCCGCCGGTGAGGACGACGGTCCCGACGTCGCCGGAGCCGCACAGCCGGTCGAGCGCGTCGAGGTCGATGCGGCCGGACGGCAGGGCCGGGACGGCGGTCGCCGGCATGCGAAGGACCTGGCACATGCGCGCGTGCGTGTAGTGGGCGTTGGCGCCGTACGCCACGCCCTTGTCCGGATGCAGCTCCCGCGCCACCCACAGCGCCTCGAGGTTCGCGATCGTCCCGCTCGCGGTGAGGTGCCCGAGCGTCGGCGGCTCGAGCCCGAGCATGCTCGCGAGCTCCTCGACCGCCTCCTTCTCCATCTCGCTCGTCGCCGGGCCGCCGTCGAGCGCGTGGTTGTTCGGGTTCACGAGCATCGCCGCGACGTACGCCGCCGCGGCCGCGGGATGGGGCGGCTTGAGCATCTGGCCGGCGAAGCGCGGGTGGAAGAACGGGAAGTTGCCGCCCATCCGCCGCTCGAACTCGTCCCAGGCCGCGGCCCAGCGGTCGGGATCGACGGGCGGCGCCGCCGGCCGCTCGCCCCAGCGCGCCTCCCACGACTCCACGAGGTCGAGCGCCGCTCCGATGCCGTCTCTTCTCACGCGGCGGATGATGCCGGGCGGCGCCACGCGCGCGCCTCGTGGCTCGCCGCCGCGGCGACGATCGCCGGCCTCGTCGCCGGCGGCTGCGGCACGGCGGGGGCGGCGCCGATGGTCGATCGCGCGGCGGCGGCGCAGTCGGTCGCGCTCGTGTGGGGCCTTCAGCACCCGGAGCGCGCGGCGCGGCGCCTGCGGCAGCTCGACGCGGTCTCCGCGGCGACCGTGCTCGGCCGCGGGGTCGCGCTGCTGCGGGCGCGGCCGGGCTGGACGATCCCGCTCGACGCGATCGCCGTGAACCCGCGCGCCTACGCGCGCACGGTGCCGCCGCCGTCGCGGGCGGCGTTCGCGCGCCTGCATCGCGGCACCACGGTGATCTCCGAGACCGAGGCGCGGCTGCGTGGTGCGCGGGCCGGGACCGTGCTGAGGCTCAGCGAGGGCCGCCGCATGCGGGTCGCCGCCGTGGTGCCGGACGACGTGCTGCACGACGCCGAGGTGGCGGTCGCCGCGGGCGATCCGCGCGTGCCGCCGCTGCGCTCGACGGTGATCGTCGCGCTGCGCGCGCCGGTCGCACGGCGCACGCTCATCCGCCGCGCGCAGCCGGGCGCGGCGGCGCGCATCCTCCCCGGCGGCCCGCTCGCGCCCTCCGGCCCGGTCGGCCCGGCGCGGCCGGCGCTGCTGAAGGTGCGCTTCGGCGAGCCGGCGGTCGGGCTGCCGTACGGCAGCGACTGGATCCGCCTCGATCCGGCGTTCGTGCGCCGCTACGTCGTCTACCGGCGGGTGCCGATCCTCGGCACCGTCCGCTGCCACCGCGCGATGGTCCCGCACCTGCGGGCGGCGATGCGCGAGCTCGTGCGGCACGGGCTGGCGGGGCTGGTCAACCCGGGCGACTTCGCGGGCTGCTGGGCGCCGCGGCGAATCCAGGCGCGCGGGCAGCTCTCCCTGCACGCCTGGGGGCTGGCCGTGGACCTCAACGCGTCGCGCAACCCGTTCATGGGCCGCTCGCACCAGGACCCGCGGCTCGTCCGGGTCATGGAGAAGCACGGGTTCACCTGGGGCGGCCGCTGGCCGACGCGCCCCGACCCGATGCACTTCGAGCTACGCGGCTAGGGCGTCATGCCGGCGCGAGAGGCCGAGCCGCCGGATCCGGTACAGGACGAGCGCCTGGCTGCATCCGAGGCGCCGCGCGGTCGCCGCCGCGGAGCGGCGGGCGCGCAGCTCGGCCGCGAGCAGCTCGCGGGGCAGCAGCAGCGCGGCCCCGAGCTCGAACGCCTCGCGCTCCTGCTCCGCGTCGAACGTGCGGCGCAGGACGCCGGTGCGCGGGTCGCGCTCCAGGCGGGTGGGCCGGTGCTCGAGCAGCGCATGCGCGAGCTCCTCCAGGAGCGTGGCCGTGCGGCGCGTCGGCGGCCGCGCCGGGTTGAGCAGCACGACGAGGCCGACGCCGGGCAGCGAGAACGACAGCCCGTCCCACGGCACCTGGAGCAGCCGCCGGGCCAGCACCTCGTCGCCGAAGTCCTCCGGGCGGTACACGCGCGCGGGCACCGCGGCGGCGAGCTCGAGCGGGTCCAGCACGTCGCGAGGCCCGAGCCCGAGCCGCCACCGCACGGCCGCGGCCTCGCGCTCGAGGCGCCACGGGTCCGGTCTCATCGCGCTCCCTTCAGCCGGTCGTACGCGAGCCGGACCATCTGGGCGATCGCCTCCGCGTCGTCCGCCGAGAGGTCCTTGTCCGCGCGCAGGTGCAGCTCGATCGCCTCCATCGTGGCCGCGCCGGGCGGATGTGGCTCGGCGTGCTCGTCAGGCGCCGCGGCCGGCGCGCCGACCCACCGCAGCAGCCGGAACAGGTTGTCCCGCTCGGGCATGTAGTCGCCGCGCTCGACACGCGACAGGGTGGCCGGCGAGACCCCGGCGGCCGCCGCCGCGGCGCGCAGGCTGATCCCGAGCGCGTGGCGGTGCGCCTTCACGCGCGTCGCCAGCTCGCCCGGCTCGATCGGCGTCCACTGCTCCACGCCCACATCGTGACGGGTCGCCCGGCGGAACTGCAACGACGTTTCAGTGCTGGGTGGCCAGCCGCTCGCGTACGATCCCGCCTCGCATGAAGCTCTACGAGCACGACGCCTCCGGCAACTGCCTGAAGGCCCGCATCCTGCTCCGGCAGCTCGCACTGCCGTACGAGTCGGTGTCGGTCGACCTGTTCCGCGGCGAGACGCGCACGCCCGAGCACTTCGCGCGCAACCCCGACGGCCGCGTCCCGGTGCTGGAGACCGACGACGGCGACATGATCCCCGAGTCCGGCGCGATCCTGCTCTACCTGGCGGAGGGCACGCCGTTCCTGCCCCCGCCGGGCATCGAGCGCGCCCGCGTGCACCAGTGGATGTTCTTCGAGCAGAACCGGCTCGAGGCCGACCTCGCGACCGCGCGCTTTCTCAAGCTCGCTGGCCGGGACGCCACGATGCGCGAGGTCTTCGCGAACCGTCTCGAGCGTGGCCGCGACGCGCTCGCCACGATCGACCGCGCGCTCGCCGACGGCCGCCCCTTCCTCACCGGCGACACCTACACCGTCGCCGACATCGCGGTCTACGGCTACGGCCACTGCGGCGCCGACGCGGGAGCCGACCCCCGCGACTT
>Ga0081539_10005889_pt1 | contig 12134 bp, 6 predicted proteins | sample TabmetS4T2R2_FD_71023 | JGI IMG/M metagenome (GOLD analysis project Ga0081539, IMG submission 71023) | Tabebuia heterophylla rhizosphere microbial communities from the University of Puerto Rico - S4T2R2 | ecosystem: Host-associated > Plants > Roots > Rhizosphere ...
GAAAAACTTCCGGGCCAGCGTCTCGTTGACGATGACGACGGGCGGCGTGGTTGCGCCGTCTGTCTGATCGAAGCCGCGCCCGCTCACAAGGCCGATCCCCATCGCATCAAAATAGCTCGGGGTAATCAGGCGGTCTTCCGCTACCGGCTCTTTGCCGCGCGGCGCCGGCTCCGTTCCTTCGACGGAGATCCAGGTCACATTCTCATTACCGCTCAGCGGTAAATTGGAGATCGCTCCAACTGCGCGCACGCCGGGCAAATTGCTCAATCGCAGGCGCGCCTGTTCGTAGAGTTGCCCTCGTTTCTCGTTCTCCGAGTATCGCCTCCAGGGCAACAAGAGATCAAAAGTGGCGACGCCCTCCGGTTTGAAGCCCGGATCAACCGTCAGCAATCGTTGGAAACTTTGCAACATAAGGGCAGCCCCGACGAGCAAGATCGTCACGAGCGCAACCTCAGCTGTCACGAGCAAGCGATAGCTGCGATAGCTGCGCCGCGCGGAGTTCGCGCGACCTGCATCATTGAGCGCCTCGGCCAGGTTGACCTTCGATGACTGCCAGGCGGGGACCAGGCCGAACAACACGCCCGTGATCAATGAAATCAAGGCAGTGAAGAGAAGAACCTTTGTGTCCAGTGTGACATCTTGCACGCGTGGGGCGTTGGGCGGGATAAACTTCAGCAGGAGATTCAATCCCCAAGAGCCGAACAACAATCCGGCGCCGCCGCCGAGAGCGGCCAGCAACAGACTTTCAGTCAGCAGCTGACGAATGATGCGTGCGCGCCCTGCGCCGATTGCCGCGCGAACCGCCATCTCACGCCCTCGCGCCATCCCACGCGCCAGCAGCAGACTGGCGATGTTGGCACAGGCAATCAGCAGCAGGAAGCCTACCGCACCCAGCAAAATCAGGAGTGGCGTGCGTGTCCGGCCGACGATTTGATTGAAAAGCGGTTTGAGCCAGACGCGCCAGCCATCGTGTGTTTGTGGATAGGTTCTCGCTTGACGAGCGGCGATCGCATCCATTTCGGCCTGCGCCTGTGCCAGCCCTACGCCGGCTTTCAGGCGGCCGATCAGGATCAGTTGCCTTTGGATTCGATTCTCCCAGTATGTGGGCTCTTTGGCCAACGGCGTCCAGAGGTCGGCCCTTTCCGGCAGGTGATAACCCTGAGGCATTTCAGAGGCTCGCGGAAAATGAAAACCCTCAGGCATGACCGCGATGATCGTGCGCGGCACGTCATTGACAGTGATCTTCCTGCCGATGATCCCGGCATCCCCGCCAAACCGTCTCTGCCAGAGATCATAACTGATCATCACGACACGGTCCTGCCCACGCTGCTCTTCTTCAGTTGAGAACTGGCGGCCGAGAAAAGGCCGGACGCCGAGCATCGGCAGCAGATTCACAGAGATATTAACTCCACCGACCCTCTCGGCCTGGCCGTTGTCTGATAGATCAGCAAGCTTGGTCTGGAGCGCGGCGATTTGCTCGAAAGCAGTCGCGGTCGCGCGCCACTCCGGCAAATCGGAGTTGGCAGGCGGCAGTTCATGAAAACCAAGATTCCAGGCCGGATTGTCCGTCCAGAGCATCAAGAGTCGCTCGGGATCGCGAAATGCCAGTGGTTTGAGCAAGACTCCATTAACGACGCTGAAGATCGCCGCGTTCGCGCCGATTCCAAGCGCCAGCGTGAGCACCGCGATCAAGGTAAAGCCCCGATGTTTCAGTAGCATCCGCACGCCATAACGTAGGTCTTGAATCATCTCACCTCCAAAAAGAGTTCGAGATTTGAGCTTCCTTCAGCGCGTGAAACGCGCGCCCTCAAGTTAGGACATATTTTCGATGATGGGAAAATCGCCGATCAACCCAGATTTCTCTCGGTTAGTCAGCTGATTCAAATCCCCAAACTTCAGATGCGGGTTAAAAACCTGTACCACATCATCTCACGGTGGTGCGGTTTTTAACCCGCATATATTACCGCTCTCTCGTTCAAACTCGCGCCCTAATCTTCAATGCCGCGGATGCGGGTGGAGCGACTTGCGCTATTGATCAAACTCGCCTCTGAACTTTTGACTCCACCTTCCTGGACTCGTACCACGCTTCGTGGCGCTTGTGGAAGATTGAGCTTCAACTTGCTGTGATCGGCAGTAAGGCTGTTCAACCTCGCAAGTGAGAGCGTATAAGCTCCGGTCCTGTCGCGGTCAAACGGTGTGGCCGTAATGACATAAACGGACGATTGTGGGAGAAATAGAACCGGATTGGGGATCTGCGACGTGGGCGTCGGGATCTGCGCAGTGTTCGTGAGGGTGGCATTATCGTCAAGAGTAATAAAATCTCGATCGTTGCTTTGCAAAAACAACGCCGGGAAGAACGCCGACGAAGTCATCGTGACCCGCACGTTGTCTCCGACGATTCCATTAAACCAATAGACATCCAGATAAGCTCCCGACGAAGTCTGGAGGTCAGTGGTTGTAATGGACCCATTGCTGATGGTCTGGTTATAGGAGAGCTGCGGCGCATCGACGGTCGTCAGTTTGAGGGTATAGTCTCCAACCGAGTCCGGCTTCAGATCTGACGACGTCGCATAGATGACATATCGCCCGGGAGTCTGCACCACAAATATCAAGAGCGCGTCTTTGTTGGTGTTTGTCGGAGCATTGGAGTAGAAACTGGCGAAATTATCGTCAAATCCGATCGGGGCCGGAGAGAGGGTATCGTCCGGCATCACTTGATAGAGCAAGAGCTCGGCATCCATCTGCGTGGAACGCAGATCGACCGCAATGACCGTATTCGGAACAGTGGTGACAAAGTCGTAGGCGTCAAAGAAGAATGTACTGCAATCATCTCCGAGTTGGACCTGGTCATCGATCGCGAGGGTGCCGGTCTTGGTTTCGCCCAGCGAGATCGCGGTCAGATGGACGAGCGGCAACTCACCACCGATCTTGACCGTCACGGGGTTCGAACTGCGGCCATTGGCGGTCACCACGACTTGCACATTATTACATCCCGTATCGGTATTAATTCCCGACAGCTCCGGCGGAATGATGACGTTGACCTGATCCAGCCCGGCGAAGTCCTTGGCCAGTCCTGCGTAGAGAACCTTGGCCGTCACTCCCTGAATTTTCACAGTCACGGCGTCGGCCACATTGCCGCTCGTCGGATTTTGCGACGGGGTATACCGGATGCCCGTCACATAAAGGACCAGCGCGGTCGGTTTGTCTTTCGTGCCCGCATCGATCGGGCGCTCGGTGAAATCCGGGTTGAAGACATTGACCAAAGTGGTCCCATCGGTGGTCGTCTGCGCGGCCGCAACTCCCTGTCCGGTAGACCTTGCTGAAAATACACCGACGGCGCTCCTCACAATCTTCACGGTTCCGGTGCGCGTCGTATTGTCAAAGTTGGTCACGACGATCGTCGCATTTCCATCCTGAATGTTCGATGGAATCAAGAGGTTGATCTGGTCCTTGGAGACGTAGAAAAGACCGACCGGCACGTTGTTGATCGTCGCATGCACGCCGCCGAGAGTGGTCGGTAACGGCTGGCTTTGAGCGAAGAAAGGAGTGGCATTGTTCTGTGTGATGAAATTGCCGTAGGCCGCACTGATCGTATCGGGCGTTAAGGCGTCGGTTGAATAGCTCGCCGCATTGACAACAACGACCTCGCTCTGTGCCAGGGCCGATTCATACCGAAGACTGATTCCCCAGCGAGACACACAGAGGCTCGCGACAGCCAATAAAAAAGTGATTAATAGGAATCGACGCGCAGTCGTGCGGGTCGGAGTCGAGAAAAATCTCATGGCTACCTCCTATAACAGTAGGGTTGCTACGGTTTGCTATCGTTTTGCTGCATGGATATTAAGCAAGCTTGAAATGAGATTCCCGATCAGTTGACCGCTGAATCCAAGCGTTGCGATATAAAAGGGGGCGATTATTCCTAATCGAGCGTCAATCTATCCGTGTCTTCAGCGCGCTGTCAAGGATCTTCCTTTCCAGCGGCCTCTTTAGCTTTCGAAAAATGTCGAAAGCGGAATCGAATCTCTCGAGAGAAGACGGGAGAGCCAAAGTTTTTAAAGGTGGCTGGGTTGCCCCGTCTTCTTTCGGGTTACCTGGCCGGCTTCCCCGCCTACTTCAGGCGTTTCAACTTGACGACGCGGCCGATCGCCATCCATTCCTCCACATAGAGGTTTCCTTCCGAATCCCAACAAACGCCGTGCGGGGCAATAAACTGGCCGTCGAGCCATTCGTCGCGCGGAACTTTATTGGTCGCTCGCTTCTTTGGATCGATGTTGTCTCCCAGGTGCGTGATCAGTCGATGCTCTTGATCGAGGATGGTGACGCGGCCGGCCAGATCTCCGACCGCCAGATCAGTTCCGCGGATGTGCAATGTCGCCGGCAAGCGCAACAGATCGCCATCGCCGGGGAGAGTCTTGAGGTGTTTGCCGCCGAGGTCGAACCATTGCAGCCGGTGATTGGCGCGGTCGGTCACGAGGACGGTCGGGGTCTTGCTGCGCGTGTCGATAATGATCGCGTGCGGCGTGCTGAACTTTCCATCTGCGGTCCCTTTGCCGCCCCATGAATTGACGTACTCACCGCTGGAGTTGTAATGATGGATGTAGTTTTGGCCGTATCCGTCGGTCACGTAAAAATCGCCGTTTGGCGCAAACGCGATGCCGGTCGGTTTGAACTCTTCTTTCTTGGAATAGACGTTCGATTGCTGCGGGTAGCCCTTGGACCACACCGTCTCTCCATCGAGCTTGATCTTGGCAAACTCACTGCGGGCGAGGTTGGTTAAATAGATGAACTCTTCCTTGCCCTCTTTTCTAATCTGCATGCCGTGGGTCCCGCCGCTCCATTCCTTGCCCATCGCTTTGATGAGATTGCCCTTGGCGTCAAAGACGATGATCGCATTTTCAGTGTCGGTGTTGACATAGATGCGGCCTTGCGAATCGACCTGAACCGCGCCATGCGTGCTGCCATATTGCATTCCTTCAGGCAACTTGCCCCATCCGCGGACCCATTCATAGCGGTGCTTCCCCGCCCCCAAAATCATGGGCTGGCCATCGGTCTCTTTTGCCTGAGCCGGGAGACGCGTCAGGGCGAGAGCGGCCACGCCTGCGCTGAGATCTCGAAGAAAGTTGCGGCGGTGAAGACCACTTGATGAGAGAGTGCGTGATTGTGACATCGAAATCCTCCATCAGTCTTGATTGGACGTGTTTCTACGAGAGAGACGGCCATTAAAAATTGCGCAGGGAACCCCGAGTAAGAGACCGCAGGTCCAGGAATAATAGTCTCCCCAGCTCAGTTTCAACATAATAGTGAGCGCCAGGAGAACACCGGAGGCGATTCTAAAAGGATAGCTCGCGACCGTCAGCAAGCTGTAACTGAGAAAGAGCGCGTGCCCCGAAGCCGGTAGATATGGACCAAGGAACCGGCTGGCGGCGATGCCGACCACCAAACCGTCAAGCAGCACCTGCAGCGGCAGAAAGACGGCGTTCTCTCGGATGCGGCAAAACAGCCAGAGAAAGAACATGCCATACATCGGCACGTTGTAGAGGATCGACATCCTTTCTTTCGGCGTGAGCGATTGCCGCATCAACGGAACAACGAGAGCCACCAGCGAGGCGAGTGAAGCTAAGAGCAAGATGGGACCGGCAATGCGCCGAAACTGATCAGGCAAGGTTAGGTTCACTTTTCACCCGCCGTCCGATTTTGATCAACTCTTTAATCTCCGGCCTCTGGATGTGCCGCTCCAACTCCCGCCACCTCAGGAGCAGGCGAGGCATCTTCATGACCCGCGGGCTCAGATTGAGCTTTCGATCTGGATGGTTGCCTGGCCGGCAACGATTTCCTGGCAAAGGTGCGGCGGTGCGCCCAGGCGCCGATATCATCAAAGATCGAATAAGCGACCGGGGTCACCAACAGTGTCAGTAATAAAGACAGGCTTTGGCCTCCGATGACGACGATCGCGATTGAACGGCGCTCTTCGGCTCCGGGACCCGTTCCGAGGGCGAGCGGCAGCATGCCCGCGACCAGCGCGAGTGTCGTCATGAGGATCGGACGCAGACGATCACGGTTCGCCTGAATGATCGCGTCATAACGCGACATTCCTTTGGCTCGTAACCCATTCATATGATCGATCTGCAAGATTGAGTTTTTCTTGACCACTCCGAAGAGCACCAGGATGCCGAGCGCGGAATAGAGATTCAGCGTGTCGTTGAACGCCCACAATGAGACCAGGGCAAAAGGGACCGCCAACGGCAGAGAGAGCAGGATGGTGATCGGGTGAATGACGCTCTCGAACTGCGAAGCCAGGATCATATACATAAATGCGATCGAGAGTAGAAAGGCAATGATGAATTCGTAGAAGGTGCGTTCGAGTTCGCGCCCCCGGCCGGAGATCGTCGTCGAATAACCCGGCGGCATATTCAGCTCGGCCACCGCCGTCCTTAATGCTTGAATCCGATCGGCCAACGCGTATCCCGGCGCCACGCTCGCCCGCAGCGAGACCTGGCGCTGCCGGTCCAAACGATCAACGCGCGAAGACGCATTCGACTCGTTCAGCGAGACGACATTATTGAGGCTGACGAGACCAGCCTTGGTCGATGGCACAAAGAGGCGAGAGATCGTCGCGTCGTCCCGGCGATCATCGAGTTTGAGCCGCAACTGAACGTCGTAGTCTTCATTCATGCTCTCATCACGGAATCGTGAAACGCGCTCGTCCCCGCCGACCATCAATCGTAATGCATTGGCGATGTCGGTCGAATCGACTCCCAGATCGGCCGCCCGGGCGCGGTCGATCTCGACGCGCAATTCCGGTTTGTCGAGTTTGAGCGTCACGTCGGCGTCGATCAGACCCAGTTGCGGAGCGCGCTCGCGCAGCTCATTGGCATATTTGACCAGTTCCATTAAATCAGGGCCGCGCAGCGCAAAATCGATGTCGGAGAAACCGCCGCCGCCCAGATTAATCGTTTGAGGATTACGGACGGTCGGGCGCAGGTGCGTGAATTTGCGCAGACGCTGGCGGACCTTTTGCTGGACGTCACGGGCGCTGTAATTGCCGCGGAAGACCGCCAACGGTTCACCTTTTTTCAACCCCTCCCAGAATTTGGTGAGGTTGATCGTGCGTTCAACATGCGGCGGAATCCGAATAAAAACGCGCGCCTGATTGACCGCGTTCGAGAAGAAACTGCCCGCCGTGCCGAGCAACAGGCGAACTTCGGGCATCTGACGCAGCTCTCCTTCAACCGCCTTCAACGCTTCATCCATGGCGCTCAAACTCGTCCCTTCAGGAGCATTGAGATAAACTTCGAACTGCGCCTCATCGACGTTGCTCGGGATGAAGTCCTGTTTAACCAGGCTGTAGAGTGGAATTGATGAAAGAATGACCAGGACCGAGAGGGCTGCCACTCCCCAGCGAAATCTCATAACAAAATGGAGCAGCACGGTGTAAACGCGATCCAACCAGGCATAGAACCCGCGACGCGACGCCGCGTCTCCGTGCGTCTCGGCAGCCTTGGCCGCGTCACCCGCCAACAACCGCGCGCTCATCATCGGCGTCAGCGTAAAAGAGACCAGCAAGCTGACCATAATCGCGACCGCCGCCGTAATCCCGAACTGATAGAGGAAGCGGCCGGAGATCGAAGACATGAACGAAACGGGGAGAAAGATCACGACCAGCGACAAAGTCGTCGCCATGACCGCCAGGCTGATCTCTTTGGTCGCTTCCTTCGCGGCCTGGATCGGCATCATCTTCTTCTCTTCAATGAACCGGAAGATGTTTTCGAGGACGACGATCGCATCATCGATCACGACTCCGACCATCAACACGAGCGCCAACATGGTGACGCTATTGAGCGTGAAATCGAGTGCGCGCATCATGCCGAAAGTGGAGATGACCGAAGCCGGAATCGCGATTCCGGCGATGATCGTCGAGCGCCATGACCGCATGAAGATCAGCACGACCAGACAGGCGAGAATACTGCCGAGCACGAGGTGAGTGTTGATCTCGTGAAGCGCGTTGCGAATATAGATCGACTGGTCGCTGATGACCTCCATCTTGACGTCGGGAGGCAACTGCGATCTGACGCGATTGAGGTTCCTTTTGACATCGTCGATCACTGCCACGGTATTCGACCCCGATTGGCGAACGACTTCGAGGGTGACCGCCGGCATGCCGTTGAGCCGCGAAAGTGAGCGCTGCTCTTTGGTGCCGTCCTCGGCATAACCGATGTCGCGGACGCGCACGGGTGACCCGCCGATCGTCGTAATGACGAGGTCATCGAAACTGCGCGGATCGACAATCCGTCCCATCGTCCGGAGAACCAATTCGCGGCGCCCCGTATCCACGTTGCCGCCAGGCACATCGGCATTCTGCCTGACCAGCGCCTCGCGCACCCGTGTGATCGGAATGCGATAGGCCGCCAGCCGGTCGGCATCGACCCAGATATTGATGGCCCGCAATGAACCGCCGTTGATGCCCACTTCGCCAACCCCGACCGATCTCTCGATGTTGACCTTGACAATTTTGTCGGCCAGCTCCGTCAACTCGCGGATGGAGCGGTCGCCGGAGATGGCGATCGTTACCACCGGTTGGGAATCGCTATCCTGCTTCTGAACGATCGGAGGATCCGTGCCGGGCGGGAGCTGGCGCAGCACCGACTGCACCCGATCGCGGACATCCTGTGCCGCGGCTTCGATATCTCGATCAAGATTAAATGTGGCGATCACAAAGGCGCGGCCCTGGCTCGAGACAGAGCGTAACTGCTCAACGCCTTCAACCGTGTTGACAACCTCTTCGATCGGCTTGGCCAGCTGCGATTCGGCCTCTTCAGGAGAGGCGCCCGGCAGAGACATTCGAATCGTCACTGTCGGCAGATCAATCGTCGGAAACCGATCGACACCAAGTTTGAAATAACTGGCGGCTCCGACGACGATCAGTGAGAGAATAATCATCGCCGCAAAGACCGGTCGGCGAATACATATTTCGGCAAGTTTCTGCATGACCTCTTAATCCTAACTTGAATGGCGGAAAAAATGAACGTCCTCTCTAATTTATTACTTTCACCATAGACGGTGACGATCGGCTATCAGTTGCAAAATTGTCCCTTAACTCTCATTAGAGCATGCTATCAACGAAAATACCGAGACGGACCGGGAAATTGGATAATTTTCCGGTCCGTCTCGGTATCTTCGTTTATTCCGTCCGCTGGTATTGGATCAGGCACGACCACGCAATTTGTTGATCTTGGCGGTGAACTCCTCGATCTTCTCTTTTTTGATGGCAAGCGTGGGGACAAAGATCTGCTTGGTCGGGGGAACGACCGACTTATCGCCGCCAATGTATTTGGTCATTAAAAGGATCGACTGATAGCCGAACTCGAACGGTTGTTGGACGACCGTCGCATAGATGGCGCCCTCTTTGATTCCCGCGAGCGTCTCATCCTCCTCGTCGAAGGCGATGATCTTGACCTTGCCGACCTTGCCGGCATCTTTGACCGCACTGAGAATGGCGGGACCGTTATATGACCACAAACCGACGAGAGCTGCGATGTCCGGATACTTGACCAGGGTGTCGGCGGCATTCGATTTGGCGCGCACACGATCCGTATTATCGGTCCGCACGTCGAGGATCTTGATATTCGAGCCCTCTAACGCCTTCTGCACCCCCCGGTAACGCTCCTGCGCGTTCTGGGCATCGAGCACGCCGACGAAGATCATGATATTCCCGCCTTGCGGCAACGCCTCTTTAATCAGCTCCCCCGCCTGTTTTCCTGCCGCTTCGTTGTCGGTTCCGATATAGCAGGCACGGTTGCTTCCGGTCGCGTCGCTGTCCTGCGTAATGACCAGCGATTGCTCCGCCGCCCGATTGATCATCTGAACCTGATTTTTCGGATCCACCGGACTGATCGCCATCCCATTGACGCCCTTGGCCAGGAGGTCGTCCACCACGCGTTGCTGTTCGGCGGCCGTTCCGTCCGGGTTGATCCTGAACTCGACCTCGACGTTGGGGAGTTCGGCGCCCGCTTTTTCAGTGCCCTTGCGCGCAATCGTCCAGAAGTCGGAAGCATTATTGGTGACGAATGCGAGTCGCAACTTCTTGCCGCCGCTGCTCGCCTGGTCGCCCGTCTTGCACGAGAGACCGGTTAACGTCGACAGCACGATCAGAGCGAGAATAAGCGTCCGACCCAAACCTGATTTCATAGATTTTTAAGCCTCCTGATTTTTGGTTTCAGATCTTTACTCACCTTTCGGTCTTCAGTTGCAGAGCCGAAAATTGTTCACGGAAAACTGTTTATCTGAGGAGAAGCCGAAGTGAATACCAGATCGCTCTTGAGAAAAGCAAGAGCGATCCGTCGGAAATGAGCCCACGCCAATCATCCGAACATGTGATAGACTAATCGCAAAATCAATTCCGCGCGCAAAATCCCGAAGTCTCGAAATCTGTGACTGCGCAGGTAACTATTGTTTAACCTGGCGAGCCGAGAATAAGATTCTCCAGTCACACCATTACGCAATTGCGGTTTCAGACTAAATTCAACCATTTGAAGGGAGTGGGAAAATGAAAAGAAAATTAACGGTAGCCCTGACCATCATCCTCACCGTGGCTGCATCAGTTGTGACAATGGGCAAGGCGAGGACGCACAATCGAGAAGTGATCGATCCACCCGGCCAGAACCGTGGAGCGTCATACCTGACCAAAGAAGTGCGCCACGAGCTGGTGATGTTACCTTATTATAGTGTCTTCGATTGGCTTCAATTTGAGGTCACACAAGATGGCACGGTGGTGCTGCAAGGGCAGGTCACAAGACCGACCTTAAAATCCGATGCTGAAGGCGTCGTGAAGGGTGTTGAAGGCGTCTCCAAGGTCGTCAATCAGATCGAGGTCTTACCTCTTTCGCCCAATGACGACCGTATTCGACGCGCGATCTATCGTGCACTCTTCAGAGATAACTCGCCACTTTTCCGCTACGGTTTAGGAGCGGTGCCGCCGATTCACATCATCGTCAAAAACGGCAATGTGATCTTGAAGGGGATTGTTGATAGCAAGGGCGATAGTAACCTCGCCAACATCAGAGCGAACGCTGTCTCCGGTGTCTTTTCGGTTAAAAATGAACTGGTCGTGGCTAACACTAAAAGCAAATAGTTCTTTTAACCCATGACATCAAGAATTCGACTGTGGCACTTTGTCACGGCAGCGAGATGCGACGCCATTACCAAAGGGCCACAGTCGGCGATCTTCCTCAGTGTCATGATTCAATTACGACACCGAAAATATCAGCGGCTTGACATGATCGGCTTTACCGGGAATTGACCGATCAGATATAACATCAGGATAAGCGATTGTTGTTGACACGATTACATTATTTCATTAGAGGACGTTGTGGCTGACGTCTGTGGCGGAATCGCCTGGATTTTCATTAACGCTCGGCCCATTTAACAACGGACCAGATCCGAAACGTAATTTTTGAAACTGCTGGGAGGAAGATAATAACGTATGAACCTGACGTCAGAGACTCAGTCATTGACACAACGTCCATCCTGGAGAGCTCTTGAAGAGCATCACCGCAAAATATCCACCACTCATCTGCGCGAGCTTTTCGCCGGCGATCCGCAACGAGGCCGGCGCTTCGCGGTCGAGGCCGCCGGGGTCTATCTCGACTATTCGAAGAATCGCATCACCGATGAGACGATCGGATTGCTGATCAAACTCGCCGAAGAGTGCGGCTTGCGCGAACGCATCGACGCCATGTTCCGGGGCGACAAGATCAACATCACGGAAAATCGCCCGGTGCTTCATCTGGCGTTACGCGCGCCGCGGAATCAATCGATCGTCGTTGACGGCGAGGACGTCGTCCCCAAGGTTCATGCGGTGCTGGATCGGATGGCGGATTTCGCCGACCGTGTCCGCAGCGGCCAATGGACCGGATACACCGGCAAACGGATCCTCAACGTCATCAACATTGGAATCGGCGGCTCCGATCTAGGACCGGCCATGGCCTATGAGGCGCTGCGCCACTACAGCGAGCGCGAGATGACCTTCCGCTTCGTCTCGAATGTCGATGGAACGGACTTCGTCGAAGCAACGCACGACCTCGACCCCGAAGAGACGCTCTTCATCATTTCATCAAAGACTTTCACGACTTTAGAGA
>Ga0081539_10005890_pt1 | contig 12133 bp, 11 predicted proteins | sample TabmetS4T2R2_FD_71023 | JGI IMG/M metagenome (GOLD analysis project Ga0081539, IMG submission 71023) | Tabebuia heterophylla rhizosphere microbial communities from the University of Puerto Rico - S4T2R2 | ecosystem: Host-associated > Plants > Roots > Rhizosphere ...
CCGAAATCAAGGATGGCCACCTCGTTCTGCCGCAGAAACCCGGGCTGGGATTGAAGTTCGACGAGAAGGCCATCAAGGCTTTTCGGCCCTGAATTTCGTTGCGCAAGCCCTCCGAAGCTGCGCAGCAGCGAAGGAGGGCCACGACCGGCTTGCACTGCGGCTTGCAGTCCGCTCAGATACGCCGCCACCGAATTTTTAACGATTTCAGGGGAGCCGCCGCCGCATGAGTGAAATCCAATATCAGTCTGCAAAATCCGTCAAAGAGGCGGTCAAGATGATGCAGGCAGCCAAGGGCAAGGGCTACATCCTGGCCGGCGGCACGGACCTCCTGGTCCAGATGAAGTCGGGCGCCCGCACCCCCGGCGTGATCATCGACGTCAAGAAGATCCCCGAGATGGTGAGCGTCACCGAGAAGAACGGCAGCTTCACCATCGGCGCCGCGACGCCCGCCGCCGTGCTGGGCGAGAACAAGAAGCTGCGCAAGGCCTGGCCGGGCGTGATCGAGGCCTGCAACCTGATCGGCTCGACCCAGGTCCAGGGCCGCGCCTCGCCGGGCGGCAACCTGTGCAACGCCTCGCCGGCCGCCGACAGCGTGCCGGCCCTGGTCGCCGCGGGCTGCATCGTCAATGTCGCCGGCCCCAAGGGCAAGCGCGCCGTGCCGGTCGAGAAGTTCTGCACCGGCCCCGGCAAGACCTCGCTGAAGGAGGGCGAGATCGTCGTCAGCCTCACGCTCCCGAAGCGCCCCAAGAATTCGTCCGACGCCTACCTGCGCCTGATCCCGCGCACCGAGATGGACATCGCCGTCGTCGGCGTCGGCGTCTCGCTCACCATGAAGGGCGACACCGTCACCGATGCGCGCGTCGGCCTCGGCGCCGTGGCGCCCACCGTGCTGCTGGTCGACAAGGCCGCCAAGGCGCTGATCGGCTCCAAGCTCGACGACGCGGCGCTCGACGCCGCGGCGGCGGCCTGCTCGGCCGCCTGCAATCCGATCAACGACAAGCGCGGCACCATCAAGTACCGCACCAAGATCGCCGGCGTGCTGCTGAAGCGCAGCGCCATGATCGCGCGCGATCGCATCAACGGCATCGAACACCGCGGACACCGCCCGGTTTAATGCGGGGCAATCGCATGACTGATCTTCCCGTCATCCCGACCGGAGCCTCGCGCAGCGAGGCGGAGTGGAGGGACCTGTTTTGCTGATGCATCGGCAAAAAGAGGTCCCTCGACTGCGCCGCCCTTCGGGCGGCTCCGCTCGGGATGACGGGATTTTATAAGAGGGAATCGCTAGCAACATGGCCAAGATCCACGTCAACACCACCATCAACGGCGCGCCGACCGAGTTCCTGTGCGACGCCAACCAGACCCTGCTCGATGTCCTGCGCGACAATCTCGGGCTGACCGGCAGCAAGGAAGGCTGCGGCTCGGGTGACTGCGGCGCCTGCAGCGTCACCGTCAACGGCCGCCTGGTCTGCTCCTGCCTGGTGCTCGCGCCCGAGGCCGAGGGCCAGAAGATCGAGACCATCGAAGGCATGGCCGAGGGCGACAAGCTGCACCCGCTGCAGAAGAAGTTCGTCGAGATGGCCGCGCTGCAGTGCGGCATCTGCACGCCGGGCTTCCTGGTCGCCTCGAAGTCCCTGCTCGAGAAGTATCCCAACCCGACCGAGGACGAGGTCCGCTACTGGCTGGCGGGCAACCTCTGCCGCTGCACGGGTTACGACAAGATCGTCACCGCGGTCCTCGAAGTGGCCGCCGAAATGAGGGAGTCCGCCCGATGAGCGAGCACAAGCCCAACCTCGAAGGCAAGTACAAGTGGATCGGCACGCGCCCTGAGCGGCCCGACGGCGCCGACAAGGTGACCGGACGCGCCCGCTTCGGCGCCGACTTCAATTTGCCGGGCCAGCTGATCGGCAAGGTGCTGCGCTCGCCGCACGCCCATGCCGAGATCCGCTCGATCGACACCTCCAAGGCCGAGAAGCTCGCCGGCGTGAAGGCGGTGATCACGGCCAAGGACTTCCCCGACCAGGCCAACCTCATCGTGCCGACCGGCGAGATGCAGGTGAACATGCGCGACATCACGCGCAACATCATCGCCCGCGAGAAGGCGCTCTATGAGGGCCATCCCGTCGCCGCCGTCGCCGCGGTCTCGGAGGCGGTCGCCAAGCAGGCGCTGGCCCTGATCAAGGTCGACTACAAGGTGCTGCCGCACGTCATCGACGTCGCCGAGGCGATGAAGCCCGACGCGCCGATCCTGCACGATCATCTGCTGACCGAGGGCGCCAATCCGCCGGCCAGCAAGCCGTCGAACATCGCCAAGCGCATCGAGTTCAAGAAGGGCGACGCCAAGGCGGGCTTCGAGCAGGCCGACGTGGTGATCGAAAAGGATTTCACCACGCAGGCCGTGCACCAGGGCTACATCGAACCGCACGCCGCGCTGGCGTCCGCCGCCGAGGACGGCCAGGTCCAGGTCTGGACGACCACCCAGGGCCACTTCCAGGTGCGTGGCTTCTGCGCCCGGCTGCTCGGCATCGAGACCTCGCAGATCCGCGTGACGCCGACCGAGATCGGCGGCGGCTTCGGCGGCAAGACCGTGGTCTATCTCGAGCCCCTGGCCATGCGGCTGTCGCAGAAGGCGGGCAAGCCGGTGAAGATGACGATGTCGCGCGAGGACGTGTTCCGCGCCTCCGGCCCGGCGCCGGGCGGCAACGTCAAGGTCAAGATCGGCGCCATGAAGGACGGCCGCATCGTCGCCGCCGAGTGCATCGTCCAGATGCAGGCCGGCGCCTTCCCGGGCTCGCCGGTGGGACCCGCCTGCATGTGCAGCTTCGCCTGCTACGACATCGACAACGTCTACATCGAGGGCTTCGATGTCGTGAGCAACCGGCCCAAGGTCGCGGCCTACCGCGCGCCCGGGGCGCCGATCTCGGCGTGGGCCGTCGAGTCCACGCTCGACATGCTGGCGCTCCAGCTCGACATGGATCCGATCGACCTCAGGCTGAAGAACGCCGCCAAGGCCGGCACCAAGACGGCCTATGGCGTCACCTTCAACACCATCGGCATGGTCGAGACCCTGGAGGCCATCAAGCACTCGGCGCACTACCGCACGCCGCCCAAGCACGGCTATTCCCGCGGCGTCGCCGCCGGCTTCTGGTTCAACATCGGCGCTGATTCCAGCGCCGCGAGCCACGTCGGCGAGGACGGCTCGGTGACGGTGATCTCGGGCAATCCCGACATCGGCGGCTCCCGCGCCTCGCTCGCCCTGATGGCGGCCGAGGAGCTCGGCGTCGACTACAACAGGGTGCGGCCGGTGATCGCCGACACGGCGTCGATCGGCTTCAACTTCGTGACCGGCGGCAGCCGCGTCACCTTCGCCACCGGCCTCGCCGTGGTGAACTCGGTGCGCGACATGATTCGCGAGCTGAAAGTGCGCGCCGCCAAGATCTGGAAGATTGATCCCGAGGCGGTGATCTGGGAAGGCGGCATGGCCAAGCCTGCCGGCAACCAGGTCGGCACCTTCGAGCCGCTGTCGCTCGCCGATCTCGCGGCGCAGGCGGGACGCACCGGCGGCCCGATCAACGGGCACGCGCAGCTCAACGTCACGGGCGCGGGCCCGGGCTTCGGCGTGCACTGCGTCGATCTTCGGGTCGACGAGGATACCGGCTGCGTCCATATCGGCCGCTACACGGCGGCGCAGGATGTCGGCACGGCGATCCATCCCAGCTACGTCGAGGGCCAGCTGCAGGGCGGCGCCGTGCAGGGCATCGGCTGGGCGCTGAACGAGGAGTACATCTACAACTCGAAGGGCCGGCTCGATAACCCGGGCTTCCTCGACTATCGCATGCCGGTCGCCTCCGACCTGCCGATGATCGAGACCATCCTGGTCGAGGTGCCCAATCCCCAGCACCCCTACGGCGTGCGCGGCGTCGGCGAAGTGCCGATCGTCCCGCCCACCGCCGCGGTCGGCAACGCCATCTCGCGCGCCATCGGCGTCCGCATGACCGACCTCCCGATGTCCCCGCCGCGCTTGAGCGAGGTGATCGACGCGGCGCGCCCGAAGAAGCTGATGGCGGCGGAGTAGGGACGACCGTCAGACCATCTCGCTCCTCCCTCACTCTTCCTCATGTTCCTCTCCCCCACTAGGGGGAGAGGCTAGGTGAGGGGGCTGCGAAGGCTGTGCCCAACCCCCCCACCCAACCTCTCCCCCTATCGGGGGAGAGGAGCATGATATCGTCGAGACCGACTCATCGCCGATCCCAAGGACCAAAATGAGCTACTACGATCTCGGCCCCTATAGCCGGAAGATCACCACAAGTTCGCCCGAGGCCCAGACCTGGTTCGACCGGGGTCTGATCTGGGTCTGCGCCTACAATCACGAGGAAGGGATCAGGTGCTTCAGGAAGGCGCTGGAGCACGACCCCGACTGCGCCATGGCGCATTGGGGCGTGAGCTACGCCTCGGGCCCCAACTACAACCTGCCCTGGGAGCTTCTGGACCCGAACGGCCGGACCAACGCGTTGGCGGCGTCGTACGATGCCATGCAGAAGGCGCTGGCCTGCTCGGCCGGGGCGAAGCCGATCGAGCGGGCGCTGATCGGGGCGCTGCCGCTGCGCTACCCGCAGCGCGAACCCATCGACGACATGTCGGGCTGGAACAAGGCCTTCACCAGGACCATGCGGGGCCTGTTCGCGCAGCATCCGGCCGACCTCGACGTGCGCTGCGTCTTCGTCGAGGCGATCATGAACGAGACGCCCTGGCAGATGTGGAACCTCGAGACCGGCCGGCCCACCGACGGGGCGGGCACCGAGGAAGCGATGAAGGTGCTGGAGGAAGGCTTCGAGACCATCGCCGCGTCGTGGGACCATCCCGGCCTGCTGCATCTCTACGTGCATCTCATGGAGATGTCGCCGTTCCCGCAGAAGGCGCTGCGCGCCGGCGACCGGCTGCGCGAGCTGGTGCCCGATTCGGGCCACCTGGTGCACATGCCGACGCACATCGACGTGCTGTGCGGCCACTATCACGACGTCGTTGTCTACAACCAGAAGGCCGTCGTCGCCGACCGCAAGTTCCTCGAGCGCGAAGGCCCGATGAACATCTATTCGATGTACCGCAACCACAACTATCACTTCGTGGTCTACGGTGCGATGTTTTTAGGCCAGTACACGCCGGCCCTTGCCGCCGCGCAGGAGCTGATCGACACCACGCCGGAAGAACTGCTTAAAATCCCGTCGCCGCCGATGGCCGACTTCATCGAGCCGTTCCTGTCGATGAAGCAGCACGTGCTGATCCGCTTCGGCAAGTGGCGCGAGATCATCGCCCAGGAGCTGCCCAAGGATCCCGAGCTCTACTGCTCGACCACGGCGATGATGCTCTACGCCAAGGGCGTCGCCCATTCGGTGCTGGGCGAGATCGCCGAGGCCGAGAAGGCGCGCACCGCCTTCCGCGCCGCCCGTGCCCGCGTGCCGGAGAGTCGGCGCGTGCACAACAACACCGTCGTCGACCTTCTGGCCATCGCCGAGGAGATGCTGAGCGGCGAGCTGGAATACCGCCGCGGCAACTTCGACCTCGCCTTCGCCCATCTGCGCCGCGCCGTGCAGTTCGACGATTCGCTGCCCTACGACGAGCCGTGGGGCTGGATGCAGCCGACGCGGCATGCGCTGGGCGCGCTGCTGCTGGAGCAGGGCCATGTCGAGGAGGCCGAATCGGTCTATCGCTCGGACCTCGGCTACGACGGCAAGCTGCGCCGCGCCTGCCAGCACCCCGAGAACGTCTGGAGCCTGCACGGGCTCTACGAATGCCTGCGCCGCCGCGGCGACACGGTCGAGGCGCCGCTGATCAAGGCCCGGCTCGATCTCGCCCAGGCGCGCACCGAGGTGCCGATCCGCGCCTCCTGCCTCTGCCGCCGCGAAGCGGCTTAACCGTCATCCCGACCGAAGCCGAGCGTAGCGAGGCGTAGTGGAGGGACCTATTTTGTTGCCGCATCACAAGACAGGTCCCTCGACTTCGCTTCGCTGCGCTCGGGATGGCGGGAAGGGTTGCATCGCCCTGCGGTGCTGCGGGGTTGCGACCGTTGTCCGCTCATGAAAGCATTTTCCCAACGAACCAAACGGAGGACGCCTCATGGATGTCGGCATGATGATGGTGTTCGCGAGCTACGGCTGGGACAACTGCTCCGACGACCGCGTGTGGGACGAGGAGATCAGGCTGGCGCGGCTCGCCGCCGATCTCGGCTTCGACTGCCTGTGGTCGGCCGAGCATCACTTCAACGACTACTCGTTCGTGCCGGACAACCTCGCGCTGATGACGCATCTCACCGCGCTCTGCCCGAACATCGACGTCGGCACGGCGGCGGTGATCCTGCCCTGGCACGATCCGCTGCGCGTCGCCGAGAACGCGGCCGTGCTCGACATGCTGAGCAAGGGCCGGCTGAGACTGGGCCTCGGGCGCGGCCTGGCCCGGCGCGAGTTCGAGGCCTTCCGGCTCAGCATGGACGAATCGCGCGCCCGCTTCGACGAGGCGGCTCCCATGATCGTCAAGGCGCTCAAGACCGGCTTCATGGAAGGCGACGGCAAGTACTATAAGCAGCCGCGCATCGAAATCAGGCCGCGGCCGCAGCATTCGTTCGATGGCCGCATCTACGCGGTGGCCTCGAGCGAGGACTCGGTGGAGTCAGCCGCCAAGCTCGGCGCGCATATCGTGATGTTCACCGACCGGCCGTGGGAGATGCGCCTGCCGCAGATCGAGCATGGCCGCGAATTGCACCGCAAGTATCACGGCACGCCACCGCCGACGCTCATGGTCACCGAGTTCTGCGTCTGCGGCACCAATGCCGACATCGAGGACGAGGCGCGCAGGTACCAGGGCAAGTTCGTCGAGAGCAATTTCCATCACTACGAATTCCTGGGCGAGCACTTCAAGACGGTGAAGGGCTACGACGCCTACCAGCAGAAGGCCGAGATCGCCCGCAAGGGCGGCCTGGAGGGCGCCGTGACCGGTTTCATGCAGGCCGCCTCCTGGGGCTCCCCGGACAAGATCCTGCGCGGCCTCGAGGCGCGGCGGAAGGTGATCGGCGACTTCGAGATGAACGTCGCCTTCCGCTTCGGCGGCACGCCTTATGAAGTGTCGGAGCGCGGCCTGAAACTCTTCGCCAAGGAAGTGCTGCCGGTCGTGAAATCCTGGAAGCCGGCGAAGGCCGAGAAAGCGGCGGCGTGACATGAGCGACGTAAAGATCCTGGCGAGCGGCTTCGGCTTTCCCGAAGGCCCCGTGGTCATGCCCGACGGATCGGTGATCCTGACCGAGATCCGCAACGGCCGCTGCTCGCGCGTCACGCCCGACGGCAAGTCCTCGGTGTTCTCGGAGTGCGGCGGCGGACCCAACGGGCTCGCCATCGGGCCCGACGGCGCGCTCTATCTCTGCAACAACGGCGGCGCCCGCTATGTCGAGGGCACGTCGATGAGCCAGGGCGCGCACGCCGGCTACAAGGGCGGCTCGATCCAGCGGCTCGATGCCAAGACCGGCGCGGCGAAGACGCTCTACGCCGAATGCGATGGCCACAAGCTCTCGGCGCCCAACGACCTGGTGTTCGACAGCCAAGGTGGTTTCTACTTCACCGATCTCGGCAAGCGCTTTGCCCGCCATCGCGACCATGGCGGGCTCTACTACGCCCTGCCCGACGGCTCGAAGATCACCTGCATCGCCTATCCCATCGTCAGCCCCAACGGCTGCGCGCTCTCGCCCGACGGCAAGATCCTCTACGTCGCCGACACCGAGGGCGCCTGGCTGTGGGCCTTCGACATCGAGGGGCCGGGCGTGCTCAAGAAGCCGGCGCCGTTTGCCCATCACAGCGGCCGTGTCATCGGCGGCGTCACCGGGCCGGCGCGCTTCGACAGCATGGCGGTGCTGGAGAACGGCAATATCTGCGTGGCCACCCTTACCACCGGCAAGATCACCGAGTTCTCACCTGCCGGCGCCGTCGTGCGCGAGGTAAAGATGCCGGACGTCTATCCGACCAACATCTGCTTCGGTGGCAATGATCGGCGGACGGCCTACATAACGCTGTCGGACAAGGGCCAGCTCGGCGTCATGCAATGGCCGACGCCCGGCCTGAAGCTGAATTTCTAAGGAGGTGTCCATGGCCGGCAACGCTGAGACCGTCATCGATCTCGACAGGAAGCGCATGCAGGCGATGGCCAGGAAGGACGTCGCCACCCTGCAGTCGGTGCTGGCCGACGACCTGGTCTATACCCACTCGTCGGCCCGGCTCGACACCAAGAAGAGCCTTATAGACAACATGGTTTCGGGCTCGACGGTCTACACCAGCGTCGAGCCGTCCGATGTCAAGGCGCAGGACCTCGGCGACACGGTGGTGCTGACGGGGACGTGCCAGATCAAGGTGACGGCGAACGGCACGCCCAACGCATTCGGTGTGCGCTTCACCGATGTCTACGCCAGGCGCGACGGGCGCTGGCAAATGGTAACCTGGCAGTCGACGAAACTGCCCGCGTGAGGAGACTCTTATGACCGAAGCCAAGCTCGCCCCCAACCTGCCGAAGTGGATGGTGGACCACACCAACCTCTACCTGTCGAGCGGCGGCAAGGAGGGGCACATGTACACCGCCTCCTTCCCGGGCAAGGAGACGTTGACGGTGCCGTCGCTGCTGCTGACGACGACGGGGCGCAAGTCCGGGCAGAAGTTCCTGTTCCCGCTGTTCTACGGCAAGACCGGCAACAGCTACTTCGTCATCGCCTCCAAGGGCGGCGCGCCCGAGCATCCCGGCTGGTACAAGAACATCCTCGCCAACCCCGAGGTCGAGATCCAGGTCGGCACCGAGAAGAAGAAGGTGCGCGCCCGCACGACCAGCGGCGCCGAACGCGCCGAACTCTGGAAGAAGGCCATCGCGTTCTGGCCGGCCTACACCGACTATCAGAAGAAGGTCCCCACCCGCGAAATCCCGGTCGTGGTGCTCGATCCGATCAGCTAGGCGCTACGACAATGGTGTCATCCCGAGCGAAGCGAGGGACCTTTCAGGCAACAGGTAAAGGTCCCTCGCTACGCTCGGGATGACAATTTTGCCCGAACGACTGGCAAAGCCCCCTTCGCCAAGGCCTCCAGACTGTCGACGGCATGACGCAAGGTCATGCCGGGCTGACGTCCCTGGAAGATGAAATGTTTTAGCGAGTAGCGCGGCAGCCACTCGATCATCTTGGCGGCGATCTCGGCCGGGGTTCCCAGGAACCAGCGATCCTGCATGAAGGCCTCCGAGAGGTAGAGCGGATTGTCGCCGCTGAGCGGCTTGCGCTCGCCTGTCGCCGGATCGACATAGGTCTGGCCGGTGCGCTCCGGCGCATATTGCACGCGGTAGACGTGGTCGATGTAGGGCTTGTGCCGCTCGATCGCGTCGGCCGCCGAATCGCCGACAAGCACCTCGCGCATCAGCGCGTGCGGCAGCGGCCCGGCGTTCTGGCGCTCGGCCTCGTCGTCGAACGATTTGATCTGCCGCGCGAGGTGCTGCAGCTCGATCAGCGGCGCCACGATCAGGCCGGCGCGATAGCGCACGGCGCGGGCGCGCGCCTGTGGCGCCGCGGCGCCGACCCAGAGCGGCGGCGGACCGGGCCTGACCGGCGGCGGCCGCAGCAGACCGCCCTTCACGGTGTAGATGCGGCCCTCGTAATCGAAGCGCTCGCCGCGCCAGGCAAGACCCAGGATGTCGAGTGATTCTTCGAACGCCCGCGTGCGTGTCTTGAAGTTCCAGCCGAAGCTCTCGAACTCGGCCGGCCGATAACCCTGTCCCAGCCCGATCTCGATGCGCCCGCCGGAGATGTTGTCGACCACCGACAGGTCCTCGGCCAGCCGCAGCGGATGGCCGTACAGCGGCGCCAGCGCCACGCCCTGGCCGATCTGGCAGTGGGGAGCGGCGACGGCGAGGGCGGCGCAGGCGACGACGGGCGAGGGGCAATAGCCGTCGGCCTCGCCGTGATGCTCGCTGGCCCAGATCGAATCGAAGCCCAGCCGATCGGCCTCGCTCGCAAGCTCGATGCTTTCCCGATAGGAGGTATCCCACGTTTCGCCCAGCCCGGGATGGATCTGGAAGCTGAGGGAGATCCCGAACTTCACGGTCATGCGGAGCGATCTCCCGGGCTGTTCATTTGACGGCAATGCCTGCGCAAGATTCCGCTTGCAACCCTAGAGCAGATTTGTGGCATGTGCCGTGTCGACCATTCCAAGGTGAAAGGGCGACACATGAGCATTCTCGATATCGGTGGCGGCGTCGCGGAAAACATTAGACACGATCTCCGCGCGCTATTCCCTGCTCCATCAGACACTTGGCGCGCGCTCTTGCGGCGAAAAACTTTACACTCTCCGGTGTCTAATGTTTTTCGATCGCGACTAGCCGTCCAGCTGCCGCTTGAGCTCGCTCCACCGATCGATGATCGGCAACAGCTTGTCTTCCGTCTCGGCCGGCAGGGTGAAGGTGACGCGATCGACGCCGATCTCCTGGCAGAACTTCAGCTGGTCGAGCACCTCGGGTACGCGGAAGATAGTGATCGGCAAGCTGGCCGGATCGCGGCCGGCCTCCTTGGCCATGACGCGGAACTTGTCGATGATCACGCCCACGCCACCCTTCTCCAGCCGGTCGGCGCGCGGGATCCAGCCATTGCCGTAGCGGATGGCGCGGCGCGCAGCATAGGGGAAGGCCCCGCCGACGATGATGGGCGGGTGCGGCTTCTGGAACGGCTTCGGCCACTGCTTCATCTTGTCGAAGTTCACGAACTCGCCGTGATACTCGGGCTCCTCCTGCGTCCAGATCGCCTGCATCGCTTCCATGCGCTCGCGCGCGAGCTTGTGGCGGGTTTCGAAGACGGTGCCGTGGTTCTCGATCTCGTCCTGGTTCCAGCCGTTGCCGACGCCGAACAGGAAGCGGCCTTGGCTCAGCTGGTCGATGGTCGACACGACCTTGGCGGTGACGATGGGATCGCGCTGCGTCAGCAGGGCGATGCCGGTGCCGACCTTCAGCTTCGTGGTCACGGTGGCCGCGGTGTTCAGCACCAGGAACGGATCCATGATGTCGTAGTAGGGGCGGATCAGCGGGCCGCCAGCCGGATAGGGCGTTTTGCGTGTCGAGGGGATGTGCGTGTGCTCGGGCACCCAGAGCGATTCGAAACCGCGCTCCTCAAGAAGCCGCGCCAGCGGCGCCGGCTGCATGGAGTCCGCGGTGAAAAACATCACGGCGCCAAGTTTCATGGTCGTTTCCCCTCGCTGGCGTTTGAAGGCTATCCTAGCCATGCACCCGGGAGGAAAACATGCCAATCGCCGCGAAGTACCTTTTCATCGTCAGCATGGATGTGGCGAAGGAAAAAGAGGCGCTGTTCAACGAGGTCTATGACAAGGAGCACGTGCGCTTGCTCTCCAAGGTGCCGGGCGTGCGCGGCGTCACACGCATGAAGACCGAACCGGCCGCGTTCAACATCGGCGGCGAACGCAAGGTACTCGATGGCGCGGGCGCGCCGACCTACATGGCGATCTACGAGATCGACAGTCCCGACGTTCTACTCAGCAAGGAGTGGGCCGAGGCGGGCGAGAAGGGCCGCTGGCCGAGTGAAGTGCGGCCGTTCACCACCAACCGCCATCACATCGTGCGCAAGGTGATCTGATGCGCTTCAAGAACAAGGTGGCGCTGATCACCGCCGGCGCGAACGGCATCGGCCGCGCGACGGCGAAGATCATGGTACGCGAGGGCGCCACGGTGATCGTCGCCGACAACCACCAGGGCCATCTCGACGAGGCCGTGCCGTCGCTCAAGGAGGCGGCCGGCAAGTCGGGCGGCAAGGTGCAGGGCGAGCTTGTCGACGCGCTCGACCCGCAGCAGGTCGAGAAGCTGATCGCCAGGGCGGCGCAGGACCATGGCGGCATCGATATCCTGGTCAACGCCGTGGGCGGCAGCACGGTGATCGCCAATCCGCAGGCCACGACCGAGCAGCTGAGCTTCGCCGACTGGCAGAAGCTCATAGCCTTCAATCTCGACGCCACCTTCCTCTGCACCCACACGATCATTCCGGTGATGAAGAAGAAGCGCAGCGGCAAGATCGTCAACCTGGCCTCGATCGCCGGCCGGGGTCTCAGCTTCAACAGCTCCAGCG
>Ga0081539_10005891_pt1 | contig 12133 bp, 10 predicted proteins | sample TabmetS4T2R2_FD_71023 | JGI IMG/M metagenome (GOLD analysis project Ga0081539, IMG submission 71023) | Tabebuia heterophylla rhizosphere microbial communities from the University of Puerto Rico - S4T2R2 | ecosystem: Host-associated > Plants > Roots > Rhizosphere ...
GAGCGGCTCACCTTCGGCGACGTCCGCCTCGACCCCGCGACCCGCGAGGTGTGGCGCGGCGACCGCCCGCTGCGGCTGACCCGGACCGAGTTCGCCATCCTCGAGGCGTTCCTGCGCCATCCCCGCCAGGTGCTCACCCGGGCCGCCCTGTTCGACCAGGTGTGGGGCTACGACTTCGGCGAGGGTTCCAACAGCATCCACGTCTACCTCGGCTATCTGCGCCGCAAGCTGGAGGCCGAAGGGGAGCCGCGGCTGCTGCACACGGTTCGCGGCGTGGGCTTCGTCCTGCGCGAGGAACCCCTGTGAGAACCCCGGCCGGCTGGTGGCGGCGGCGGACCCTGCACGCACGGCTCTCGCTGCTGGTCGCCGCCGCCGTCGCCGCCACCCTCGTGCTGTTCGCCGGCGCCGCCTGGTTCGCCGTCGCCGAGATCCAGCGGCACCAGATCACCGCGCAGCTCACCGCGGACGCCCAGGCCATCGCCGCGCAGCCGGACCAGGGGCCGGACTGGCCCGCCTCGCCTTCCGGGTACCGCGGCCGGCCGGACGACGGCCGTCCGGGCGGCGGCCGGGACCGGCACGAGGTCGGGCCGCGGTGGCAGATCATCGACACCGGCGCGGCGGTGACCGGCGACCCGGCGTACCCGCTGCCGGTGACCGACGGGGCCCGGCAGGTCGCCACCGGCGCCCGCCGGCCGGTGCAGGAGCAGGTCGTCATCGGCGACGACACCTACCAGATGCTCACCGTGCCGGTCGCCGGCGGCGGTGCCGTCCAGGTCGCGATCGACCAGGGTGGGGCGCAGCGGACCCGGACGCTGCTCGGCGCGCTGCTCGCGGCCGGCTGCGTTCTCGGCATCGCCGGTGCCGCGCTGCTCGGCCGGGCGGTGGCGCGGGCCGGACTGCTTCCGGTGGACCGGCTCACCGACGCGGTCGAGGAGGTCGCCGTCACCATGGACCTGACCCGGCCGGTCGCGGTGACCGGCGCCGACGAGGTGGCCCGGCTGGGCCGCTCGGTCAACACCATGCTGACCGCCATCGACGCCGCCCGCCGGGCCCAGCGCACCCTGGTCGAGGACGCCGGGCACGAGCTGCGCACCCCGCTGACCAGCATCCGTACGAACGTGGAGCTGTTGCTCGCCGTCGAAGGCCGGCCCGAGCTGGCCCACCGCCTGCCGCCGCAGGAGCGGGCCCAGCTGCTCGGCGACCTGGACGCGCAGGTGCGCGAGCTCGCCACGCTCACCACCGAGCTGGTCGAGCTGGCCCGCGAGGAGACCACGCGGGAGACCGTTGAACCGGTCGAGCTGGCGGAGGTGGTCACGGCCGCGGTCAACCGGGTACGCGTCCGGGCGCCCGGCCTCACGCTGACCACGGACCTGGCCCCGGCCACCGTGCCGGGCCGTCCCGGCGAGCTGGAGCGGATGGTGGTGAACGTGCTGGACAACGCCGTGAAGTGGAGCCCGCCCGGCGGTGCTGTGCACACCGAGCTGCGCACCGGCGGTCCGCACGGGGCGACGCTGACGGTCACCGACTCCGGGCCGGGCATCGCCGCGCAGGACCTGCCGCACGTGTTCGACCGCTTCTACCGGGCGGCGACGGCGCGCTCGATGCCCGGCTCGGGGCTGGGCCTGGCGATCGTCGCCCAGACCGCGACCCAGCACGGCGGCACCGTCACGGCCGGTCCGAACAGTCCGCGCGGCACGGTCGTCACGATCCGCCTGCCGCTGCCGGTGTGACCTGCGCCACTCCGCTTCACGCCCGCGGCCGCCCCACCCGTCTCGTGCCCGTCGACCTCTGCGAGAAGGGAACGGGCACATGCACAAGATCGTCGTTCTGGGTGCGGGATATGCCGGCCTCACCGCCGCGGTGAGCCTGGCCGGGCGGACTCGGCGCCCCGGTTCTCCGCGCTGCCGGATCACCGTGGTGAGCGCGGCCGAGAGGTTCACCGAGCGGCTGCGGCTGCACCAGGTGGCGTCCGGCGAGCAACTGGCGGACCTGGAGATACCGGACCTGCTGGCGGGCACCGGGGTGGAGTTCGTGCGCGGCTGGGTCACCGCCCTCGACGCCGGGGCGCGGACCGTCCGCATCGACGACGAGGTAACGCTCTCCTACGACACGCTGGTCTACGCGCTGGGCGCGCTGGCCGACACTGATGCGGTGCCGGGCGCGGGCGACCATGCGTACACGCTGGACAGCGCGCACGACGCCGTCCTGCTGTCCCAGCGGCTGGCCGCGCTGGACGGGGGCACGGTCGCCGTCTGCGGCAGCGGGCTGACCGGGGTGGAGACCGCGGCCGAGATCGCCGAGCAGCGCCCGGGTCTGCGGGTGGTGCTGCTCGGCCGACGGGAGCCGGGCGCGTCGATGGGCCCCGCCGCGCGGGCATACCTGGCCGGCGCGCTCGACCGGCTCGGCGTCCGGGTACGCGGTGACGTGGAGATCGTCAAGATCCGTCCGGACGCCGTCGAGCTGGCCGGCGGCGAGAGCGTGCCGGCGGACCTGGTGGTGTGGACCAGCGGCGTACGGGTGTCGCCGCTGCCGGCCGCGGCCGGGCTCACGGTGGACGAGCGCGGCCGCATCGTCACGGATCCGGCGCTGCGGTCGGTGTCGCACCCGGACGTGTACGCCGTCGGCGACGCGGCCGCGATCCGGCAGGCGTACGGCGTCATGCACGGCACCTGCCAGAGCGGCATGCCCACCGGCGTGCACGCCGCCGCGTCGATCATGCGGGAGCTGGCCGGCAAGCAGCCGAGGCCGTTCCGGTTCGGCTACTTCCACGCGCCGCTGAGCCTGGGCCGCCGCGACGCGGTCGTCCAGTTCGTCCACCCCGACGACACGCCCACCCGGTTCCACCTGACCGGCCGGCGCGCGGTCTGGTACAAGGAGACGGTGAGTTCGGCGCCGTGGCCGGGTTTCGCCCGCACCTTCCGGGCACCAGTGTCCGGAATGCTCGCCTGGCGCCGCGGCGGCCGGTACACGCGATGAAGGACTGCACCGAGCGGCACCCAGCCGCACCGGACGACGGCGCCGTCTTCGCCGAGCACCGGAATCTGCTGTTCGCGGTGGCGTACCGGATTCTCGGCACCGCCGCCGACGCCGAGGACGCGGTGCAGGACGCGTGGATGAAGTGGGGCGCGGCGGACCGCTCGCGGGTGGCCGATCCGAAGGCGTACCTGGTGCGGATCGTGTCCAACGTCGCGATGGACCGGCTCCGGTCGGCGCGGACGCGGCGCGAGACGTACGTCGGCCCGTGGCTGCCGGAGCCGATCCTGACCAGCGCCGATCCGGGCGCGGACGTGGTCGGCGCCGAGTCTGTCTCGATGGCGCTGCTGGTCGTGCTGGAGAACCTCAGCCCGCTGGAGCGCGCGGTGTTCGTGCTGCGGGAGGCGTTCGGCTTCGACTACGCGGAGATCGCCGGCGCGGTGGACCGCTCGGAGGACACCGTACGCCAGGCCGCGCACCGCGCCCGGTCCCACGTGCAGGCCCGGCGTCCCCGGTTCGCGGCCGGGCGCGGCCGGCACCGCGAGGTCACCGAGCGGTTCTTCGCCGCCGCCGCGGGCGGCGACATCAACACATTGATGCAGCTACTCGCCCCGGACGTCGCGCTGTGGACCGACGGCGGCGGCAAGGTACGCCAGGCGATGCGCCCGGTGACCGGCGCCGAACGGGTCGCGGCCTGGCTGGCCGGGGTCGGCACCCGGCCGTACGAGGGTGTCGAGCCGGCCGACATGACGGCCGAGATCGTGGAGCTCAACGGCGCTCCGGGAGTCGTGTTCACCGGCGCCGGCCGGGTCATCGCCACGCTCAGCGTGGATCTCGACGAACAGGGCCGGATCGTGACCATCCACAACGTCGCCAACCCCGACAAGCTGCGGGCGGTCGCCGCGCGGACGGTGCACCCGGTCACCGGCGGATGAGGCGCCCGGTTCAGGCGGGCCCCAGGTAGTCCATCGAGCGCAGCGCCTCGATCACGCTCGCGATGTGCTCGCGCATCGCGGCCTCGGCGGCCTGCGGGTCGCGCTGGCGGACCGCGGCGTCCGGAACCACCGTGCCGCGTGCGCTCAGGGGCGGGACGCCACGGCCGATGTACGGGGCGTGAATCTGGTTCGCCGAGTGCCGCCCCGCGTCCGAGGCCTGCTGGCGCTGGTGGTGGCCGTGCTCTTCGCCGCCCAGGAGCTGTACGACGTGCTCGGCGGCTGGCTGGTCGAGGGCATCGACTTCGTGCCGCTGCGCCATGCCGCCGAGTCGCTGCTGACCGGCGAATCGGTCTACCGCGACCCGCTGTTCGTCTACCCGCCGACCGCGGCGGTCGTGCTGCTGCCCACGGCGCTGGGGCCGCCCATTGCCGCGTTCGCGTGGTGGGTCGTGATCAGCGCCGCGGCGCTGGTGCTCGCGGCCTGGCTCGTCGCGCGCGCCGCCGGACCACCGCTGCGGGCGCGGGGACTGTTCGTGTTCGCGGTCGCCCTGCTCGGCCTGCTGGGCGGCATGACGGCCGCCCGCTCGCTGTTCCTCGGTAATCTCAGCGAACTGCTGGTGCCGGTGGCGGTCGCCGTGCTGGTGGCGTTCCACCGCGGCCGGTGGCTGCTCGGCTGCGGCCTGCTGGCGGCGTCGCTGCTGGTCAAGCCGATGCTGGCGCCGCTCGTCCTGGTGCCGCTGCTGCACCGGCGGTGGCGCCCGCTGCTGTCCGCCCTACTGCCGGCGGGCGCGCTGCTGCTGCTCTCGATGCTGATCGTGCCGGGCGGCCTGCGCTTCCCGGCGGTCCTGGGCTACGTGCTGACCGGGACGAATCTGCACGGTGGCAACGCGGTCAACAATCTCTCGCTGCGCGGCTGGGCGGAGGGCCAGCACGCGCCGCGCGCGCTCGGGGTCGCGGCGGCCGTGCTGGTCGTGGCCGCCGTCGCCGCCCGGCTCGTGCGGGCGCTGCGCACCGGCCCGGGCCTGTCGCCGGTCTGGACCGGCAACCTCCTCCTGCTCGGCACGCTGCTCGCCGGCGGCATCTCCGAGGTGCACTACCTGCTCACCGCGTTCGCCACCACGCTGCTCTACCTGGTCCTGGAGCCGGTGCCGGCCCGGGTGCGGGCGGCGTTCGGGGTCGGTCTCGCGCTGCTGTGCGTTCCGACCGGATATTTGGTCCTGCTGCCGTATACCGACGGACAGAGCTGGCTGGTCGGCGCCGAGTTGCTGCTGTTCACGGCGCTGCTGCTCGGGCCGGCGGCCGAGCGCCGGGAGGTCGCCGCGGCGCCGCGGCCGGTACCGGTCCCGGCGTGATGCGTCACCGGCGCGTCCTGGCGGCCGTCCTGGCCGGCTTGGTCGGCCCGCTGACCGCCACGGCGCCCCCGGATCTCGCCGACTTCGCCACGCTCGGCGGCCTGCTCCTCGAGGGCCGCCTCGGCGAGGTCTACGCGCCCGCCTGGAACCAGGCCGGCCCGCTGCAGCTGCTGATCAGCCGGCTGCTGCTGGTGGGCGGGGCGGACGGCGTGCCGGCACCGCTGGTCACCGCCCTGGTCGACGGCGCCGCCGTGGTCGCGGCCATGGCGCTGTGCGGACGGCTGACCGCCGACCGCGGCGCCGTCCTGGCGCGCCGGGAACTGGTGGCCGGCCTGCTCACCCTGCTGTGGCTCGCGGCGCCGCTGCCGTGGAACGGCCACCCCGCGGAACTGGCCGTGCCGGCCTGCTGGGCGTACGCAATCGTGCTGCAGCGCCGGAACCGGTGTGCGGCCGCGGCGGCCGTGCTGGCGATCGCCGTGGCGATCGCGCCCTGGGGCGTGCTCGGCCTGCCCTGCCTGCTCGCCGCCGGCCGGCCGCGCGCCGCCCTGGCCGCCGCGACCGCCGGCAGCGTGCTCGGCGCCGCGGTCTACCTGCCGTTCGTGTTGACCGGGCAGTTCGCCATGTTCGGCCACCGCTGGGGCGTCGCCGCCGGTTCCCTGCCGCACCTGCTCGGCCTGCACGAGATCACCTGGTGGTTCCGGCTGCTGCAGGCGGTGCTGGTGGCCGGCGGCTGCGCCCTGGTCGCCTGGCACGGCCGCGGGGAGCGGCCGGCGATCGCCACCGCGCCGCTCGCGGCGGCCCTGCTGCGGACCGCCACCGATCCCCTCGCGCTGAGCTACTACTGGTTCCCGGTCGCGGTCGCGTCGCTGCTGCTGATCGCCCTCGTGCCGGCGACGGCGGACCGGCGGACGCGGGCGCTCGCGGTGCTGCTCGGATATCTGGCGCTGCTCGCCGAGGCGTCCGGCTGGACCCTGCCGGGTGCCGTTGCCTGCCTGGCCGTGCTCGCCGCCGCCCAACGCACCCGCGGGCCGTCATCCCTGCGGGAGCGAACCGTGCCGACGTCGCTGAGGGCTGAGGCCACGCGTTTGCGGGCGGGTACCGCCGGGTAGGCGGCGGCACCGCTCGAGGGAGCTGATGCACGTGACCGCGTCACACACCGTCTCGCAGCCGCACGGCCTGCCCGTCGAACGGATCCTCTGTGCCGACAGCCTCGGCCGTTCGCTGCTGGAGGTCAGCGCCCGCGGCGCCGGCCGCCACGGCGAGGGGCTCGGCCGGATCCCGGTGCTGGGCCGCCGCGGGCACCTGCCCGGCGACCAGCGCCGGACGGCTCTCGCCCGGGAGGCCGGTGCCGAGGCGCTGCCGTTCGCGCGGGCGGGCGAGGTCGACGCGGCGGCGGTGGCCGAATGGATCACCGGCCGTCATGCCGCGGCGGAGTATCCGGCCGTGGTTCTCGGCTCGCCGCACGGCTCCGCCGTACATCTGGCGGCCGCGCTCGGCGCGGCCTGGTTGCCGACCGGCTTCGCCGCGACGTTCTCCTGGCCGGGCGGCTCGCCGGGCGACTGGTCCGCCGCCATGGAGTGGGGCGCGGACCTCGCCACGCGCGTCCTCGCCCGCAACCCGGACGTGACCGTGCGGCAGGTGCACGATCCGCTGCTGAGCGGGCCGCTGTGCGGCACGACGGTCACCTTGCACCTGCGGTGGCGCACGCTGCCCCCGGCGTACCTGCGGTTCCTGCGGACCCGCGTGGCGCCCGGCGGTGCCCTGCTGCTCCTGCGCGATCTGCGGACGTGGCCGGTGCTGCCGGTGTCGCCGGGGTCCGGCTTCCAGCTCGGCAGCCCGGTCGGTGGCTGGTCGCCGGCGGACTACACGGCCGAGAACCCCGCCTTCCGGCGGTTGCTGGACGAGATCGGGACGCGGCGGTGGGCCCAGCCGTACGCCGGCACCCCGATCCGCTATGCCGAGCGGGCCGGTGAGCCGGCGCTCGATGCGGAGGCGCGCCGGGCGGGTGCCGAGGACGGCCGGAGGGTGGTGCGGGTGCTCTACGGGACGCCGCACATCTTGAGTGCGTGTGTGGCGGACCTGTACCGGCTCTGGCTCCGGGACGTGCTGGACGGCGGTGACGACTGCGTGGTGGAGACCGGGCGCCTGCTCGACCCCTGGCAGGCGCTGGCCGGCGGGCTCGTGCCGTACTGGTGCGAGTCGGCCGCCCGGAGCGCCGTCGACGCCGTGCGGTGGTGGCTCGCCGGCAGTGAGCCGTTCACGTCCGTCACCGTGCTGCCCGAGGCGCCCGGCCACGCCGGGGACGCCTTCGCCACATTGCCGCAGTGGCGCTCCGTCGCGGCGTTCGGCCGGCAGCGGGCCCGGCTGGACCGCCTGGCCGCCAGCCGCTACCCGACGCTGCCGCTGGCCGTGAGCCACGCGACCCGGGTGCTGGCGGACGCCGGGACGGCGCGCGTCGCGCCACCCCGGATGACCGTTCCGTACGTGCTCGACCACCTGCACCGCTGGGCCGGTACGCCCGGCGTGCTGGTCAGCTGACGTCCGCGGCCGGCAGAGTGCCCAGCCCGGAGGCGGCGGCGACGCGCCGGACGTACGGCTGCAGGCCGGTCACCGAGACCGCGACACCGCGGACCCGGGCGGCCTCGTGCACCGCCAGCAGCACCGCGATCCCGGCCGCGTCGAGCAGGGGCACCCCGGTCAGGTCGAGCGTGATCCGGCGACCGGCGGGCTGCCGGCCGACCACCGCGAGCAGCGACTCGCGCAGCCGGTCGGCGTTGTCCCGGTCCAGCTCGCCGGAGATCCGGACGTCGACCCCGCCGTCCTCGCGTACCGCGAAAGCCAGTCCGAAGCCGTCCGGCTGCGGCTCCTCGCCCGGCCACCGCGGCACGGCGTCGCTGAGCATGGCCTCGCGCATCCAGGTGAGGATCCGGGTGAGCAGGCGGGAGACGTGCATCTGGGACATGCCGAGCTCGGCGGCGATCTCGGACTGGGTCCGGTCGCCGTAGAACCGCATGCTCAGGATCCGGCGTTCCCGGGCGGGGAGGCGGGCGACGAGGGCCGTCATGGTCAGGCGGTCGGAGACCAGCTCCACCGCCGGATCCGCGTCGCCGATCAGGTCGGCCAGCTCGCCGGTGCCGTCGCCGACCGGGCGGCTCAGCGACACGGGCCGATATCCGGCGCCGCACACCTGCGCGTCGGCGAGCGTACCGGCGTCGACCGCGCAGTGCTCGGCCAGCTCCCGGTCGGTGGGCAGGCGGCCCAGCCGGCCGGCCAGCGTGGCCCGGGCCTGGACGATCTCCAGCACGAGATCCTGCAGCCGGCGCGGTACGTGCACGCCCCAGGTGTGGTCGCGGAAGTGCCGCTTCAGCTCGCCCACGATGGTGGTGACCGCGTACGCGGTGAACGACCCGCGCGCGGGGTCGTACCGGTCCACCGCCTTGATCAGCCCTAGCCTGGCCACCTGATCGAGGTCGGCGTCGGGTTCCCGGCGGGCGCGGTACCGCCGGGACAGCCGCCCGGCGAACGGCAGCGCGGCCGCGATCATCTCGTCGCGCAGCCGTCGCGCCTCCCGGGCGTCCTCGCAGAGCCGTACGTCCCGGGCGTAGCGCTCGGCGATCTCGTCGAGATCTTCCCGGGCCGGCGTGCAGGGATCAGACGGCATGACTGCGGTTCCCGAAGGGTGTGGTGTAGTTCGATCAGCGCGCCGTTTCCCCGGTGATCGCGGTGACAAAACCTCGGAGCGCGAACCGATTCGCGGGCTGGCGCGCGGCGCGGACCCTATGTAGAATTGCGACATGCCGACCCCGCGGATGACCACCCCGGTGCTCAAGGTCGTGGCGGCGCTGCTCGCCGATCCAGCCGCCGAGCGCTACGGCCTGCAGCTCATGGAGGCGACCGGGCTGGCCAGCGGCACGCTCTATCCGATCCTGGTGCGCCTCGAGCGGGCCGGCTGGGTCTCCTCCCGCTGGGAGCAGACCGATCCGGTCGCCGAGCGGCGGCCGGTACGCCGCTACTACCGGCTCACCGCGGCTGGCGCGGCCGCCGCCCGCGACGAGGTGACGCGGATGCACGCCCAGATGGCGCAGGCCTTCGACCCGCTGGCGCGGCCGGTATGAGCCCGAGCGGGTCCAGTGTGGTCGACCGGCTGGCCCGGTTCCTCGTCGACCGGGCGGCCCGGCGCTGGCCCGCCGACCTGGCCGAGCCGATGGCGCAGGAGTGGCGCGCCGAGCTGGCGGCGCTGCGGGACGAGCCCGCGGTGCGGCGGCTGTCGTTCGCCGGCAGCCTCGCCCTCTCGCCGGCCGTCGAGCCCGACGGCGCCGAACCGGTGCTGGCGCTGGAGGCGTGGGCGCGTTCGGCGGCCGGAGCGGTCGGGATCACGGTGCTGGCCGGCGCGCTCTTCAACGGCGTGCACACCGTGCAGCACCGGGCGGGCGCGGGCTGGGGGTTCGTGGCCCTCCTGGCCGGCGCCGCGGCCGTGGCCGTGCTCGGGCGCCGGTCGCACGGGCCGTACCGGCCGCCCACCGTGGCCGTCGGGGCGGCGTTGTGCACGTTCCTGCTGGCCGGCAACCGGATCGCGGTCATGCCGTTCATGGGGTGGATCGACGTGCTGCCGGCGGTGCTGACCTGGACTGTGGCGACGGTGCTGCTGGTGTCCGTGGCGTCGCGGGCCGGCCGCCGGCGGTGGGCGCCGGCGGTCGTCGCGGCCGGCGGCCTGCTGACGCTGGAACTGGCCACGCTCGCCGGCTCGCTGCACGGCGCGCGGAGCCTCGGCCTCGGCACCGCGTCCGCACCGCTGTGGTTCCCGCTGGCCCTGCTGCCGGGCGGCACGGTCACCTTCGGGCCGCCGCTGGCGGTGGTCGGGCTGCCCGGCTTCCACGCCTCCGAGATGCTGCTGGGCAACGCCTCCGCGATGGCCGGACCGATGCTGCTCTGCTCGGTGTTCCTGCTGTCCCGGGAGTTCTTCCCCGTTACCGCGGCGAACCGGCTCGGGTGGGTGGCGCCGCAGGTCCCGGCGGCCGGCGAGACGCCCGGCACCTGGCGGATCCGCGGCGCGCGGATCGACCTGAGCATCCCGCTCGGCGTCGGAGCCGCGGTGGCCGCGCTGGCCGCCTGCGAGGCGGTCCGGCGGATGCCGCCCGCCGGCCTCGAGGCCACCTGGCACCGGCTGCTCGACAACACCACGGTCTTCGGCTTCGGCTTCCTGGCGCACATCCCGGGCCGGGTGGCGATGGCGCTCGCCGCCGGCCTGCTCGCCACCCACCTCGCGGCGCGGCGTCGGCCGGCCTGACGGTCATGCCGTACGCGTCCGGCCGCTCCGCGCGCTCCCTATGTAGGGAAACGACTATGGTTGAACCGCCGCCCCGCCCAGTGCCCGCCGCCGGCCGCGGCTGGCTGCTCGCCCTGCTGGTCGCCGTCGTGACGGCCTACGCCGCGCTCACCCGCCCGCCCGGCCGGCGGCTGTCCGACCTGGACGTCTACCTCGGCGCCGTGGCCGCGCTGCGGAACGGGGAGAGCCTGTACGACTTCGCCCTCGGCAACGCCCCGTTCACCTATCCGCCCTACGCCGGCCTGCTCATGCTGCCGCTCACCGGCATGCCGGCCGGGCTGCTGCGGGTCCTCTGGACCCTGGCCACGGTCGCGACGGTGGCGCTTCTCGCCCGGCTGGCGGCGCGGCACGACGCCCGGCCGGAGGCGTGGCGGACCGCCCCGCTGATCGCCCTCGTCCTGTTCCTCTCCGCGCCGGTCGCCTCCGACGTGCGGTACGGCCAGGTGAGCCTCTTCCTCGCGCTCGCCGTCCTGGTCGACGTGCTGCGCCGGGGCCGGGCGCAGGGCGTGCTGATCGGCCTCGCGGCCGCGATCAAACTGACGCCGCTCATCTTCATCCCGATGCTGTGGTTCGGCGGCCGGCGCCGGGCCGCCGTCACCGCCGCGGTCACCTTCGCCGGCTGCGGCGCGGCCGCCGCAGCGATCCTGCCGGCGGACTCCTGGCGCTACTGGACCACCGAGGTACGCGACGTCGACCGGCTCGGCTCGATCGCCTCGCCCGGCAATCAGAGCCTCAACGGCGCCCTGATCCGGTTCGGTCAGACCGCCCCGGTACGTTCGGCCACCGTGCTGCTGCTCGGCGGCCTCGTCGTGGTGCTGGCCCTGCGCCGTGCGGCCCGGCTCGCCGCGGCCGGCGACCGGCTCGCCGGCACGGTCGTGGTGGGTGCGGCGAGCATCGCCTTCTCGCCCGTGTCCTGGACGCATCACCAGGTGTGGCTCGTGCTGGCCGCGTTCCTGCCGATGCACCCGGCCTGGCGCGGGCTGGGACTCGTCCTGATGCTGCTGCCGGTGACCGCCGTCTGGAGCGACGCCCGACTGGCGTGGGCGGTGGCGGTCGCGGCGCTGATCCCGATCGGTCGGCGGATGGGTGGGCCGGACCTCACCGGCCGGTGCGCCTCCGAGGTGCCCTCGAACATCGTGCATACCCAATCTCGACCACACGTCGATGGGGACACCGCACCGGTGACGCCCGCGCCGCCGGCCGCCCGGTGACCTTGGCGTCGCGACCACATGCGGAGGGGGAGTCCGTGCCAAGATTCGGCGGGCGCCGCCCGTGCCGTCGCGCTGGCTGCGCTTGCCGCTGGCCGCCCGGTGACGTTGGCGTCGCGACCACACGGGGAGGGGGAAACCGCACCAAGATTTCGCCGAGCTGCCGGCGCCGCCGCGGTGGCCTCTCCGTGCCGCCGGCCGGCCGGTGACGTTGGCGTCGCGACCACACGGGGAGGGGGAAACGGTACCAAGATTCGGCGGGCGCGGCCGGCGCCGTCGCGGTGGCCTGCGCTTGCCGGTGGCCGGCCGGTGACGTTGGCGTCGCGACCACATGCGGACG
>Ga0081539_10005892_pt1 | contig 12132 bp, 8 predicted proteins | sample TabmetS4T2R2_FD_71023 | JGI IMG/M metagenome (GOLD analysis project Ga0081539, IMG submission 71023) | Tabebuia heterophylla rhizosphere microbial communities from the University of Puerto Rico - S4T2R2 | ecosystem: Host-associated > Plants > Roots > Rhizosphere ...
AACGATACCGGCTCTCTCTTTCCGCAACAACTCCTCGAATTGGTCGGACGCGGTGTGGGAAGCCGATTCGATCTCTGCAATCTCAGTTAAACTCTCCTGCCGGGAGGCACGCAGGAAGTGTTTAATGATCCGGTTTTTGGCCACACTGCACACGAACCCGGGGAGTTTCTCCCACTCTCGAACCTCTCCACGCCGGATCTTTTCAAGAACAATGCAGAAGGTTTCCTGATAGAGATCATCCGCGACCATCGTGTCCTTAACTTGCCGGCGAATGATCTTCATGATGACCCGATTATAGCGCTCAACTAGATCAATCTCGGCCTGGCGATCGCCGCTACAAATCCGGCCGACTAAATCGGAACTACTAACAACCTTATTCATAGCTATATTCTTCGCTTGCGACCTTAACTTGACTCTATCTACTGACGCCGTGTAACACACGGCGCCAGTCAGGCGCTTCAGCAATGAGCATGGAATATGGAATAAAGAACGATGGAATTGGGGGATATTATGGAGTATATCAGCATCAGTATCAGCCTGCCGCAGATCGACCCGGACGCCCGATCAGCCAGCAGAGTAACGACGCATTTATGAGTTATCTGTCTCGATTTTTTAGTTAGTTTTGTTTGCCGACAAAAATAATCCTAATATAGATGATTCACTATGTCTTGTATGAATCAAACTTTTTATGATGAGATAAAGGCGCTACACCTCCTTCGGTAAGATCCTGGAGATAGTCCGTAGAACCTTTTAAACTGTTTGGAGAAATGGCTCTGATCGCAAAACCCGGCGCGGACAGCTATTTCAGCCAGAGACAAAGTATCATTACTGAACATTTGCAATGCATGATTGAGCCTTCGCCTCAATAAATACTCCGTAATATTACAACCATAGTACGACCGAAATATTCTAGTCAGATAGACCGGATGTAATCCAATATCCAGAGCTACCTCAGTCAAATTCACTTGTTCAAGAAAACGTTCGTCGAGCATTTCTCTTACTTTTACCAGCCACAGTGGTGGCTCGTTGTCATCTATTTTTTTCATTTCTTATAGTCTTAAGTCGGTGTAAAATAATTGGAATGCCGGATAACAATTTTGGTTAATTGTTCAAAGAATCAATTTCGCTTGGCTTATCCTTTCTTTGGGGGAGATGAGTCTAACGTGAGACATTATGGAAATTTCATATTGACACGAGATTAGACAAAGCTATTTTTAGATGATCTTCGCTACTCCAAACAGATCCGGCAAAATTTTCATCGCTGCCTCGTCAAATGGGCTTCGGAGTACTCATCGGACAGGCTTGAAGTGAGATCGTGGTTCCAGTTTGATCCCTTCCGCCCGGCCCCACGACTTTCCGCGGGATTTGGGGTCCGGTTTCTTCCAGGCCAGGCTCAACAAAAGTATTTTCCGGACGGCTCCCGGAATCAATTTCGGAGGGTTTTGGATAGGATCCATCCGATTTCCAAAGGCAGGGTCCAATTGCCTTCGCGGACTTTTTGGGAAAGCATCGAAAGTCCATGTCCAAGTTTCATCCTTTCTGCGCTGTGCACATCTCCCACTTCAACGGTTGTTGTCTTGGGACGCGGATAACCCGTCGCATCCACAATTCGGATTGTCCACTTTCCGATCGCTGGATTCTCAGAGTTAATGACATAATAACAGCGCAACATCTTATATAACTTATAACCTACAGCTTAACAATACAAGCAAGAACTGTGCCTTGACATCATAAAACGTCTCGATCTGAGTTGAGGTATAATGGACTTACTCGAAATAACTTTGATCTACTATTACTGTCTTGAAATGGCATCAACCAAGAAGAACCTAGCGGCAAATTGCCGCATATCCGTAGAGAAGGGCCTCTCAAGAAATGGTATTGCCGAATATCAACATTGATACAGCCGCCCGGCGGCATATCCAGGGCAAATGCATTATAAATTCAGGAATCATTGGTTTTGGGGTTGAGAACTTTCAGTAGATAAGCATCGTCGAGAGCCGCCGCAAAACGTTTTGTTTTGATATCCCGCTTAAGCGTCTTCTCCTGTTGTAACAAGTTGTGAGTAATCTTGCGTACCAGAGCCAGATTTTCCGGTGCCTGGCCAATGCGTACGCGAGAGCCGTCTTGTTGAATGCGACGTCCAGCACTCAGTGTGGCGAGGTTTCAACTCCCCAATGCTCTCTGATCACCTGTGAAGCACGCTCGGCATTGGGTGCTAAGCTCGATAAGTAATATCGCAGCTCCGTTTCCTGCTCGCGAATCTCGTGGGCGATCTCGTTCTGCGCCTTGAGCGCATCGACCGTGACGATGCATCCTTTAGGCGCTGGTGTTTCCGCTCACGAATTTCTTGCAACCGCCCAGAAATATTCATTGACTTGGAAGCTCAATCATCGTATTTTTCTCTGGTTAGCCAGTCTTCATTACTAGCATTACTAGGAGGATACGGCCATGTTGATGAACTTTTCCTTTCTCTTCTCATAAATCCCTGCCGATCGTCGGTATTCACATCTTTGTGTGGCTGAATGGTTGAGCAGAAAAGCGAAACCTTCAGATCGTGCATTGGAGTCGGCTTAACATTCTTCACAGCCGGAGGCGGTCGAGGTGCGGGCGGGCTGTCGGTCCCTATTCCTCAGACCGTTGTGGTTGTGTGTCTTGTCAGAGGAGTTATGAATCTGAAAGAGTTTATCAGCGAGGCGCTGTGCCAGCCTTCCGATTACGTTTCGTATTTCGCCAGCGCAAAACTGGCGGAGATGTATCCCGGCGCGGCAATCATCGAGACCGAATCGTGGGCGTTCAACCTTCCTGAGTATGCCGAAGCCGGATTGTGTTCGGTGTGGCGGCACGAGCCGGTCCATTGCCAGAGCAAGACGAATTGGCGAGGCGTCGAGGACGGCCTCGAACGCGAGATCGAGAACGGCTGGTTCAGCGTGCTGTGGCCCGCGGGAGGTAAAAACTATTTCATTGATGTCGTTTACCTGACCTGGAGCGACGCCGGCTGTGAGACGACGCGGCGTTGGATCATAGCAGAGACTGATGAGGTCGCCGAGAGCTTCTTACGTGCTGTCTGCGTTTATGGCGACGGGGTTCACGGCGAGATTCTGGTTTACGAGGACGGTGGATGGACCAAGGATGACAAGCTCTTCAAATCGATCAAGAGCGCGACTTTCGAGAACCTGATCCTGCCGCCGCAACTCAAGCGGGAGCTGCGCGAAGATTTCCGGCGCTTTTTCGCGGCGCGAGAGGTCTATCGAAAATACGGCATCCCGTGGAAGCGCGGCGTGTTATTGATCGGGCCGCCGGGCAACGGCAAGACTCATGCGATCAAGGCGCTGATCAATGAGTTGAACAGACCCTGCTTGTACGTCAAAAGCTTCAAGGCGCATCACGTCACGGAGCAAGGTAATATGCGCGCGGTCTTCGCCAGAGCGCGGCAGAGCACGCCGTGCCTCGTCGTGTTGGAAGACCTGGACGCTTTGATCGATGATGAGAATCGCGCGTTCTTGCTCAACGAATTGGACGGTTTTGCGGAGAACGAAGGCGTGGTGGTGATCGCGACGACCAACCATCCTGGGAAGCTCGACCCGGCCATTCTGGATCGCCCGAGCCGGTTTGACCGCAAGTACCGGTTTGACCTGCCCGCGCTGACTGAAAGGCTGGCGTACGTCAATCATTGGAACCGGACGCTGCAGCTCGAGATGCAGTTAACGGAGGCTGAGGCGCTGGCCATCGCCGAAGGCACAGACCGTTTCTCATTTGCTTATCTGAAAGAGTTGTTTCTTTCTGCGATGATGGAATGGATCGGCGATCAGGCATCGGGCGCGATGGGCGAAACGCTCCTGAAACGCGCCGCGCTTTTGCGTGAGCAATTGAGTGAGCGCCCCGCAGGGGTTCCGAACTTGAGCTCGGATCAAATCACTTCCGCCGACCTGGCTTTTACGGTGTGCAAATGAACTTGGCGCCGATCGGCTTGTCAGTGAGCATGAGATTATGGACAATGCGGCAGGCACGTGAGTTGATCGTGCCTGCCCAACGAGTGTCGGCAGAGCTTCCGAGCTAACGCAAGCTCTGCTCACAGACAGCCAACCACCAGCTATCACACACTCGCGGGCCAAACGCCTCCCTGGTGCGGAGGCATTGTTAGCTAATCCAGGCATCCAAAATATATCCGATCAGACCAGACTGTTCCGATCACTCACCATCATCTCCCCAATCAATAAGTCGCTGCTCGATTAGAGATTCGCGCAGTTTAAAGGAGATTCGTGAAAAGCATTAGATCCATTTGGCTGATCGCGATCATGATGATCGGCGACGGCTCCCTCTTCGCCCAGACTCCCAATCCCGCATCCGATCTGACGACGGCCACTCTGGAGGAGTTGATGAACATCGAAGTCACTTCCGTCTCGAAGAAAGAAGAGAAGCTTTTCCAGAGCGCCGCCGCAATCTATGTCATCACCCATGAAGATATCCGCCGCTCCGGTTTGACCACCATTCCCGAATTGCTGCGGATGGCTCCGGGTCTGAGCGTAGCACGGATCGACGGCAATAAATGGGCGATCAGCGCACGCGGATTCAGCGGCCGTTTCGCTAACAAGCTACTGGTCCTGATCGACGGACGCAGCGTCTATTCGCCGCAATTTTCCGGCGTCTACTGGGAGATCCAGAATTTTCCGATCGAGGAGATCGAGCGGATCGAGGTCATTCGCGGCCCTGGCGGCACGCTCTGGGGCGCCAATGCCGTCAATGGCGTGATCAATATCATCACTAAGCATACCAAAGATTCACAGGGCGGGTTGGTGACGGTGGGCGGCGGCTCAGAAGAACAGGGGTTTGCGAGCGCCCGCTACGGCTCAGTGATCGGGACCAACGCCTACTATCGCGTCTATGCCAAGTATTTCAACCGTGGTGGTCTGGTCAACGCAGATGGCTTCAATCTCCATGATTGGCAAAGCTGGGTGAGTGGGGGCTGGCGGCTGGATTGGAAGAAATCCGGCCGTGACGCGCTGACGCTGCACGGAAACATCTACGACACTAGTTTGAGAGAGACCTCACTCAACCGCTCTCTCTCCGCTCCCCTGGCGCCACCGGCCCTCACACCAGCCGAGTATATGGGCGGGAATGCGCTGGGGCGGTGGACCCACATCTTCTCAGATCGCTCAGATCTGGCGCTGCAAATCTACTTCGACCGGTCGCGCTACGAACCATTTGATCAGGGAGAGCGGGTTGACACGTACGATGTGGACCTCCAACATCGCTTCGCTTTTGGCCGGCAGGACCTGGTCTGGGGGCTCGGCTACCGATTGATTGCCGATCAGAACAATGCCAACATCGGGACTCCGGTTCAGATCACTCCGAAAGGGAGAACTGTCCAGATTTTCAGCGGCTTCGTGCAAGACGAAATAATGTTGATTAAAGACCGGCTGCGGCTGACGATCGGCTCCAAGCTGGAGCATAACGATTATACCGGCTTCGAGGTGCAGCCTAATGTCCGCCTGCTCTGGACGCTCAGCGCCCGTCATACAATGTGGGCGGCCGGCTCGCGCGCCATTAGAATGCCTTCGCGCGCCGATGTCGGTTTAAGGGTCAACTCTTCGGCGTTTCCTGATCCGGACGGCAGTCCAACTGTGATTGCCTTGTTAGGTAATTCGAAGGCTGAATCAGAAGAGCTTCGGGCTTACGAAATCGGCTATCGCGTCCAGCCAAATAAAAAACTCTTCTTTGATCTCGCGACTTTCTATAATTTCTACGATCGCCTGCTGACGGTTGACCCCGATGAGCCATTCCTGGAGTTCGATCCGCAGCCGGCGCATCTGGTCATTCCGCTCCGTTTCAACAGCTTCATGCACGGCGAGACCTGGGGTGTGGAGGCCTCGGCCAACTTGAATCTCACCCAGCGTTGGAGAATCAGAGGAGGGTATTCATACCTGGGGCAGCGCTTAAGTCACAAGCTGCGAGGCCAGGATGCGAACGTGGAAGGCGCTGAGGGTGGCAATCCCAAACACCAATATCAGTTTCACTCCTACTACCAATTGGCCCGCAACCTGGAATCAGATACCGCGCTCTATCATGTCTCTCGCCTGCCAAGCCAGCAGATTCCGGCTTATACGCGCCTCGACGTGCGGTTCGGATGGAGAGTAAGAGAGAGCTTCGAGTTTAGCCTGAACCTGCAAAACCTGCTCGACGACAGGCATCCGGAATTCAACGGACCCGATGCATCCGTCATGACAAGCCAAGCTCGGCGCAGCGTCTATGGCAAGGCAACCTGGAGGTTTTAGCAGATTGCTACTTCTAAAGGTCGCGGCAGCTCCAGCTTATGGTTGTCTTCGCGTTTTTGCGGGTGAAGGCATCGCGCGAACCTCCCCGAGGCTCACGGTAATCTCCTTCAGCGGCTTGTCTTCGGCGTCCAGAAACCGCGCGCAGAAATCGGTCGCCCCTCCGCCGTTGACAATCGCGGCGCGCACAACGTTCGGCCCTTTGTTGAGGGTGAGCCGTTTGGAGACGCCGTCATCAATGACGGTCTGGCGATCCCCATAAATGCCGATGACCTCTGTGCCGTTGACCCACCACACTGACGCCGCATTGGAGCCGATGGACAGCCGCACATCACGCATTTCGCGCGGACAGTTGATGACGGTCACAGCCCAGAACAGAACATCAGAGGTCTTCTTGCCCTGTGCGCGGGCAAAGTGAAAAAGGTTGACGTTATAGTTCACGGTATCCACCGCATGCCAGGTGAGTTCCGTGCCGCCGACAGTCAACTCGTCGCCATCGCGGGGAATGACCGTTAACTGATTTGGGAAATACTCCTTCTTGATCAGCGACTGGACCGCGCTGTCCGTGAGTCCGTTGGCCGCGATTGGCTCCAGCACGAGCCAGCGTTGAATGAAGCCATCAGGGTTGGAAGCCTTTTCCGCTGATGTGGGTTTGGTCAAAGTTACCGGAGGGGTCTGAGCCGCAACCTCCGAGGCGGCGGCAAGCAACAGCAGCGACGAAAGCGCAATTGCAGCGACGAACTTGATTTGTTTAAAGTGCATGTTCATAAAACTTCCTCAACTATTACCTCTGGGGCTTACGGGGTTTTGAGCAGCCAGCGCTGTTTCTCGCTCATCGGATCGAACTTGGCGAGGGTGGCAAAACTGCTGCCCACAGCCGAAAGGACAAGCGGCGCTTTCGCGTTGGGAATCGCCTTGGGCATGATGCGCCAACTGCCGTCAGCCAGCTGATCGAAACGCCAAAGTTGTTCGGGGCCTCCGGTGAACGCAGGCAAAGCGACCAGCTCGCCGCCCTCAGTCGCAGCCAATGTCCTGTTTGTTCCGGCAATGGTGATTTTGAAATAAGGTGCGCCAAGAGAGCCTCCCGGACTGGCCGGATTGGCCGGATTGGCCGGATTGGCCGGATTGGCCGGATTGGCGGCGTCGGCTGCGCTCGTGACTGGCTCAATCGTCCATCTCTGCTGAGCCTGGCACAGATAATTTCCCATCCGAACGTCAATGTTTCCCGCCGGCCATTTCGTCGAAACCTCCGCGACGTCCTGTGGTGGGATCGGCTTGCCGGTACCCGCGAAGATGCCGCCTCCGGTACCTGGTGGACCTCCTCCTGGCGGCGGGCCTCGTCGCACTGGCCTGCCGCCCACAGGGAATCCTTCCACGGCAAGCTCGAGCGCAGTCCCGGTGCGCAGGGATTCAACCTGATATGTGCCTGCCCGCAAATTCTCACCGGCTACAGGCCAACCGTCTTTCCATTGCAATGGGCGGATGTCGAGGACGCTGGCCCCACCTTTGTCCAGGTCCGCTTCATAGTGAAGTGAAAATCTCTGTACGCCATCGCCGAGGTCGAACAGGCCGAAGTGGCCGGGGCCAATCACGCGTCCGGATGAACCAACGAACAGCTTGCCTCCGCCCTGAATCATGTCTACGCCCATGTTGTCGATGAATGGCCCGGTGACGTTCTTCGCGCGACCGGCGCGGATGTTATAGCCCGAATCGGCACCTCGGCAGCAACTGCCGTGCGTGACCAGCAGGTAATACCAACCATCGTGATAAATCATGATCGAGGCTTCGCTGTTGATCGCGATGTTGTGCGGCTTTTCATTGGGGTCGAGGCGCTTGCCCGTCTTGGGATCAAGCTCCACCAGCCGGATGTAGCCGAAATAAGAACCGTAGGTGAGCCACAGCCGCCTGGTCGTGGGATCAAGAAAGACGCCCGGATCAATTGCATTGCAGTCCTCGATTCCGTCAGAGGAAGCCACGACGCCGCCCTCTTCCCATTTGTAGTCCGGTGAATTCGGATCGAGGGTTTTGTTCGTGAGCAGATTGATGTCCGCTTTCGTTGGTCCGCTGTTGGCGGCGATATACAGCAAGTAGCGGTCGCCAATGTGAATGACGTCCGGGGCCAACCCACGCCGCGGGAGCGGAACGCCGCGCCGCCAGGTCCAACCGTCATCGGAGACGAGCGACGTCCCGCCAGTGCCGTAGGTGTAGTACTTGCCGTCGCAGAAAATGACGGTAGAAGGATCATGAATCCTGATCTCGCCGTCGATCGCGAAGACGAGTGAATCACGGATGAAGACAGCTGCCACCAGCATGAAGATGGCGGTCACTAGGATTTTTTTCATAGGACTTGTGTTATTTGAAAAGTAACGACTCAACCTTCGCCGGGCGCGCGGCAGATCATGCCCTCATAGAGCTGAAGATATTACTGACAGTCTTTGCCCGGGCATAGATTCTTGCTGAAGAACGTTAGTACGTGGTTCTGAAAACGTATGGCCACGCCACTGGTATGAGTGCCTTGATACACTTCAAAGTTGTGAGCAATACCATATTTATCGAGTACATCGTGAAGCTTGCCGGTATCGACACGTAATCCGTCCTTATCACCTACATCTATTGAGATCGCGCGATACCGGCGGAGATTTCCGATGTACTGGTCGATAAAAACCAACGGCGCATTTGCCGCCCATTTCGCTAAAACATCCGGCTGCGGCTCGCCCCCCTTCCTGGCCAGGTCAAGGTACAGCGGAGGGTTATTCGGATTGGGCGACCAAGCCGCGGCGGTGGCCAACTGGGCACGAGCAGGGAACGGCAATTTGGCTGAATCTTCAGCCGTCTTTACTTCCGCCAGCGTCTTTTCCATTTCCGGGTTCGCGGGTCCGGGCTGTCGAGGAGACAAGCAACACGGACTCATAATATACAAGCTGCCAAAGACATCCGCGTGCTTCATGCCAATGCGCGTCGCACCATAACCACCCATCGAATGTCCGACTAAACCACGACTCAGCCGATTTGGAATCGTCCGGTAATGTGCGTCAATATAGGCTACCACATCCCGCGCGATAAAGTTTTCAAAGTCTCCGGTGGTGACTGAACTCGAATACATCGAGCCATTATGCACAGTCTTGGAATCGGGTAACACAACAATCATCTCTTTCGCGCCCTGGGCGAACGCGCCTTCAATGGTTTGCGGCGCATGGATTTCCTTGCTCCATTGCTCCGCGCCGATGGAATAACCGTGCAAGGCGTACACAACCGGGTAACGACGGGACTTTTCCTTAGCATAACTCGGCGGCAGGAAGACCAAGACATCGCGATCAACCGCATCGCCTTCCAGGTTGCCTTCCAGAGTTGTTCCGTGGATCTTGATGCGTTCTACTTCCACCGGCTTTGCGCCTGGTACTGCCGGAGGTACTTCGGTTTGTACCTGCGCCGCAACCGGCACCGCAAGCATTACCGTTAGGATCAGCGTTATGACGCAAATGAATTTTGTTTCTCGCATAATTATTCTTATCTCTCAGCAATTCTATTTTACTATTAGAGTGCAGCCGTTTACCGGAACAGTCTGGGGGCGAAGTCTTTCAGATCGCGCCGCCACGTCTGCCACTCGTGGTCGGTACCTGGCGATTCGTAATAGACGTGCTGAATCTTTGCTTCCAGTAACGAAGTATGCAGTTGTTGCAATCCGGCGCGCATCCGCTCCGGCTCGACCGTTCCGACGCCGATCCAGAGCAAGCGCACTTTCTTGGCGAAGGCGGCGGGATCGGCAAAGACTCCGTTGTAATCCGTCTTGGGATCCATTTTCCGGCCTCCCAGCATCCCGCCCGCTCCACTGAATCCGCCGATGTAGGAAAAGAGATCGAGATGATTCAGCGTGATCTGGAAAGTCTGCATTCCCCCCATCGAAAGGCCAGCCATCGCCCGGTGATCGCGGTCAGGAATCGTTCGGTAGTTCTTGTCGATGAATGGAATCAGCGCTTGCGTCACATCGTCTCCGAACGCCGACGCCATCTCCTGCATGGCCTTCATTCTTTCGGAAGAGTTGGGAGGACCGGTCACAACGGGCGTAGACTGTCCGGTACGTCGCGCATAACCATACGCCATCACGATGATCATGGGCTTGCACTTCCCTTCCGCGAGCAGATTATCCAGAATGAAGTTGGCGCGCCCCTGCCGAATCCATCCCGTCTCATCCTCACCGCCGCCATGCTGCAAATAGAGCACGGGGAATCGCTGTTTGGTCTGTTCATCGTAGCTCGGCGGCAGATAGACCAACGCGTGCCGCCAACTGCCTGTCACTTTCGAGTTATACCAAACCTCGCGCACCTGGCCGTGCGGCACATCTTGAATTGAATAGTAATTCGAACCGGGCTCTGGCACCTCAACGGCACTGGCATGCTTGCCGCCACCAAAAAAGGCATGACTATTGGTGTCGCTGACTTCTGCGCCATCAATGACGAAGGTGTAGTAATGTAAACCAGGAACAAGTGGCGGGGTAATAAATGTCCAGAATCCATCGGCTTGTTTCTCCATCTCAGCTTTGGGGCCGCTCCAGAAATTCACCCGCACCTTCGTGGCGTCGGGCGCTTTGACCCGAAGTTGAACCCTCCCGCCACCATCAACGCGCGGATACTCAGCGCCCCACACATTGGTTGTCGCAGGCTGAAAATCGCCCGCCTCTTGTGCATAACAGAACCCCGCCCAAAGTGCCCAACAAAGACCTGCAAGTAGAATGATCTTAAAACGCTTCATCTGATATCTCCTTGTTTATTTCGTGAATTGAGCCACGTGATAGTTCGATGCACAACACATTACGCTTCCGCCGCCATTCAATTACTGATCTTGGATCCCAGGAGCGAGAGCATCTTTTCAGCGTACCGCTTGCCGAACTGCCTGTATCCTTCCGCCGTGAAATGCAGGTGATCCGCATTGCATGGCAAACCCGCCGAAGAAATGACAGAGGAATTGGGAAGCGTTTCAGGCAGTTTCTTGATGATTTCATTAGCAGCGGCTTTTTCGCCTCCCTGATCGGCATTGACCACTTCGCCCGCCAACAGAGGTACTGATTCGGGCTTGAGGTTCAGGTCCTTTATTAAGTTGTCATAAACCTTCTTGACCTTCTTAGGCCAGTCTTTGTCATTGGCATTGGACTCGCCTTGATGCAACAGGATGCCTTTGATGACACCGTCTCGCTGGGCGATTTTCGCCAGCTCTACCAGGTAGCCATAGGGATTGCCACCGTATTCATCGGCAATTTTGACCTTCCAGGCATCAGCCGTCGCCAGGTATTCCCGGTAACTGTCCTGATCCCATAATTCGATCTTCGTGCCGGAAACTCCAACTTTGACCACGCCAACCCGGATATTTTTCGGAAGATTGGCCACCATTGTTCTACCAAAATAGTCTACAAGGGAAATGCCTCTGGTTCGACGCGTCAACGGAGGAACTGCCGTGTACCATTGGCCTTTTTTCCACTCGCGACTGGGAATGTCAAAATCCGCCAGCACCCGAAAGCGAGGGTCAACGATGCGATCCTGCTCCTCGATTCGCCCTCCTCCTTCCATGTTGGATTGCCCGAAGCACAAATAGATGTAGAAATTCGGATCGGGATCAGCCACAACCCGCGTGGCAGGAGTTAGTAACACGGCAAGAACGAACAAGGCCAGCTTCATTTTCATGACGGTCGGCTCCATCAGTAGGTCGGAATAGATTAGCTGAAAAATGGTGAGATTGCGGCCGTGGCCGCAATGCTCACCATCTACATTATTGACTGCTCCTAGCGACTGCCGCCGCCGTTTCATTCGCCTCCATAATTTAGAACGAATACTTCAGCCCCAGTTGAAGCTGACGCATCGAGAGGGCCGTC
>Ga0081539_10005893_pt1 | contig 12124 bp, 11 predicted proteins | sample TabmetS4T2R2_FD_71023 | JGI IMG/M metagenome (GOLD analysis project Ga0081539, IMG submission 71023) | Tabebuia heterophylla rhizosphere microbial communities from the University of Puerto Rico - S4T2R2 | ecosystem: Host-associated > Plants > Roots > Rhizosphere ...
CCGCATCCACCGTACGTACCTCTTCGACTCCGGGCGAAGGCCCTAGTCCCGGCGCAGGGGTCGTCCCGTCCGGCGGGCATCCCGCGCTCCCGGTCGAGCCCCGCTCCCCCGAGGGGTAGGCTCCCCACCATGCCCGAGCGGCTCGACCCGTTCGCTTCCACCACGAGGATGCGCGCGCTCGTCGAGCAGCTCCCGGTCACGGTCTACGTCGACAGCGACGAGCGTTTCCCGCGGTGCCTCTACGTCAGTCCCAACATCGAGTCGATCCTGGGCTACCCGCCGGAACGGGTGATCGCCGAGCCGGAGCTCTGGCGCCGCGCGATCCATCCGGACGATCGGACGCGCGTGTACGAGCACTACGACGAGTGTTGGCTCCAGGGCGCGCCCTTCCGGGTGGAGTACCGGATGGTCCGCCCCGACGGCGCGCAGATGTGGGTCCGCGACTCGAGCGTCCTCGTCCTGCGTGACGACGGCGTCCGGCTCGCCTGGCAAGGGGTGCTCGAGGACATCACGACCGAGCGGCTGACGGCGCAGGAGGTGGAGGGATCCGAGGCTCGCTACCGCGCGCTGGTCGAGCGGATCCCCGCGGTCGTCTACGAGATGGGTCCCGACGACGAGCGGCGGACGCTGTACGTCAGTTCGCACGTGGAGGAGGTCCTCGGCTACACGCGGGCCGAGTGGCTGGACCAGCCCGACATCTGGATCGAGCTCCTGCACGCGGACGACCGCGAGGTGGTCCTCGATCGGCACGACCGCCACAGCCGGACGGGAGAGCCGTGGGACCTGGAGTACCGCCTGATCGCGAACGACGGGCGGGTGGTGTGGGTGCACGACCGCGGCACGCTGATCCGCGGCGCCGGCCGCCCGCCGGCGTGGCACGGCGTGATGATCGACGTCACGGCAGAGCGCGACGCGAGGGAGATGCTGCTCCTCACGAACGAGGAGCTGGAGCGGCGCGTCGCGGAGCGGACGCGCGAGCTCGAGGAGGCGAACGAGCTGATGTCGCTCGAGATCGGCGAGCGCCGCCGCATCGAGAGCGAGCTCGTGAAGGCCCAGCGCCGCTACCAACGCCTCGTCGAGGATCTGCCGGGGGTGGCCTACCTCTGGGAGGCCACCCCCGGCGCCACCGACCGGTCGTTCAGCTACGTGAGCCCGCAGATCGAGACGATGCTCGGCTTCGCCACCGATGACTGGCGGGCGGACGAACGCGTGCATCCGCACGACCGCGACCACGTCGCGGAGGAGGTCCGGCGATCGATCCGGACGGGCGAACCGCTCCGGATCGAGTACCGATGCCTCGCCGCCGACGGCCGCATCGTCTGGGTCCTGGAGCACGCGTCGTTGATCGCGCGCACGGACGACGGTGATCCGCACGTGTTCCAGGGGGTGCTGCTGGACGTCACGGGGGTGAAGGAGGCGGAGACGAAGGCCGCTCGCGCCGAGCGTCGGTTCCGGATCCTCGCCGAAGAGGGGCCGGTCGTGGCGTACGCCTTCGAGCTCCGGTACGAGGGCGAGGCCTGGCCGCCATCCGTGACCCTGCTCTACGTCAGCCCTCAGCTCGCCGAGGTCCTCGGCTCACCGATCGCCCGGTGGGCGTCGGACTCCCCGGCGAACTGGTTCGGATCGATCCATCCGGACGATCGGACGTCGGTGGAGGATCTGGCGCTCGTCTCCTGGCGCACGGGCAGCGACTGGAGCATCCGGTACCGGATGATCCGGGACGACGGCGAGGTGATCTGGATCCAGGACACCGGTCGGATGGTCGAGCGGGACGACGCCGGCCGTCCGTCGCGGTTCCAGGGCGTGCTGTTCGACGTCACCGACGATCAGGAGTCGAAGCGACACCTCGAGCGGATCGAGGCCGAGCAACGCGCGGCCCTCCACGGGGCAGGTGCGATCCCCTGGACGCAGACGGTCGACGCGACGACCGGTTTCGAGCGCTACAGCTACATCGGGCCGCAAGCCTTCGAGATCCTCGGCTATACGCCCGAGGAGCTGATCGAGGAGCGCCACCACTTCGAGCGGATGCTGCATCCCGACGACCGCCAGCGGGTCAGGCGCTCGATGGCTCGCGCCGCCGAGACCGGGACCTGGGATGACGAGTACCGGATCCTGCGACGCGACGGGGAGGTGCGGTGGCTGCGGTCGTTCGGTCGGCGCGGCACACCGCCCGGTGAGACCCCCGAGGTGTGGCATGGCATCGCGGTGGACGTCACGACGTCCCGTCGCCCCGAACCGACGCCGACGTCGATCGCCGTGGACGGCGACGAGCGCGGCGCGCGCTAGCTAGCCGGCCGGCGCAGGGACCGCGGAGAGCGAGCGGATCCGCTCGGGGAGGTACGGGTGCAGCGCCGGTGGCAGCTCGACGCCGCCATCCGCGCGCTGGTGGTTCTCCATGATCGCGATCAGCGTGCGGCTGATCGCGGTCGCCGTGCCGTTCAGCGTGTGCAGGATCTCGACCGTGCCGTCACCGCGTCGGACCCGTGTCTGCATCCGTCGCGCCTGGTAGTCGGTCGTGTTCGAGCACGAGGTCAGCTCGCGGTATCGCTGCTGTCCAGGGAGCCATGCCTCGATGTCGTACTTCTTGGCGGCGGCGCCTCCGAGATCCCCCGCCGCGATGTTCACGACCCGATACGGGATCTCCAGGTTCCCGATGATCCGTTCCTCGATCGCGAGGATCCGCTCGTGCTCCTCCCACGAGGTCTCCGGCGTCGTGAACGCGAACATCTCGACCTTGTCGAACTGATGGACGCGGAACATGCCGCCCAGATCCTTGCCGTACGAGCCGGCCTCACGTCGGAAGCACGTCGAGTACCCGGCGTACCGCAGCGGGAGGTCCGCCTCGTCCACGATCTCGCCGAGATGGAACGCGGCGAGCGGCACCTCCGCGGTGCCCACCAGGTAGAGATCGTCGTCACGCGTCACGTAGATGTTCACGGCGTCGGTGGGCAGGAAGCCCGTCCCGTACATCGCCTCCTCGCGGACGAGCACCGGCGGGATCGCGGGCCGGAACCCCTCCTCGTCGAGGATGTCCATCGCGTGCCGCACCAGCGCGAGCTGGAGGAAGACGAGGTCTCCCAGGAGGTAGACGAATCGTGAGCCGGAGGTCCTGGCGCCGCGTTCCGTGTCCAGCACCCCGAGCAGCTCGCCGAGCGCCGCGTGGTCGCGCGGCTCGAAGTCGAGCGCCGGCGGCGCCTCGTGGTTGCGTCGGACCTCGACCGCATCCTCCTCGGTCATCCCGTCCGGGGCGGTCTCGTGGGGAACGTTGGGCGTCTCCGCCAGGAGTCCGTTCAGCTCCGCCTCCGCCGCATCGAGCTCCGGCTCGACCTCCTTCAGGTCGGCCGAGACCTTCGCGACCTCCTCGATCAACGACCGCTTCTCGTCTCCCGAGGCGCCCCCGATCGCCTTCGAGAGGCGGTTCTGCTCGGCGCGCAGCTCCTCGACACGGGCCACCAGGGATCGCCGTCGCTCGTCAGCCGTCAGCAGCCGGTCGACGGAATCGGCGATGTTGCGGCGCGCGAGCGCGGCGCGGAACGAGTCCGGGTCCTCCCGGACCCGTTTGATGTCGAGCACCTAGGGGACCTTCACCTCGGCCTCGCCTCGCTTCTCGGCCGAGGTCTCGGAGCGCTGCGGCTGTCCCTGCGGGCCCGCCGACCCGTCCATGATGCTCTGCCCGTGGAAGATGCCGCCCTCCTCGACCACGAGGGTCTTCGACGTGATGTTGCCGTCGATCCGCCCCCCGCGCGCGAGGTGCGCCTTGCCCTTCACCTGGATGTTCCCCTTGAACCGACCGGCGATGCTGACGTTCTGCGCGTGGATGTCGGCCTCGACCTGGCTCTGCGGTGAGAGCGCCACGTCGCCCTCGGCGTTGATCTTGCCCTTGACCTGACCGTCGATCCGCAGGTTCCCGGCGGAGACGACGTTGCCCTCGAGCCGGGCGCCGGCGCCGACGATCGTGACCTCTCCGTTGTCTGCCATCGCTGCCTCCGTTCGCTCGGGGGCCGGACCGCGGGGGCCCGGTCCTTCCGACTCCTCGCGCCGCCGGATCATCCGGCCTCCACCGCGGCCTCGCGACCGCCGATCGCGCGTCGGATCGCCTCTTCCTCCTCGAGGGAGAGGTTGTGCGAGCTCGCGCCGCCCGCCACCGGTTTGGCGTACACGCGAGTCTCCTGGCGGCCGTTGATCGACGTGAGCACCACACCGTTGCCGCCGTCGTCGAGCAACGCGCACGAGAAGGACAGGCGCCCGCCGACATCCTCGAACGCGTCGTACCGGAGCAACCCGACGCGCCGGACCGATCCGTCGATCAGCACCTGCTGCTTCTTGTCGGCCGAGTGCAGCGCCCGGATCGCCCGCTCGAGCCGCTGCACGTGCTCCGCCTGACCTTGCAAGACGCCGCGGAGCGAGTCGTCCAGCCGAACGCGACCACCGACGCCTCCGCCCGGACGCCCCGCGTTCGCGATCGCGTACGCCACGGCGACGATCGACAAGCCGACCGCAACGAGCGCGAGCAGCGTCAAGGTCGAGCCGGAAAGCTCCAGCGCGGCGAGGGATGTGGGGATGGCCATCGACGTGGGGTTCCGGGGACGCCCGAGTATACGCCCGGGTCCCGGGCGCTCCGGATGCCGAACGCCGTCAGAAGCCGCCCTCGGTGTCGATCCCGTGCCACGGTGGGACGCTCACCGTTCGCGCTCCCGGCGAGCCGCCGAGGATCACCTTCCGGTACTCGACGTCGTTCGTGGGATCGGCGTCGAAGAGCGCCCCGGTCGGATCCGCGGCGACCTCGATCCAATACGTCCCGTTGGGGACGTCGGTGATGTTGAACGACTGACCGCCCATCCACTGGAAGTAGGTGTCGCCCCAACCGGCGGGGAGCACCTCGCGGATCCACAGCGCGCTCACCCCACCGCATCGGGTGAAGCCGTAGCGTTCCTGACGGAGGCTTGCCCCGTCCACGGTCAGGTCGATGCCGTCGGTCGGACCGAGACAGAACGACTGCTTGTGGCTCAACACGACGTCGGTCCTCGACTCGTCAAGGAGGCGGTACCGGGCGAACTGCTGGAAGTGCCAGTGGTAGTGGCCCGTCCGTCGGTCGAACTCGAACGACCCGACCGGCGCCCGCCCGACGATCTCGCCGTCCCGGAAGAAGTACTGGTACGCGTCCATCCGGTCCTCGCCCTCGGCGCGGAACCCTTCGATCACGAGCGGCGCGGGTCCCCGGTTCCACACGTTCGCCCCGAACGTGAGGTAGTCGCGCCGATGCTGTCGATCGGGCCAGATCCAGAACGACGGCAGCGCGACGAGGTCGGGGAGCGTGTCGACGGGTGGGTGGTCCATCGTGACCGCCTGCGTGAGGGCGGTCTGCCGCGGGGCGCTCGCGTCGCCGAGGGTGGCGGGCGCCGCCGGGGCGCAGAAGCGACACCCCTCGACCGTCCGGACCCGGAACGAGACGGTCACGCTCGCGTCCTCGTCCGGGATGTCGAACAGGGTGCGGTACCGATCCGTGATCCAGAGATCCGCGCGATAGCGACCGTCGTCCAACCGGATCGACATCCCGCCGAGCTCCGGCGCGATCGCCCAGCCCCGGTCGATCCCCCAGACCGTTCCGAGCGAGAGCGGATGGCTCGAGCACCATTGCGGATACGTCTGCTCGTACGGCCCCCGATCGTCGACCCGCTGTCCCTCCCAGCTGGCGGGACACCAGTCCTCGTCGCGTCCCCGGATCAGTCGTCCCTCGTGATCACGGATCTCGAACCGGAAGAAGTCCCGCAGGCCGAACCACCCGTCGACGATGTCGGCTGGGAGCTCCTCCAGGTGGACCCCGCCGGGGCGATGGAACGCCTGGAACACCCGGATCGGGTCGTCGTACGAGGCGCGTGCCACACGGATCTCGAACGGCGCGTCGTGGGACGCCATGACGATGCCCAGGTCCAGCCACACGCGTCGGTCCCCGTACTTGAAGACGTCGACGTTCGTCGATCCGGTCAGGAGCTCCAGGCGCGGGGTGCCGCCCGGAGTGGCCGCGGCCGGCACGACGGCGCCGGCGAGTGCGGCGATCACGAGGGAGACGATCCAAGAAGACCGTCGACGGCTGCGCATCGAACCCCCACCCCCTCCCGCGCACGGCGCGCGAGGACGGTTCGGACGATAGCGAGGTGCTGTCGGTTCCGCTAGGGCCGTTCCGTGGGCGAGGGGGGATTTGAACCCCCACCCGGGATCACCGGACACGGACCTGAACCGTGCGCGTCTGCCATGTTCCGCCACTCGCCCGAGCGGGCCGCCATCGTAGCGCGTTCGGGCGGGCGGCCATCCGCCGCACGCCCGAACGCGGAACCGACACTCGTCCTATCAAGGAACGATCCGCGCCGAACCGATGCCTCAACCGGGATGACGACGAGGGTTCGCACCGATCTCGACGACCTGATGCGCCACCTGATGGTGGTGGGCTTCGCGGCCCTCACCGCGTGGACCGCGGTCTCGATGACCGGCCTGGCGCTCGGGATGCTGTCGATCTCGCCCCGGGCCACGCTCCGCTTCCTCTTGGCGGTGATGGTCGTGGTGTTCGCGCGGCGCACGTACTGGGAGGTGCGGCAGTGGCGCTGGCGGCGCCTGCCGCCGGACGAGCGCTTCGGGTTCGCGAGCCCACTCGACGAGCATCCGGCCTGGTCGGAGCCGGTGAGCGACGGCCGGGACCGAGCGGGGGACGACCGACCCCAGCGATAGGATGGCTCGCGGAGCGCGTCGTCGGACGCGCGAGCGAGCGAGTTGCCGATCCTCCGCGAGTTCGAGCGCCGCCTCGGCGGGATGGTCGAAGGTCTGTTCTCCAAGACCTTCCGCAGCGGCCTGCAACCGATCGAGATCGCCAAGCGCGTCACGCGCGAGATGGAGGACGGCCGGAGCGTCGGCGTCTCGGAGGTGTGGGCGCCCAACCGTTTCGAGCTGACGCTCTCCCCCGACGACCTCGCGCGGTACCGCCAGGCCGAGGACGTGATCGTCGCCGAACTGAAGCGCGTGATCCGGGACACCGCCGCGGAGCGCGGCTGGGGGCTCGTCGGCCCCCCGGAGGTCGAGTTCCACGAGGACCAGGACCTGAAGAAAGGTGACCTCCGCTGCGAGGCGTCCCTCGCCGAGGGAGAGGACGACGACGCCACGGCGGCGGCCCGCGCCTCCCTCGTGATCCGCGAGGATGGAGGCGAACGAACCGTTCCCCTCACGGCGGAGAGCGTCACGATCGGTCGGCTCGCCGACTGCGACGTGGTCGTGAAGGACAAGGGCGCCTCCCGCAAGCACGCGCAGCTCCGTCTCCGCGACGGGACGTGGGTGCTGACCGATCTGGGCTCCACGAACGGGACACGGTTGAACGGCCAGACGGTCCAGTCCCGCGAGCTCGCCGACGGCGACAAGATCACGATCGGCACGACCGTGGTCGAGTTCCGGAGGGACTGAGCGGGTGCCGATCGCCGACACGATCACCCCCTTCGCGCTGTCGGCGCTCAAGTACGGGCTCTTCGCGCTGCTGTTCCTGTTCATCTGGCGGTCGATGCGTTGGGTGGTCCGCGGCCTCTCCGTCGCGGAGTCGCCGGCCGCCGCGGAACGCGGCGGCCGGCGCGGGCGTCCGGCGGCTCCGACGCTGCCGCCCGGACCATCGACGCTCCTCGTGCAGGGCGCCGGCGACGGCCGGTCGCGGAGCGTGAAGCTCGCCGCCAGCATGACGATCGGTCGCGCGCCCGAATGCGAGCTGCGGCTCGACGACACGTACGCGTCGCAGCAGCACGCACGGGTGTTCGCCCGGAACGAGCACTGGTTCGTGGAGGACCTGGGCTCGACGAACGGGACGTTCGTCAACGAGCAGAAGCTGGCGGCCCCGGCGATGCTGCAACCCGGCGACAAGGTCCGCGTCGGGCAGACGATCCTCGAGCTCCGGCGGTGAGGCGATGAAGGTCGAGATCGGCTCCGCGACCGACATCGGGCGCGTCCGCGAGCGCAACGAGGACGCGATCCTCGTCGATCCGCCCCTGTTCGCGGTGGCGGACGGGATGGGGGGGCATCGCGGCGGCGAGGTCGCGTCGCAGGTGGCCCTGGAAACGATGGAGGAGCTCGAAGGGTCCGATCGCGACACGCTCGCGGAGCACGTCCGGCGAGCCAACCGCGCGGTGTGGGACCGCTCGGTGGACGACGAGCAGCTGTCCGGGATGGGCACGACGCTCACCGCGGTCCGGCTGGACGGGGACAGCGTGGTCCTGGCCCACGTCGGGGATTCCCGGGCGTACCTGCTGCGCAACGGCGCGCTCCGCCAGCTGACCTCCGATCACACGCTGGTCGAACGGATGCTGAGGTCCGGCGAGATCACCGAGGCCGAGGCCGACGTGCATCCGCACAAGAACGTCCTCACCCGCGCGCTCGGCACCGACGAGCAGGTCGACGTGGACGAGGAGTCCGTGGCGCTCGAGGACGGCGACCGGCTGCTGCTGTGCAGCGACGGCCTGACCGGGATGGTGACCGAGGAGCAGATCCAGGCGATCTTGGAGGCGAGCCCCGATCCGCAGAACGCGGCCGACCGGTTGGTGCGGGCGGCGAATCGCGCGGGCGGTGTGGACAACGTCTCGGTCGTCGTGCTCCGCGCGGTCGGCGGGGACGGGGGCGCCGCCGCTCCGCGGCGGCGCCCTCGTCCGTCGGGCCGAACCGTCGCACGGTGGGCCCTCCGCATCGCGATCCCGCTGCTGATCGTGGCGGTCGCGTTGTTCGGTGCGCGCTGGTACCTCGACCGGCAGTGGTACATCGGGCCGTCCGACGGGAAGATCGCGATCTTCCAGGGCATCCCCCTCACGATCGTCGGCTACGACGTCGGGCACGCCGTTCAGACGTTCGACGACCTCGCGGCCTCGGAGGTCGATCGATACCTCGCCGACCAGTACCCCACGCTCGAAGACGGCATCCCCGTCGACAGCCGCGACGAAGCCCTCGATGTGATCGAACAGATCCGGACCGACCTCGAAGCAGCCAAGACCACCGCTCGCAAGGAACCCAAGAACGGCGGGGGCGGGGGATGAGCGCCGTCGCGCGGACGCGACCGCGGACCGGCCTGATCCTCCTGCTGATCGCGGCGGTCGCCTCGACGCTGGCGTACGCGCTGGTCGGTCTGGGCCTGAAGGGCCGGCCCCCGAGCGATCTGGTCCTGTACGGCGTCACGCTCACGGCCGCCTACCTGCTGGCGTGGGGCGCGGTCCGCTGGGTCGCCCCGCGCGCCGACCCCGTGCTCCTGCCGATCGCGGCGATGCTCGGCGGCCTCGGCCTGGCGATGATCTACCGTCTGCTGCCGCACCGGGTGGCGGACGCCCAGGCGCGATGGTTGCTCGTAGCGTTGCTGGCGTTCGTCGTGACGCTGCTGTTCGTTCGGGACGACCGGCAGCTGGACGCGTACACCTACACGATCGGGCTCGCCGGCCTCGTCCTCCTGCTGCTCCCCGTCGTCCCCGGCATCGGCACCTCGATCAACGGCGCCCGGCTGTGGGCGCGGTTCGGACCCCTGACGTTCCAGCCGGCGGAGTTCGGCAAGATCTTGATCGTCATCTTCCTGGCCTCGTACCTGTCGGCCAAGCGTGAGCTGTTGGAGGCCGGCGTCGGTCGGATGGGCCTCCCGCGCGTGAAGGACCTGGGCCCGCTGATGCTCGCATGGGGCGCGTCGCTCGCCGTCCTGTTCCTGGAGCGCGACCTCGGTGCGTCGCTGCTGTTCTTCGGCGTCTTCGTCGTGATGCTGTGGGTCGCCAGCGGGCGCCTGGGGTACCTGATCGTCGGCGGGTTCCTCTTCGTCGTCGGCGCCGGGCTCGGCTACCTGGCCTTCGGGCACGTCCAGGCGCGCGTTGCGTATTGGCTCCATGCATTGGAGCCCGCGCATGTGAACGAGTTCGGTTACGGCCAGCTCGCGCAGAGCTGGTTCGCGCTGGCCTCCGGCGGTCTGGTCGGGAGCGGCCTCGGTCGCGGCGCCCCGGACCTGATCCCGTTCCCCGCGAGCGATTTCATCCTCTCGGCGTTCGGGGAGGAGCTGGGGATGCTGGGGACGGCGGCGATCCTGCTCCTGTTCCTGGGGCTGATCGGCCGAGGGCTCCGCGTCGCGCTGGACCGCGAGGACTCGTTCGGCCGCCTGCTCGCGACGGGCCTGACGGTCTCGGTCGCGCTGCAGACGTTCACGATCGCAGCCGGGGTCACGCGCCTGATCCCGCTCACAGGCGTGCCGCTCCCGTTCGTGTCGTACGGCGGGACCAGCAAGGTCGCGAGCTTCATCATCGTCGCGCTGCTGGTCCGGATCTCTGCCGGCCCGTGGCGACCGTCGTGGAGACGCGGCTGATGGAGCGCCGGATCCGCCGCCTGGGGATCGCGCTGGTCGTCCTGTTCGTGCTGGTCTTCGGACAGCTCTCCTACGTGCAGGTGTTCGCCGCCGACGACATCAAGGGCAACCCCGCGAACTTCAGCCGGCAGCTGATCGCCGAGTACAACGTGGAGCGCGGCTCGATCTTCACCGCCAACGGCCTGCAGCTGGCCGAGAGCGTGCCCAACCCGGATCAGCGATCGAGGTACCGTTACCTCCGCCGCTACCCGGGCGGCGACCTCTTCGGACAGATCACGGGCTACTACTCCCCCACGTACGGCGCCTCCGGCGTGGAGCGCTCGATGAACGCATACCTCTCGGGTGAGTCGCCGGAGCTCGCGATCTCGACGTTCACCGATCTCTTCCTGGGCCGGACGAAGCGCGGCGGGTCGGTCTTCCTCACGATCGACTCGCGCCTCCAGGAGGTGGCGCGTGACGCCCTCGGCTCCAACGAAGGAGCGGTCGTCGCGCTCGACCCGGGAAGCGGCGAGATCCTCGCGATGTACTCGACGCCGGGCTTCGACCCCAACGTCCTGTCCACCGGCTCCGGCCGTGACATCCAAGACGCCTGGAAGCAGCTGAACGCCGACCCCGAGCGGCCGCTCGTCCCGCTCGCGACCCAGGAGCTCTTCCTGCCGGGCTCGAGCTTCAAGATCGTCACCGCGGCGGCGGCGCTGGAGCACGGATACGGCCTCCAGAGCTCGTGGCCCAACCCGCACCGGCTGGAGCTTCCGCTGACGAACGCGCAGCTGGAGAACTTCGGCGACGAGTGGTGCAACGGCGGCTCGGCGCGGATCACGTTGCTCCAGGCGTTCCAGGATTCCTGCAACGTCACGTTCGCCGAGGTGGGCTTGAAGCTGGGCGCCGAGGCGATGTCCGAGCAGGCGCAGGCCTTCGGCCTGTGCGGGACGATGCCGCCGGGCCGGACGACCTGCGAAGACCCGACGATCGCGTTCGAGCTGCCGTTCCAGAACGGGCGCTTCCCCGAGCCCGCCTACTTCGAACGCAACGACCCGCTCCTCGCGTTCTCGGCGGTCGGCTTGGACAACGACCTCGTGAACCCGTTGCAGATGGCGCTGCTCGCGTCGGCGGTCGCCAACGACGGCCGGCTGATGACGCCCCGGATCGTCAACGAGGTCCGCGATTCGCAGGGCCGGGTGATCCGCGAGTTCGGCGACGACGTCTGGGGCGAGCCGATGTCGGAGGAGAGCGCCGAGCAGCTCACGCAGATGATGGTCGCGGTCGTGAACGGCGGGACCGGCTACCGGGCGGCCTTGCCGAACGTGCAGGTGGCGGGCAAGACCGGCACGGCGACGAACGGGGAGGGCGAAGCGCCGAACGCCTGGTTCACCGCGTTCGCGCCTGCCGCGGACCCCCGCATCGCGGTCTCCGTTATCGTCCTGGACGGCGGCAGCCTGGGGAACGAAGCGACGGGAGGCCAGGTCGCCGCCCCGATCGTCCAACAGATCCTCGAGGCGGCGCTCTAGGAGGGTGGAGCACACGGACGGACGGCAGGTGTTCGGCGACCGGTACGAGGTCGAAGAGCGGCTGGGCGCCGGCGGCATGGCCGAGGTCTGGAAGGGACGCGACCGCGTCCTGGACCGGACCGTGGCGATCAAGACGCTCTTGCCGCAGTTCGCCCGCGACGGCAGCTTCGTGGATCGGTTCCGCCGCGAGGCGCAGGCGGCGGCCCGGCTGAACCACCCGGGGATCGTCTCGGTCTACGACTCGGGCGACGGCGACGACCCGTTCATCGTG
>Ga0081539_10005894_pt1 | contig 12123 bp, 14 predicted proteins | sample TabmetS4T2R2_FD_71023 | JGI IMG/M metagenome (GOLD analysis project Ga0081539, IMG submission 71023) | Tabebuia heterophylla rhizosphere microbial communities from the University of Puerto Rico - S4T2R2 | ecosystem: Host-associated > Plants > Roots > Rhizosphere ...
GGTGGCGGCACGGGCCTCCTCCGGCGAGGCCCGCCGAGCCCGGCTGCCGCCGGCCGCGGCGGCGAGCTTCTCCGGGTCGACCCGGTTCGCCCCGGACGTGAACGCGATCACCGGGCGATCGTCGACCATGAACACGAGCGACTTCACGATCTGGGCGACATCGCAGCCGATCGCCCGCGCCGCGTCCTCGGCCGTCTTGGTCCCCTGCGGGAACCGTCGGACGCGCGGTTCGATCCCCAGCTCGCGAGCCGACGCCGAGAACCGCTCCACCGCGCCCATCACGGATGTCCAGACGTCACGAGGCCGTACTGTACGCTCCCCTCCCGATGAGCCTCGACCGCACGACGCTGCTGGGGATCGCGCACGCGGAGCGGCAACGGCTGGGACGCACGATCCAGTTCGCCGAGCCGCCGACGTGGGAGCAACCGAGCGCCCTGCCGGGATGGTGGAACCGTGACGTGATCGCCCACCTCGCCGCGCAGGACACCGCCGCCGCGCAGATCGTGAAAGGGGATCCGCCGACGGAGCTCGACGACTATCGCGCGAGCCTGGACGGTCGTCCTTTCACCGTCGACGGGTTCAACGAGGCGGCGGTCGCGGCTCGCGCGGGGCTCGAGACGCGCGAGGTCCTCGTTCTCTGGGGCAAGGCCGCCGACGCGTTCCTCGCCTACGCGGGTCTCGTGTCGGACGAGCGTTGGGAGCGGGAGCGGTTCGACTGGCTCGCCGGCGACATCGCGATCCGCTACCTGGTCCAGTCGCGCCTCACCGAATGGTGGATCCACGGCGAGGACGTTCGCGCCACGAACGGGCTGGGCCCCGAGTACCAGCACTGGCCGATCCACCTCACGATCGACATGGGGATCCGGATGCTCCCGTGGGCACTGGCGCAGGCCGGGCTCGACTTCGCCGGAGCCAGCGTGCAGGTCGACGTGGAGGGCGCGGGAGAGGGGTCGTGGCACTGGGGCCTCGGCGCCGGCGAGGTCCCTCCGGACGACAAGAAGCCCGATGCGACGATCGTGGGACGGGCGCCGCAGCTGGCGCTCGTCGCGGCGCGCCGGCTCCCCGCCGACGACGTCCTCGCCTCCGGGAACCTCGTCGTGGGGCTCGACACGGACCTCGGCACGGAGATCCTCCGGCACATCCGCGCGTACGTCTGAGGCAACCGCACGACGCCGTCGTGCGTACCCCTTCCGTGTACCGTGCCCGCGATGGCTCCGAAGGAGCACGCCGACGAACGGCTGATGCGTTCGTTCGCCCGTCGCGACCCCGCCGCGGCCGACGAGCTCTATCGACGCTTCGCGGGGCGGATCTACGGCCTCGGCCTGGTGATGCTCGGGAACGACGGCGCCGCGCAGGATCTGGTGCAGGACACGTTCGTGAAGGTGTGGCGGAGCGCCGGCCGGTACGACGGCTCGCGCGGCACGATCGACACGTGGGTGCTCCTGATCGCGCGCTCGCTCGCGATCGACGCGATCCGTCGTCGCGTGCTGGACGCGAGGACGCTGGAGCGCGCCGACCGTCCTCCGGAGGCCGACCCGCGTCCGGGGCCGGACGAACGCGCGGCCACCCGGGATCTGGCCGAGCGGGCTCGGCGGGCGATGGCACAGCTCCCTCCGGAGCAACGCGCCGCGGTGGAGCTGGCGTACCTCGGCGGGAAGACCAGCACCGAGATCTCCGATCTCGAGGGGATCCCGATCGGCACCGCGAAGACCCGGATCCGCGCGGGTCTGTTGCGGCTCCGCGAGGCCATGAAGCTCGAGCCCGAGGGATCGGAGGCGGACCGTGACGACGTGTGACCAGGTCCGCCCCATGCTCCCCGACCATGCGCTGACGTCGCTGGAGGCCGCGGACGAGCTCTCCGTCCGTCGCCATCTCCGCGGCTGCGCGGGCTGTCGGAGCGAGCTCACGGCCCTACGAGAAGGTGTCGCCGCGTTCGCTTCGGCGCTGGAGCGGCCCGTCCCGCCGGAGCTGCGCGAGCGGGTCCTCGGGGTGCTCGAGCAGGAGTGGACCGACACGGGGGACCAGGTGAAGGCGACCGCGACACGATCCCGTTGGGACCGCGTCGCGGTCGCCGCCGCCCTGATCGTCGCGATCGCGGCCGGTGGCTTCGCCGTGGTGCAGCGCGAGCGGGCGCGCAGCGCCCAGGAGGACGCCACGGGATACCGAACCCTCCTCGCGACGCTCGGGGGGACCGGGTTCCGGGTCGGCGAGGTGCGGCCCGCGCCCGGCGCCAACGTGCAGGGCAGCGTCGTCGCGTACGAATCGAGCCACGACCAGTCCTTCGTCCTGGTGTTCCTGCGGACACCCGACGTGGTGGGCAACGGACAGCTCATCGTCTCCCGGACCGACGGGACCTCGTCGGACCCGGTCGAGATCCGTTTCGATCGTCGGGGAGACGCGGCCACCTGGTGGGTCACGGATCGCACCGTCGCGACGCTCGCCGACGTGACCGTGATCGCGCCGGACGGGTCGGTGCTGGCGACGGCGTCGCTCCGAGAGATCTAGCGACGCGTCACGATCAACCGGCGCACGTGTCGACGGCGCGCGCCGAACCGGTACTTGTACGGGTAGTCGCCCTTCAGCAGATCGAAGCGACGACAGCCTTCGTCGATCGCCTCTCGGATGTCCTCCGCGACCAGGACCATCCCCGGCGCCAGGTGCTGCCATCGTCGGTCGAACGCCGAGTTGTACAGCGAGTACGTCCCTCGGTGGACGAAGCCGACCGTCCCGGCCGTGAGCTCATCCCCCACCCGGAGGAACGTCAGGCGGAAGATCCCGCGATCGCAGAACTCCTCCCCGAGACGGCGGAAGAAGATCTCCATGCCCGGGACCATGAACACGCCCTTCGGTCCCTCGCTCTGCCGGTGGAGCTCGACGAAGCGATCGAGGAACGGATCGAGCGTCGATCCGGTCGCCGTCTCCGCCCGGTAGGCGCCGGCCTCGGCCTCGAGCTTCTTCGCCTTGCGGCGGATCTCGTGCCGGAGCTTCGCCGGCAACCCCGCGAGGTAGGCGTCCCAGTCGTCCGGGAGCTCGATCCACGGCGCCACGCCGTTCTGGTCCTCGGTTTCCTCCACCGCCAGTCGGCGTTCCTCGGCCGACGAGCGCAGGAGGGAGAGCCATGCCGAGTCCTGCGGCAGCCCGCGGAGATCCGCGGTCCGCCAACCGTCGATCCCCTCGAGCGCCTCCCAGAGCACAGGCCCGACGTCCTCGGCGTCGCCGGACCTGCCGACCGGACCGAGGTAGTCCGTCACCTCGGTGCCGCCGAGGAACCGGAGCGTTTCGTCGATCATCTCGAACGCCGCCGCCGCGACGGGACGTCCCTCGGCATCCTCAGCGGAGGCCAGCACCAGCCGGCCGACGCCGAACTCCTCCCAGTAGAGCTTCAGGAACCCCGGAGTGTGGAAGATCGTGCCCGCCGGATCCACCTCGACCAATGGCGTCCAATCGCGGCGCCGGAAGTCGCGCGGATCGTCGGAGAGCGAGACGCGGACGGTCACTGCACGAAGTAGAACGAGATCGCCATGATCGCGTACGCGCCGACCAGCTGAGCGCCTTCGAGCCAGTTCGACCGCCCGTCGACGGAGATCATGAACACCAGGAACGTCGACACCGCGACCGCCGCGACCTCGAAGGTGCTGAAGACGAAGTCCATCGGGTGGCCGACGAGCAGCGAGACGAAGACCAGGGCCGGCGCGACGAACAGGGCGATCTGCGTCGAGGAGCCGATCGCGATCTCGAGGGTCACGTCCACCTGGTTGCGGATCGCGAACAGCACCGCCGAGGAGTGCTCCGCCGCGTTGCCGATGATCGGGATCACGATCAGCCCCACGAACCCCTCGGAGATCCCGAGCGCATCGATCGCCGGCTCGAGGGACGAGACGAGGAGCTCGGAGAGCACGGCCACCAGGATCGTCGCGATCAGCAGCGTCACCACCGCGGCGAGACGCGACCACGTGGGCGCCTCCCGTTCGCCCGGCGTCCGGAACAGGTGCTCGTGCGTGACGAGCGTGAACGCGAGGGCCGCCAGGTAGAGCACGATCAGCACGGCGGCGACGGTGCCCGAGACGACCTCGCGCTCGATCAGCGGCCGATGCTCCCCGAGCGCGAACACCGCCGGCATCAGCAATCCGGCCACGGCCAGGACGAGGGAGGTCGAGTGCACGATCGCGGCTCGGGCGCTGTACTCCTGCTCCTCGTGACGGATACCCCCGATCAGGAAGGACATCCCCAGAACGAGCAGCAGGTTCCCGAGGATCGATCCGGTCAGCGACGTCTTCACGATCGCGATCCGGCCTTCGAGGATCAGGAAGATCGAGATGATCAGCTCGGTGACGTTGCCGAACGTCGCGTTGATCAACCCGCCGAGCCGCGGACCGACGTGCAACGCCAGCTGCTCGGTGGATCGCCCGATCAAGCCGGCGAGCGGGACGATGCCCAGCGCGGACACGAGGAAGATCGCGAGGTCCGGCGCGGCGACCACCTCGAGGACGATCGCGATGGGCGCGAGGACCAGGAGCCAGTCCAGGCTCGGCCGCAGGCGCGTCCGCACGGACGCCGAGGCTAGTGGGCGGCGGCGCCGCTCGCGGCGCCGCCGCCCGACACCGCCTCCTGCAAGACGTCCCAGGCCAGCACGGCGCACTTGATCCGGATCGGGTACTTCACGACGCCCTTCAGCGCGACGAGGTCGCCGAAAGCGTCCTCGTCGGCCTCGACCTCGCCGCCCAGCATCCCCCGGACGTCACCGGCCAGCGACATCGCGTCGTCGACGGTCTTGCCGCTCACCGACTCGGTCATCATCGAGGCGCTCGCCTGGCTGATCGAGCAGCCCGACCCTTGGAAGGTCACCTCGAGCAGCTTGCCGTCCTCGAGATTGGCCGACACGGTGATCTCATCGCCGCAGAGCGGGTTGTTCTTGGTGCACGTGACGACGGCCCCGGGAAGCTCGCGCTTATTCCGCGGGCTCTTGTAGTGATCGAGGATCGTCTCCTTGTAGATGTCGTCCAGCGCCATGCGTCTCCTACCCCGACCCGTCGATCACGTGAACGCCACAGACTAGACGAAGACCGACTCAGCACGTGCCAGCGCCGAGATCAGCGCGTCGACGTCCGATGTCGTGTTGTACACGTAGAAGGACGCCCGCGTCGTGGCCGGCACACCGAGATCCCGCATCAGGATCTGCGCGCAATGGTGACCCGCCCGCACGCACACGCCCTCCTGATCGAGCACCTGCGCCAGGTCGTGGGGGTGGACGTCCTTGAACCAGAACGAGACGGCGCCGCCGCGAAGCTCGACGTCCTTCGGGCCGTGGACGACCGCACCGGCCTCCTCGAGCCGCTCGATCGCGTATCGGGTGAGCTCCTTCTCGTGCTCGCGGACCGCGTCCATCCCGATCGCCTCGAGGTAGTCGATCGCGGCGGCGAGGCCGATCTCCTCGGCGATGTTCATCGTCCCGGCCTCGAACTTCTGCGGCGGCTCCTTGTACGTCGAGAGATCCGGGAGGACCTCCACGATCATCTCTCCGCCGCCGAGGAACGGATCCATCTCCTCGAGGAGGTCCAGCCTGCCGTACAGACCACCGGACGCCGTGGGACCGAGCATCTTGTGGCCCGAGATCGACAGGAAGTCGATGCCGAGGGCTGCGACGTCGACCGGGTTGTGCGGGACCAGCTGGGCTCCGTCGACGACGACGATCGCGCCGACGGCGTGAGCGGCGTCGGCCAGCTGCCGCAGCGGCGGCAACGTGCCGAGCACGTTGGACTGGCCCGTCACGGCCAGGACCTTCGTGCGTTCCGTGAGCGAGCCCTCGAGCGCCCCGAGGTCGAGCGAGCCGTCGGCCTCGAGCCCCAGGTAGCGGAGGCGCGCGCCCGTGACCTGCGCCGCCAGCTGCCAGGGAACGATGTTGGAGTGGTGCTCCATGTCGGTGAGGAGCACCTCGTCACCTTCCCGGAGGAAGCGCCGACCCCAGCCGTGAGCGACGAGGTTCAACGACTCGGTCGTCCCGCGTGTGAACACGATGCTGCGAGGATCGGGCGCGCCGACGAACCCCGCGAGCTTGATCCGCGCGGTCTCGAACATCGCCGTGGCCTCCTCGGCGATCTCGTAGACGGCGCGATAGAGGTTGGCGTTGTGCCTCGAGTAGTGCTCCGAGACGGCGTCGATCACCTGCTGGGGCTTCTGGCTGGTGTTGGCGCTGTCGAGGTAGACGAGCGGCTTCCCATGCGACGTGCGTCGCAGGATCGGGAAGTCGCGACGGATCGCCTCGGCGTCGAGCCCTCCGCTCATGTCTCCTCGGCCTCCCCGATCCCCAGCTCGTGGCGGATGCCCTCGTACCCCTTCTCCTCGAGCTCGTGCGCGAGCTCGGCTCCGCCGGACCTGACGATACGACCCTGGATCATCACGTGGACCTGGTCGGGCTGGATGTAGTTCAGGATCCGCTGGTAGTGCGTGATCAACAGGACGCCGAGCGTCGGCCCGACGAGCTCCGCGACCCCGTTCGCGACGAGCTTGAGCGAATCGATGTCCAGACCCGAGTCGGTCTCGTCCAGGATCGCGATCTCCGGCTGCAGGACCGCCAGCTGGAGCACCTCGTTCCGCTTCTTCTCCCCGCCGGAGAACCCCTGGTTCACGTAGCGCTGCACCATCGCGTCTTCGATGCCCAGGCGGTCCATCTGCTCCTTCATGTGCTTCCGGAAGGCGAGGGCGCTGATCTGCTCGCCCTTCACCGCCTGGTACGCCGTCCGGAGGAAGTTGACGACCGAGACGCCGGGAACCTCCGTCGGGTACTGCAGCGCGAGGAAGAGACCTCGCCTGGCCCGCTCGTCGGTCGTGAGCCCGGTGATCTTCTCGCCCTTCAGGATCACGTCGCCGCCCGTGAGCACGTAGCCGGACCGCCCCATGATGATGTTGGACAACGTCGACTTGCCGGAGCCGTTCGGCCCCATCAGCGCGTGGGTCTCCCCCTGCCGCACGGTGAGGTCGATGCCCTTCAGGATCTCCTTGCCGTCGACCTCGGCCCGCAGGTCGCGGATCTCGAGCGTCGCCCGGCCGTCGTTCTCGCTCATATCGCCGGCACCTCGATGTAGATCTCGTCGTCCTGGATCGTCACGGGGAAGGTGTCGACCGGCTCGGTCGCCGGCAGGCTGCGCGGCTTCCCACTGTTGAGATCGAAGGTCGAGCCGTGCTTCGGGCATTCGATCGTCTCGAAGTCCGGGTCGATCTCCCCCTCGTCCAGGAACGAATGCGCGTGGCTGCAGATCGCGTCGACGGCACGGAAACCCTCGTCGCCCAGGTTCACCACCGCAACGAGGCGCCCGTCGATCGGGAACCGTCTCGCCTCCCCCGGTGGCACGTCGCCCACCGAGGCGACCCGATGCCGCGTCGTCGTCATCACGCCGCGTCCTTCCGCATCCCCCGCGCCAGCTCCTCCTGGATCGCGGTCTCCGCGCCCAGGCGGACCTCCTCGATCTCGACGCGGTCGAGCACCTCCTGGAAGAACCCCGACACGATCAGCCGCTCGGCATCGTCGCGAGGGATCCCCCGGCTCGTGAGGTAGAAGATCGTGTCCTCGTCGACCGGTCCCACGCTCGCCGCGTGACCGCACCGGACGTCGTTCGCCTCGATCTCGAGGTTCGGGATCGCGTCGGCCTTCGCGTGCTCGGACAGGACGATGTTGCGGGAGGTCTGCATCGCGTCGGTCTTCTGCGCGTCGGGTCGCACGTGCACCCACCCGCTGTAGACGGCGCGGCTGTGATCGCGCAGTGCTCCCTTGTAGAGGAGGTCGCTCGCGCAGTGCGGGGCGACGTGGTCCTGGATCGAACGGTGGTCGAAGTGCTGCTCCCCGTCGGCGAAGAACACGCCGAGCATCTCGGAGAAGCCGCCCGGTTCCGCGAGGACGGTCTCGGCTTCCGCACGAGCGAGACTCGCGCCGAAGCCGATCGCCAGGCTCCGGAACGTGGCATCGCGCCCGACGTGGACCCGCTGGATCCCCAGGTGCGTCACGCCGGTCCCCCAGTCCTGGATCGACGCGTACCGGACGTGCGAGGCCTCGCCGACGAAGATCTCGACGATCGCGTCGCTGAAGGCTCGGTCGAGGTCCGGCGAGACGTAGCGGTCGATGAACGTGAGCTCCGCGTGGCGGCCCACGATCAACAGGGTGTGCGGGAAGACCGCCGCCCCGTCGGCGTCGGCGTACGTCAGGGCTTCGATCGGGAGGTGCACCTTGGTGTCGTCGGGGACCGACACGTACGTGCCGCCGGTCCGGAACGCCGCGTGCAGCGCCGTGAACATCGTGCGGTCGGCGGGGACGAGCGCCTGAAGATACGGTTCGACGATCTCGGGGTGGTCGCGGAGGGCGGCGTCGATGCTCTCGAAGTGGACCGTGGACCGCTGATCCGACTCGGTTTCGTTCCTGCCCCTGATCGCCGGATCGAGATGGGCGATCGTGGTCACCGAGTTGTGCTGGATCAAGAGCGCGGCCCGCTGATCCACTGACCCCGCGAGCGCGAGCATCTCCTCGGGGACCTGATCGGGGCTCGTCACGGTCCGTCCCGGCGTGAACGGGGCGAAGTCCAGCTCGAAGTCGGAGAGGTCCGTGTATCGCCACTCCTCGGTCTCCTGGGAAGGAACCGGCATCGTCTCGAAGAGTTCCAGGGATCGTCGTCGTTGCGACACAGTCGATGCGGGGGCGTCGGGCAACGCTTCGAGCGCGCGCTCGTCGAACCTGGAGGTGCTCACCGCCGCCATGGAAGGAATCCTATCGAACAGGTCGGATTCTCCCAGGGCCCCCAGCTCAACGGCCCGACGAGCTCGCCCGATATCGGGTGGGATGGAGATCATCGAACGCCGCGAGCATGAAGGCGTCTGGTGGGCGCGCGACCCCGCAGGGGTTTATACCGCTGGAACACGAGCACGAGCGGGTGGGACGGGCCGACGACGCCGCCGTGGCCGCACGAGCCCGGTCCGCACCATGACGAGGCGGCGATCGTCGCGGCCGCGATGGCGGCCGGAGAGGCGACCGCCCGGGCGTTCGGCGACGCGTCGGCAGACCCTCGGAACCCGGCGGGAACGTCGTCGACGAACCGGGTCGACTCCTGGTGGAACCGCGAGTTCCCGCCGTTCTCGAGACGCCGGCTCGTGTTCGGCCTCAGCACGCTGCCGCTGATCGCCGCCCTTCAGGAGCTGCTCTTCGGCGCGATCGGCTGACGGGCCTCGTTCCCTCGCTTCCTGTTCGTCTGCGTCGCCGGCAGCGCGCTCCTCTCGATCGCCTTCCTCCCCGGCATGCGCGATATGGCGGAGCGCGCGCAGCGGGCGCGGAACGTCTCGCCGTGGCCGTGGCGTCGGCGGTCACGGTCGCCGACTGAGCAGATGGCGACGCTCGCCCCGGTCGAGCGGAACCTCGGCCGTGACTTCGTCGTCGCCCTACCCTTCGCGTTCGTGATCGTGGTCGTGATCAGCCTCACCGTCGAGGGGTCGATGAGGACGTTCACGCCCGTCGCTTCTCACGGAGGCGATCGCGGCCGTCTTCACCGCCGCGATCATCACGCTGCGGACGACCGTCTGGGGCCTCGCCCTGTTCTCGCTCGCCGGCGGCCTGCTCGGCGGCGTGTTCATGGTGTTCCTGAGCGCGATGACGCTCAGCGACCCAGGCGGCGACTTCCTCGTCGGCTGGGGGCTGGGGTCGGTGCTCCTCTTCGTCTACGCGTACCCCATGTGGCGGTTCGTGCGGAACCTCGAGGCGCGAGGCTTCCGCCTCCCCATGTGGCTGGTGATGGGTGGCAGCGTGCTCCTGGTCGTCGGCTCCGCGCTCGTGTTCGTCGCCGAGCGGTGAGCGCTAGCCGACCGAGCCCTCCATCTGGAGCTCGATCAGGCGGTTCAGCTCGACCGCGTACTCCATCGGCAGCTCCCGCGTGATGGGCTCGATGAAGCCGTTCACGATCATCGCGGTGGCCTCGGCCTCCGAGAGACCGCGGCTCATCAGGTAGAAGAGCTGGTCTTCCCCGACCTTCGAGACCGTCGCCTCGTGGCCCAGTGCCGCCGTCTCGTCCTCGACCTCGATGTACGGGTAGGTGTCCGAGCGGGACTCCTCGTCCAGGATCAGCGCGTCGCATCGCACGGTCGACTTCGCGTGATGGGCATCGGGCTCCACGCGGACCAGCCCGCGGTATCCCGTGCGTCCGCCGTCCTTCGAGACGGACTTCGACGTGATCACGCTCGTGGTGTGCGGCGCCGCGTGGATCGCTTTCCCGCCGGCGTCGGTGTGCTGCCCCTTGCCGGCGAACGCCACCGAGAGCACCTCGCCGCGCGCTCCCTTGCCGAGCAGGTAGATCGAGGGGTACTTCATCGTGACCTTGGAGCCGATGTTCCCGTCGATCCACTCCATCACGGCGTCCTCGTGGGCCGCCGCCCGCTTCGTCACGAGGTTGTAGACGTTGGTCGACCAGTTCTGGATCGTCGTGTAGCGGACCCGTGCGCCCTTCTTCGCGATGATCTCGACCACCGCGGAGTGCAGCGAGTCGCTCGTGTAGATCGGCGCCGAGCAGCCCTCGACGTAGTGCACGTAGGAGCCCTCGTCGGCGATGATCAGCGTCCGCTCGAACTGGCCCATGTTCTCGGCGTTGATCCGGAAGTACGCCTGCAGCGGGATGTCGACGGCCACGCCGGGCGGCACGTAGATGAACGAGCCGCCCGACCACACCGCGGTGTTCAACGCCGCGAACTTGTTGTCGTTGGGCGGGATGATCGTCCCGAAGTACTCCTTGACGATGTCGGGGTGCTCACGGACAGCGGAGTCCATGTCGGTGAAGAGCACGCCGATGTCGTCGAGCTCCTTCTTGATCTTGTGGTAGACGACCTCGGACTCGTACTGCGCAGAGACGCCGCCGAGGTACTTCTTCTCGGCCTCGGGGATCCCGAGCTTGTCCCACGTGCCCCGGATGTCCTCCGGGAGGTCGTCCCACGTGGTGGCCTGCTTCTCCGTGGACCGGATGAAGTAGTAGATGTTCTCGAAGTCGATGTCCGAGAGGTCGGCGCCCCACCACGGCATCGGCCGCTTGTCGAAGTGCGTCAGGGCCTTCAGCCGGTACTTCCGCATCCAGTCGGGCTCGTCCTTGAGTGCGCTGATCTCCTCGACGACCTGCGGCGACAGGCCCCTCTTCGGTTCGAAGACGGCGTGCGAGGGGTCCTTCCAGTCGAAACGGTATCCCTTGGAAAGCTCCTTGAGATGTTCTTCCTGGCTGACGGCCATCTCGCTCCTCGAGGTCGTTCGGCGGTCCACTCCAGGCTACCCGCCGGCTCTCCTTGAAGTCTATCTGGCGGGTCGGATTCGTTACAGGTGGGACCGATCAGGCGCCGATGCCTCGTGCACGGGAGGCCGGATGCTACCGTCCGGCCGCGACGGACCACGGGGGTGGAGATGAGCGACAGCGAGCGGGTGCAGGGCCAGGTGGCACGGTCGGGTGCGAGCGGCGCCTTCCAGGGAGGCGGCACGCTCTTCACCGAGCCGATCCTGGTCGTGAACCAGAAGACGAAGCTGATCGAGCTCACGAACGAGTACTCGGTCTTCGACGCCGGCGGCAACCAGCTCGGCGCCGTCCGACAGGTCGGACAGAGCACGCTCAAGAAGGCGGCACGGCTCTTCACCTCATTGGATCAGTTCATGACCCACAAGCTCGAGATCGTCGATGCGGCCGGGACGCCGCAGCTCGCCCTGACACGACCGGCCAAGATCTTCAAGTCCACGATCGTCGTGTCGCGGCCCGACGGTTCCGAGGTGGGGCGGATCGTGCAGGAGAACATGATCGGGAAGATCCGGTTCGGCCTCGAGGCAGACGGACGGCGCGTCGGGGCGATCCAGGCCGAGAACTGGCGGGCGTGGAACTTCGCGATCAAGGACGCGACCGGCACCGAGATCGCGAGGATCACGAAGACCTGGGAGGGCCTCGCGAGGACGCTGTTCACGACCGCCGACCACTACGTCGTGCAGTTCCACACGCAGTTGATGAACCCGCTGCTCTCGCTGGTGGTGGCCTCCGCGCTGAGCGTCGACACCGCGCTGAAGCAGGACGACCGCGGCTTCAACTAGGACGGGGGGCGGCGGCCGCGCGAAGCGCGGCCGCCCCCCCCCGC
>Ga0081539_10005895_pt1 | contig 12118 bp, 9 predicted proteins | sample TabmetS4T2R2_FD_71023 | JGI IMG/M metagenome (GOLD analysis project Ga0081539, IMG submission 71023) | Tabebuia heterophylla rhizosphere microbial communities from the University of Puerto Rico - S4T2R2 | ecosystem: Host-associated > Plants > Roots > Rhizosphere ...
CGGGGTCCTGCAGTGCGGCCAGCAGCAGAGCGGTCTTGCGGCCACTGCCGCTGCCCAGTTCCACCACGTGCACGCGCGGGCCGACCACGCGCGCGACGTCCGGCAACACCTGGTCCAGCAGTGCCAGCTCGGTGCGCGTGGGGTAGTACTCGCGGGTCTGGGTGATCTGCTCGAACAGGCGCGAGCCGCGCGCATCATAGAAGTACTTGGATGGCAGCTGCCGCGACGGGCCTGACAGGCCGGCGAGCACATCGGCCAGGATCTGCTGCCGGCTGGGCGTGAGGTCGGTCAGCGCCTGCAGCGCGTCCTGCACCGTGCTCATGCCAGGTCCCTGGCCAGGCGCAGGCCCGAGAACTGCCAGCGCGCCGGCGGCATGAAGAAGTTGCGGTAACTGGCGCGCACGTGGTCGCGGGGCGTGGCGCAGCTGCCGCCGCGCAGTACCCACTGGCCACACATGAACTTGCCGTTGTACTCGCCGAGGTTGCCGGCGAAGGGGCGGAACCGCGGGTAGGCGCCATACGCGCTGGCGGTCCACTCCCAGACATCGCCAAACAGCTGCCGCAGCCCACTGCCCTGCCCCGCCCGCGGGTGCAGGTGGTCGTCATCGGCGAAATGGCCATGCAGCGGCTGCGACGCGGCGGCGGCTTCCCACTCGAACTCGCTGGGCAGGCGCGCACCGGCCCAGCGGGCGCAGGCGTCGGCCTCGTAGTAGCTGAGATGGCAGACCGGCGCATGTGGATCCAGCTCGCGCCAACCGCCAAGGGTGTACTCACGCTGCAGGGTCGCGTCCCAGTACAGGGGGTGCTGCCAGTCTTCTGCCTCGCGCTGCGCCCAGCCTTCGCTGAGCCACCAGCGCGGTTCGCGGTAGCCGCCAGCCTCGATGAACGCGCAGTACTCGGCATTGCTGACCGGGCGCTCGGCCAGTGCATGCGCCGGCAGCAGCACGCGGTGAGGGGGCGATTCGTTGTCGTAGGCGAAGTCGGCGTGCTGCGGCCATGCCGGGGCGCCGACGGTGACGATGCGTTCGGGCGATTCGATCCAGCCCTGCGCCGTCGCGACGCTGGCGACGGGCCGCAGGTCATCGCGGTAGGCCGGCTGCAGCGGATTGCACCAGAATGCGTGCTTGATGTCGGTCAGCAACAACTCCTGGTGCTGCTGCTCGTGCTGAAGGCCCAGCTGAAGGTGCTGCAGCGCCTGCTCATCCAGGTCACCGGCGGCCAACCGCGCCTGCACCTGGACGTCGACCTGGTGCCGGTAATCCTGCACCTGCTGCAGCGAGGGCCGCGACAGCAAGCCGCGCTGTGGCCTGGCATGCGCCGGGCCGAGGCTCTTGTAGTAGCTGTTGAACAGGTAATCCCAGGCCGGATCATGCGCCGCCGCAGTGGCGAAACCGGCCAGCACGAAGCGTTCGAAGAACCAGGTGGTGTGGGCCAGATGCCATTTGCTGGGGCTGGCGTCGGGCATGCTCTGCAGCATGGCGTCCTCGGCGGTGAGCGGGGCGGCCAGTTGCAGGCTGCGCGCCCGCACCCGGGCAAAGTGGCGGGCGAGATCACGCTGCGGGGCAGCGACGGCGACGGGTACGCTGTCCATGCATACAGCATCGGCGCAGTGCGGTGAGTGCGACGTCATGGCCGCGCACCGCATCGTTCACACGGTGACGTATTCAAGAAGCACGCAGGGACGCCGCTAACGGCAATGTTGCGGCCGCATCGTCACCGCACTGGACTTCCCGCGTGCCCCTGCATCCGCTCCGCCAGCCTGCGCATTACCTGTTCGTGCTGCCCGCCGTGCTGGTCGTTCTGGTGCTGTGGATGGCACTGGGCACCGAGGATGTGGCCAGCCCGGCGCAGCGCATCCTGCCCTGGCTGCTGGCCTGCCTCGGCGCTGGCCTGGCCCTGCTCTACCACCATGTGCGCACGCTGTGCCTGCTGCTGGTGGCGGCGGTGGCGTTCGCCCTGCTCCACCGCGACGTTGCGGGTTACCTGCACAGTGGCCATGTGGACGCCCTGACTCCGCTGCGCTTCCACGCGATCTCGGCGTGGCTGCCGCTGCTGTTCGCCGGGCTGGCGCTGTGGCCGGAACGTGGACGCCGCCGCCAGGACCTGCTGCTGCGCAGCGTGGTGTGGGGTGCGGCGCTGCTGGTCTTCCTGCTGCTGGCGGCACAGCAGCCGCAGGGCATGCACGATCTGTTGTCGAACCGTCACTGGCGCTGGATTCCCGCCGACTGGAACGCGCTGGCACAGCTGCCGGCGCTGTTGTTCCTGCTGGCGACCGCAGCGCTGGGCTGGCAGGCCTGGCGGCATCCACGGCCGCTGCACACGGCCATGCTGCTGGCCCTGCTGTGCCTGTGGTGGATGCTACCGAGGGTCTTCCTGCAGCCGGTGCTGCTGCCTGCACTGAGCAGCGCCGCGTTGCTGCTGATGCTCGGCGCGATGCTGCAGGAATCCTTCCACATGGCCTTCCGCGATGAGTTGACCGGCCTGCCGGGGCGACGGGCGTTCAACGAGACCCTGCAGCGGGCGCGCGGTACCTACAGCATCGCGATGGTGGACGTGGACCACTTCAAGTCGTTCAACGACACCCACGGCCACGATACCGGTGACGATGTGCTGCGCTTGGTGGCGTCGCGGCTGGCCCGGGTCGGTGACGGAGGCCGTGCGTTCCGCTACGGCGGCGAGGAGTTCGCCGTCGTGTTCCTGGACCGCCCGGCGGAGGCCTGTGTCGATGCCGTGGAAGCGCTGCGGCAGCGCATCGAAGACACGCGCATGCAGCTGCGCGACCGCAGCACCCGCAGCCGTGACGATGAAACCGGCCGGCAGCAGCGCGGACGCGGCGGCAACGGCCAGGTGGTGCAGGTAACGGTGAGCATCGGGCTGGCCGACAGTGACGTGGATCGCCGGCCGATGGCGGTGGTCAAGGCGGCCGACCAGGCCCTGTATGTGGCCAAGGACGGGGGCCGCAACCAGGTGCGGACACACCGCGGACAGCGCGGCCTGGCCGTGCGTGGCGGGTAGATTCAGACCGCGTCGAGGTAGTACCAGCGGCCGTCGATGCGTTGGAAGCGGCTGTGCTCGGTCATTTTCACTGCGCTGCCGCCGCCCACCCGGTAGCGCGCGGTGAAGCGGACCTCGGCACGGTCGGCGCCGGTGACCGTGTGCTCGTGCACGGTCAGGCCCAGCCAATGCGTGCGCTGCCCTGGCGCATCGTCCAGCGTCAGCTCGGCCGGACGCGTGTCCGGGTGCCAGGTCTGGCGCAGGTAGCCGGCCAGGCCCCGCACATAGGCGCTGTAGCGCGAACGCATCAGGTGCTCGGCATCGGGCGCGACGTCACCGGCATGGAAACGGCCGCAGCAGGCAGCGTAGTCGGCGGGCAGGCCGCAGGGGCAGGGATCGGCGGATTTTCGGCTCATGGCGGCATTGTCGCCGGGTTGCAGGCGTTGATCCACGCGCGCGGCAGGCGCCGCCTGGAGCGGGACAGGCGTATGCTGTCGCGCCCCCCACCTGATGGATCGCCGTGCTGGACCTGGTTCCCCCCGAATTGTGGTGGCTGGTGGTGATCGCCTTCATCGCCGGTCTTGTGGATGCCGCCGTCGGTGGCGGTGGCCTGGTGCAGCTGCCGGGCCTGTTCACGGTGCTGCCGCAGCAGACGCCGGCGATGCTGTTCGGTACCAACAAGTTCAGTTCGATGTTCGGCACGGGTGCGGCCGCCTGGCGTTATGCGCGCAACGTGCGCTTCCCGTGGAAGCCGGTGCTGTTCGCAGCCGGCACGGCCTTCGTCTTCTCCTTTGCCGGTGCTACCGCGGTAAGCCTGCTGCCCAAGGACGCGGTGCGCCCGCTGGTGCTGGTGCTGCTGGTCGCGATGCTGGCCTATACGCTGTGGAAGAAGGACTTCGGTGCGCTGCATCGGCCGCAGGAGATCGGCCGCCGCGAACTGGTGATCGCGCTGGCGATCGGTGCGGCGATTGGCTTCTATGACGGCTTCTTCGGGCCGGGCACCGGCAGCTTCCTGATCTTCCTGTTCGTGCGCTTCTTCGGCCTGGATTTCCTGCGCGCCTCGGCGGCGTCGAAGGTGGTGAACCTGGCGACGAACGTGGCAGCGATCTCGTTCTTCGTGCCGACCGGCAACATCCTGTGGCTGTTCGCGCTGCCGATGGCCGCAGCCAACATCATCGGTTCGGTGGTGGGCACGCGCCTGGCGCTGAAGGGCGGTACGCCGTTCATCCGCAAGCTGTTCGTGGGGCTGGTGGTGGTGCTGATCGCGCGGATGGCGTGGGATACGTTCCGCGGTGCGTGAATGCGGTTGCCGGCCAGCGGCCGGCACTACCGGGTCATGAACCCCGCCCATAGGTAGTGCCGGCCGCTGGCCGGCATTCCCATTCGATCGGGTCATGAACCCCGCCCGTGGGTAGTGCCGGCCGCTGGCCGGCATTTCCCATTCGATCGGGTCATGAACCCCGCCCATCGGTAGTGCCGGCCGCTGGCCGGCATTCCCATTCGATCGAGTCATGAACCCCGCCCGTGGGTAGTGCCGGCCGCTGGCCGGCATTCCCATTCGATCGAGTCATGAACCCCGCCCGTGGATAGTGCCGGCCGCTGGCCGGCATTCCCATTCGATCAGGTCATGAGCCCCGCCCATGGGTGGTGCCGGCCGCTGGCCGGCATTCCCCATTCGATCGGGTCATGAGCCCCGCCCATGGGTGGTGCCGGCCGCTGGCCGGCATTCCCATTCGATCGGGTCATGAACCCCGCCCATAGGTAGTGCCGGCCGCTGGCCGGCATTTCCCATTCGATCGGCCGGGTCAGGCCTCGGCTTCTTCCGGTTCGTTGGCCTGCTGGCGGCTGCGTTCGGGCAGCTTCAGGCGCTTGCCTTCTTCGTCGTACTCGATCAACAGCACGCCGGAGTCGTGGCGGCCGCTGATCTCGACAAAGCAGGCGCCGCCGATGAACGGTTCCAGCGTCATCACCGACTTCAGCGGGGTCGCGACCACCATCTGGAAGCCGAAGTTGTCGAAGATGTTCATCGCCAGTGCGGTGAACTCGTTGTCGGCCTTGTCGAAGGCTTCGTCGAGCACCACGGCGGCATAGCTGGGCAGCTGGCTGTCGGCACCGCCGAGCTGGTAGCGCAGCGCCGCGGCCAGGCAGGTGGTGGCCAGCTTCTGGCGCTGGCCACCGGACTTGCCCGCGCCGCTGCGGTAGATCTCGACCTGCTGGCGCGTTTCCGCATCCAGCTCGACGCCAATGAATTCCACGTGCATGCGCACGTCCAGCACCAGTTCGCGCCAGCGCTTGTCCTCGCCTTCCTGCGAGCCCAGGCGGTTGACCAGCTGGCGCAGCACGGTGAACTGCGATTCGGCCAGCTCGCGCTGCTCGGTCTGCTGCTGCGACAGCACCTCGCGCAGCTGCTGATGGAACTCGGCCACTTCCGGCAGGCGGCGGTCGCTCAGTTCGATGGTCAGCAGCGTGCCGCGGTTGAACGGTACCTGTTCCAGGCTGGCGTTCACTTCATCCAGGCGCTGGCCGATCGACTTGCGTGCCTCTGCGCTGTGGCGCTGCAGGGCCAGCAGGTTGTTCTTGCTCTGGTTCTGCAGCAGATCGAAGAAGCGCTCCTCGTGCTGCGGCAGGCCATCGCGCTCCAGCCGCTCGAGGCGGGCGAGGAAGTCCTCGGCCGAAGCCACCGATGCGGTGAAGTCGCCCGATTCCTCCGGCCACTGCTGGATGAAGCGGCGGAAGCAGCCGATCAGCTGGTTCTCGATGCGGTTGAGGTCCTGCTGCGAGGACGACAGCTGCTCGTTCAGCGCGTTGCTGACCTGGCGCATGTGCGCTTCGAGCGTTTCCAGGCTGAGCGGGCCCTGCTCCTGCAGGCGCTCGGCGAGGCCGGCCTCCTGCTCCTGGGCCAGGGTCGGCAGCACCAGCGCACGGCTCTGCTGGCGTGCGCGGTCGAGGCGATCGCGCTCCCTGACCAGCTGGCCACGCTCGACGCGGACGTCTTCGTACGTGCGGCGGGCCTGCTCGATGTCGGCGCGCACGGCGTCGATCTGCTTGGCCAGCCTGGCAAGATCGGCGTTGCCTTCGCGCAAATCGCGCAGGGTGGCCTCGATATCGGTCAGCCGCTGCTGCGGCGCGGCGACATCGATCTCGTTCCAGCTGATGCTGACCAGCTCGTGGCAGGCCAGGCGGCGTTCGTTGTCGCGGTCACGCTGGCCGCGCAGGCGCGCGATATCGGTCTCGCAGCTGGCGATACGCTTGGCCAGTTCCTGGGCTTCGCGCTCGAAGGCGCCGACCTTGTCGTGGTTGTTGAAGCCGAGGATCCAGCGCCGGCGGTCGCCCACCGCGCTGCGGTCGTCCTTTTCGAAGCGGTCGCCCGGATGCTTGACCTGGCCTTCGCGGGTAATGCCGCGGTCGACGTTGCGCAGCTGCTTGGCATCCACGCACTCGTAGTCAAACCGCTTCCCCAGCTCGCGGCGCAGCCAGCTTTCGAACACGTGCTCGCGCAGCTCCAGCTTGTGCAGCAGCGACTTCGCCGACGGCTCGCGCGCGAACGCTTCATCGTTGCGGCGGACACGGTAGTACGTGAAGCGCATGCCAAGGTGAGTGCGATTCACCCACTCGGCAACCTCGTTGTAGTGCTTGTCATCGACCAGCAGCGACAGCGCGAAGCCGCCCAGCACGCGCTCGATGGCACCCTGCCAGCCCTGCTCTTCCGAGCGGACCTGGATCAGCTCGCCGACGAACGGCAGCGCCGCCTCGGCAATGCCGGTTTCCTCGGCCAGGCGCGCGCGCAGCTTCTGCATCGGTGCCGGGATGTTGGAGGGCGTGCGCTGCATCGCTTCGAGTTCGGCACGGACTTCGCCGAAGCGGCGCTCGTCATCGCGCTTGCCACCCAGGCGATCGCTGATCGCATCGTCCAGCGCCGAAGAGGCACGCTGGCGGTCCTGCAGTTCGTTCTGCGCGCGCTCGACCAGTTCGGCAAATCTATGGGCGTCGTCGGGCAGTTCCGCCTGCAGCTGCTGGGCGGCCTGGCGGGCCTGTTCGCGCTTGGCCTGGCGGCGATCGCGCTCCGCTTCCGCACGGCCCTGCTCGCGTTCCAGTTCCTCGATGCGTTCGCCGCCCTGCTGGCGGCGCTGCAGTTCCAGTTCGGCCAGCCGTTCGGTGTGGTTGTCGAGCGCCGCGCGGCGCTGGGCTTCTTCGCCCAGCAGGCCGCGATCACGTACATCCATCTCGCGCAGGCGCGCTTCGATCAGCGCCTGGCGGCGGCTTTCGCGGAAGCTGTCGACACCCAGCTTCAGCGCTTCGTCGTCGCCGCGACGGCGGTGCATTTCCTTCAGGTCGTTGTAGTAGGCACGCGCCGGCAGCAGGGTTTCCACCTGGCGGCGGGCGGTGACCACCGCCTGGTGCGCGCCATCGAGCTCGGCGAAGTCGCTGACCAGGCGCTCGGCGGCGTCGAAGGTCTTCGGCGTGTCGAGCATGAAGTCGCGCAGGAAGACGTTCAGGTCGCCCAGGTTCTTCGCCGACTGCGTCTTGTGCAGCAGGCGCAGCGCCATCTCGTTGTCGATGCCGAGCAGGTCGCGGAAGCGCTCGGCGTAGCCGGAGAAGGTGTCGAAGTGGTGCAGGTCGGGCAGCTTCTGCTTGAGCTTGCGCAGGTCCAGGTCGAAGCCGCCGAGATCCTTGGCGATGTCGAACGGACGTTCGGCGATCATGTAGTGCTTGCGCACATCGCCGGCCGAGGTGCCGTTGCCGGAGATCCACAGCAGGCGCACCAGGCTGACCACGCGGCCATCGCCGGCGCGGTATTCCAGCACCAGTGCGGTCCAGGTGGCACCCTTGCGCAGGTACTGGGTGGCGATCTCGCCGGTGCCGCTGTCCTGCTGGTCGGCCCAGGCGCCACGCACGTAGGACACCAGGTTGCGGTCGCGGCCACTGCGCTCGGCTTCACGCGCAGCGGCGTTGAAGTCGACGATAGCCGGCGGCGTCAGCAGCGCGGACATGGCATCGAGCAGGGTCGACTTGCCCGAGCCGGAGCGGCCGACGAACAGGAAGCCGCGCTCGGCGATCGGCACTTCGGTCAGGCCGTTGAAGGTGCCCCAGTTGTGCACCTGCAGGCGGCGCATGCGGAACTGCTGCAGGCGCGGGTCCGGCAGGCCTTCGTTGAACAGGGCGGGAGTGTGCTTGGAGATAGCCATGCGATGGTCGGGTCTCTCAGGCCTCGGCGGCCGGGGTTTCGCGCAGCTGGCGGTAGACCGCCGAAAGCTGGGACACGTCTTCGGCGGAGAACAGCAGCTTCAGCGCCGGCGAGACTTCGTGGCGGTCGTCCTGGCCGCTGAGGCGGGTCAGGATGTGGTTGTCCTTCATCTTCTGCACCGCCGATGCAACGCGGCGGTTGAAACCGGCGCGGTCGGTGGACAGGTTCTTTTCGTAGATGGCCAGCGCTTCGGCCATCTCGGCGTCGGCCACCACCGCGCGGTTGCCGCGCGCATCGGCCTCGGCCAGCTGCTGGCGCAGGTACAGCAGCAGCACCGAGTCGATGAAGGTCAGCGGCGAGGTGCGCAGCAGCACCGGCGCATCCACGTCTTCGGTGTCGGCCTGGCGGGTGAACGCCACGCCGCTGTCGCGGTCGAGCACCAGTTCCAGGAACAGGTCCGCCAGCGACGAGCGGATGGCCGCCTCGCTGCGGATCAGCGCGGGCCACAGCTTGGCGTGGCGCAGCTGGTCGATGCTGGGGCCGATCAGCAGCTGGCACAGCGCGCGGCGCGCATCCAGCGGCAGGCGCCCGGTGTCGCCCAGGTAATACACGTCGTTGCCACGGCGGGGCTGCGCCACGGTCGCCACCGGTTCGGCGTCGTAGGCGTCTTCCGCCGCCTCGGCCTGCGGTGCTTCGATGGGATCTTCATGCCAGCTCATGGCGTCTCTCCTGGGTGAACCAAACCAGCGGGATGCGGGCGCGACGGATCTGGCCGTCGCCGCCTCGCCATTGCGCAAGCTCCTGCTCGCCGGCCACCACGTTGCCAAAACGCGTGCCCAGCGACAGGTAGCCGATGACGCTGCCGAGGCCCTGCGGTGCTTCGCGCTGCGACAGGGCCTGGGCGATGCTGAGCCGCGGCTGTGCGTCGAGCAGGTCGTGCAGGTCGCGGCGCAGGGTACGGAAGTCGATTTCGGACGAAGCGACCAGATCGCCGACGCTTTCCAGGCTGATCGCAGCGGCATCGTTGTACTCGACGTTGCCATCGACCTGGGCGCTGCGCGGATCGTGCAGCTTCCATTGCGACCACGAGCGCAGGCGGCTGGTGGTCAGCTGCAGGTCACGGCCGATGCCGCGTTGTGCGGGGAACTCGTCACGCAGTGCCAGCGCCTCGGACTGCGCCTGCTTCAGCAGCTGGTTGAGGCGGCGCTGTTCCAGATAGCCACGGCTCTGCACGAAACCGCGCAGGCTGCGCGCGAAGTTCTGCAGCACATCGTGTACCTGGCCGCCACGCTCGAGCATGGTGCTGGTGAAGCCGCGCAGGAAGTTGCGTTCGTTGCGGTCCAGACGGCGGGCGAAGCCACGCGCCAGCACCGCTTCCAGCGCGGCATCGAGCTGGGCGCTCTGCTCGGCATCGTTGAGCAGGCGCCAGAAGGCCTGGAAACTGCGCCCGGCATCGCTTTCGCCGATCACATCCACGCCTTCGAACAGCTGCGACAGCACTTCGCCGCGCTCGCCTTCATCGTCGATGATGCGTTCGCGGAACTCGCGGTTGAGCTGCTCGAAGTCGTCGCGCACGCGACGGAAATCCTCGGTCAGCTCGTCGGCCAGGCCGATGATCTGGCGCGCACGTTCCAGCGCGCGCTTGCCGTCCAGCGCGGTGACGCGGCCGGCGCCGACGCGGGCGATCTCGGCATCGATGCGGTCGCGCTCGTCGCGCAGCGCCGACAGGCGGGCGTCGGGGTCGGACTCGGTCTGCGCGGCCAGCTGCGAGAGCTGCTCGATGACCAGTGCCAGGCGGCTCTCGGTGGCGGCCACGCGGGCCTGCTCGAGGCCGTCGGCGAAGCGGATCGCCTGCAGCGCTGCGGTCGACAGCTCGTACTGTTCCTGGTCGGCGCCTTCGGGCAGGCGGCGCTCCAGCCAGCCCTGCGCCAGCCAGTGCGCGATGTAGGCCTGCGCGGTACGCGGCAGCTCGCGCGACAGTTCATCGCCATTGAGCTGGTCCAGCGCCCGTTGCAGGCGCTCGTTGAGCACCGAAGAGGGCAGCGTGCGCTCGCCATCCATCAACAGGCCCTGCAGCAGGCCGATGATTTCCGGAGCGTGGTCGGCGGCAAGCAGCTTCCACTGGGGCTGTTCGCGCAGATGGCGGTAACGGGAGATGCGTTCGCGATGCTTCATGCAGCGAAAAGAGTCATGAGGGCTGGCGGGGACGAACAGCCACCCGCGGCGGCCGCGCGGACAGCCGTGGGCATGCCGGCCGCACGGGGCCGGCGGGGTGCAGGCAAGCGGCTCAGCGCTTGCCGCCCACTTCGATGAAACGCAGGAACTCGGCGCGGGTACGCGCGTCGTCGCGGAAGCTGCCCAGCATCTTGGAGGTGACCATGCTGACGCCACGCTTGTGGATGCCGCGGGTGGTCATGCATTCGTGGGCGCCTTCGACGACCACGCCGACACCGATCGGCTGCAGCACATCCTGGATGCACTGGGCGATCTGCGCGGTCATCTTCTCCTGCACCTGGAAACGGCGGGCGTAGGCTTCGACGACGCGGGCCAGCTTGCTGATGCCCACCACCTTGCCGGCCGGCAGGTAACCGACGTGCACGCGGCCGATGATCGGCGCCATGTGGTGTTCGCAGTGGCTTTCGTACTCGATGTCGCGCAGGACGATCAGTTCGTCATAGCCGGCCACTTCCTCGAAGGTCCGCTCCATGTAGGCGCGCGGGTCATCGCGGTAACCGCTGAACCAGTCGCCATAGGCCTCGGCGACACGGCGGGGGGTATCCAGCAGGCCTTCGCGGGACGGGTCCTCACCGGCCCAGCGCAGCAGGGTGCGCACGGCATCCTCGGCCTGGTCCTGGGTCACGTCGCCCTGCGGGGCGGCCTTTTCGTTGTTCTTGCTCATTGCGTACAGCGTCCCGAACGGGGGGCGAGCATCGTACCCGACCGGGGGGTGGGTCGTCCTGTGGGGACGGTTCATCGGGGGGGCGTTGTTGGCGCGTCGTTGCTATCGGTTTGGAGTGGGAGAGGGGGCTGCGCAGGACACGCCGTAAACCCCCCTCCGGGGTCCGGCCCAGCCGCTGGCGGCTGTGCGTTCGGGCGCTTACGAGGCATGCCTCGCAAGCAAAGCGCCCTCACCCATGGGGGCTCGATGGCGCCATCCATGGCGCCAACGGTCCTGCGCAGCCCCCTCTCCCACTCCCTGGCGGTGTCCCGCGGGCGCGGCCGGACCGCCCGAAAGCGGGGGTTCATGACTTCGGAAGCAGCGCGCCGCTGCTGTGGTGTCTTCTGCTTTGGTGGGTGCGTCACGGCGTGTCCTGCACCGTCCGGCGCTCGCTGCCCCACCGACACCAGGCAGGCGCAACGCTTTCCTCACTACACCCCACCCATTCAGAAAAACCTATTGATAGGAATGAAATTAGTAGTATCCTATCTATCTCTTATGGAACGACCCCTCGACGAGCGCACCGTGCTGCAGATGCAGCTCAGCTCCGGCCTGCTTTATGCAGGGCGGCAGTGGCAGCGCCTGGCCGACAGCCGGCTCGGCAGCTACGGCATCTCCACCGCCTGCACCATGCCCCTGCTGATGATCGGCCGCTCCGGGGGTGGCATCCGCCAGGTGGCGCTGGCCCAGCAGCTGGGCATGGAAGGGCCTTCGCTGGTACGCCTGCTGGACAAGCTGTGCGCCAGCGGCCTGGTCCGTCGCGAGAGCGACGCCAGCGACCGCCGCGCCAACCTGTTGTGGCTGACCGACGAGGGCCATGCGCTGGTCAGCGAATTGGAAGACCAGTTGATCGGCCTGCGCCAGGACGTGTTCGGCGAACTTTCCATGGATGAACTGCACGCCGTGCTGAAGGCATGGCGCCTGCTGGCCGAGGCCGCCGACCGCATCACGTAAGACCGCTGCTGCCGGACGCTGCCGCTGCCGTGCACACGCCAGCGGTGT
>Ga0081539_10005896_pt1 | contig 12118 bp, 13 predicted proteins | sample TabmetS4T2R2_FD_71023 | JGI IMG/M metagenome (GOLD analysis project Ga0081539, IMG submission 71023) | Tabebuia heterophylla rhizosphere microbial communities from the University of Puerto Rico - S4T2R2 | ecosystem: Host-associated > Plants > Roots > Rhizosphere ...
CCGTCGCGAGCGCCTCGTGCTCGGCGGCGGCTGCCTCCGCGGCGCGCTCGAGCTGCGCACGCGACGGACCGGCAGGCGCGGCGACGGCGCGAGCCGACTCGTCCGCCGCAGCACGAACCTCCTCGAGGAGCGCGCCGACCGACTCACTTCGGATCGCGAGCCGCTCGCCGGCCCCCCGCAGCCGATAGAGCGCCGCAGTCGCCGCCTCGCGACGGCCCGCCGCGTCGGCGAGCTCGTCCTCGGCGCGTCCGCGCTCTTCGAGGAGCGCGTCGAGCCGCTGGTCGACGCGCCTCCGCGCGATCGCCGCCGCGGCACGCTGCTCCTCGCCCTCGACCAGCCGCTCCTCGAGCACCGCCGCCTCAAGAGCGGCGAGCCGTGCCGAAAGCGCCGTCGACTCCTCGGCGAGCCGCTCCGCCCGCTCCGCAGCGGTGGCCTGGAGCGCGAGCGGCCGGAGCCGCGCGCGCACCTCCGCCTCGAGATCGCGCGCCCGCTCGATCTGCGTCGCGACGCGCGCCAGCTTGAGCTCCGCCCGGTGCCGCCGGCGCTTGAAGCTGCCGAGGCCCGCGGCGTCCTCGATCAGCGCACGCCGCTCGTCCGGCCGCGAGGCGAGGATCTCCTCGACCCGGCCCTGCCCGACGATCGAGCGCGCGTCGGCGCCGAGGCCGAGGTCGGCGAGCAGCTCGACGAGGTCGAGGCGCCGCACCGAGGCACGGTTGACGAGGTACTGGCCCTCGCCGCCCCGGTGGAGCCGCCGCACGATCGAGAGCTCGGAGAAGTCGAGCGGCCCCTCGCCGTCCTCGTTGTCGAGCACGAGCTCGACCTCGCAGGTGGAGGCGGCCGGCCGCGTGCCGGAGCCGTTGAACAGCACGTCGTCTGGCTTCTCCGCGCGCAGCTCGCTGGGCGCGAGGCTGCCCGTCGCCCAGACGATCGCGTCCGCGAGGTTCGACTTCCCTGAGCCGTTCGGCCCGACGACAACGGCGACTCCCGGCTCGAGCCGGAGCTCGATCGGGTCCGGGAACGACTTGAAGCCACGCAGGCGAAGCGCGCGCAGGTGCACGGGTGGACGCTATCGACCGGCGCGGATGCCGCCGCGCTGCCCGCCGCCGGCCGCCGAGCTACGCCGTCGGCTCCTTCCGCACGAGCTCCGCCCACGCGCGAGCCGTCCGCGCCGCCTCCCGCCACTGCCGCCGGGCGCTCAGAAGCTCGAGCGCCTCGGCGAAGTACCGGTCGGCCTCGGCAAGCTCGCCGGCCGCAGCGTGCGCCGCGCCCATCGCGTGGAGCGCAGCGCCTCGATAGCGCGCGTCGTCGGCGATCAGGCGCAGCGCCTCGTGCGCGAGCTCGAGCGCAGCCTCTCCACGTCCCGTGTCGGCTGCGCGGCTCGCCTGCTCGGCTCGGAGAAGACCGAGATCGCTCGTGTCGCCGCGCAAAGCGAGCAGGCGCTCCGCCTCCTCGAGGTGTTCGTCGGCCTCGTCGCCGCGTCTCGAGTGCGCGAGCAACTGCCCGGCGAAGAGATGAGCGAACGCGTAGTTGTAGGTGTCCTCGGTCGGCTCGAGCAAGCGGATGACGCGGCGCAGATAGTCGAGCGCCGCCTCCGTCTCGCCATGCGACGCGGCGCTCCGCGCGAGCGCCCAGTAGAGGTTGATCCTGACCTCGGGCGAAGTCCGCCGATCCAGCTGCCGACTCGCCTGAACGAGTTCACGGCGCGCTCGTTCGAGATCGCCGAGAGCCGAATACGCGGTCGCGAGATACACGCCGTACCGAACCTGGAGCGCGCGATCGCGTGGCACGCGCTCCTGCAGCTCGCCCAAGCAGCGCCCGAAGAGATCCACGGCACGATGCGTGGCGCCTCGTGCCGAGTAGGCGACTCCGAGCGCTCGATAGAGGTCGGGCCGCGTCTCGGGCGGGAAGTACCCCGAGCTGGTCGCCGATTCCAGCTGCCGAATCGCTTCGACGTGGTCGCCGCGCGTCGAGGCGATGAGCCCGAGGGCCGCCCGCGCCCGGGCCTCGAGCGCCGGCTCGTCACCGCGCTCGACCTCGGCGCGAAAGGCCTCCTCGGCTGACTCGACGTCTCGATCGAGTCGAAGCGCGAGCTCGGCGTCGCGGATCCGTGCCTCGCGCTCCGCCGCGAACGGCACACGGCGGCCCGTCTCGATCAGCTCCGGCGAGACCCCGAGGGTCGTCGCAAGGATCCGAATCGCACTCGGTGACGGAGTCCGCTGCCCTGCCTCGATCCGCGAGAGGTACGCGTAGGAGACGCCCGGAGAGGCGAGCGCCCGCTGCGACATCCGCCGCTCGAGCCTGAGCCGGCGGATCCGCTCACCGATTGTCTCGGATGCCGCCGGATCGTCCACGTCGCGGGCCATTGTGGCGGCCGCCGCTCGCCCCCGTCAAACGGCCCATTTGTCCGGCGACAACCGCCTCTTTGTTCCGTCACTGTCACCCGCGACCGAAGGGAGGTGAAAGCCCGTGCGCAAGAGCACGCTCATGCGCCTCGCCGCGTTCCTCCTCGCGACCGTCGGCAGTCTGGTCGCAGCGCTGGGGAACGGCGACTGGCCCTGGCCGCCGTAGTCGGCGGCGTTTTCTGCGGCGGGGGTCCGAACTGCGGACCCCCGCCCTTGGAGCGCGACTAGCCTTCCGCGACCGCGTCGGCCGCGATCCCGAGCTTCTCGAGCGCCTGCCGCGCGGCCTCCTGCTCGGCCGCCTTCTTCGACCGCCCGTGACCGATTCCGACCTGCTCCCCGTCGATCGTCGCCGCACACGTGAAGCTCCGGTCGTGCGGCGGGCCCTCGACCTCCAGCACGGCGTACGCGACCGTGAGACGGCGTTGCGCGAGCGCCTCCTGGAGCTCCGTCTTGTGGTCGACGTGGCCGGTCGCGGCGTAGTCGATCCGGCTCGAGAAGGCGTCGACGATCGCCGGCTCGATCGCCTCGAACCCGTGCTCGAGGAAGAGCGCCGCGAGCGCCGCCTCGAGCAGCGCCGCGAGCACGTTCCGGTTCCGCGTCAGCCGCTCGAGCTCGTCCGGCGCGATCCCGGACGCGTGCTCGCCGAGCCGCGTCCCGAGCTCCAAAGCGCGAGCGACCACAGCGCAGCTCGCGCGCGAGACGACGTGCGAGCGGATCTTCGCGAGCCGCCCCTCCGAGAAGTCCGGGAAGCGGTCGTAGAGCTCCCGAGCGACGGCGAGCTCGAGGACGCTGTCGCCGAGGAACTCGAGCCGCTCGTAGGACGAGGCCCGGTCGGGCGCCCACGACGAGTGCGTGAAGACGTGGTCGAGCCGCTCCCGCGGGAGAGCGGAGATCAGCCGCCCGAGCTCGCCGCCCTCCTCGGGCTCCTCGCGGCTACTGGTGGGAGGTGACGTAGTCGACGGCCTGGCCGACAGTCTGGATCTTCTGGGCGTCGTCGTCCGAGATCTTGATCCCGAACTGATCCTCCAGCTCCATGATCAGCTCGACGAGATCGAGCGAGTCCGCGTCGAGGTCCTCCTGGAAGTTCGCGTCTTCCGTGATCTCGCTCTCGTCGATTCCGAGCTGCTCGGTCAGCACCTCCTTGACCCGCTCGAAGACTTCCTCCCTCGACGCTGCCATGTCACCTCTCTTAGCCGGTTGGACTCAGAAGCGCGCCGACTCTAACAGCTTGCTAGGAGGGAATCTGCTCCGCAGGCCGGGCCTCAGCGCCGAGCGCAGCGGTGAGCCTTCCGACGATGTCGTTCTCGACTCCGCGCGCCGCGAGACGGATCGCGTTCGCGATCGCCCGGCGCGAGGAGTTGCCGTGCGCGATCACCGCGAGCCCGCGCAGCCCGAGGAGGTAGGCGCCGCCGTAGGTGTCCGGATCGAGTCGCGTGCGCAGGCGCCGCGCCGCCGGCTTGATCAGGAGGCCGCCGAGCTTGCCGCGCGGCGTCGAGGCGATCTCGGCCCGAAGCGTCTCGAGCAGCGTCCCGATCGTCCCCTCGAGGAGCTTCAGGCAGACGTTCCCGGTGAAGCCGTCGCAGACGACGACGTCGGCGGCGCCCTCGAGCAGCGCGCGGCTCTCGACGTTCCCGCCGAAGCGGAGGTCGCTCGCCTCGAGCAGCGCGTGCGCCTCCAGCGTGAGCTGGTTCCCCTTCTCGGCCTCCTCGCCGATCGAGAGCAGCCGGACGTCGGGCGAGGCGACGCCGAGGATCTCCCGCGCGAAGACCGACCCCATGTGCCCGAACTGGAGCAGGTGGTCGGGCCGGGCGTCGGCGTTCGCGCCCGCGTCGATCAGGACCGACGGCCCGCGTCGCGCGGGGATCGGGACCGCGATCGCGGGCCGGTGGACACCGCGGATCCGGCGTAGCTCGCGTAGGCACGCCGCGAGCATGGCGCCGGTGTTCCCCGCCGAGACGACCGCATCGGCGCGGCCCTCCCCGACGAGCCGGCAAGCGACGACGAGAGAGCTCTGCGGCCTTGCGCGCACGGCCTCGGTCGGCTTCTCGTCCATCCCGATCGTGTCCGGAGCCTCGACGAGCTCGAGCCCGCCGGTGTCGAGCCCGGGCAGGCCGACCAGGATCGGCTCGACCGCGGCCGCGCGCGCCTCGAGCGCCCCCGCGACGACCTCGGCCGGACCCCGGTCGCCGCCCATGGCGTCGACCGCGACGCGGATCGGAGTCCTCGGCCGGTCTACGGTGCCGAGGTGCGGAGCGGCTCGACGTCGCGTCCGCGGTAGGTCTTGCACGTCGGACACATCCGATGCGGCCGCGTCGGCGAGCCGCAGTTCGGGCACGTGTTCACGCGCGGAGCCTCGATCGAGTGCTGCGCGCGGCGCTTGTCGCGACGCGCCTTCGACGTCTTCTTCTTCGGGACGGCCATGAGCGACCGCCGAGTATAGCCACAGGCGGGCGGCGGCCCGGACGCCGCCGCCCCCCGTGTGAGGTGGTCTACGCCTTGACCCAGTACGGGTAGATCGCGCCCTCGAGCGGGCCGGTCTGGGCGTCCGGGATTGTGCCCTGCTCGTCGGCCTTCTGGCCGCTGTCGGAGTAGCCGGGCAGGTTGTCGCACGTGAGCCCGATGGTCTGCGCGTACTTGGCCGGAATCGACCCGGCCGGGATCTCCGGGTGCGTCTTCGCGTCGGCGAGCCAAGCCTGGTAGTCGGCCCACGGAACCTGGAGCGCGTTGCCGAGGGTGCCGTCCGCGCGCTGCACGAGCGTCGGCGAGCAGAGCAGGACGTGCGGCGGATCGTTGCCCTTCTTGATCGGGCCTTCCTCGTTTTCCCCGATGCTATCGCGGCCGGTGACGGAGCACAGGCCGCCGCCGCTCAGGTCGCAGACGTACGTCCTCGTTGCCGAGCCTCCTCCGCTGGCGCCGCTGTAGACGCCGTAGCCGCCCACGATCGAGTACGAGCCCCTGAACTTCAAGGTGACGGTGGTCCCCTTGGTCTCGATGCACACGCGTCCGGTCTCCTGCAAGACGATCTCGCCGGCCCCGTTGCCGATCTCGACGAGCCCGCCCGCCCCCGAGCACGGCCCAGGGCCCGAGCAGTCGTAGTCGATGACGTTCAGGAAGACTCCGCTCGAGATCGGGCTTCCCGAGACCGTCCCCTCGGCGAAGGTGCTGCAGGTGGGGCTGCCTCCGATGAGGATGCCGGTGCCGCTCTCCGTCTCGTTCAGCGCCTGGACGTACGCGAACGAGCGTTTTCCAGAAACCTGGCCCGCACCGCCGGTCGGCGTCGTCCGCGCCTGCGCCGAGACGGCGAACGCGCCGATCGCGCAAGCCGCCAGCGCCCCGAGCAGCGCGCTCCTACGAAGGAACTCCCGCATCCCCGGTACCCCCATTCGCTTGACCCGCGACATCTCCTTCGAGACCTTGGGTGAATTTACGGGGAGCGTGCGCGGCATTTCAAGACCCGCGCGGGGGATCAGAGCCGCTCGCGCAGCTCCTCGAGCGCCGCCCAGCGGCTGTCGGTCGACTCGTCCTCGTGGACGTGCGGCTCCGCGTTCAGGTCGCGGCCGCAGACCGGGCAGAGGCCGGCGCAGTCGGGGCGACAGAGGATCTTGTCCGGAAGCGCGAGCGCGACGGCGTCGCGGGCCCACGCAGCGACGTCGAGGCGGTCGTCCTCGAGGTACGGCGTCCGGAGCTCCTCCGCGTCGCCCGGGTTCGTGGCCTGGTACTCGCGCGCGTCGATCGGCAGGTCGAGCGCCGCGTCGGCGAGGCAGCGGTAGCAGGGGCCGTGGAGCCGCGCCTCGAAGCGCAGCTCGAAGACGGTCCCGGTGCTCGCGCGCGAGACCACGAACTCGGCCGGCACGCGGTCCGGGACGGGGAGGTAGCGCTGGCCACCGAGCTCGAAAGGCTCGAGCTCGACCTCGATCTCGTCGCGATACTCCTCGCCGGGCCGCAGCCGCACCGAACGCAGGCTGAAGCTCTTCACGGAGCCCAGGGTACCGCGTCCTAGGCGGCTTCCCGGAGCGGCTCCAGCCGCGGTCGCTCCGCCGGCGCGCGCGGCTCGCGCGCCGTAACGATCAAGGCCACGGAGACGACGATCGCGGCGCTCGCGGCCAGCATCCGAAGGCTCAGCGGCTCACCGAGGAACGCCGCGCCGAGCCCGACCGCGATCGCGGGATTCACGAAAGCGTAGGTCGCGACGATCGACGTCGGCGCCGACCGCATCAGCCAGACGTAGGCGCTGTACGCGACGATGGAGCCCACGACGACCAGGTACGCGAGCGCGCCGAGCGACGCGAGCGACGGCGTGTGGACGTGGGACGTCTCGCCGCTCGCCGTGCCGACGACCGCGAGCAGCGCGCCTCCCGCGAGCATCTGCATCGCCGAGCCGAGCAGGAGATCTCCGGGCACCGCAGCCCCGCGCGCGTACAGCGATCCGCCCGCCCAGCCGACCGCCGCGACGAGGGCGGCGAGCGCTCCCACCGCGTCTATGCCGGCGCTGCCCACCGGGCCGACGAGCGCCGCGACGCCGCCGAGGCCGACGACCAGGCCGAGGACGCTCGCGCGCGGGAGGCGCCGGCCTGCGAAGACCCGGTCGAAGAGGGCCATCCAGAGCGGCACCGTCGCGATCAGGAGCGCCGCGACGCCCGAGTCGATCCGCTGCTCGGACAACGCGACGCCGCCGTTCCCGACGAGCAGCAGCGCGGCGCCGGCGACGACCGCCGAACGCCAGTGGCGGAGGGCAGGCCGAGCCGCGCCGCGGCGCGCGGCGAAGACGTACAGAACGGCCCCGGCGACCAGGTACCGCGCCGACGACATGTAGAGCGGCGGCAGCGTCCGGATCGCGACCATGATCGCGAGATAGGTCGACCCCCACACCACGTAGACCGTGGCGAGAGCCGCCCACGCCCGGGTTGTCACGGGGTTACGAGCGGGGCTGGCGCGGGGTCCAGCTGCGGTCGTCGTAGCGCCGCGAATCGGCGCCGAAGAGGATCGCGAGCGGGCCGCTCAGGAGAACGACGGCGATGACGAGAAGTGCTCCCATGGCTCTCATGGTGCCCACCGAACATCATTAGCGCAAATCCAGCTATGATTGACTTCGATTATGGAACCTGATCGCTGGTTGGGGATAGAACTACGGCATCTGCTCGCCCTCGAGGCCGTCTCGCGCGAAGGGTCGTTCGGCCGTGCAGCGACGAGCCTCGGCTACACGCAGTCGGCCGTGAGCCAGCAGATCGCGATGCTCGAGCGGATCGTCGGCGAGCGGCTCGTTGAGCGGCCCGGCGGGCCGAAGCCGGTCTCGCTGACCGAGGCCGGGCGCCTGCTGCTCGGGCACGCGCAGGCGATCGTCGCGCGGTTGTCGGCGGCGCAGGCCGACCTCGCCGCTCTGTCGGACGGAGCCGCAGGAGTGCTTCGTGTCGGCATCTACCAGTCGATCGGCGCGCGCGTCCTGCCGGAGCTGATGCGCCGGTTCGGCGAGTCGTGGCCGCTGGTCGAGATCCAGCTGACCGAGCTCGCGGACGACGGCGAGCTGCTCCGGCTGGTCGAGCACGGCGAGCTCGACCTGACCTTCGCGGACATGCCGCTCGTCGAGGGGCCGTTCGACGGCGTCGAGCTGCTCCGCGACCCGTACGTGCTCCTGCTGCCGCCGAGCTCGCCGCTCGCGAAGCGAAGTACTCCGCCGACCACGCACGAGATCGCCTCGCTCGACCTGATCGGCTACCGGTCGTGTCGCAGCCTCGACCAGATCCAAGGGTCGTTCCGGGAGCCGCTGAACTTCGTCTTCCGGTCCGACCAGAACGGAACGCTTCAAGGCCTCGTCGCGGCCGGCGTCGGCGGCGCGATCATGCCGCGGCTGGCGATCGAGCCCCACGAGGACGGCGTCGTCGAGCACGACCTGACCGGACGCGTCCCGCCGCGCGTGATCTCGATCATCTGGCACCGCGACCGCTACCGCTCTCCCGCGGCGAAGGCGTTCGTCGAGACGGCGCGCGAGGTCTGCGCCGAACTCCAGAAAGAGTCGCTCGCCGCGTAGTGGCGGGCGTGCTCTACCTCGTCGCGACTCCGATCGGAAACCCAGGCGACATCACCGCGCGGGCGGTCGACGCGCTGCGCTCGGCAAGCGTCGTCGCGGTCGAGGACACGCGCAGCGCGCGGACGCTCTTCCGGCGGCTAGGCGTCTCGCCCGCCCGCGTCGTCAGCTACCACGAGCACAACGAGCGGGCGCGCGCGGCCTGGCTGATCGAGCGGCTCCGCGCCGGCGAGGACGTCGCGCTCGTGCCCGAGGCCGGCACGCCGCTCGTCAGCGACCCGGGCTTCCGGCTCGTGCGCGCCGCCGTCGACGAGGGGATCTCGGTCGTCGCGCTCCCCGGGGCCTCGGCGGTTCTCGCGGCGCTCTCGGCGTCGGGCCTGCCGCCCGATCGATTCTCGTTCGTCGGCTTTCTGCCGCGGCAGCGGGCGGCGCGGGTGGCAGCGCTGGCCGAGCTCGCCGGGCGGCCGGAGACGCTCGTCGCGTTCGAGGCGCCGCACCGGATCCTCGAGAGCCTCGAGGACGCGCAGGCCGCGCTCGGCGACCGCCGCGCGGCACTCGGCGTGAACCTGACCAAGCCGACCGAGCGGATCCTGCGGGGGACGCTCTCCGAGCTGCTGGCCGAGCTCGGCTCGTGGGAGCCAGTGCGCGGGGAGATGACGGTCGTGTTCGAAGGCGCGACCGCGCCTCCGCCGGAGCTCGATCCGAGCGTCGACGACGCGATCCGCGCGCTGCTCACCGCGGGGCTCGGGCCGCGGGCGATCCGCGACGCGCTGGCGCCGGTGGTCGACGCACCGAAGGCGACGATCTACAACCGCGCCGTCGAGCTGAGCCGGTAGCTCCGGGGGAAGAAGTTCTTGAGGACGCCGCCCGTCCGGCGGGCCCAGCCGAGGCCCCACCGCTCGTAGCAGACAAGCACCCAGCCGTCCTCGCCGGCGCACCGGACCGTCTCGCCGCGGAGGTAGCTCAGCAGGCGCGGGTCGTCGGCCGGCCAGGAGACGCGCGAGCGGAACGGCAGCGCGACCGGCGACGTGGCAAGCGCGTGCGCCGGCTCGAAGCGGCCCGGTCTCGCGGTACCGAGCGGCATCCCGGGACGCGCGGCCGGAACGCCGGGAGCCCGCTCGGGTGCGAGGAAGATCGAGTCGCCGCGGAGGACGAGCCGCTCCTCCGGAAGGTCGAGCTCCGGCGCGAACTCTCGCCAGGCGCGGAGGACGGCCGAATCTCCACGCGGCTCGTGGCCGTGGCGCACGGCCTCTGTTGCTCCGTCGTAGCGGCGCAGCCTCGCGAAGAACTGCCCTTCGCCCGGCCCCTCGTGCGGCCAGAGTCGCACCGCGTCCTTGAGCGACCACTCGGCGTGCCGCGCCAGAAAGGCCGCGACGTTCTCCTCGTTCTCCTTGACCTCGAAGCTGCACGTGCTGTAGACGAGGACGCCGCCCGGCCGCACGATCCGCGCCGCCTCGTCCAGGAGCGCCGCCTGCCGGCGCGCGGCCCCGGCGACCGCGCGGGGCGACCATTCGCGGACGAGCTTCGGGTCGCGCCGGAAGAGCCCCTCGCCGGTGCAGGGCGCGTCGAGGACGACCGCGTCGAACGGCTCCTCGACCGCGGCTGCGAGCGCCGCCTGCGTCGTGACGACGTTCGGCGAGCCCCAGCGGTCGACGTTCTCGTGGAGCACGCGGAGCCGGGCGCGGCTGATCTCGTTCGCGACGACCACACCGCCCGCGCCGACGAGCGACGCGAGGTGGGTCGTCTTGCCGCCCGGCGCCGCGGCGACGTCCGCGACGCGCCACCCCGGTTCGGGCCGCACGGCCTCCGCGACGGCGATCGACGACGGCTCCTGGAGGTAGAACAGACCCGCGAGGTGGGCCGGGTGCGCCCCGAGCGGCGGCGCGTCGCCGGCGATCTCGAAGCCGAGCTCGCTCCACGGCAGCGGCCGGAGCTCGACGCCGAGGAGGCGGCGGAGCTCGTCGGCGTCGGTCTTCAGCAGGTTCACCCGAAGCGCGCGCGTCCGCGGCTCGGCGAACGACGCGACGAAACGGTCGACGTCGTCGCCGAGGAGCCCGCGCATCCGGTCGACGAACGCGGGCGGCAGCGTCGTCATGCCGTCTCGGGAACCGCGGCCGGGCCGCGCGTCTCGGCCACGATCGCGGCGACGAGGAGAAGGACGAGCGCGCCGGTCTGGGCGGCGGGCGAGACCTCGGCGCCGAGCGGCACCGTCGCGACCGCAAGCGCCGCGGCAGCGGTTCGGACAGCCGGCCGTCCGATCCCGAGCGCGAGCCGGAAGAGCACGTCGCCCGCCAGGAAGACCGCCAGGCCGCCGCCGAGCAGCGCCGCTCGCTTCCAGCCGAGCGCCGCGAACGGGTCCCCGAACGCGCTCCGCTCTGCGGCGGCGACGGTGACGATTCCGAGCAGCATCGGGATGTGCCAGTAGCCGAAACCGACCAGCGCCGCCCACGCGCGCTCGACCGGCGGCAGTGCGCCGAGCGCCCGCTCCGCGCGAGTGTCGTCGCCGCCGAAGTAGAGCCACCACAAGCATGCGCTGAGCGCGAGCCCGAGCCCCGCGACCGCAACCAGCGCTGCGTCGACCGGCAGGTGCGAGGCGCCGATCCCGATCGCGACGACCGACTCGCCGATCGCGACGAGCACGACGAGCCCGTGCCGCTCGACGAAGTGCGCCGCGCCGATCGCGAAGCCGCTTGGCTTGCGCGCGAACGGCGTCAGCCACTCGAAGACGAACGCGAGCGCCCACAGGACGTACTGCGCCGTCCCGCCCACCGCCCCGCCCGCGACCACGACCAGCGCCGACGCGACGTTGAACGGCGTCAGCCGCAGGATCGCGCTCGTCACCGTCGCCGAAGAGGCCCGCGCGAAGAGCGTCGAGTGGACGCCGACGACGAGGAGGTACGCGAGCCCAAAGGCGAGCCCGCTCGACGAGAACGCGTGCGGGATCGAGAGCGCGAGCACGAAGTAGCCGCCCATCCCGCCGAGGAGCAGCAGCCGCCGGATCGCCGTGTGCGCGCTGACCGCGTTCGTCATCCACGCGTAGCCGCCGTACATCCACCAGATCACGCCGAGCATGAGCACGACCTGCGCGAGCGAGCGGAGCGACGGCGCGTGGTACAGCACCGCCGTCAGCTGCGTGATCGTGAAGACGAAGACGAGGTCGAAGAAGAGCTCGAGCGTCGTGACGCGCGTGGGCTCGAGCGCGCCAGGCTCCACGCCTGCCGCCTCCGCGTCAGTACGTGTCGTCGTGCGAGCCGTCGGTCGGGGCGATCCCGGCGACGACGGTCTCCTGCGAGCGCTCGTGCAGGCGCTCGCGGCCCCGCTTCACGGCGGTCAGGAACTTCTCCAGGTTGACCTCGAGGGTCGAGAGGATGCCGTCGGCCCAGTCCTCCATCTCGAGGCGGGTCTCGCGGGCCTGCCGGCGCGCGTCCTCGACGATGTCCTGCGCCTGGCGCTCGGCGAGCTTCACGATCTCGGTCTGCGACGCCTCGCGAACCGCTTGCTCACGGGCCTCGCCGAGGAGCCGGTCCTGCTCGCGCTTCGCCTCGGCCAGCATCTCCTGCCGCTCCTTCACGATCCAGCGCGCCTGCTTGATCTCCTCGGGGATCGTCGCCCGCATCTGGTCGAGGAGGTCGTAGATCTCCTCGCGGTCGACGCGCACCTGATCCGTCAGCGGGACCGGGCGGGCGTTGTGTAC
>Ga0081539_10005897_pt1 | contig 12117 bp, 11 predicted proteins | sample TabmetS4T2R2_FD_71023 | JGI IMG/M metagenome (GOLD analysis project Ga0081539, IMG submission 71023) | Tabebuia heterophylla rhizosphere microbial communities from the University of Puerto Rico - S4T2R2 | ecosystem: Host-associated > Plants > Roots > Rhizosphere ...
CGAGTTCTGGACAGATGGCGATTATGTGAGCACCGTCGGGCAACCTGCGACCGAAGCAGTGATCAGGCAATATGTCAAGAATCAAGGTCAAGAACAAGAGTATCAGCAATTACATGTACAGCAGCTCAAACTGTTCTCGCACGCAGATACCCCGTCCGCTTGCGGCGGGGTAGTTCATTGACTTGCAAGATAATTCCTCGCGACATCCAGAAATTCCCATGCCTGTTTCAAAATATCGCTTACCTCATCCGAACTAAACCGAGTAAGTTCCTCATAGTCGCCTAACATGCGGCGGCGAAAAGCTCCCGTCAATAGTTTGTGATACTTTTCGTCGAATATCTTTGTTTTGATGTAATGCTGTGCGAAAGCGCCATGCACAGTTCCGTGTTTGCTAAAACGCAAATCCTTCTCATTCAACAATCCCTGAGCAATGTAAAAGACGGCATAATATACACGATTGACCGCATCGCGCAGATATTCTTCTTTGAAAAGAACTTCCGCCGCGCGTAGGGTCTCTTCGGCATTGACCATCAACTGTTGTGTTGACTGCTTCACACAGGCACGCCCTCCACGCGAACATTGCGAAGCAAAGGTTTATCTCCGGTGAGCCAGTCACTTTCACGCATGAACACAGGACTAACAGTGATCAAATATTCCAAAGATAAGTTACCCATTAATTCATCGGTATTCTTCAATTCAATGGGAGCACGCTCAAAATCATTTAGCACTACGAGAATATCCAAATCGGAACCTTCTCGCTCATCGCCACGCGCGTAGGAACCATACAAATACAACCCTTTGAGGCGTTCTCCGTATAGTTTAACCAGTCCATTCTTAAGTTCGGTCAACAGGTTATTGATGTTTGTTGGCATGGATATAATTATAAACCAACGCAATAAGACCTGCCAAAAGCGGCTCGGTTAAAGTTTGATGGACTAGCGTCTCTTTCCGAGCGTGGATTATGGTCAACGACGGTGTAGGTGAGACAGTGCGCCACGCCCTGTCGGGCAGTCAGCGTACGACATATCAGGTCTGCATTTATATCGGGTAAAATCAGCCCATGAACAAGTTCGTGGGTTATCGCTGTTCGCTGTGCGGCGAGGAATATTCTCCTGTTGACGTGACGTACACCTGTCCAAAAGATGGCGGCAACCTGGATGTGGTGTTGGATTACGAGGCCATCAAGAACAAATACCAGCCTGAGGACTTACTCTCAAGGACCGACTCATCGTTGTGGCGTTTTCTTCCGCTCCTCCCCGTCAGCGAACTGGAAGACGAAGGCGCATCAACGCCCCTGCATGTTGCGGGAGGTACACCAGTATTCAAATTAACTTCACTTGCACAGAAACATGGTATGCAGAATCTCTGGCTCAAGGATGAGTCGCGGAACCCAACGGCATCCTTTAAAGATAGAGCCAGTGCTATCGTTGTAGCCCGCGCCCGGGAAATTGGCGCAGAAGTAGTAGTGACAGCCTCCACAGGGAACGCAGGAGCGGCACTGGCAGGCATGGCTGCTGCGATTGGGCAAAAGGCGGTCATATTTGCACCTAAGAGTGCCCCACAGGCGAAGGTAGCGCAGTTACTGATATTTGGTGCAAAAGTCATTTTGATCGATGGCAGTTACGATCAGGCTTTTGACCTGGCTGTGAAAGCCGCGAATGAATTTGGCTGGTATTGTCGTAATACAGGCTACAATCCATTTACCGCAGAGGGGAAGAAGACCGCTTCGTTCGAGATCTGGGAGTGGTGGGAAAACACACATCGGTTATGGCACGATCAATTTGGGGCGGACGTTGATCATGCGCCGTTGACAATCTTTGTTTCGGTGGGAGATGGAAATATCATCTCCGGAATACACAAGGGATTCAAAGAGCTCTTTCAGTTAGGGTGGATCGCGCGCATCCCACGCATCATTGGGGTTCAAGCCACGGGCTCTGCAGCGGTCGCGAATGCGTTTCATGGGAACACAGAAACAATTACGCCTGTCTCATCGAAGACGATTGCAGACTCGATCTCCGTTGATTTGCCGCGGGATGGCGTGAGAGCCGTCCGTGCTGCGAAGGAAACGGATGGCACATACGTTAATGTATCAGATGATGAAATTTTGGAAGCGATTGCTGAGCTCGGTAAAGTGGGTGTCTTCGCGGAACCGGCCGGAGCGGCGGCATATGCCGGTCTCGTAAACGGAGTAGGCTCCGGCGTGGTAGGGAGCGAAGATCCAATCCTGGTGATAAATACAGGCAGCGGGCTGAAAGATATCCAGACTGCGATGAACGCCGCGTCTCATGCAGCAGCGCCGATCATCGAACCGACGTTGGATGCTGTGAAAAAGGTCTTATGAATAAAGAGTATCAGTGGAGTCTGACTTTTCGTTATGTAGTCGGAATCACATTATTTATTGGGATCGTCGCCTTTATTTTTTATGCGCGCGATGCAATGAGAAACCTTATCATCGCCGCGTTTGTAGCCTATTTAATCAATCCGGCTGTTGATTATCTTTCAAAACGTACGACGACGCGGACAGCGGCAGTAAACCTCGTATATTTTTCTTCTTTGATTTTACTTGTGGGCGTTCCATCCACACTCGCACCTATTTTCTACGATGAAGTGCAGATCGTCGTTCAGGATATTTTGGATCTTTCAAACCAGCTAAGCAATACACTTTCACAGCCTGTACGAATTTTTGGGCTGGTCTTTCATTTGGAGGAATGGGGACGAAGCCTAGACCAAGTGCAGAGTGCGTTTTTGACTCCCTTACCTGAACAGGCTTTGCAATTTCTCGAGACAACATCGGTGGGTTTTTTATGGTTTTTGATCATACTGGTGAGCGTGCATCTATTTTTGTCTCAATGGCCCAATATGCGTGATAAGTTGTTCTCTTTTGTTCAGGAGCCTTATCGTGCCGAGGTGGAAGAATTATACGGACGCATAAGACGAATTTGGATGGCTTATCTGCGCGGGCAGATTGTTTTGATGATCATTGTTGGAGTAGTTTTTACGATTACGTGGCTCATTATGGGCATTCCAGGCGCTCTGGTGCTTGGTGTGGTGGCGGGTCTTTTTACTCTCGTTCCAGATGTTGGTCCTTTCATTGCAGTAGTACTGGCGGCAGGTGTGGCTTTGCTCGAAGGCTCCACATGGATACCGCTTTCGAATTTTTGGGTAGCTGGGATTCTCATTGTGGTCTATCTGATTTTGATCAATCTCAAGAATTTCTTCCTGCGACCTATTATTATGGGCCGCAGTGTGCACATGAATGAGGCACTCGTGCTGATCGCCATTTTGATCGCAACAATTTTGGAGGGCGTCCTCGGAGCGCTGTTGGTTGTGCCTGTCCTTGCATCAGCCATCGTGATCGCTGGTTATCTCCAACGCCGAGTACTTGGCCTGCCTCCATTTGAGGGAGATGGAAGTACTCAATTCGTCGCGCCTCCCGAAAAGATCAAACCTCCGCGACGTGAATGGAGGCGAAAAAGGGATGGAAGACTTCAGGCAGAACCTATCCTTTCAACGGAAACCATCCCTGACTCATTCGAATCGGAAGCCACCTTACAACTGGAACCTGAACCTGATCAAAATCCTGCGCAAGAGAAGACAGAAAAATGAAGATCACTTATTCCATTGTTGCACCCATTTATAACGAGAGGGAAAACCTCCTCGAACTTCGCCGCCGTGTAACGGAAGTAATGGATTCTACCAATGAGCCCTGGGAACTGATCCTTGTGGATGATGGTTCCACCGATGGTTCTACAGAAATTATCCGCGAATATGCGAAGGAAGATAAACATATCCGTCCTATTATCTTTGCGCGCAACTTCGGGCATCAGATCGCCATCACTGCAGGGTGGGATTATGCGCGCGGCGACGCGGTCGTCATCATCGATGCTGACTTGCAGGATCCGCCTGAGCTGATCCTAGAAATGGCAAAGAAATGGCGCGAAGGCAATGACGTGGTATTTGCCGTGCGCACCGAGCGAGAGGGCGAATCGTGGTTCAAGCTGTGGACTGCGTCATTGTTCTATCGCCTGATCTACCGCATCACAGATGTCAAGATTCCTCTTGACGCCGGTGATTTCCGCTTGATGGATCGCAAGGTTGTGGATGTACTTAAACAAATGCGTGAACGTCATCGCTTTCCGCGTGGAATGTCTGCCTGGGTGGGATTCAAACAGGTGGGTGTCGATTATAAACGTGCCGCGCGCGTGGCAGGTGAAACCAAATATCCATTCAGGAAGATGTTCCGTCTGGCGATCAATGCTGTGACCAGTTTCTCATATTTCCCTTTACAGGTGGCGACGTTTTTTGGGTTTGTTTCAGCGGGACTTGCCATCCTTGCAATTCCACCTGTAATTTATTTGCGTGTTACTGGTTCTCAGGCGTTCTTTGGTCAGGCTACCACGTTGATTGCTGTGCTCTTCCTGGGTGGCGTACAGTTAATCTCATTGGGGATCCTGGGTGAATACATTGGGCGTTTATACGATGAAGCCAAAGGTAGGCCATTGTACATAGTACGAGAAGCGCCGAAAGATAACTGATGGCGCAGCATCGGTTTGAGTATGTGTTGGAACTAAAAAATTTTAAGCAGCCTGTTGTGCCGGGCTTATCAATCGAAACGACCTGGCGCAATCCTTCTATTGGGGACCGGCAAATTTTGGCCGAACTCATGCTCGATTCTTATCGCGATACAATCGATTATGACGGTGAAACGATTGATAATGCCTTGCGCGAGGTGGAATCATACTTTTTAAGTCTGCAAGACGACTCGACTTGGCTCGATCGTTCGTGGCTTGGATTTGTTGAAGATTCCCTTGCCTGTGCATCGTTGGTGAGTTTCTGGAAGGATAGAAATGCACCACTCATGGCTTATGTGATGACTGCATCTCAATGGAAAGGGAAGCATTTGGCAGCGTCAGGTGTATTACGCTCACTAAATTCCCTGGCCGAAAATAATCATGTGAAGATTTATGCGGTAATCACTGACGGAAACGTCCCATCAGAGCGAGTTTTTACCCGCCTGGGTTTTGAACGCGTAGCGTAGCCCCAATCAAATAAACTCAAAATTATTCGCCGTTCCAATGAATCTTTCTTTCTTCCGCGATAAAGAATTTTTTCGTGCCATGCTGGCAATTGCCGTGCCGGTTGCATTTCAACAGCTAATTACGGCTGGGCTGAACATGATCGATGTGCTTATGGTCGGTCAGTTGGGTGAGACTGCTGTTGCGGCGTTGGGTTTAGCGAATCAAATATTCTTTCTTTTAATACTCTTCCTCTTCGGTGTGACAAGTGGAATGTCCATTTTCACCGCGCAATTTTGGGGCAAAGGCGATACGGAGCATATCCATCACGTGCTTGGTATATGCTTGAGCGTTGCTGTGTCGGTGAGCCTCCTTTTTTCTCTTGCCGCGACCCTTATTCCTGAAAGACTGATGAGATTCTATACCGAGGACCCTGAAGTTATAAAACTGGGTAAAGATTATCTCCGTATTGTTGGCATGAGCTATGCGATGACCGCAATATCCATTTCCTATATTTCGATTTTACGCAGTATCACGCTGGTCAAGCTCACTGTTGTCGTGTCTGTATTGGCCTTACTCCTAAAAACAGGTGTTGCCTATCTGTTGATCTTTGGGATCGGAGGTTTGCCCGCATTGGGTGTGCGCGGTGCAGCGATTGGTACCGCCACCGGCTGGACCCTTGAGGCTGCTCTTTTAATCGTATTGGTCTATTTTCTCAAAACGCCTCTTGCTGCCAACCCGCTCAGGCTTTTTCAATTCGACCCGGCTTTCCTGGGAAAGGTCTTGAGAACCTCCATGCCCGCTGCCGCAAATGAAGTGTTATGGTCTTTTGGTATTACAACCTATAACGCAGTCTATGCACGTATTGGCACAGATGCCATTGCCGCAGTGAACATCAATGCCACGATTGAAGAATTGATATTTGTCTTATTCGTGGGTTTGGGCAATGCCTGCTCTGTAATGGTCGGCAACAAGATCGGTGAAGGGAAAAAGAACGTCGCATTCGAATACAGCCGTCGCTTTACGATTTTGGGAGTCCTCTCAGGTCTGGCAGGAGGGATCTTCGTTATCTTCATCCGCGGCACGGTGATTAGTCTTTATGAATTATCCCCTTCTGCCATTCAAAATCTTCGCGGGCTTATGCTGGTTTTTTCGCTCTCGATATGGATGCGTGTTTTCAACTTTATGCTATTCATTGGTGCCTTACGCGCAGGTGGTGACACGCGCTATGCCATGTTCATGGAGCTATTTTCCGTCTGGCTGATCGGTGTACCTAGTGCTTTCATCGGCGGTTTCGTTCTGCGCCTTCCCGTCTATGGTGTTTATGCAATGGTGTTGATCGAAGAGGCAGTCAAGGCGATTGTGATCATCAGACGATTCCTCTCGCGCAAATGGATTCATGATCTTGTCAATGCGACCGGGGATCAAGAACCCGCCTCTTTTTCCAACCCCGAACCTGTTCCTTGATCTCTGCAAATCTCTCCTGGCTGACGTTTGCAAGCAGGAGCGTCATGCCAAAAATGATCAGCCCATTAGTGATGAAGAAGAAAACCACTTCTTCAAGCGGCAGAATCCCAAAGAATAAAAATCCCGTTGTTTGTGAGGGAGATATGGACCAGGTTGTTTCTCTGAGCGCGATTATGTCTACGAGTGAGAGGTAGATTCCGGGAATGAAAATTCCCAACCCTACAAGTTTACGATAGTGCCAGAGGATATCGGCACCAAACAAAAGCTGTGGAAAGATCGCGGGTAATGCCCAGAAGAGGGTAAGAGAAAAGTACGTCCATTTTGAGCTGCCGAAGAAAAAGAGATAGGTGAACAGTAGCCAGATGGAAACAAGTATACAAGTGGATAGGGTTATAAGTTTTTTATTAGGTTGAAAACTCTCTCTCACCCCTGCCCCTTCTCCCTTAGGAAGAGGGGAAATTCGTCTTGCTAAAAACCACCACCATAAGCCGGATAAGATCGTCTCCAACACGAAGAAAGTATATTCTTCAATTGGCACATAACCGATCACCAGGCCAGTAACCAGGTCAGGGTTGTAGTACCAAACGTCAGTAGCAACAAGATAGTTATCCCAGGGCGTGGTGTAGGCTACTGCAAGCAATATATGAATTCCGATACCGATCCATACCCCGCGTCCATTTCGGAAGCCGTTGATTTGTTTATTGTTCTTATTATCCCAAATCGTGATGGCAAGGAATATCAATATTGGGACAAATAAAAAGCGAACTAGAAAGCTAAAGTAGGTCATATCATTTTATACTGATGGTTTCGATACGCCCTCGGCTACTCAACCACTTATCTTTTAATTACCCTCATCCTCACGCCAGGTCGCGGCTCGAGTGTCGCACCCATGTGAGCACGGATTTTATGATTCGTAAATTCAAAATGATAGGTCTGCAATAACCGAGTGAGGACAACTCGGGCCTCTGCCTGACCAAAGGCCGCGCCGATACAGACGCGCGGTCCACCACCGAATGGAAGATATGAAAATGGCGGTGTCTTCTGTCCATGTGAGAAGCGCTCAGGGCAGAATTCATCTGCGTTCGTCCAAATCGCGGGGTCACGATGGGTCAAGTAAATCGAATAAAATATCCGCTCACCGGCTGGGATGCTATTCCGACCTTCATCGAATTCCATTGCTTTCACCACGCGCCGGTTACCAATGTGAATAGGTGGATACAAACGTAAACTCTCTTTGATCACCTTATCCAGCAATGGTGATTTATCCAATGTATCGATTTCTTGGACAAGTCTCTGATGAATTTCTGGATGCTGGCCCAACAACGCGAACGTCCATGCAAGCAGCGCGGTGGATGTATCATGCCCGGCGATGAGCATGGTCAACATTTGATCACGGATCACTTGGTCCGATACGCCTGTGTCCAGCAGGTGTTGTAAAAGATCAGGATTTCCATCTTTCTTCTTTCGTCTTTCCTCGATAATCCCAAGCAAATACTCATCCAATATACGAAGTGGTTTGTGAAAACCTGGCCTCGGCATCTTGCGCCACAGAATCCATGCCCCAGGTGAGATGTACTCTATGGATTTCAGTACAGGCTTCCATATGTTCGGAAGATCCTTCCATACATCTTTACTGAACAATGCCTGCATGATAATGAGCAAAGCGATCTTTCGATTTTCTACCAACATATCGACCACCGCACCATCTTTCCAGGTCGATGAGACGCGGTCTGTTTGCTGATTCATCATCTCAGTGTAATGGTGCAGCCTGGATGGATGAAGCGGTGGTTCCATCAGGTTGCGATAATAGTCATGTTCTTCACCATCCACAACCAGTACACTGTGCCCCAGCAGGTCAGTGACCGGGTCCGTATTTCTCCACAACACCTTATCACGTTCGGTGACTAACACTGTACGATTCGCTTCCGATCCGAACACAACATAAGGCCGGAACATCGGCAATGGGATTTGAAAGAAACGCCCAATGGTTTGCGCCAAGACTTTCAGCGGTCCCAGCGGAGAGCCCTCCTTGAGGAACGCCTGCAAAGCGAGGCGACCTGTTTCTGGATGAATGCTTTTCAATGCCATGACTATTTCAACTTTTTCGTCAGATAGATGGCCAGGCTATCATCCACGGTGATTTTTTCGCCATACACCGGATAGTGCCCTCTGTAATGCAGCCCGCGCCCATCAGGGATATATCCTCTTTTTACATACAACCTCTGAGCCGCGCCATAGTCTGAATCCATACCCACACCGATCCCCGCAACAGGATTCACTTTCGCAATTTCGCTTTCTGCCTTATCCCTGAGTCGTGTGCCGATGCCTTGTCTTCGATATTTTGGCAGAACATTGAAGTCCACAATTTCAGGAATACTTTCTTCTCTAAACGGCCCATACGTTGATGTCCAGCAAATTGTTAGATATCCTGCAAAATGTTCTTCGATAAAGGCAACATATACATCACGGAGTTTTTGTGCTTGTTCCTTCAAATAGATTTCATATTGGGAGGCCGGCTTCTCCCAGCCGATCTCTTGGAAGGCGTCTGTGATTTCCTGAATATCGCGTTCTTCAAGCAATCGAATCAAAACTTTACCTTCGTTCATCTTATCCTATGTTTCTGCCGATCGGAGCTAGAGGACACAACATCCCACGATCCTCGTGTAATGCGGTGGTAGAGTACGAATAATTTCTTCGTCCCGTTTTCTTGCGTAGGGCGTGAAATCTTCTTCGGCAAGAAAGTTTTTTCGACGAGGTGATGAGCGGGAAAAAGCCGGGTCGAGGATAAATGCCGGTATGACAGATCCAACCTCAAGCGCGGCTTGAAGCGCAGCGTTATCCGTTAGTCTTAAGTCCCGTCTAATTCGCCAGATCGCTGTCATTGAGTTTTTGTAGTTCTATGGCAAACCATTCAAGGATAGGCTTGCCCTGCCCATTCATGTTGCGTTCTACTGCTTGTGAGTAAGCTCTCATGAAGTAAACAATTTGCTGTGAAGGGGTTTCATAGGCTTGAAGAAGTATCTTTAACCAATCTACTTCTGCTGAGACGAGATTCATATCACCCAATTGCAAGGCAGCGGTGATATTGTCGCCAAGGAACTGCAACCCTGTAATGAGGTTGTCAGGTGAAACGGAAAGAGGTTCGAGTATCTCTTTAAGAGTTTGTTCAATTTGTGCTCGCTTGGAGACAAAAGCTTGATGTGCGGCGATATATTTCTCAGTGGTGGCCTTTGGCTGGTGGGAGACCGCTTTGCTCTTCAGAAGGACTTCGATTTCTTCCAAAGATGCGTTTAGGTCAAGCCCCAGGAAATGACCTGAAATGGAGTTGATCAGGTCCGGATGAAGGTTGAAGATACGCCCACCGAACGCAATGGAAAATTTTTGGTTTGCAAGGACAAGCGCAGTTTTTTGTAATGTTGCAGCAGTTGTGAGTTGCTGAGAGACGAGCACAACCAGGTCAGCTTTCACATCTTTGACTGTCTCTGCAAACCTCGAAGCAGGCACATTTGCACCCAAATAGATTACGTGGAATCCGCGACGGCGCAAAAGCAACGCAAGCAACAAAGGCGTGAATACGTGCCATTCATCAGGTGGGCAGCCTACCAGCACAGTTTGATCGCGCCTGGGGGCAGGCGCGGCGCTCAACAGTGCATCAAGCCTGCGCATGGCAAGACCAGAGGCAAAGTGTTCCTGTTGTACGCTGGCAGTATTTTCATACCAATGGTCTCCGATCTCAGATAGTCCTTTTTGTAAAACATCTAAACACACGGCTTCAACGGGGAACATAGAAAATGCCTGGTTCAATATCTGTTCAGCAACTGACTCATTGAAATCCAAACAAGCTTCAATCCAACTGGCGCGCAGTGAATCCAAGGTTGTATCTTGAGTTCGATATTGGGTTAAAGCTGGAGACAAGGAAACCAAATGGGATTGCGAGGAATCAGCCAAAGGGTCAGAACCAGAAGCGAGTTGTTCATTCCACATGTCCACGGCGCGCGAGATCGAGAGTCCCTCTGCCTGTCGCTTTATTAACCATTTGATAGTCTCGATGTCGCGTTGGGAATAGAGACGATGGCCGCCTGAAGTACGTTGGGGCGCAGGTAATCTGTACCGACGCTCCCAGGCGCGCAACGTGTCTGCGGCGAGTCCGGTCTCTTTAAGTACAACTTTCAGATTGAAGGCAGGCGTTGTGCTGACCATTTAATTTCCTTGTGCTGGATGTAGGACGGTTTTGACCGCCCTTTTTACAGCAATTGTACTCATTTCCTTTAAAATCCGTTCAGTTGTAAGGCGGGCAGAAAGCAAGACAATGGGCAGGCCTGTGCCGGGGTGGGTAGACGCGCCTGTGAAATAAAGATTCTTATATTTCTTATGATGGTTGTGAGGGCGTAAATAACCAACCTGCCAGAAGTTATGACTGAGACCGAAGGCTGCCCCTTTTACAAGATTGAATCGATTCTTCCAAACTTCCGGTTCATACACAATCTCGAACTTAATGTGCTCTTTGAGATCGGTCACGCCCAGCTCTTTGGCCAGGCGATTGAATACCGTTTCTCGTGCACGATCTACAAGTTCGTCCCAATCCTGCTTATGTTGTGCATCTAAATGACCTACAGGTACGAGCGCGTAGATCGTATCCTGTCCGGTTGGCGCGGCGGCTTGGTCTGTGCGAGCGGGTGCATGGACGTAGAATGACGGCACATCGGGCAACGTGTGAGCCTTGAAGATCTGATCGAACGATGCCTTGTAATCGCCACCCAAAAATACATTGTGGTGAGCGATCTGTGGATATTCCTTATCGACTCCCCAGTAGAACATAATTGTGGAGCAGGTGTAGAGCTTCTTATCCAGTTTCTTCGCTTCGGCTTTATCTGGTAATAGTTCCTGGTAGATATATGGGAGGTCAGCGTTGCCAATGAAGATATCTGCGACGAGAGGTTGTCCATTTTCCAGTAGCACACCCAGTACTTTATTATTGTTCGTCAAAATTCTTTTTACAGGCGCGTTGTAAACAAATTTCACACCAAGTTTTTCAGCGATCTTCACTAACGCTTGAATCGCTGCATACATGCCGCCGATGGGATACCATACGCCTTCGGCAAGTTCTGTATATTGAAGCAGGGAGTAGGTCGCAGGTGCATCATACGGACTGAGTCCAAGATACATATTCTGAAATGTGAACGCGGCTTTGAGTCTTTCATCCTTGAAGAAGCGACTTGCATTGGCATAGTGCTTTGCCAATGCCTTCAAATTAAAGATCAACGGCAAATTAGACAAGCTGAGATATTCAACAATGTTATAGAAATTTCGTCCGACAAATTTTTCCAGAGACAACTTGTAATGTTTATTTCCCTCAGCGATATAGTTTAGAAAACCGGTAAAGGCAGTTTTCTCGATCTTTTCAAGCTGGGTCTGCATCGCGCCGATATCTGAGGTTAATTCCAGTTTCAAGCCGTCGTCGAAGTGAACCTTATAGGTGGGGTCTATACGCCGCAGGTCGAGGTGGTCATTCATTTTTTCGCCCAGTGCAGCAAACGTTTCCTCCCAAACTTCAGGCATGAGAAATAGTGTGGGCCCAATATCAAAACGGTGACCATTATGGACGATCTTATTGCAGCGCCCACCAGGTAGCTCG
>Ga0081539_10005898_pt1 | contig 12117 bp, 10 predicted proteins | sample TabmetS4T2R2_FD_71023 | JGI IMG/M metagenome (GOLD analysis project Ga0081539, IMG submission 71023) | Tabebuia heterophylla rhizosphere microbial communities from the University of Puerto Rico - S4T2R2 | ecosystem: Host-associated > Plants > Roots > Rhizosphere ...
GTCGGCCTGCCGGACGTCGATGGCCGCGAGGCCGTGCGCATCCTGCGCAAGAACGGCTTCAAGGCGCCGATCATCATGTTGACCGGGCACGACACGGACTCCGACACGATTCTCGGTCTCGAGTCGGGCGCGAACGATTACGTCACCAAGCCGTTCCGCTTCGCGGTTCTGCTCGCGCGGATCCGCGCGCAGCTGCGCCAGCATGAAGCGAGCGAGGACGCCGTGTTCACCATTGGCCCCTACACGTTCCGGCCGAGCTCGAAGCTGTTGATGAATCCGAAAGGTAACAAGGTCCGTCTCACCGAGAAGGAGACCGCGATCCTGCGCTATCTCTATCGCGCCGGGCAGCGGCCGGTGTCGCGCGAGGTGTTGTTGCAGGAAGTGTGGGGCTACAATTCCGGCGTCACCACGCATACTCTCGAAACGCACATCTACCGCCTGCGGCAAAAGGTGGAGAGGGACGCATCAGCACCGGCAATTCTGGTGACCGAAGGTGGTGGGTATAAGCTCATGCCGTAGCGCGTGGACCGCGCCACATGACAAGAATTGAATGACCATCGAGGACGATATTGCTTTCCTGGAGCGCGTGCCGGCGCTCTCGATCCTCGGGCGTGAAGCGTTGCGAATTCTGGCGATCGGTTCCGAGAACCGCTACGTGCACGAAGGCGTCGCGCTGTTCGGACAAGGCGAGGACGCCGACAGCGCCTATGTGGTGCAGGAGGGTTCGTTCGATATCGTCGGCGATGGCGGCGCGACGTCGGTCGTCGGTCCAGGTGCGCTGATCGGCGAGCTCGCGCTTGTCACCGAGATAAAGCGCCCGACCTCGGCGGTTGCGCGCGAGCCGTCGAGCGTCGTACGCATCACGCGTCAGTTGTTCATGAAGATGCTGGAAAGCGACGCGACGGCGGCAACGCGGATGCGTGACGCCATGGCGGCACGTCTCACCCACACTGCCGGCGAATTCTCTCGGGTGCGCACGATCCTCTCGGGCGGGCCGGTGCGCAGAGCATGATCCCGAAAAAGCTTGTCCCGGACTTGATCCGGGATGGTGAGCAGTTTCCCGCCTGCGCGAAGCCGCGGCACGGTCCCGCCATGTCGACCAATGCTTCGGCGGGCGGAGGCAGGTCGGACCAGATCATGCTCCACGAATCATGAAGCGCGCGGCGATCGAAGCGGCGCTCAGGCGCCTCGCGCCCGCCATTCCGCCGCATGAATTCGACGCCGTCGTCGACCATGCGCTCGACAGCCCGGGGCTCCGCGGCGCGGCGGCCGAAACGGCTGCGTGGCTGTCGCTCGTCGCGTATGCGCGGCATGTCTTCACCGAGTACGACGACTTGCTGACGCAAGGCTACGACCGCGACAGCGCGCGCCATTTCGTCGCGGATGACATCGCCGCGACGCTGCAGGGATGGGGTGTGCGCCGCAAGCTGACCGAAGCCGATTGATTTTCGCGCGGCAGTTCTGCGCTAGGCTGTTCTAGGTCCGGGCGGTTGTTTCGAATTAGGATAGTTCTGGACTATGGCGCCGACACTCCAGCGGGGGAGACAAGGGTCATGTTTGCGGGCTTCACGGCATTCACGTGGTTTCACACGCTTCTCAGCCTCGTGGCGCTCGCCGCCGGCGCAGCCGTCATGTCGATGCTGATCAACAACCGACGCCCCGACATCTGGAGCATCGTGTTTCTGGTCACGATGATCGCGACTGATCTGACCGGCTTCGGCTTTCCGTTCAGCAAACTCTTGCCGTCACACTACACCGGCATTCTGTCGCTCGCGCTGATCGTGATCGCGCTGATCGCGCAATACGCGTTCCACTTTGCCGGCGCGTGGCGCTGGATCTATGCCATCGCCATGGGACTTGCCGTCTACCTGAACTTCTTCGTGTTCTTGACACAGCTGTTCCTGAAAGTGGCGGCGCTGCATGCGCTCGCGCCAAACGCCCCGGACAATCCCGAGCCGCCCTTCGCGATCGCGCAAGGCGTTCTGCTCGTGATCTTCATCTGGCTGATCTTCAAGTCCGTGCGGAATTTCCGCGGCACGGCGGCCGCGTAACGGCATCGTATCCCTCACGCCTCGATCGCGGCGGTGACGGGGACGTGATCGGACGGCCGGTCCCAGCCGCGCGCGTGCTTGGCGATGTCGATGCGCGACACGCGATCGCCGAGCTGCGGCGAGACCCAGATGTGATCGAGACGGCGCCCGCGGTCCGCGGCCCTCCAGTCATGCGCCCGGTAGCTCCACCACGTGTAGAGCTTTTCCGGCTCGGGCGTGAAATGGCGCGCGATGTCGATCCAGTTGCCGATCTTCTGAAAGCGGGTGAGCTTCTCGGTCTCGACCGGCGTGTGTGAGACGACGTTAAGCAGCTGCTTGTGGCTCCAGACGTCGTGCTCGAGCGGTGCGACGTTGAGGTCGCCGACCAGGATGGCCCGTTCACCGTTCTGCGGACGCAGCTTTTCCATCGCGTGCAGCTCGTCGAGAAACGCGAGCTTGTGGGCGAATTTCTCGTTGATCGCCGGGTCGGGCTCATCGCCGCCGGCCGGGACATAGAAATTATGCACCGTCACCGGGTCGCGCAGGCCGGCCTTTTCGCCGAGCGTCACCGCAATGTGGCGGCAGTCGGTCTTGCCGCAATAATTGTCGATCGTGACGCTCTCGAACGGCAGCCGCGAAACGACGGCGACGCCGTGATAGCCCTTCTGGCCGTTCAAGGCTGTGTGCACGTACCCGAGCCGCTTGAAACGCTTCAGCGGGAACGCATCGTCGGGCGACTTCGTCTCTTGCAGGCAGATCAGGTCGGGGCGCACCGCCCGGATGAAGCGTGCGACGAGATCGATGCGCAGACGAACGGAATTGATATTCCAGGTCGTGACCGTGAGAGCCATATGGCGTGAAATATTGCGTCGTCACATGTGACGCAAGCGGCGCGGCCGTGCCGTCCCCGGCATTCGGACTGGTCATTCCGGGGCGCCGCCAAAAGCGCGTTTACGCGCGTCCATAGCCCGTCAAAGACGGGCGTAGACGCCCTTTAGGACGCGCTGTGGCGGCGAGCCCGAATCCATAACCACCGGACAATGAAGGATCCCGCCGACCGCGCGCCGATCGAAACGATCGCGGCTGTGGATTCCGGGCTCGCGGCGGACCTTCGGTCCGCGCGCCCCGGAATGACGCTACTGCAGGATCTCTTTGCGCTCGTAATTGATCACGAACATCGCCGGATCGAGCTTCTTGCCGAGATCGAGATTGTAGAGCGCGACCGTCGTGTCATAGCCCTGCGGGTCGGTCACGGTCCATTGCTTGAGCTGGGTGTCCTTGACCGAGAACATCAGCAGCACCTTGTGCGTGCCGCCGAGCGTATGTTTTTCCTCGATCTGCAGGCTGATGAAAGTATCGTCAGTCGTGATCGACGTGACGTTCGTCTCGCGCAAGAGGTCGATCCGGTCGGCCAGCAGGAAGCGCAGCGGCGTCTGCGACAGCGGGTAGAGGTCCTGCGTCGCGAGCAGGCGGTCACGCACCACCAGCGAATTGCCGTCGGCGACGAGCTCGATCGGGCTCGGCGGATTGTATTCGAAGCGGATCCGGCCGGGCTTCTGCAGGAAGATCTTGCCCTCTGCGCGCCGTCCGTCCGGGCCGACCTGGACGAAGTCGCCGGTCATCGTCTGCACGCTCATCAGATACAAGTTCACGCGCTCGATCAGCGTGCGCTGATTCGCGTCAAAGCTGTTGGTCGGGGCGTTGGAGAAGCCGGGAAACTTGAACGGGAACAGCGAACTGCCGGATGGCTGCTGGCTGACGTCGGCCTGCGCCTTGGGCGGCGCGCTCGGAACACCCGCAGGGGGCGTCGGCGCAGCCGACTTCGCCTTGGGCAACGGCGCCGGCGGCAGTACTTGCGCGGACTGCGCCCACGCGGCGGGCGCGAGCAACACCAAGGCGCTGATCAGGAGGACCGTGCTTCGCATCGTAGTCTCCAGGTAGTCGCCGGCTGTGGCGATTTCGCGACCCGCGCTGAACTTTGTCGGTGCATGATCTTAATCCGAAAACCGCTGCCCACCCCGGATCAAGTCCGGGACAAGCTTTTCGGGATCATGCATCAACATGGCGCCGCGATGGCGCACCGACTCAATACTGGGCGTGCTCAGGCTCGCCCACGAGAATTTCGCGCTTTCCGGCGTGATTCGCCTGCCCCACAATGCCTTCCAGTTCCATTTTTTCCATCAGCGACGCGGCCCGGTTATAGCCGATCTGCAGCCGACGCTGGATGTAGCTGGTCGAGGCCTTGCGATCGCGTAGCACGATCGCGACCGCCTGCGAATAGAGATCGTTGGTTTTGCCCATCTCGGAATTGTCGAACACGGCGGCATCGCCCTCTTCGCCTTCTTCCGGCTCCTCACTGACGGTGACCGCCTCGAGATACTGCGGCGTGCCCTGCGCCTTGAGATGGCGCACGACCTTCTCGACCTCTTCGTCGGAGCAGAACGGCCCGTGCACGCGGCTGATACGGCCGCCGCCCGCCATGTAGAGCATGTCGCCCTGGCCGAGCAGCTGCTCGGCGCCCTGTTCGCCGAGGATCGTGCGGCTGTCGATCTTCGAGGTGACCTGGAACGAGATGCGGGTCGGGAAGTTCGCCTTGATCGTGCCGGTGATGACGTCGACCGAGGGGCGCTGCGTCGCCAGGACCACGTGGATGCCGGCCGCACGCGCCATCTGCGCCAGGCGCTGGATCGCGCCCTCGATGTCCTTGCCGGCGACCATCATCAGGTCGGCCATCTCGTCGACGATGACGACGATGTAGGGGATCGGCTCGAGGTCGAGATCCTCCTTCTCGTAGATCGCCTCGCCGCTCTCCTTGTCGTAGCCGGTGTGCACCGTGCGGCTGAGCGTCTCGCCTTTGCTCTTGGCCTCGTTCACGCGCGCATTGTAGCCGTCGATGTTGCGCACGCCGAGCTTGGACATCTTGCGATAGCGCTCTTCCATCTCGCGCACCGCCCATTTCAGCGCGACGACCGCTTTCTTCGGATCGGTTACGACCGGCGTGAGCAGATGCGGAATGCCGTCATAGACCGACAGCTCGAGCATCTTCGGATCGATCATGATCAGGCGGCAATCATCCGGCCGCAGTCGGTACATCAGCGACAGGATCATCGTGTTGATCGCGACCGACTTGCCGGAGCCGGTGGTGCCGGCGATCAAAAGGTGCGGCATCCGGGCGAGATCGACGATCACCGGGTCGCCGCCGATCGTCTTGCCGAGGCAGAGCGGCAGGCGCGCCTGCGAATCGGTGTAGTCGCTCGCCGACAACATCTCGCGCAGCAAGACCTTCTCGCGCTTCGGATTGGGCAGCTCGATGCCGATCGCATTGCGCCCCGGCACCACGGCGACGCGCGCCGAAACCTTGCTCATCGAGCGGGCAATGTCGTCGGCAAGGCCGATGACGCGCGAGGACTTGATGCCGGGCGCCGGCTCGAGCTCGTACAGCGTCACGACCGGGCCGGGACGCGCATTGATGATCTCGCCGCGCACGCCGAAGTCGCCGAGCACGCTCTCGAGTGCCTTCGCGTTCTCCTCGATCGCCTCGTTCGACAGCATCATGCGATCCGAGGCCTTCGGTGCGGTGAGCAGCGCGAGCGAAGGAAGATCGTATTCGTCCTTCTTGCTCCGCATCACGCGCACCGGCGCCTTGGCGCGGGGCTTCGGCGCCGCTTCCTCTTCTTCCTCCTCCTGCTCCTCGTCCTCGACCTCCTCCTCCTGGTCGTCCGCGGGGTTGGCGTAGGCCGCAGCATGCGGTTCGACCATGTTGACCATGGACGGATCGCGCCGCATCGGCACGACCCGGTTGCGTCGGCTGAAGATCAGGCCGAGCAGCAGCGAGGGGAGCAACGCCAGTCGCGTCTTGAGGCTGAAAAGGAAATGATAGAGCCAGCCGAGCGACACGAAGCTGCGCGGCTCGCGCTCCGGCTCGACTTCCGCCGCCTCGGCTTCCTCCGCGACCTGCTCGACCTTCGCGGCCTTCTTCTTCCTTTTCTTTGGCGCGACCTCTTCTTCCTGCTCCTCTTCCTCTTCGATCTGCTGCCAGCCGAAGCCGGCGGCGAGGAAGAGCGCGACAATGCTCGCGGTGCCGACGACGATCGCGATGGTGAAGCGCGTCGCGCCTGAGAGTGGCGCGCCGAAAATCCAGGCCGGCGCGCGCAACAGTGCATCGCCGATGACGCCGCCGAGGCCGGTCGGCAGCGGCCAGGCCTTGCTCGGCGGCAGGCAGGACGCAAAGCTCGCCGCGATCAGCGCGCCGACGATCCACAGCACAAGGCGGGTGCGCTCGCGCGTGAGCGCACGATGCGTGACGAGCCGCCAGCCCCATGCGGCGACCGGAAACAGCAGCGCGATCGTCGCGATGCCGAACAGCTGCATCAGCAGGTCGGCGCTGATCGCGCCGGTGAGGCCGAGCATGTTGCGCACGGGCGCATTGGTGGCGTGGCTGAGCGAAGGGTCTTGCACTGACCAGGTCGCGAGCGCGAGCGCCGCAAGTCCCGCCAAGGCGAGCAGCGCGGCACCGATCAGCTCGGAGAGGCGCCGGCGCAATGCGGCGCGCAGTTCCTCGGAGACCAGGTCTCCGGCCGCCAGCGTGTAGCGGATCGCCATGGCCGCCCCTCTAGCCCAGCACCGCGACAAGACGGTGCAGCGCTTCCGCCGTCACCTCGCGGTTCTGCACCATCGCAACGCGGATATAGCCGTCGCCCGGATTGCTGCCGTCGGGTTGCGGGCGCGCCGCATAATTCCCGGGCAATACACGCAAGCCCGCTTCCTTCCACAGCTTCACGGTCGCGCCTTCGCTGCCGCCATGCTGCGAGACATCGAGCCACAGGAAGAAGCCGCCGGGCGGGCGCTTGTAGCCGTAGCGATTGCCGATGATCTGATCCGCGAGATCGAACTTGGCGCGATAGAGCGCGCGATTCTCTTCGACGTGCGTCTCGTCCGCATAAGCCGCGATCGCGACTTCCTGCGCCGGCACAGGCACCTGCGGTGCTGCGACCGAGCGCAGATCGAGAAACTGCTTGATGAATGTCTTGTCGCCGGCCGTGAAGCCGATGCGCAGTCCGGGCAGGCTCGAGCGTTTCGAAAGTGAGTGAAACACGGCGACATTGGCGAAGTCGCTGCCGGCTTGCTCGAGCATGCCGGGCGGCACGTCCTTCCAGTAGATCTCCGAGTAGCACTCGTCGGCGAACACCATGAAGCCATAGCGGCGCGCAAGTGCGATCAGGCGCTGCAGATACGCCGGACTCGCGATCGAACCCTGCGGGTTCGCCGGCGAGGCCAGATAGAACGCCGCGGTGCGGGCGAGCAGCTCGGGCGAGAGCGCGTCGAGATCGGGCAGGAAACCATTCTCGGCGGTCGCGTCGAGATAGACCGGCTCGCAGTCGGCTGCGACCGCACCCGCCGCATAGACCGCATAGAACGGATTCGGGATCAGCATGGCGGCCTTGGCCGAGCGCGGCCTGACCCAGCGTTTCGCCGCGATCGCCGCCAGGAACAGGCCTTCGCGCGTTCCGGCGAGCACCAGAATCTCGCTCAACGGATCGATCGGGCGCGTCAGCTGGTAACGGCGATTGAGCCAGCCGGCGACCGACTGGCGGAAGCGTTCGGTGCCGGGGTTGGCCGGATAGCGGCCGAAATCGGCGAGATGCGCCTGCAGCACGGGTCCGACGAATGGCGGAATCGGATGCTGCGGCTCGCCAACCGCGATGTTGATCGGCGGTTGGCCTGGCTTCACGTCAGCCAGAAGCTCCGCGAGGCGCACGAAGGGCGAGCGCGCATCGACGGTCCGTGCGGGTGAGGAAATCGCGCGTTCGGTGACGTTCATGGACCCATGCATGGCGGGACACCCCGCCGGAACGTGGTTGTGCCACCCTAGGAGGGGCAGGTTAAGGCGCGATTAACCATCGGGAGGGGGCGAAAATCCACCCCTATGTTGCAGAGAGCGGCGCGCGAGCCGGATTTGGGGGACCTTGGGGAAGCTACTTAGGTCCAAAGAAGTTAAAAGAGATGTCTGGTGCGAAAACCGGCCTCTCAAAAAGTGAGAGGCCTCGGGGTGAGCCGAGGCCTCTCGACGGAGGGGGCGGTGCCGGGTCTCCACCCCAACCGTGTCGCTTATTTCAGCGGCGCATGGCCCTTTTCCGAAAACCGGTTTCCACTTTTCGGGGCCATGCGCCTCGGGGTCATGCGCTCGTGGCCTTGGCTGCTTACTGCACGGCCTCGCCGTGCAGTGCGAGATCGAGGCCTTCCTGCTCGACCTCCTTGGTGACGCGCAGGCCGATCACGGCATCGATGATCTTCAACAGGACCAGACAAACGATCGCGTCGTAAACGATCACGATCAGGACGCCGTAGACCTGGTTCAGCAGCTGGGCGGCGTTGCCCTCGAGCAGGCCGGCTGTGCCACCATAGGCCTCGACCGCGAACACGCCGGTGAGCAGCGCGCCGACGATGCCGCCGACGCCATGCACGCCGAACGCGTCGAGCGCGTCGTCATAGCCGAACATGTGCTTGAGGCCGGTAACGCCCCAGTAGCACACGATGCCGGCAGCAGCGCCGATCGCGAGCGAACCGATCGGGCCGACGAAGCCCGAGGCCGGCGTGATCGCCACGAGGCCGGCGACGGCGCCAGTGCAGATGCCGACCACGGTCGGTTTGCCGCGATGGATCCACTCGATCAGCATCCACACGAAGCCCGCGGTCGCGGTGGCAAACTGCGTCACCGCCATCGCCATGCCGGCCTGCATGCCCGCCGTTACCGCCGAACCGGCGTTGAAGCCGAACCAGCCGACCCAGAGCAGGCCGGCGCCGATGAAGGTCAGCACCATGTTGTGCGCCGGACCGGTATCGTGACGCTTGCCGAGAACGAGGGCGCACATCAGGCCGGCGACGCCGGAGTTGATATGCACGACCGTGCCGCCGGCGAAGTCGAGCACCTTGATCTTGGCGTCGCTGTTGCCGGCCGCCAGGAAGCCGTCCGGTCCCCACACCCAGTGCGCGACCGGCGAATAGACGCAGATCGCCCACAAGGCGATGAACCACAGCATCGCCGAGAACTTCATGCGCTCCGCGAACGCGCCGGCGATCAGCGCCGGGGTGATGATCGCGAAGGTGAGCTGGAAGCAGATGTAGACCGTCTCCGGGATCGTCACCGCCAGCGGATTGGGGTTGCCGATACCCTTCGCGGTGTCACTCACGATTCCTTGCAGGAACGCGCGGTCTAGCCCGCCGAGATAAGGTGAGCCGGCACGGAACGCGAGGCTGTAGGTGCAGATCACCCAGAGGATCGTAACCAGACACGTGATGGCGAAGCTCGTCATCACGGTGTCGCCGACGTTCTTCTTGCGCACCATGCCGCCATAGAACAGGCCGAGGCCCGGAATGGTCATCATCAGCACGAGTGCGACCGAGGTCAGCATCCAGGCAGTGTCGCCGGAGTTCGGCGTACACTTCTCGGTGACCGCCTTCTTGGGATCGGGATCATTGGCGCAGGCCGGCGGCGGCGCTGCCGCTTCAGTGGCCGGTGCCGCAGCCGCGGGTGCGGCCGGCGCCGGTGCGGCGGTTTGCGCGTAGGATGTGTGGCTCACGCTGAAACTCAGGCACAGGGCAAGCAGACCCGCGATTGCGAGACCCACCAGCCCGGCACGGAGGGATTTCAGAAACGTCATGATCAATTGCTCCTGTCCGTAGGTGAGCGGGGCTTACAACGCCGCCGCGTCAGTCTCGCCGGTGCGGATACGCACGGCGTGATCGAGTGGGAAAACGAAAATCTTGCCGTCGCCGATCTGACCGGTCTTGGCCGCGCCCGTAATGGCTTCGACCACTTTGTCGACCTGGCCCGAATCGACGGCCACTTCGATCTTCACCTTGGGCAAGAAGTTCACTGCGTATTCCGTGCCACGATAGATCTCGGTGTGCCCCTTCTGGCGCCCGTACCCCTTGACCTCCGTGACCGTCAGCCCGTGGACGCCGACCGCGGTCAGCGCATCGCGGACCTCGTCCAGCTTGAACGGCTTGATCACCGCCATGACGATTTTCATGGGTCCTATCCCCTTGGCCCGCCTGACACTGACCCAGCTCCGGCAGGCTCGATGACATGAAGCCACACGGCGAACGTTCGCCGCGCAGTAGCAGGCAGGCGGAGTCAAGACCCGTGCCAGAGCCGGATCGTGTGCCTAACCAGCTGGCAGCGTTTACGTTTTCGTGCGTATGCGGGCGGGTCGGGAAAACCCCCTACGAGGCCCCGCACAATCCGGCATCAAGGCTGCATAAATTTTGATCACCGCCACAATCCGGCTGATCGGGCGTCGCGCAACGCGGTCTGGAGTGGATCGACTCGCCGTGCGCGTGATGTCGAGGCCGATCTGCTCGGCCTCGGGCGTCTACAGCGCGTCCGAGTCGGTTTCGCCGGTGCGGATGCGTACGGCGTGCGAAACATCGAGCACGAACACTTTGCCGTCACCGATCTGTCCGGTCTTGGCGGCGGCTGCGATCGCCTCGACCGCCTGATCGGCGCGCTCGGACGGCACCACGACCTCGATCTTGATCTTCGGCAGCAAGTTCACGGTGTATTCGGCGCCGCGATAGATCTCGGTGTGGCCCTTCTGGCGCCCGAAGCCTTTGACCTCGGTCACGGTGAGCCCTGCGACCCCGAGCTTGGCGAGCGTGTCGCGAACCTCCTCCAGCTTGAACGGTTTGATGATGGCGCTAATCAGCTTCATGGCGACTCCTCCAGACGCAGTGGCGATGTGCCTAGGTGATCGGCGATCGACCTCGATTCCTAGCAGATACCCGCGGCGCCGAAACGCGCAACTGCCGTGCCTGTACGCAATTTCGGCGACCTTGGGCCCGTGAAGCGGCGGTGCATTCCACCGCCAGCCACCCTATATAGCGGCATCCGCCCTTGTCGGATCACCACCGACCGGACGTCACATGCTGCGTGTCACCGAGCTGAAACTGCCGCTCGATCATGAGCAAAGCGCGCTGCGCGCCGCTTTGCTCGCCCGGCTTGGCATCGACGAGCGCGATCTCGTCAGCTTCTCGGTATTCCGCCGGGCGGTCGACGCCCGCAAGAAGTCCGCCATCGCGCTGACCTACACCCTCGACGCCGCGGTGCGGGACGAGAAGGCTGTGCTGAAGCGCCACAGCGCCGACCGCAACATCTCGATCACGCCGGACATGGACTACCGGCCCGTGACCCGGGCGCCGGCGCAGTTCTCGCGGCCGGTCATCGTTGGGACCGGGCCCTGCGGCGTGATGGCGGCGCTTCTTCTGGCGCAAATGGGCTTCCGGCCAATCATTCTCGAGCGCGGCAAGGTCGTGCGCGAGCGCACCAAGGATACCTGGGGCCTGTGGCGGCGGTCGGTGCTCGATCCGGAATCGAACGTCCAGTTCGGCGAAGGCGGCGCCGGCACGTTCTCGGACGGCAAGCTCTACAGCCAGATCAAGGATCCGCACCACCTCGGCCGCAAGCTGCTGACCGAATTCGTCAAGGCCGGCGGTCCGGAGGAAATCCTCACCGTCGCCAAACCACACATCGGCACGTTCCGCCTGGTGACGATCGTCGAGAGCCTGCGCGAGCAGATCCTCTCGCTCGGCGGCGAGTATCGCTTCGGTTCGCGGGTCGATGATCTCGAGATCGAGGAGACAAGCGGCACGCGGCATGTGCGCGGCGTCGTGCTGGCCGACGGCACCCACATTGCCGCCGATCATGTCGTGCTCGCGATCGGTCATAGCGCGCGCGACACGTTTGAAATGCTGCACGACCGCGGCGTCGCGATCGACGCAAAGCCGTTCTCGATCGGCGTACGCATCGAGCATCCGCAGTCGTTGATCGATCGCTGCCGCTACGGCGAGAGCGCCGGGCACAAGCTGCTCGGCGCCGCCGACTACAAGCTGGTGCACCACGCCTCCAACGGGCGCTCGGTCTACAGCTTCTGCATGTGTCCGGGCGGCACCGTGGTTGCCGCCACCTCGGAAGCCGGGCGCGTCGTCACCAACGGGATGAGCCAGTACTCGCGCGCCGAGCGCAATGCCAATGCCGGCATCGTGGTCGGCATCACGCCGGCGGACTATCCGGGTCACGCGCTCGCCG
>Ga0081539_10005899_pt1 | contig 12114 bp, 12 predicted proteins | sample TabmetS4T2R2_FD_71023 | JGI IMG/M metagenome (GOLD analysis project Ga0081539, IMG submission 71023) | Tabebuia heterophylla rhizosphere microbial communities from the University of Puerto Rico - S4T2R2 | ecosystem: Host-associated > Plants > Roots > Rhizosphere ...
GAGACCGCGAACACGTCCCACATCAAAGGGCTGCGAAACTGCGGCCAGATTCCCATCGTGTTGGGATATGGGAACAGCCAGTACATCAGCCACGGGCGCCCGAGGTGGAAGATCGGATACATGCCCGCTTGCGCGACGGCAAAGAGCGTCATGGCTTCAGCGAAGCGATTGATCGACGTGCGCCAGCGTTGTCGCAGCAGCAACAGGATCGCGGAAATCAGTGTGCCGGCGTGACCGATACCGATCCACCAGACGAAGTTGAGGATGTCGATACCCCAGGCGACGGGCACGTTGACGCCCCAGAGTCCGATACCGACGAACACGAGGTTCGTGATCGTCAGGAGCATCAGTTGGAAGAGCGCGAACGAGATCGCAAAGCCGAAGAACCACGCGAGCGACGTCTTGCGCTTCAAGACGATCGAGCTGATCTTGTCGGTGACGGATGCAAACGTGAGCCCCGGATCGATCACGGGCGTAGTCGAATGCATCGGACCTTCGGTGTACGGCTTGTGCGCTTCTTCTGACATTTTTCTTTTAGCCGCGGATTCACGCGGATTAACGCTGATCTGCGTTTATCCGCGTGCATCCGCGGCTAAGTATTGATTTCAGGGTTGGGGTTCTTTAGCTGCCCCAAATACGTCGTCCTCGGCCTCGTATTCAATTCTCCAAGCAACGAGTAGTTACGCTCGTTCTGTTTCAACTTCGACACGCGGCTGTTAGGATCGTTCACGTCTCCAAACACGATCGCCTCAGTCGGGCAAACCGCCTGGCACGCCGTCACGATCTCGCCGTCGTGCACCTTTCGATCCTCGAGCTCCGACTGGATCTTCGCGTTCTGAATGCGCTGCACGCAGTAAGTGCACTTCTCCATCACGCCGCGACTGCGCACCGTCACTTCCGGATTGCGTATCAGTTGATACGTCGGCGTGGTCCAGTCCTGGTAAAGGAAGAAATTGAAGCGCCGCACCTTGTACGGGCAGTTGTTCGAACAATACTTCGTGCCGACGCAGCGGTTGTAAACCATGTCGTTCAAGCCTTCAGCGCTATGCACGGTGGCGTGAACGGGACAGACAGGCTCGCACGGCGCGTTCTCGCAATGCATACACGGCACGGGCATGAAATTGATGCCTTCAGGATGATTCGGATCGAAGCCTTTGAAGTAAGTGTCGATACGAATCCAGTGCATCTCGCGGCTGCGCAGCACTTCGTTCTTGCCGACGACGGGAATGTTGTTTTCCGACTGGCAGGCCACCGTGCACGCATTGCAGCCGATACAGTTGTTCAGATCGATCGCCATGCCCCACGCGTAATCAGGCGTGTTTTGATCCTGGTTGCGGTACGGATAATCCGGATAGAGCGACGGGTGAAAATGCTTCTCGTTCTCTTTCGGTTTCTCCCCATGCAGAAACTCTTCGAGCGTTTCTGAGCGAACGACATCACGCTCGTTAGTGCTGAAGCGCGGATCTTCCAGATTGAAGTGAAGCTGCGTCGTCGCGAGCACGTGGTCGAGGCCTGTGTTTGTCACGCGCGCGCCGCTCGCATACCACGGCTCGACCAACGTACGGATCTGGTAAGCGTCGAAACCGACTGGCTCACCCGGCGCGCTGCCGACGCGACCCGCGAGACGACGACCATAACCGAGGTGGACCGTCACGACGCCATCCGCGTGGCCCGGCAGGATCCATAGCGGAGCACGAACTGTTTGTCCCTGCTGCGTCGTGATGTCGACGAGCGGAACGTAATGTTCACGGCCTTTGACGGCGCCTTCACCGATAGAACTGCGGCCAATGATCTGTTGAGCCGAGTTTGGACTGACAATCGCGACGTTGTCCCAGGTGACTTTCGTCAAAGGTTTCGGCAGTTCCTGTAGCCAGCCGTTATTCGCAAAGCGGCCGTCGTAGATTGACGGATCCGTGCGGAAAATCAGATTGAAAGCGTCCACGTGGGATTCCTGTGCCTGATGCATTTGCTGATTGTTGGCCCAGGAGGAATTGAACGCGACGGTCTTTGCCTGGAACGCGGAGTTTTCAATGTAGCCGTCATGAATCGACTTGCGCCACCATTTTTCAAAGTCTTGCGAAGGCGAAGCCGAGGGAGACGCTGACGGTGAAGGCGCGGGCGTCGCAGTCTGCTGATTAGCCTGACCACTTCCTGACGCTCGGTGCGTTTGCCAGAACGTCTTTACCATCTCGTACGGCTTGCGATCGTAATTCTCCGAAAAAATTGCCAGTAGCTCGTACGCCGTCTTACCTTCGTAAAGCGGCTCGATCAGCGGCTGCATGATCGTCACGGTGCCGTCGTAAGAGCGCGCGTCTCCCCACGATTCGAGATAATGCGCGGCGGGCACGTGCCAGTGACACAACTCACTCGTCTCGTCTTTGTACTCGCTGAGATGCACGCGCATCTTCGCTTTCTGAAGACGCTCGAACGTGAGCTTGAGATCGGCTGGCGAATTGTGAACAGGATTGCCGCCGATGATCACGAGTAAATCAACGCGCCCGTTATCGATGTCATCGACGAGGTCTTTTAACGACTGCCGGTGATCGACCGGATTGACCTCGAGCGGATCAGTGTAGAAAACAGTCTTGCCAACATTGCCGAGCGCGTTGTTCATCGCATGAGCGAGCGCATGAATAAACGGCGGCTGGTTCTCGCCTGCGACGACGATGCTTGCGCCGCGGTGTTGTTGCAGATCGCGAACGAGTGGATCGATCCACGGCACATTCGTCGCTGCGCTTGGTGCTTGCGCCCTCAATGCGCTTTCGATAAGCAGCGCTATGTCCTCGAACTGTGTCTGTCTCACGACCCACGTGTGATCGCCCAGCGCGCCCGTATTCGACGGCGTCGTCTCAATCACGTAGAGCCGGTTCATCTCCTGGTTCTTTTCCGTCACTTGCCGGCGCGAAATGAATTCGCGCGAGTAGCGCACGTAACCGGGGAACGTTGGGGAAAGAAAGTCGCAATCGAGCGAAAGAATTCGCTGCGCCGCATCGAAGCGATAAGTCGTGTTTACCGGCTGCCCGAAGGTCATCTTGGCGCCCGCGTTCGCGTTGTCGTTGTTCGCGGGTTGCCACTGGTACCACTTCGCCTGCGGCAGCGCGGTCAGTAGCTCTTTCATCTGCGCGCCGAGTGACGGCGAGACGATCGACTCAGTCAGAAAACGTATGCCGCGGCCCTGATTCGCGCGCTGCTCATCAAGCGCGGTGCGCATCTCACCGACAAACGCGGTCCACGTGCGAATGTCTTCACGATAAGTCAGCGTTTGTGAACGATCGGGATCGTAAAGATCCAATATCGACGCCTGCGTGAAAATGTCTGTCGCACTCGATCCACGTGGGTTCCACACGGGATTTTCAGAGTTAACTTCGGCGGGCCGGTTGTTTGGATGCTCCGGATTGCCTTCGATCTTCGTCGGACGGCCTTCGTTGCTTCGTACGAGTACCGGTATCGCTGCGCCAAACACAGGCGCAGCGGTCGCATAGAAAAGCGACTTGCCCGGGACGTGCTCTTCCGGTTGATTGACGTTCGGGACGATCTTCTCAGGCGGTTGAAAAACACAACCGCTCAACCCTGCGAGTGCGAGCGAAGCGCCCATCAGTTTGATGAACGTGCGACGCTCGATCGGATCGTTCCACTCTTCCGCCTGTTGCGGAAACTCACGCGCCACAAACTCGCGAAACTGCGGCGTGTCAGCCAGCTCTTCCAGACTGCGCCAGTATTTCTTGCCGTGGCGTGGTTCGTCAGCATCCTGCAAAGAAAGGATGTGGTCGCGCATCAGCTTGAAATTTATGTGACGATCACTATCGCTCATCAACAAATACCCGAATGACTTCTCCTCTGCGTAACCTCTGTGTTCTCTGCGCCTCCGCGGTAAATATCACCGCAGAGAACGCAGAGGTTACGCAGAGAAATCTCATTAAGCTTAACGGTGGCAAGTGGAACAACTCTCCAGCACTCGCCGTCCCTGAATCTTGTACCTGGCCTTTAACTCGACACCCTGCGCCAGCTCTTCGCTTGTTTTGTTTTCCCGGCGCCAGTCCATGTCGTAAATCTTGTCCACCGGTCGCACGAACCTCTCCGGCGCGCGGTGACACTCCAAACACCACTCCATTTGCAGCGACGCGACCTGGAACATGATCGGCATCTCGTCGACTTTTCCATGACAGGTCGAGCAGCCGACACCTTTTTTCACGTGAATGCTGTGATTGAAGTAAGCGTAATCCGGCAGATCGTGCACGCGTTCCCACGCGAGCGGCTTGCCGGTGCGGAAACTCGCGCGGACGGGTTCGAGATAAGGACTTTCGGACCAGATCTGTTTGTGGCAGTTCATGCACGTCGAGGTTGAAGGTATGCCCGCCGACGATGACGTTTCAACGGACGTGTGACAGTAGCGGCAATCGATGCCGTCGTCACCGACGTGATGTTTATGACTGAATTGGACGGGTTGTTGTCGCTCGACCCATGCGCCAGTATTCCAGGAGGAACGATTCAGCTCAACAGCGACCCACAACAAAGCAACGATTACGAAAACGGCGCCATAAATCGTGATTTTCGCCAGCGCGTTAGTGCTGTGATGGAAGATCTGTGGCATCTGCGCGTGATTGGTGTCGGGAGCTAGTCAAACCGGTACACTGGCAGACGAACAGCCCTTTCGCACTCACTAGTTTTATTGCATTCGTGTAACGTCGTACTTTAGCAGATGGATGAGGAATTTCAAATCGAGACACAGGACTGTGTTAATCAGTGGCTGCATCTCTTGCGAGGAGTGCGGCGCCGATTGGTGCACCGTCGAGGCCGAGTTTCGCGGCGACGATCTCAGTTGCTTCAAAGCATGGCTGAAACGCGCGGCGTTTTACTTCCTGAATGATCGGATTGAGGATGAGCGCGCCGGCGTCCATCACGCCGCCGCCGAGCACGATGCGCTCGATGTTCAGCAGATTGATAACAGTTGCCACACCAGTGCCGATGTATTTACCAGTACGCTCGATCATCATGAGCGCGAAGTCGTCGCCTTCATTCGCCTGGTGGGCGACATCGTCGGCAGTAAACGATTTTTTCAATCCAAGTCTCGATAGTGACGACGTCGAATCGCGGTGCAAACGTTCGCGCGCGCGCCGCACGATACTCGGCGCTGACGCGAGTGTCTCTAAACAGCCCGTATTGCCGCAAACACATTCCAAACCTTCAGTGTCGATCGTGATATGCCCGACTTCGCCTGCGAGTCCGGAAGCGCCCGTCCACAGCTTGCCGTCGAGAATGATCGCGCCGCCGATGCCGTTTCCGATCATCATGTAGAACAAATTTCGCGCACCGAGCCCGGCGCCGGCTTTGAACTCGCCGTACGCCGCGGCGTTTGCGTCGTTCTCGAGCTCAACACGCAGCCCAGTCGCACTCATCAACTCGCCGTGAAGATCGCCGACCATCGTTGTGGGCAAATCACGCGGCGCAATGACGCGATCGGTTTGCCGGTTAACCAAACCCGAGATCGCGACGCCGATCGCTGCGACTGATCCTCTGCCTCCACGTAGCTCCTCGACCATCATCGCCAGTTGCGGAATCAGCTCTTTGGGAGTGACTTCAGCGACTTTCGACTCGATCAACTTTCCTTCCGAGTTGACGAGGGCGGCACGTGCTTGCGTGCCGGAGACATTGATGCCGATGAAATTTGTTTGCGGAGTGGTCATGTCAACAAGCCAGGGCTCCGGCGGAAGAAGCTGCGTGAACGAAGAATAGTCGAGGGTTTTTTGGCTGTCAAACAGGAGGTTCAGGGAGTAGAATCATAGGACCTATAGGACGTATAAGACCGATTCGGTCAGCAGAGCTATGCAGATTCGCTCAATCCTTCTACCCACCGACTTCAGCGAGTGTGGTAACTATGCTCTCTCCTACGCCGCATCGCTGGCGCGTACCTTCAAGGCGTCGATACTCTGCATCAATGTGATCGAGCCGATTGTGCCGACTGTCGGCTATTCGGGAATGACCGAGCCGCTGCCGATCGCCGACATCACCGAACACCTCGAAGACTCAGCCGAGCGTGAGCTACCCAAGCTCGCTGAATGCGATGAGTGTTCGGGAATCGAGGTCGAGGAGCTGGTTGTTCACGGCGAGGCGGCGTCGGAGATTGTTCGTGTCGCAAAGGAACGTGACGTCGATTTGATCGTCATTTCGTCGCATGGGCGGACGGGCCTCGGCCGGATCCTCTTTGGTTCCACGGCCGAGTCAGTCGTGCGGCATGCGTCGTGCCCCGTTTTAGTAGTGAAGCCTCCCCAGGAGGAAGACGCGGAAGAGTAGTAGTCAAACCGAGCCCTCCAGTTTATTCTGGTTTCTTCATGCACCTCGACTTTCTTAACGATCTGCTGTTTCAGTACGGGCTTTACGCAGTTTTCATTCTCGTCATGTTGGAGGGAGACATCACGCTCCTTTTGGCGGGCGTGCTGGCGCATAGTGCGTTTTTCGGGCCGTACAGCTTTGCGCAGGTCTTGACTTGGGGGACGATTGGCGGGTGCTTGAGCGACAACCTCGCGTACGTTGCCGGGCGCGGATTTTCTGAGGGCGTCAGGGAGTTTCGTTTCTACCGCGCCGCGCAGCCGAGATTGCAGCGGTTGACCAACAAGTTCGGCGCGCTCTCGATTTTTCTTTCGAAATACATTTACGGGCTGCGTTGGGCGTCGTGTGTGTTTTATGGCGTCGGGCACATGCCTTACCTGCGGTTCCTCTTGCTTTCGTTTGCGAGCTGTTTCCTGTGGGTCTTCATACTCGCGGGCGCAGGTTACTTCTTCAGTGGCGCGGTGATGGGGTTAATCGGCGACTTCCAGCGACTCGGGAAAGTGTTGCTGGTGATCGTGCTGCTGGGGATCGTCGCGTTCTATTTAGTTGAGAGGTTCTGGCTATCGCCGAAAGTGGAAGAAGCCAATCCAGAACGCCTCCAGGAGCTCGAACACGCCGCCAGCGAAAAGCTTCAGGATCTCAAGCAAGAGATAGGCGAACATATCCCGTTCAAGCACCCGCGCCGTAGCGATTCTAAGAAGCCAGAGAGCGACGCTGACTGATCCGTATAAATCGCTTTATCGGATCCGCGTTAATCTGTGCTAATTTGCGCATCGATGATAATTGAATCTTCCGCACCTCCGCGTGTCGACCTCGAAGGCGGCACTATCGATATCTGGCCTCTTTATCTCTTCCATCCAGGCGCTACGACGGTCAATTTCGCACTTTCTCTCCGCGCAAGCTGCCACATTGAAACAAACGACGATGGTCGAATAGTTCTCGAGTCACGCGACCGTAAAGTCTCTTTCGAAACACACCTGTCAGCGCTCGAAGACCTGTTGCAGGAAGAGCGACTCGAGCTCGTCTCGAAGCTGGTCCACTTCTTCAAACCCACGACAGGTTTTCATCTCGTTGCGGAAGCGAATGTTCCCGCAGGCGCGGGACTCGGAGGTTCTTCGGCGCTCGCGATTGCTTGTATCGGCGCGTTGAACCGGCTTGTTGGGAATCGTTACGAGGAGCGGAAGTTTGTGACGATTGCGGCGAACGTCGAATCGACCGTGATCAAAGTGCCGGCGGGTTTTCAGGATTACTATCCGCCGATGTTTGGTGGTGTGTCGTGCGTGCATTTCAATGCTGATGGGATCGTGAGGGAAAAGCTCGACATCAATATCGAAGAGCTCGAAAAGCGAATTGCGATTTGCTACACGGGCGAGCCGAGGCTTTCCGGGATCAATAACTGGGAGATTTACAAGCGACACATCGACGGCGATGCAGAGTTGTTTGAGCTGTTTGATGGTATTCGCGACTCCGCGCGCAACATGCGTGAAGCCCTCCTCGCTGACGATTGGGATCGCGTCGCGTCAGTGATGAAGAACGCTTACCCAAACCGGAAGCGTCTCGCGCCGACGATCACTACGCCGCAGATGGATATGCTGGTCGAGAAGGCACTCGCTAACGGTGCTGAAGCTGCGAAAGTGTGTGGCGCTGGTGGCGGTGGCTGCATCGCCTTCCTATGTAAATCCGGGCGCCGCGCAGACGTCGAAGCTGCTCTGGCGGCGGAAGAAGGCGCAGAAGTTCTCGACTGGAAAATCGCGACCGAGGGCCTTACTGTCACGGAAGAGTTTTAGCCGCGGATTGACGCGGATAAACGCAGATCTGCGTTCATCTGCGTGAATCCGCGGCAAAATATTTCTACCCGCCTTCGGAGCGCTGCTTGGCTGCAGCGGAGAGAGCTGCAAGACGAGCGACTTTCTGCTGGAAAGTCTCGCCGGGAACCGGGCCGGTATCAACCACGCCGCAGTAAGTCGATCGCTTCATCAAAGAACGATCAGCATTGCCCGTCGGCTTGTGTGCCGGTGCTGACGATGCAGCAGGCGCAGGTGCGGCTGCCACATGTGGCGGAATCTCCTGATCCGGCGCGAGCGACGTCAAAACCTCAGTAACGTCAGCCGCCGACGGCGCTTCACCACCTTCTTCAGCACGCTGCTTCGCCGCCGCCGACAACGCCTTCAACCTTGCAACCTTCTGCTCGAAAGTCTCACCAGCAACCGGACCAGTGTCTTTAACTCCCGCGTACGTCGAACGTTTGAAGAGCGCGCGATTCGGGTTCTCGCCGAGTTTATGTCCTCCTGCTGGTTTCGCAGGCGCCGCGGGCTTCGCTGCCGCTGGCGCCGCTGCTTTCGGCGCAGCCGCTGCGGGCGCTGCGGCTTTCGCGGGCGCAGGCTTTGCCGCCGCGTGACCGTGATCGCCAGCCTCAGTCTCAACCATCACGTAAACGCCGCGTGCTTCGTCCCTCTTGATCACCGGCAACGTGCCACCCGCTGCCTGTAACAACGCCTGCAACTCCGCTTCAACAAACCGGCGCTGCTTGTACGGATCGCGCACGTGCCCGAGCGGCGGACCCATGTAAAGCGTGCCGCACGTCTGGCACTTCGACAGCACATCGTCACCGCGCAGGTGCACTTCAGCGGCTTCACCGGCGGTGCGCAACTGCTTCAAGTGACCGTTGCAGAGTTTTCCCTTTTCGTTCTTCTCGTTGCAGACGGTCTGTGCGTTCGTAATTCGCTTGGGGACGGCGACGGTTTCAGTTGCAGCCATGACGGAGCGCATTGTACACGAAATCCGTGTTATTAGTGTTTGCCGGTGGCCAACTTCCAAAATCTCATCAGCCGCGTCTGGCGAAGACTGCCTGGACGAATGCGTCGCTGGACGATGCGACTCGCGCACACGCGCTTCACCGTCACTGCCGGCGCTGTGATCTTCAACGACAAAGGCGAAGTGCTGCTTTTGAAACACCGTTTTCGCGCGGGCAGCGGCTGGGGTTTGCCTGGCGGCTTCATGGAAAACGGCGAACAACCAATCGACGCGTTGCGACGCGAGCTGCGCGAAGAGATCGGATTGGAACTTGACGACGTGAAAGTGTTCGCCGCGCGATCGTTCAAAAAGCCGAAGCAGGTTGAAGTGTTGTTTCGCGCTCGCGCGAATGCGGAAGTGAGATCGCAAACGGTGGAAGTCGAGCGCGCAGAGTGGTTCGCGATCGACGCTTTGCCGGAAGGTTTACCACGCGACCAGCGAGTTTATATCGAACGTGCTGCGAAAACTGACTGAATTGATGTATGCTGCGCACCGAAAATCGCCCAGCAAACAAACAGGAGAACCGCATGGTCGAGCTGATTCCGTCCCAAGAAGCAGTGATGCAGATTCTGACGCGTACCGGAGCGTTTCGTGAGGGGCATTTTGTTTACCCGAACAAAAAGCACTCACCACACTATTTTCAGATGCCGCTCGCGTTTCGCTATTACGACACGGCGCGTGTGCTGGCGGTGGCATTGAGCCGCAAGTTTCGACTCGAAAAAGACATCTCGAGCCAACTGCCGAAAGTTTCAGTGATTAGTCCGAGCTCGGGCGGCATTCCGGTCGCGTTTGGTGTGCGCGACGCGCTCAATGCGGAACAGATTTACTGGGCCGAGCAGGAGGAGAATAAGCGACAGTTTCGGCAGTATGTGAACCAGGGCGAAGTCAATCCGTGCATCATTGTTGACGACATCATTCGCAGCGGCCACGCGATCGAAGAGACGGTTGAGCTCGTGAAATCGCTGGGGGCGAGGATTATTGGCTGCGGGGCGATCGTGCGTTTCGACACCGCGCCTGATGAGATTGAAGGCGTGCCGATCAAGTCGCTGATCGATTTCGATGTGAGGATGTACGAGAGCGATCAGGAGTGCACGGAGTGTAAAGACGGGGTCACTGCTGAAACCGTAAGATTCTAATTGTAGCCGCGGATAAACGCAGATGAACGCAGATCTGCGTTTATCCGCGTAGATCCGCGGTTATATCTCGTGCCGGTTCGCGAGCGCTTTGTCCATCGTGACCTCGTCAACGTATTCGAGGTCGCTTCCCACCGGCATTCCCATCGCGATTCTCGTCACTCGTATTCCCAATGGTTTTAGTAGGCGGCTGATGTAGTTCGCAGTGGCTTCGCCTTCGGTCGTGGGATTCGTTGCGAGTATCACTTCTTTCACCGCCACACCGTCATTATTCTCCGGTTTCAAACGCGGCAGCAGATTCGCTAACTGCAGCTCGCTTGGTCCAATGTGACGGATTGGCGACAGACTCCCGTGCAGCACGTGATAGACGCCTTTAAAGCTGCGCGTCTTCTCAACCGCCACTAGACTGTGCGGCTCCTCGACCACACAGATCACTGAATGATCACGCGTCGGCGAAGCACAGAAGCGACACGGATCGACTTCAGTAAGGTTATTGCAGACCGAACAAAGAACGATCTTCTGTTTCACTTCTCGCAGCGCCGCAATCAACCGCTCGAGATCAGCCTCGGGCGCGCGCATGATGTAAAACGCCAGCCGCTGCGCTGACTTGTGGCCAATGCTCGGCAGGCGCTTCAGTTCGTCGATGAGCCTCGTGACTGGTTCGGCGTATTCCAACATCGCTGATCAGAATTAACCAAACAGGCCGCCCAGCCCCGGCGGCATCATGCCGCCCAGCTTGCCCTTCATCGCTTCATCGACTTTCCGGTTCGCTTCGTTAATCGCCGCCAGAATCATGTCCTGGAGCATCTCGACGTCGCCGTCCTTGACCGCTTCCGGATCGATCTTGAGCCCCACGATTTCGTGATTGCCTTTCATCTGCACCGTAACGACGCCGCCACCCGCTGAAGCATCCACGCGCAGCTCTTCCATCTCCTTCTGCATCTTCTGCTGCATGTTCTGCGCCTGCTTCATCATCTGTTCGATATTAAATCCACCCGGAAATTTCATGACTGCACCTCGCTGCAAAAAGTTTGAGTCATCCTAGCGGTCAGTGTAATCTGCGTCAATCTGAGGCTCATAATGAACGACACAGAACCGCAAGTTGATCGCACGCTCGAGGCGCGTATCAATCTGTACTACGATCTGCGGCCGGGAACGACCGCGCCCGCGCCGCTGCTGATCGCGCTGCACGGTTACGGCGCAAACAAGCGTTACATGATGGCTGAAGCGCGCATGATGGCGCCCGAGCAGTTTGCGATCGCATCGTTGCAGGGATTTCACCAGCACATTAAAGAGCCACGTGAGCCTGGTGGTCCACTGCGCTTCGGTTTTGGCTGGTTAACAAACTTTCGCAGTGAGGAATCGGTTGCGATTCATCATCGAGCACTGATCAATCTGATCGATGCGTTGACCGATGAAGGTATCGCCGATCCAGCGCGCGTCTTTCTGCTCGGCTTCTCGCAGTCGTGCGCGCTCAACTATCGTTTCGCTTTCACACATCCCGATCGCTTGCGTGGAGTTGTCGGAATCTGCGGCGGCATTCCCGGCGACTGGGAAACAAGCTCAACCTATCGCAACGCGGAAATCGACGTGCTGCATATCGCCGGCACACGCGACGAATTCTATCCACCTGAACGCGTGCGTGATTACCAGCACCAACTGAAAACACGTGCACGCTCAGTCGAGTTCAAGTCTTATGACGCGGCGCACGAGATCATTCCCGAAATGCGCCCCGATGTGGTCCAATGGTTGACCAGACTTGGATGAGGTCAGTAGTGAGCGCCTCCTTGGAGTGCGGCGGCCTGGCGCCGCTTTGGCCTCGATCGCGCATCATCGATACCAAAGCGGCGCCAGGCCGCCG
>Ga0081539_10005900_pt1 | contig 12111 bp, 7 predicted proteins | sample TabmetS4T2R2_FD_71023 | JGI IMG/M metagenome (GOLD analysis project Ga0081539, IMG submission 71023) | Tabebuia heterophylla rhizosphere microbial communities from the University of Puerto Rico - S4T2R2 | ecosystem: Host-associated > Plants > Roots > Rhizosphere ...
AGACGACGACGATCCGCTGCGCCCTCGATCTCATCCGACCGACGAGCGGTCGGGTGCTCGTGTTCGGGATCGAGTCCTCGGCCGACCCGGTCGCGATCCATCGCCGCCTCGGCTACATCCCGGGCGAGTTCACGCTCTACGACCGGCTGACCGGTGGCCAGACGATCGAGTTCTTCGCCAACCTCCGCGGCGGCGTCGATGCCGCATACCGGGCCGCTCTCATCGAGCGGTTCGACCTCGATCCGAGCCGCAAGTTCAAGGAATACTCGAAGGGCAACAAGCAGAAGGTCGGCCTGATCGTCGCGCTCCAGCACCGGCCCGAACTGCTGATCCTCGACGAGCCGACATCCGGCCTGGACCCACTCGTCCAGCAGACGTTCTTCGAGTTCATTCGCGAGGCGAAGAGCGAAGGCCGGACGGTGTTCCTCTCCAGCCACATCCTGTCCGAGGTCGAGAAGACGTGCGACCGCGTCGCGATCATCCGCGACGGCCGGATCGTTCGGCAGGATCGGGTCGAGGCATTGCGCGATCTCGCTCATCACCAGGTCGAGCTGCGTTTCGCGGGGCCCGTGCCGGCCGAGGAGTTCGAAAGGTTGCCGGGCGTCAGTGACGTCGTCGCCGACGAGCACACGCTTCGCCTCCGTGTCAGCGGGCCGATCACGCCCGTGGTCCGGGCCGCTGCGCGGTACGAGCTGGCCGATTTCGTCAGCCGCGAACCGAGTCTCGAGGAGACGTTCCTGGCCGAGTACGCCGACGACCATCCGGCACCGTCGGCATGAGCGTGCGCGCGGAGTCGCCCGCTGCTGCGCCGGCCCGACCGATCCGGTTCGTCAGCCGCCTGTACGGGTTCGGCAGTGTCTTCGGCAAGACGATCCGCGATTCGCGGCGCGCGTTCATCGTCATGGCGGCCCTCCTTGCCGGCTCGATGCTCCTGCTCGGGGCGGCGGCGTCGCAGGCATTCGGGACGGCCGAGACCCGCCGCGAGACCGCGGCGCTGGCGCGGACCCTGCCGTCGATCTTCCAGGGCATGCTCGGCAAGCAGGTCGGGCTCGAGACCCTTGGCGGGCTCATCGAATGGCGCTATCCGACGCTGTTCCTCCTGATCGCGCCGATCTGGTCGATCCTCGCGTTGTCCGGCACGCTCGCCAGCGAGGCGAAGCAGGGCAGCCTCGAATACCTCGCGACGACGCCGCTGCCGCGGGCCCGGATCGCCCTCGAGAAGCTGCTCGGGCATGTGGTCATGGTCGCGTTGCTGATCCTGGTGCTGACGGTTGTCGCGTCGCTCACTGGCTCGATCTTCGGGACGTTGCCGGGCGACGACATTCCCCTCGATGCCGCGTTCGGTTACGGCGTGCTCGTGGCGTTGTCGATGCTCGCGGTGGGATCGGTGGCGTTTGTCCTCGCGCCGTTCGTGGGACGGGGAAGCGCGGCGGGGATCTCGGCCGTGATGCTCGTGGCGATGTTCGTCGTGAACGGATATCGCGACTCCGTACCCCTGTTCGACACGCTGGCGCCCCTGTCCTGGTACTCGTGGACGGCCAACCACATCCCGTTGGCTCGGCAATACGACTGGCCGTCGCTCGCGCCGATGGCGGCGATTGCCGTGGTCCTCTTCGTCGTCGGCATCTGGGTGTTCGCTCGCCGGGACATCGGCGCGACAGTTGCGTTGCGGGGATTGTCGTTCCCGCGGGCCCTCCTCGGCGTTGCCGGCCCAACGAGCCGCTCGTTCGGCGATCGGCTGCCGGCGGCGCTGGCCTGGGGGATCGGCGTTGGGCTGTACGCGGCGGTGATCGCGACGACCGGTCAGGCGATGGCCGATACGTTCAAGCAGTTTCCGAACATCGAGCAGATGATCAGGACGATCTACCCCGACGTCGACTACACGTCCGCGGCTGGCGTGCTCCAACTCGTGTTCGTCCAGTTTGCGACGCTCGTGCTGGGTTTCGCGATGGCGACGCTCGTTGGCGGTTGGGCATCCGACGAGAGCGCAGGCCGGCTCGATGTCGTGTTATCCGGGCCGTTGTCCCGGTTCGGTTGGGCGGTGCGGAGCGGCCTTGGCGTTTATGCGGCGATCGTCGTTCTGTGCCTGGTCATCGCGGCGGGCATCGCTTTCGGGGCTGGCAGCGTCGGAAGCGATGCGGTCACCCCAGTGGTCGGGCTGAGCGTGATCGCGCTGTACCTGATGGGACTGGGCGGGATCGGGCTGGCGGTTGGAGGGCTGGTGCGGCCGTCCCTCGCGGCGCCGGCGATCGGTGTGGTCGTTCTCGGTTCGTTCCTGATCGACCTCGTCGCACGCCCGCTCAAATTGCCCGACGTCGTTCAGCAGATCACGCCGACGAGCCATCTCGGACAGCCGATGGTCGGGATCTGGGACGTACCGGGGATCGTGGCGTGGGTCGTGCTGGCGGCTGGCGGGCTGGTCGTGTGCGCGTGGGGTCTGTCGAGACGCGACCTGCGGGACTAGGGCGGTTGCCATGTCGCTGACTGCCCGGCAGGCGCGGCCGTTGAGGCGGGGTTCGGGTCGGCGCGTGACACTCGGGTCATGACCACCGAACGCGCACCCGAGACTGCGTTTCCGTCGACTCTCGAGCATAAGCACGGCCTCACTGAGTGGTCGCCGATGCTCCCCGAACGGAGCGCCGAGACGATCGAGCCGGGCCAGGCCCGACCGAGCGGATCTATCGCTGCCAGAAGGTCGGCTGTACGGAGGTGGTCCGGATCGCCGCCGGCGAGGTGAGGACTGGCGCCGCGGGGGCAGGCTGAGTGCCGCAGGGGCTGAGTGCCACCGGCGCAGCGGCCCGTGCGTGCGCCTGCACCGACAAGAAGACAACCACATTGACTCGAATCGGCTGATTCGGCACATCCACGCCGGCGTGGGAGCTCAGATCAGGGCTTGCGAACCCCATTTGATGCACGGTTGGGCATCAAGTCGGCCCGGAGCTCCTCCTTGCCCGGCCCGCTTGGGCGCCCAGGCACCGAATCAGGTCAATGTGGTTGTCATTCCGTCGTTCGCCGGGTCCACAGCCCAGACGGCCAACTTTCCAATCACATTGGACGTCGCAGGGCGTTTTGGCCCCGGTACCGCACCGGCGTGCAGCCGAGGGCCGCACTTTGATGCCCAGGAGGTGCATTGAAGACTCGGCTTATGGGTGTGCGTGGCGCTTGCAACCCTCGGCGCGAGGGACGCACGTCCAATGGAGTTGGAATACTGCGTGTGACCAGCCGGCCCGGGCCGGGGTCGGAGCCCTTGGCGCCCTTGCCCCCGCGTGGCAGACTGGCGCCCCTCTCGACGCTTCGGGGGCCAAGACGGACACATGACGGGCACATGACGTTCAATGGGATGATCGGCGCCGGTCGGCAGGCGCCTGACGACATGCCGCGGCCGTCGGCATTCCCGCCCATCGCCGAGTACGGCTTCCTGTCCGACTGCGAGGTCACCGCGCTCGTGGCCGCCGGCGGCAGCATCGAATGGCTGTGCATCCCGCGCATGGACTCGGCGAGCGTCTTCGGTGCGGTGCTCGATCGCGACGCGGGCAGCTTCCGGTTCGGGCCCGCGGACGTTAGCGTTCCCGCAGCGCGACGCTACCTGCCCGGCACGGTCATCCTCGAGACGAGCTGGGCGACGCCGACAGGCTGGGCGATCATCCGGGACGTTCTCCTCATCGGGCCATGGCATCACGACGACCCGCAGCAGGCTTCACACAAGCGTCCGCCGACCGACTACGACGCAGAACACATCCTCCTGAGGACCGTCCGCTGCGTGAACGGCGAGGTCCAGCTGACGCTCGACTGCGAGCCGGTCTTCGACTACGGACGCACGCGCGGCCGCTGGGAGTACCCCGGCGACGACTACCACGAGCTCCGCTGCCGAGTCGACGGCGATAAGGTCGCCCTCACCCTGACCAGCGACCTCAACCTCGGCTTCGAGGGCCCACGGGCGCTGGCCCGCTCGCTGGTCAAGGAGGGCGAGCAACGATTCGTGGCCCTGTCGTGGGGCCAGACCGCGCCGCCGCGGACCTTCGACGACGCCTACAAGCGCCTCGTCTGGACGGCCCATCACTGGCAGCACTGGCTGGCCCGCGGCCGATTTCCCGACCACCCGTGGCGCTCAATGGTCGAGCGCTCGGCGCTCACGCTCAAGGGCCTGACCTACGCGCCGACGGGGGCGATCATCGCGGCCGCCACGACATCCCTCCCGGAGACGCCCCGTGGCCAGCGAAACTGGGATTACCGCTACACCTGGATCCGCGACTCGACCTTCGCCCTGTGGGGCCTATTCACGCTCGGCTTCGACTGGGAGGCAAACGACTTCTTCTATTTCCTGGCCGACGTCGCCGGTGGCAAGGCCGACCTCCAGATCATGTACGGCATCGACGGCGAACGTGAGCTGACCGAGCAGACCCTCGATCACCTGCACGGCTACGACGGCGCCCGACCAGTCCGGATCGGGAACGGCGCGTTCGCTCAACGCCAACACGACATGTGGGGCGCGGTCCTCGACTCGGTCTACCTCCACACCAAATCGCGCGATCGGCTGGACGACCGAATCTGGCCGATCCTCGTCCGCCAGGTCGAGGCTGCGCTCGCCCACTGGCGCGAGCCCGACCGGGGCATCTGGGAGGTCCGTGGCGATCCGAAGCACTTCACCAGCTCGAAGCTGATGTGCTGGGTCGCCGCCGATCGCGGCGCGAAGCTGGCCGCCATCCGCGAGGACCAGGAGCGGGAACGGCGCTGGCGGGCCGCCGCCGAGGAGATCAAGGCCGACATCGTCGCCAACGCCCTCGATGAGCGTGGCGTCTTCACCCAGCACTACGACACGAACGCGCTCGATGCGTCGATCCTGCTCATGCCGCTCGTTCGCTTCCTGCCACCGGATGACGAGCGGATCCGGAGCACCGTCCTCGCGATCGCGGACGAGCTGACGGTCGACGGACTCGTCCTGCGCTACCGCACCGACGAAACCGACGACGGGCTCTCCGGTGAAGAGGGCACGTTCACGATCTGCTCGTTCTGGCTCGTGTCGGCGCTTGTCGAGATCGGCGAGATCCAGCGGGCCCACCGGCTGTGCGAGAAGTTGCTCGGTTTCTCGAGCTCGCTCGGGCTCTACGGCGAGGAGATCGACCCGGCGACCGGCCGCCATCTCGGAAACTTCCCGCAGGCCTTCACGCATCTGGCGCTGATCAACGCGGTCATGCGGGTCATCGATGCCGAGCGCGGCGTGGTCAGTGGGGCGCCGCTGTCCCCGCGCTCGCCCGAGCGGACCGAGGCGGCGCACGGGCCGGACGTCGACCACGGCGGCCGCGAGCGGCAGGAGCACGTCGAGACGCCGCAACCGTCGCAGGACGAGGCGGTCCCGAAGCCCTAGAGGGCCCTTTCCATCAGCGCCCCGCCCGCCCTCGTCGTGTTCCGTGCGCACGGGAGATGAGCGGCATCTGGTACCCGCGCCGGATGTCGCTGGGACCTTCGCGCGGCTGACCGACGCGAACCACCCCCGTACGGTGGCAACCACACCGGACCCCGACCGGTGACCGCACGGGAAGCTCGAAAACGTGATCCTCGCCAGACCCAGCCGTCGTCTGCCCGCGCTGACCGCGCTCGCGTTCGCCCTGACCTCGATCGGGCTGCTCGTCGCCCCCAGCGCGGCACTCGGCTGGAGCCCGAACACCTTCAGCTCCGCTTCCGAGAAGGAACTCGTCTCGCTGACCAACCATTCGCGGGCGAACGCCGGGCTGCGATCGCTGCGGGTCGACTCCGCGCTGACGTCGATCGCCCGCTGGCGCAGCAAGGACATGATCCAGCGCAATTACTTCAGCCACAGCATCCCGCCGAGTGGCCGGTCGGTCTTCGACGAGATGTCGGACCGTGGTTACTGCTTCCGTCTCGCGGGCGAGAACATCGGCTGGAACAACTACCCGGACAGCACGGCGACGGAGGCGATCCATCAGGCGTTCATGGACTCGTCCGGGCACCGGGCCAACATCCTCGGCAAGTCCTGGGACGTCATCGGGATCGGCGCCTACAAGGCGGCAAGCGGCAAGAAGATGTGGACCGTCCTCTTTGCCGACAAGTGCGGCTCGGCGCCAAAGCCGACACCGAAGCCCACCCCGAAGCCGACCCCCAGGCCAACGCCTCGGCCAACGCCGAAGCCAACTCCGAAGCCAACCCCGAAGGCGACACCAAAGCCCACTCCACGCCCAACCCCAAGGCCGACACCGACACCCGAGCCGGTCCTCGCGACGCCGCCGATCGACGGCCAGGGTCTCGGGTTCGGGCCGGGTGGTACCGGCAACGGCAACGGCGATGGCGATGCCAACGGCAACGGCGGCCAGAGCGGCAACGGCCCGCCACCGGGCTCGTCGGTCACGCTCCGGGTCACCGACCCGCCCCCCAACCAGGGCCTCGTTGAAACGATTGTCGGCGGCGTGACCGGCTTCTTCTTCGGAGCCTGACGACGGATTCCGGTCGCTACACTCAGCCCGATGTGACTGCCGTCGGGATCGGCGCGGGGAGGCCAGCACCGTTGATGGCACCGATCCTCGAAGCGCGTGACCTCACGAAGCGTTTCCAGCTTGGCGAGACGATGGTCGACGCGGTGCGCGGAGTCTCACTCGCCGTCCAGCCCGGTGAGTTCGTCGCGCTCATGGGCCCCTCGGGCTCGGGCAAGAGCACGCTCCTCCAGCTCCTCGGCGGTCTCGACCGGCCGACGTCGGGTGAGGTCGTCCTCGACGGCGCCGTCGTCAGCCAACTATCCGACGAGGAAGCCACTCGCCTTCGCCGCGACAAGACCGGCTTCGTCTTCCAGTTCTTCAACCTCATCCCGCTGCTCGACGTCACCGAGAACGTCGCCCTGCCGTTCACGATCGGCGGCCTCGACACGCGCGACATGGAGCTTCGGCAGCGGATCAGCGACGTCATCCAGCTCGTCGACCTGCCATCCAAGGCACGCCACAAGCCGGATCAGCTCTCCGCCGGCGAGCAGCAACGCGTGGCGGTCGCGCGGGCGCTCGTGACGGGTCCCGCACTGCTCTTTGCCGACGAGCCGACGGGCAACCTCGACTACACAACCGGGACGGAGATCCTCGATGCGCTCTGGCGGTCTTGCGTCGAACGGGGCCAGACGATCGTCCTCGTGACCCACGATTCGAAGGCGGCTGCGTACGCGGACCGGGTCCTCGTCGTCGAGGACGGCCGGATCCAGGACGAGATCCAGCTTGGCCGGCGTGAGGTCCACGACGCGACGCCGCTGATCGCACGGCTCGCTCAACTCGGCCTGTAACAGTGGCCGCGGGCAGGGCGCGGAGCCGATGGGCGGTCTGAGCTCGCTCGCGTGGCGGAGCCTCGCGGCGCGTCGTCTGCGGACGGCGCTGACGATCCTCGGTGTCGCGCTGGGGGTCGGCGTCCTCTTCGCATCGCTGGCAACGAACGCCGGCATCGAAAGATCGGTCGACCGAACCGTCCACGACCTGGTCGGCCGGGCCGATCTGCGAATTTCGGCGTTCCAGGAGCGAGGACTCTCGGACGAGACGTTCACGGCGATCCGCACGACGCCGGGTGTCAGCGTGGCCGTGCCGGAGATCGAACAACGGATCTACCTCAGCCGGCAGCCGGGCTTCAGCGGCCCGCTGCCGCCGCCGGTGACGATCGTCGGCATCGATCCGCTCCTCGATTCGGAGGTCCACGACCTGCCGATCAGCCAGGGGGTCGCGCTTAGCCGGCGCGAGGAGGCCTCGGCGGTCATCAGCGATCGCCTCGCCCGCGACGACGGCTACGTGATCGGTAGTTCCATCACGATCCAGCGCGCCGGCGAGCCGGAGACGTTCCGGGTCGTCGGAATCATGGCGGGCGATGGGCCGGGGACGGGCGCGGTTGGGCGGACGGTCGTCCTGCCGATCGACGCGGTCCGGCGGCTGTTCGAGCTCGACGGCGTCAGCCGGATCGACATCCGTCTCGGGGACGGGGCATCGGCGGGCACGGTCCAGTCGGAGCTCGGCACGCGGCTCGTGAACGAGCCGTACGTCCTGTCCTCACCGCGCGACCTGGCCGCGTCGTTGCGGGCGTCGACGGCGGACTTCCAGGCGACGACCGCACTCATCGCCGCGATCGCGCTCTTCGCCGGCGCGTTCCTCATCTTCAACACGCTCTCGATGACGGTCGCGGAGCGGATCCGCGAGGTCGGACTGCTGCGCGCGGCGGGCGCGACACGACGTCAGGTCATGGGCTTCATCCTCGCCGGGGCGGTGGTCATCGGCATCGTCGGCTCTCTGCTCGGCCTCGTTGTCGGCTTGGGGCTGGCGACGTTCATCGCGACATACGTCCGCCAGGTCGCGTCGGTGGCGCTGGACCGCTTGGAGACGCCCCTCATCGCGTTTGTCGTGGCCGGCCTCGTCGGCGTCCTCGTGACCGTCGCCGCCGCCTTCGAGCCGGCCTGGCGTGCGGGCCGAATCGCGCCGGTCGAGGCGCTGCGGATGCGCGCCGAGCCGGGTCGTGGGCAGGGCGCGCGCCTGCGCTGGCTGCTCGGCGTCTTCGCCGCGGTCGCGGTCATCGGTCTGCTCGTCTGGCCACGCGACGCCGGGACGCAAGGCGTCATTCGGGCGCTGCTCGTGTATGGCCTCCTGCTGGCAGTGACCCTCCTCTCGCCGCTCATCCTCCGGCCGCTCGGTCGGGTGGCGGGCATCCCATTCAGCATCTTCCTCCGCTTCGAGGAACGGCTGGCCCGGGGCGCCATCGTTCGAGACAGGAGTCGGACGGCACTGACGGTCGGCGCGCTGACGGTGGGGCTGGCGTTGATCGTCGCGATCGGAACCGTCGCCCAGAACGCGCGGCAGGCGGCCAGCGCGTGGCTGGCGACCGTCATTCCCGGCGACGAGATCGTGACCTCCATCCGGCCGGTCGCTCTCGACGAGGACATCGCCGCCGATCTCCAGGCGGCCGATGGCGTCGAGCGGGCGACACCGATCGCGACCTTCGACCTGGCCTACCAGGGCATCCGCCTCGACGGGGCCGCGGTCAGCGGCGGAGACCTGCTTGCCGACGGGCGGTTGAGCTTTGTCGGAGGCTCGCGCCAGGCGCTCGCCGACCTCGACGGTGGCGGGACGGCGATCCTGCCGACCAGCCAGGCCGACCGGCTCGGGCTGCGGGTTGGGGACACCATGGACTTCGCGGTGGGCGAGGGTCAGGCGAAGACGCTGCGCGTCAGCGGGATCGTCGAACGCACGCTCCCGGGCAGGACAGGCGAGACCGTCCTCGTCGGCTGGACGGATGCCACCGAGTCGTTCGGCGTCGAAGGCGCGGACTTCTTCGCGGTCCGCTTCACACCCGATGCCGGCGTCCGCGCCCGGCAGGCGGTCGAGGAGCTGGCCCGGATCAACGCCCTCGAGCCGAGCACCCTCGATCGCGTCCAGGGCGCGATCGCCGACGCCCTCGACCGCGTGTTCAGCCTGTTCGACGCGCTTGCCCTCGTGGCCGTCCTCGTCGCGGCGCTGGGGATCGTCAACACGCTGACGATGAACGTCGTCGAGCGCGTGCGCGAGATCGGCGTTCTGCGGGCGACCGGCATGACCCGCCGCCAGGTGGGTCGCATGGTCGTCGTCGAGGCCGGCGTCCTGGGCCTCATCGGGGCGTTCCTCGGGACCGCGTCCGGGCTCGTCGCCGGGGCGATCATGGTGACGCTGGCCGGTGGCGACCTCGCGCTGCCGGGAGAGATCCCGTGGTCGGCACTCGTGACGTCGCTCGTCCTCGGTGTCGCCGTTTCGATGCTCGCGGCCTACTACCCGGCCCGGCTTGCCGGCCGCCTGTCGATCGTTCGGGCGGTCCAGTTCGAGTAGACTCTGGCTCGGTCGTGCGCGACCTGGGGGGTTGGAGGAGGACGAACGATGACGCCCGCCATGCCCAGCCTCAACCGCCTGCCCGCGGCGGAACGAGGCATCACGATCGGCGATTTCCTCGTTCCGATCCGGATCGGCGAGCAGCTCAGCTCGAGGACGCGCCACGTCGCGCTGATCGTGGCCGGCGCGCTGCTCATCTACCTGACGGCCCGCGTCTCCATCCCCGTGCCGGGCAGCCCCGTCCCGATCACCGGGCAAACGTTCGGCGTGCTGCTCGTCGGTGGTGCGCTTGGGTTCCGGCGCGGGTTCGTGTCGGTGCTCCTGTACGTCCTCCTCGGAGTCGTGGGGCTCCCGTTTTTCGCAGAGGGCAAAGGCGGACTGGCGGTGATCTGGGCCGCGACGGGCGGCTACCTCGTGGGCTTCGTTGTCGCGGCCAGCGTCGTCGGCCGGCTGGCCGAGCTCGGCTGGGACCGCCGGGTCGTCGGGGCGCTCGGGATGATGCTCGTCGGGAACGCGATCATCTATGCCATCGGCCTGCCGTGGCTGGCGGTCACGGCGCACCTCGACGCCGCGACGACGCTCAGCAAGGGCCTCTACCCGTTCGTCATCGGGGACGTTCTCAAGCTCGTTCTCGCTGCGGCGCTATTCCCGGCCGCGTGGTGGGTCGTCGGTCGGAGGCCGGGAGAGCGCTAACCGGACGCGGAATCGGCGTTCAGCGACCGCGCGAGGCTGCGATACGAGTCACGGAGGAGTCGCGCGACCTCCGGCCAGTAGTTCCGCCCTGCGCCACGCTGACCGTCCGGATCGGCGGCCGCGCCACGATCGCGGACCTCGGCGGCGACGCCGCGCAGCCGACCAGCCTCCGAGACCGCGTCGAGCGGAACTTCGTAGAACGCGGAGTACAGGCGGCTGATCGCCTCCCCGGCAGCCTCTCCGGCGGACAGGCCGAGCTCACGGCGAACCACCCACCAGCGGAGCTCCCAGCGGGCGACCTCGTCGATGTCGACGGTCGCCGGCAGGCCGAGGATCCGATAGCCGCGGGCGATATCCGGCGCGAAGCGTTCGTAGTCGCCGGTTGCCTGGGCGAATCCGACGGCGGCCTTCGTGAGGAGCACCGCGCTCGCAAGGGCCCGCGGCCAGGAGGCGTTTGCCTGCTCACGGAGCGCGAGCACGAGGAGACCGAAGAGCCGCGCCGGCTGGCGGCGGTAGTAGGCCTTCCACATCCGGGTCTCGAGGTTCGCGAGCTCGTCGGGATCGAAGGCGGGCGCCCATGGATGGGCTGTTGTCTGCGCGATCGTCTCGGTCATCGTCGGCGTCCCATCCTCCGGCGCGCTATCGTCGGCCGATGGCCGCTCCCGCGACGCGCGCTCCGACGGATTCTGCGCGCTCGAGCCGTGCCCGGATCAGTCCCGATGCGGGCCTCTACGGACCGTCCAGCGAGGCGTGGCGGCTGAACCGGGAGGCGATGCTCCTCCTCGGCGCCGGGCCGCGGGCGCTGCTCATGCAGCTGGCCCATCCGCTCGTCGCCGAGGGCGTCGAGCAGCACAGTGACTTCCGGGCGGACCCATGGCGGCGCCTCCAGGGCACGCTGCAGAGCTACCTTCGGATCGTCTACGGGACGTCGGCTGTGGCCCGGGCCGAGATCCGGCGTCTCAACGAGCTCCACCGCACGATCAAGGGCCCGATTCGTGACCCCGGCGTCCGCACCGCCCACGGCCCACGCTACTCGGCCCGCGATCCCGAACTGTCGCTGTGGGTCCATGCCACGCTCGTCGACTCGACGATCGTCGCCGCGGACGCCTGGCTCGCCCCGGAACCGCGCGACGCGCGGCGCCGCTACTACGAGGAGACCAAGCCGATCGGCCGCGCGTTCGGCATCCCCGCGGCGCTCCTCCCGAACGACATCGAGGCGTTCGAGGCGTACATGGCCTCGATGCTCGCGGCGGACAGCCCAATCCGCGTCACCGACACGGCCCGCGACCTCGGGCGGGCCGTCCTGAACCCTCCGCTCGGACCGGTCCTGCCGCCACTCGCATGGTTGTCGTCAGCGGCCTACGCCTGGACCCTGTGGCCGGCCGTGGGTCTGTTGCCAGGCAGGCTGCGGGAAGAGTACGGGCTGCCCTGGGGGCCCTTCGAGCGGGCGGTTTCGGCGTGGCTCGTCAGCACGTGGCGTGCCGCGCGACCCCTCTTCCCGGTGTGGTTGCGGCAGATGCCCCAGGCCCTCGCCGCGGACCGCCGGCTCGCGGCGACCGCTGGCTCTCGGGCTAGCCTGCCCGGACCGGCCGGT
>Ga0081539_10005901_pt1 | contig 12103 bp, 7 predicted proteins | sample TabmetS4T2R2_FD_71023 | JGI IMG/M metagenome (GOLD analysis project Ga0081539, IMG submission 71023) | Tabebuia heterophylla rhizosphere microbial communities from the University of Puerto Rico - S4T2R2 | ecosystem: Host-associated > Plants > Roots > Rhizosphere ...
CAGATCGAGCGCGGCGATCACCCGGGCGCACTCCGGCTCGGCCAGCGCACCCAGCGCCTTCGTCGGGTCGCCGAGCAACACCACCCGAGTGATGCCGTCGGGGTGCCGCTCGGTCGGCGTCGTGAGCACGCCCGCGACGATCGCCGCGGAGTTCTTCCCCTTCGGCCGGTCCACCGGCACGAGGACACCGCGGTCGTCGAGGTCGTGCTCGGCGAAGCTGCCCCGCGCCCCGGCGAGCAGGCTGGTCAGCTCGTACGGGTACACCGTGCCGCGCCGGGCCGCGCGCAGCACCTTCTGCCGGTAGTCGTCCAGCGGCTGCACCGGATCCGTCGGCGGCTCCCCGACGTGCACGCGCGCGCCGTGCCCGGGATCGAGGGTGATGCGCACGGCGACCTCGGCCAGCTCGCCGGCGGAGGTGGGCCGCCGGGCCAGGAACTGGACCTCCTCCAGGCCCGCGCCCGCGGTGGTCGGCAGGATCCGCTGGGCGACGGCGTGCACCTCGTCGGTGTCCAGCTCGATCGCCGGCCAGACGTACATCATGATCCGGTTGGTGTCGTACCGCTGGTTCAGCGGCCGCTGGGCCTGGATGTTGCGGATCGCGTCCAGGCCCGCGGTGACGGCGTCCTCCACCGCCGGCAGTGCGACCAGCCGGCCGTCCGCCTCGCGCAGCGGCGTCAGGTCGCGGACCTGGCCCATCGCGATCAGCCGCTCGTCGGCTGGGTTGCTGCGCGCCACGGCCTTGAACAGGTAGATCTCCTCGTCCGCGGACGGCAGCCGGGTCAGCTGAAACTCACGCAGCCGGTGCAGCTGCAGGCGCTGCGCGATCTGCGGATGCAGGCCGCGGATCAGCCGGTCCTCGACGAATCCGTCCGGACCGGGACGGAAGGTGAAGTGGTGGTGGATCACGCCGGTGCCGGCGACGGTGGTGGTGATCCGGCGGACGCCCGCCGGCAGCGGCCGCTCGGCGAGCAACTGTCCGAGTCGTACAGCCGTGGCGTCGGCGTCCGGCTGGTCCGCCCATTGCACGTACAGGTCGGCAACCAGCCCGCGGTCCGGCACTTCGCCGGCCAGCGCACCGACCGCGCCGAGGGCGTCCGGCAGGTCGGCGACGTCGACCGCGGTCGTGACCACGCGGGTCACGCCGCGCGGGCCGGTGTGCTCGGCGGTGACGAACCGGCAGCCGGCGACGTCTCGCACGGTCACGTCGGCCAGCCCGTGGTTGCCGTAGTAGCGGCGGGTCAGCACCTCGAGCAGCGGCACATGGTCCCGGCCGGGCCGCCCGATCCGCTGCCCGACCAGCCGGACCAGCGGCTCGGGGCTGGCCACCATGGCCTGGATCCGCTCGGCGCGGTCCGCGGCGTCCGGATTGCCGTCCAGGTAGCGCAGGTTCTCGCGGACCGCGGCGTACACCCTGGCGCGGGTGCGGCGCAGCAACGGCTGGGCGAACCAGCGGAACACCACACCGCGGGCCAGGTCCGACACCGCGGGGAAGCGCACCTGCGTAGCCTCGATCAGATGCTCCAGCGCCAGCCCGGCCCGCTCGCTCAGCGGTCCGGCCGGCGGCGCCCCGGCCAGCCACTGCCGCAACACCTCGGACACCACGGCGGCGTCCGTCGACACCCGCTGCTGGGCCAGGAAGATCCGGAAGACCGCGGCCTCCAGCTGTGGCGTACGGTCCAGGTCGGCGATGCCGTAGTGGCCGAGCACCCGCCGGAGCCGGGCCTGGAACCTCTCCGGCAGGCCGGCCCGTTCCACGTCGAGGCTCTGCAGGTAACTGTGGAAATACTCGCGCGGGCTGTGTACCGGGTTGCCCGGCTCGACCTCCAGGTCGCCGCCCGGCCGGTTGCGGCTCAGCTCCAGCAGGTCGGCGAAGACCGTCAACAGGTCCAGCTCCCCGGGCAGCGGACGGCCGTCGAGCGCCACCCGCGCGGCCAGATAGGCGGACAGCAGGCGCTTGCGGTCCTGCGGGTCGACGTCGAAGCCGAGCAGCAGGCTGCGCAGGTCCTGCAGGCCGCGCGCGGCCCGGTCCGCCGCGGGCACGTCGGACGGCTCGGCGGGCAGGTCGATCTCGCCGGCCTCGGCGGCGCCGGCAGCCTCGGCCGCGTCCTGGTCGTCCAGCGGCTCCAGGCGCATCAGCGGCGCGCCGGTCTCCACCTGGCTGCCGACCGCGACCGGGCACTCGCGGACCCGGGCCCGGAACGGCGCGCGCAGCACGTTCTCCATCTTCATGCTTTCCAGCACGAGGATCGGCGCCCCCGCGTCGACCTCGTCGCCGACCGACAACGGCGTCGCCACCACCAGCGCCGGCGCGGGCGAGCGGACGACACCACCTTCGTCGCGGCTGATCCGGTGTGCGACGCCGTCGACCTCGACCAGGTGGATCGGGCCGTGCGTCGCGGACACGACCCGGAAGCGGTGCCCGTTGACGGCGATCTGGCCGGTGTGCTCGTCGAACCGCTCGACCTCCACGTCGACGGAGCGCACGTCGCCGCCGGCCGAGAGGCCGACGCGGAAGCGCTTCTGGCCGGCGCGGGCGACGTGTACCCGGTAGCCGGCGCCGCGGAGCTTGAGGGCCAGCGGCCGGCCGCTGTCGTGCTGCACCTGCGGACGCCCGCCGTACGCGGTCGCCAGCAGCCGCTGCCGGCTGCGCTCCTCCTCGTCCTGATAGGCCTCGATGGCGGCCGCGGCCAGGGCGATCGCGGAGTGCCGGTGGCTGACCAGGCGGCCCTCGGTGCGGACCCGGTCGATCCAGCCGGTGTCGGCGCTCCCGTCGATCACCTCGGGCTGGTCGAGCAGGTCGAGCACGAAACTCTTGTTGGTCGCGCCGCCCTCGATGATGACGGTGGTCTCGGCCATCGCCCGGCGCAGCCGGCCGAGTGCCTCGTCGCGGTCCCGGCCGTACGCGATGATCTTCGCGATCATCGAGTCGAACGCGGCCGGGATGGTGTCGCCCTCGGTGACGCCGGTGTCCACCCGGATGCCGGGGCCGGCCGGGAGCACGAGCCGGGCTATGCGGCCGGGCGACGGCGCGAAGTCGCGGTCCGGATCCTCGGCGTTGAGCCGCGCCTCGACGGCGTGGCCGCTCTCGCCCGGCTGCGGACCCTCGAGCCGGCCGCCGGACGCCACGTGCAGCTGCAGCTTGACCAGGTCCGTGCCGGTGGTGATCTCGGTGATCGGGTGCTCCACCTGCAACCGGGTGTTGACCTCGAGAAAGGCGAACAGCTTCTCGCCGGGGTGGTACAGGAACTCCACCGTGGCGGCACCCCGGTAGCCCACGGCCAGCGCCAACCGTACGGCCGACTCCTTCAGCTCGGCGGCCTGCGCCGGGGCAAGCACCGGGGACGAGGACTCCTCGATGATCTTCTGGTTGCGCCGCTGCACCGAGCAGTCGCGCACACCCAGCGCCCACGCGGTGCCCCGCCCGTCCGCGATGACCTGAACCTCGACGTGCCGGGCGCCGGTGACCAGGCGCTCCAGGAAGACCACCCCGGAGCCGAAGGCGCGCAGCGCCTCCTGGCTGGTGCGCTCGTACGCGTCGGCGAGCTCCTCCTGCGAGCCGACCTTCCGGATGCCGCGCCCGCCGCCGCCCGCGGTCGCCTTCAGCATCAGCGGGTAGCCGATCTCCTCGCCCGCGCGTAGCGCGTCGGCCATCGTGGCGACCTCACCGCGGCTCCACGGCGCCACCGGGACGCCGACCTCCTCGGCGATCAGCTTTGCGCCGATCTTGTCGCCGAGCTTGCGCATCGCCTCGGCACTCGGCCCGACGAAGGCGACGCCGATCCGCTCGCACAGCTCGGCGAACGCCGGATCCTCGGCGACGAATCCCCAGCCCACCCACGCGGCGTCGGCCCGGGTGGACACCAGCGCGCGCTCCAGGGCGGCGTGATCCAGGTACGGGCGCGCCGCGGCGGGACCCAGCGGATGGGCGACGTCCGCCTCCCGGACGAAGGTCGCGTTGCGTTCCTCGTCGGTGTATAGGGCCACGGTCTCGATCGGTGCCCCGGACTCCGCCGACAGGTCCCGGACGGCGTGGATGAGCCGCATCGCGGCCTCTCCGCGGTTGACGATGGCGACACGACTGAACACGGTTTGGGCCTCCCGCACAAAGGGCGACGCCCGGGTCTCGGAACGCCGCCCACACCTGTCTCTACCTTGGTCGATTACCCCTGAGTAGACCAATGTCTCGCATCGTGCACGGCGTGGCGGCTCTGTTGTGGAGATCCCACAAAAGTCCACTCCCCGGATCGTGCTCAACCGGGACATAATTTCTCAGGATGTGTCAGCTCTTCACAGCGGGGCGGGTCCGGCACCCGATCGGGGGTGCCCTACCGCAGGCGCCGCCGGTGCGTGGAGACCACCGCGGCCACGGCGGTCAGGGCGACCGTGACGCAGGTCAGGACCACGCCTCGCCATCCCCACGCCACCATCGAGATCGACAGCAGTGCCCAGGCCACGGCGCCGAGCATGAACGCCGAGACGATCACCCCTCGCGGCCACGGCCGTCCCGACACGCGCCGCAACGACGGGTAGTCAGCAGTCAAGTGCGCGACGATCTCGTCGAACTCACGGCGCTTGTCCTCGGTGCTCATCCTGCTGCCCTCCCGTTCGAGCCGCGTAGCTGTGGAGTCCTGGCGGAAGCGTACTCGTAAATCTATGAGGGCGGTCACAGCCATTTCTTGCGGCGGAAGACCACGTACAGGGTCACCGCCATGATGAGCATGAGGCCCATCGAGGCGAGGAACCCGACCTTCGTCCCGAAGCCCGGGTACGGAACGTTCTGACCGAAGAATCCGGTGACCGCGGTCGGGACGGCGACGATCGCCACCCACGCCGTGATCCGGCGCATGTCGTCGTTCTGCTGCACGCCGGTGGACGCCACCTTCTCCGCGGCGATCGTCGTCTGGGCGGAGGTGCGCGTCTGGTAGAACTCGATCACCCCGTGCAGGAATTCTCGCTGCGCGTCGGCCATGCTTTTGACCAGCTCGAACTGGTCGGCGAGATCGGAGAGCAACGCCAGGTCGCTGTCCGGCGCCTCGCGGATCTGCCGGTTCATCCGGGTGTACGTGGCGCCGCTGTGCACGGCCATGGTGCGGACCGCGAGGAGCTCGTACCAGATCTGGAACAGCTCCTCCAGGAACGCTCCCGGGTCGTCCCGCTCCTCGCCGAGCATCACCCGCTGCTCGAGCCGCCCGCACTCCTTCGCGAGGCTGGCCACCAGGTCTATCTCGCGGCGGGTCATCGCCGACACGATCGCGTGCGACAGCTCGAACGGTGACCGGGGCACCAGCACGCCGCGGTCGACCCGGTGCCGCACCGCGCGGGTGTCCAGCTCGGCGACCCGCGGGTCGACGACCGGATTGAGCGGCCCGTGCACGGTCACCAGATAGTTCCGGCCGACGAACTGGTCGAGTTCCACGTAGTGCACGTGGCCGCGACGGCCCACGTGCGGCGCGTGCAGCGCGACGAACACGTAGTCGGCGTACACGTGGAATTTCGAGACGTGGTTGCGCTCGACGCAGTCGCGCACGGCGATCGAGTGGAACCCGAAGACCTCCGACAGCACCTGGGCCGCCAACGGGTCGCCCACCGGCACGTCCACCCAGATCAGCGCGTCCTCACGTTTGAGCAGGACCGGCAACTCGTCGGGGTCATGGGCGACGGTTTCGCCGTCAGAGATCACTAGGACATCCACACTGCCCACCGCCTTCCGGCGCGGCCTTACCGGTGCTGCCTCAAGACGTACCACGGGCGATGGCGTTGTGCACGGCCACCCGGTGGACGTCCGGGTTCGACCAAGACCAGTTCGGGTGGGCGCGGTTGGTGAGCAGCACGACCACCCGCCGGCGGGACGGCACGACCAGCAGCGACGTGCCGGTGAAGCCGGTGTGGCCGAAGCTGGTCGGCGCGGCCATCCGGCCCATGAACCAGGGCTGGTTCAGCTCCACGCCGAGACCGTGGTCGGCGCTGCGCCCCGGCCGCTCGGCGTCGATCGCCGGCTTGCCCTTGTTCACGTTCGTCAGCATCTGCTCGACCACGGCTGCGGAGAGGATGCGCCGGCCGTGATGGGTGCCGCCGTTCAGCAGCATCTGACCGATCACCGCGACGTCCCGGGCGGTGGCGAAGATCCCGGCGTGCCCGGCGACGCCGCCCAGGCGATAGCAGACGTCGTCGTGGACCACGCCGCGCAGCAGCCCGCGGGACGAGCGGGCGTCGGTGGCGACCAGCCGGGACGGGTCGGAAACCCACTTCTCCGGCTGGAATCCGGTGTCCCGCAGGCCCAGCGGGGTGGTCAGGTTGTCGCGCAGGGCCTTGTCGAGCGTCTTGCCGGTGAGCTTCTCGACGAGCCGGCCCAGCACCATGAGACCGACGCTGGAGTAGCGAAACGTGGTGCCGGGGACGCCGCCGGTCACCAGCGGGGTGGTCAGCACCGACTGCCACTGCTCGGCGGTGGTGTCGAGCCCGCTCACCTTGGCGCCGACCGGGAGCGCGCCGGTGTGCGCGAGCAGCATCGCGACGGTGATGTTCTCCTTGCCGGCGCCGGTGAAGGCGGGCAGGTAGCGCTGGACGGGCGCGGACAGCCGGACCTTCCCCTTGTCGACCAGTTGCAGGGTGAGGATGGCGGTGTAGACCTTGGTGAGCGACGCGAGATCGAAGATCGAGTCGGGCCGCATCGCCACCCGCCTGCCCGGGGGCAGCTCGACCGGGCCGGCCCCGTACCGCAGGGCGTGTCCGGCTGCGGTGAGCAGGCGGGTCCGGCCGTCCTCCAGCACGAGCACGACCCCGCCCGCGTACCCGGGATGGTCCGGGTTGTCACGGGTGGGCTTGAGGTATCGCGCCAGCGTGGCCCGCACCTCGGCCGCGTAGGGCGGCGCCGCCGCGGGTGCCGGCGTCGTGCGTGCCGGTGCGGCCGACCGGGCGGGAGAGGGCGCGGGCGTCGGGGGTTGCCCGCTGCTCTCCGGCTCGATCCACGCGGAGGACCTGCCGGATTCGCGGCCACAGCCGGTGAGGGCGGCCGCGGTGGCAGCGAGTCCGGTACTCAGGAGGGCGCGCCGGGGCAGAGTCACGGCGTCGATGATGACACGACGCACCCGGCGACCGGCCGGCTCACCGCATGCGAGCATCGACGCTTCCGCAGAGCTGTTCGACATCGCAGAGGACGACACGTGGATCTGCTCGAGCTGCCGGCGCGGTGGTTGGCCGGGCCGGCAGCGGCCGTTCTCGGCTTCGAGGGCCGAGACCGCCGGGAACGTGCCGCGAACCTACGCGCGGCGATGACCGCGCGCGCCGATGACGAACTGGACCTCGCCGAACGGCACCTCATCAGGTTCGTCATGTGGTGGCTGGTCGGTGCCGCCGCGCTGCCGTTGGTGATCACGGTGCAGGTGGTTCTCGCGTCGGTCGACCGCGACTTCAGCAGCGTGTCGTCGGTTGCCTGGGGATTCATCCAGTTCACCTTCTGGATGGGCGCCATCCATGGGGCGAAGGGGCTGGTCGCCGGCTACCTGCTGGAGGGCAGGTGGAGACCGGGCAGCCGGTTGGGTCGCATTGCGATGCTCGACCAATTGCCCGATGTCGTACTCGCCCTGACGATCACGGTCGTTCTCCAGGTACTGCTGCCGGTACGGTAGGTCACGGTCACGGCGGCGGGAACAGGTGGGCGACCTCGGGCGGACCGGAGGCGTACCGCCACGCGTGTTCCTCGATCGCCCGGTCGGCGCCGGTCTGGCGGCGCTCGTGCTGCTGCAGGTGTTCGGCCCAGGTCGCGACGAGGTACGACTCCACGAAGCGGGTCGGGTCGGTGCCGTCGCGGAACAGCTCCCACCGCAGGGCGCCGGTCCGGCGCCGGGAGCGGGCGACCGGTTGCATCGCGGCGGTGAACGCCGCGGCGTCCGGCCCCGCCACCCGATAGGTGAGCGTGACCAGCACCGGCCCGTCCGCGGCGGCCGGCGTGAGCAGCAGTTGCGGTGCGGGCCAGTGCGCCGAGGGCATGCGGTCCAGGTTGGCCGTGTCCGGCATCGGGACGCGCAGGCCGGCGACGGCACCGGCGGCAAGGACGCCGGCGGCGACGAGCAGCGCCGTCGTCACGGTGGACAGGTCGGCGATCACACCCCAGACGACCGCGCCGGCGGCCTGGGAGCCCTGGAACACCAGGAGGTAGTGGGCGAGCCCGCGGGCGCGGACCCAGCCGGGCAGGGCGAGCTGCAGTCCGGCGTTGAGGCTCGACAGCACCGCGATCCAGGCGCCGCCGAGCGGCACCAGCGCCAGGCCGACCACGACGGCGTACGGGATCGTCGCCACCGCGATCATGGCCGCGGTACTGATGATCATGGCGTACGTGACCAGGCGCGGAGTGCCCAGCCGGGCCCGCAGCCGGGGTATGACCAGGGCGCCGCCGACCGCGCCGGCGCCGACCGCACCGAGCAGCAACCCGTAGCCGGCCGAGCCCAGGCCGAGGTTCCGCGACGCGACCAGGGGCAGCAGCGCCCACACCGCGCTCGCGGCGGGAATGAACAGCAGCGCCCGCAGCAGCAGCCGGCGCACGATCAACGCGTGCCGGATGTAGCGGCCACCGGCCCGCAACGCCTCCAGCAGCCGCTCGGGGGAACCCTCCGTCGTCGCGGCGGCCGGCCGCCAGCGGTGGAGCACGGCGGCGATGCCCAGGAAGGACAGGGTGTTCAGGGCGAACACCCAGGCCGGGCCGGCGGTCGCGACGATGACGCCGCCGATGGCGGGACCGACCGCCCGGGCGAGGTTCATGTTGACCCCGTTGAGCGCCGCCGCCTGGGGCAGCGTGGCCCGATCCACCAGGTCCGGCTGGATCGCCTGCCAGGCCGGTCCGGCGACGGCGGTGCCGCAGCCGACGAGGAAGATCAGCGACAGGACGAGTACCGGGGTGGTGAGCCTGGCCAGCGTGACCAGGGTCAGCGCCGCGGCCGCCACCAGCATGCCGAGCTGGGCCGCGAGCAACAGGCGCCGCCGGTCCAGCATGTCCGCCCACGCGCCGGCCGGCAGCGCGAGCAGGACGATGGGCAGGCTCGTCGCGGTCTGCACCAGCGCGACGAGGACCGGCGAACGGTCGATCAGCAGCCACTGGGCCCCGACGGTCTGCATCCAGGTGCCGATGTTCGACGCGAACTGGGCGATCCACAGGGCCCGGAACAGCGGCGCGTCGCGCAGCGGTGCCCACGCCGACGGCGGCGCCGCACCGCTGCGAGGACCCGTCATGGGTAGATCCTCGGCTGCCCGCCGGTGATGCGCATCTCGCCGGGACCCGCCGCCGATGCCGGTTCAGGACTTCGACAGTCGCAGGTGGCGATGCGCGGCCATGCGCACCGGCGCGTTGGCCTCGCCGAAGCCGTCGTAACCGCCGCGGCGCTGCAGGATCTCGAAGAACACCCGTCCGCCGTACACCGGGGTGTAGAGGTGCAGCAGCTCACCGCCGGCCGGGTCGCGGTCGTACAGGATGCCGCTGCGGCGCAGCAGGTCGACGAGGTCGCCGGGGAGGGCGAACCGGGCCTCGAGGTCGGCGTAGTAGTTGTCCGGCACGGGCAGCTTGCCGCCGCCGAGGCCGTCCAGCCGCTCGGCGCTGGCGAAGATGTCGTCGGTGACGAACGCGACGTGCTGCGGATCCGCGACCGCGGGCGCCCACCCGCCGCGGCGGAGCAGCGAGACGGTGAGCAGCAGCCGTACGCCGCGGTCGGCGGTGGTGAACGCCTGCGATCGCATCAGCCCGTACGGCGCGGCGTACTCCTGGGCGGTCGAGCGGGTCAGGCCCAGGACGCAGCGGTAGAACAGCCCGGCCTCGTCGAAGTGGTCGAACGGCTGCGCGAGCCCGAGGTGATCCGTGCCGGTGAGCCCGGCGCCGGCCCCGGGCGTGTCCCCGGTCGGCAGGAAGTCGGCCCGCCAGTCGTTGTCGTCGCGGCTGAAGAACACCGACGTCTGGTCGGGCGCGGCGATCGCGGCGAGGTCGGCCTCGCGCGGGCCGCGGACCCGGGGGAGGGTCGGTGCGAGCAGTGCCTCGGCCCGGGCCCGGGACTGCGCCGGATCCGTACTGGTCAGCGCGAACGCGCTGAGCGCCGCCGTGCCGGGTGCCTGCGGGCGGGTGACCGCGCTGTTCAGCAGGACCCGGCAGGTGCCCTGTTCCCAGAGTTGGACCGGCTTGGAGCGGTGCTGGCCGGTGTGGGCGAAGCCGAGACCGGAAAGCGCCGTCTGCAGGATCGGTCCGGACTCGCCGTCCACGGCGAACTCGGTGAAGGCGTGCGCGGACAGCGCCGGCGCCGGGGGCAGCCGGTGGATCTCGAACACCGGCCGGCCGGCGGGCCGCAGGCCGTCCTCGAGCGCGATCAGGGACCGCATGGCGTCGACCGCGGTGCGCACCGGGTCGGCTTGGCGGAACACGTCGTTGAAGACCTCGAGCGACAGCGGCCCGGTGTAGCCGGCGGCGAGGACCAGGTGCACGAAGGCGGTCAGGTCGAACGATCCCTGCCCCGGGAACAGGCGGTGGTGCCGGCTCCACTGCAGGACGTCCATGCTCAGGTGCGGCGCGTCGGCGAGCTGCAGGAAGAAGACCTTCCCGGGCGTGATGCCGGCGATGCCGTCCGGGCTGACCTCGCGGGACAGGACGTGGAAGGAGTCTAGGCAGAGGCCGAGTGCCGGATGAGCCGCCTTCTGCACGATCTGCCAGGAATGGTCCCAGGTGGACACGTGCCGGCCCCAGGCGAGGGCCTCGTAGGCGATGCGGAGGCCCCGGGCGCCGGCGCGGTCCGCGAGCTGGGCGAGCTGCTCGGCCGCGAGGTCGTCGTCGTCGACCGACCGCGGGTCGACCGACGAGCAGACCAGCATGGTGTCGGTGCCGAGCTCGGCCATCACGTCGAACTTGTGTTCCGCGCGCGCCAGATTGGCCTGCAGCACCGCCGGGGGTACCGCCTCGAAGTCGCGGAACGGCTGGTAGAGGTCGATGGTCAGGCCGAGATCGGCGCAGCGGTCCCGGACCTCGGCCGGCGACCAGGGCGCCACCACGAGGTCGTTCTCGAACAGCTCGATGCCGTCGAACCCGGCCGCGGCCGCCGCCGCGATCTTGTCGTCCAGCGTGCCGGACACGCACACCGTCGCCATCGCCCGGCGCGGCCGGGTGACCACAGCCCGGTCACTCATGGATCAGTCCTTGATCTGCGCGACGGCGCGCAGCTCTTCGGGCGTCGCGGTGCCGAAGCCGAAGAACTCGAGGTACGCCGGGATCTGCTCGAACAGCATGTCCTTGCCGACCTGGATCGGGCAGCCCTTCTCCCGGGCCGCGCGCAGGAAGGGCGTGATCTCGTGGGTCATCACGACCTCGCCGACGAACGTCCGCGGTGCGATCCGGTCCACGTCCACCGGCAGCGGGTCGCCCTCGTTCATGCCCAGCGGAGTGGCGTTGACCACCAGGTCGTAGCCGTCGGGATCCTTCGACGCGGTGAGAACCTCGATCTCCGGGTAGTTCTTGGTGATGCGACCGGAGAGCGCGTCCGCGGCCGCGGCGTCCGCGTCGAAGACGCCGAGGGCGCCGACCCCGGCGCCGGCCAGCGAGGCGGCGATCGCCGAGCCGACCCCGCCGCTGCCGACGACCAGGGCCCGCCGGCCGGCGAGGTCGAAGCCCTTGCGCTGCACCCCGCGTACGAAACCCGCGCCGTCGAACTGATCACCCAGCAGCGTATGGTCGTCGCGGAGCAGCACCGCGTTGGTGGCCCCGGCGACCTGGGCGGTGGGTGTCAGCTCGTCGACGAGCTCGACGGTCGTCACCTTGTGCGGCATCGTCACCAGGGCGCCGCGGATGTTCGTCAGCCGGAACAGATACTTGAGGAACTCCGGATAGTCCGGCGCCTGGACGCCCATCGGGACGACCACGGCGTCGATGCCCTGGCGCTCGAACCATGGGTTGTAGATCAGCGGCGCCTTGAAGCTGTGTGTCGGATAGCCCAGGTGCGCGATCAAGGTCGTCTTCCCGCTGATCATCACCACTCCTCGACTGGACGGGCAGGCCCCTGCCGCCGATCCTCGGCGCATCGGGGACCGGGCTGAACCCCCGTTGCTGGCCAGCGGAACTCGGCGGTGGTCGTAATCACTG
>Ga0081539_10005902_pt1 | contig 12102 bp, 7 predicted proteins | sample TabmetS4T2R2_FD_71023 | JGI IMG/M metagenome (GOLD analysis project Ga0081539, IMG submission 71023) | Tabebuia heterophylla rhizosphere microbial communities from the University of Puerto Rico - S4T2R2 | ecosystem: Host-associated > Plants > Roots > Rhizosphere ...
CGTCACTTTGCCGAGCGCCTCGTGTCGATTCCATCCGTAGAGCTCCTCGGCACCGCGATTCCAATAGGTCACGACGCCATTGAAGTCACGGACGAAGATCGTGTCGTGGGTGAGATCGAGAAGACTCGCCTGATCGCGCAGGAGCTTCGCGGATTGCTTCTGGTCTTCGAGAGCACGTTGCAAATCGGCGTTGACCTGCTCCAGTTCCGCGGTGCGGTCCTGGACCTTCGCCTCGAGCTCGTCACGGTGTCGCGAGCGCGCTCTTTCAGTGCGGTGGCGTGCCTCGCTCAGCGCGGTGACCAGCACGGCGAGCAGTGCGAAGAGGACGAAATACGCATAGTCCTGGAGCTTTGACCCGGTGCCGAATGGAGCGACGAAGAAGTAGTTGAGGACAACAATGGACAGAACGATGGCGAGCACGCCAGCTCCACGGCCCCCGAACCAGACTGCGAACGCGACGGCGATCACGAAGATGAAACCCTCGAGATCGAAGGACTGCAGTACGCGTGCGACGCCGAGCGCGATGAAGACCGCGAGGACTCCGTATCCGTAGCGCATCAGCGCGGGTTGAACGTCGTGACGCATACGCTCGGGGACCCTCAAGTCAACACGCTAGTCGAGAGCGAGAGCCGCATCTTATACTCCTCCTCCTGCCAGCCAGACATCGTTACTGGAACAGAATCTTCGCCATCATCCCCTTGTCCTCGTGATTGAGCAGGTGGCAATGAAACACCGACATGCCGCGGATGACGGGATCGGTGAAGTCCATGATCAGGTCCACCGAGCCGCCAACCGGCACGTTGATGGTGTCCAGCCACTCCTCGTCGGACAGCGGGCGGTCGTTTTCCCGGAACGCCAGAAAGTGAACCTGATGAATGTGGATCGGATGGATCTCGCGCGTGGCATTCTCAACGCGCCAGTGTTGGTACTGGCCGACCGTCGCGCGAACCATTGGTTCGGCGTCCGACGCGTACTTCCGATTGTTGATATAGAACCCGTTCTTGTCCTCTGAGAACACCATCACGAAATCGGGCTCGGACGCCTTGACTTTCTCGAGATCGATGACCTGATAGGCCGCCCGACGTACATCGACGGCCGTATTCTGCGATGGCGGCGGTTCGGCGCGTCCCGGAACGACGTCCGCCAGGACCATCGCCGCCGTGGCGTCACCATCGGGACCGGCATCCACGCATCGTGTGCGCAGCACCGGGTGGCTGCTCTCCGCTCGAATGCTCACGATCGCCTCGAGCCGGCCCGCGGGAGGGAGAAGGACATGGTCGGCGCGTCGAATCGGCCGCTGAGGAGCATGCAGCGCGAGCGGCATGCCATCCCGCGCCACGATGTCGAAGGTCCCGCCCTCGAGCTCGAGGTCGACGTAGGCATCGGCTGACGCGTTGACGAGGCGCCAGAACTGCTGTTCGCCTGGGGCCATCGTCAGCTGCGGCCGGACGACGCCGTTCACCGTGAACACGCGCTCGACCTCGTGCTCGTTTGCGCTGCAGCCGGCACTTTGTGCGTCGACGCGCGATCTCAGCGCGGGCGCTCCGGCATCGTGCTCGATGTCAACGCCGCGAATGACCATCACCCGCTCGCGCAGGTTGCGGATCTGTGGCACATACCGTTCGATCCCGTCGATGACGAGCGCCGCCGACAGCCCGTCGAGCACCTGCCGATGGCTCTCTCCGTGCGGATGCGTGTGATACCAATTCAGGCCCGGCGGATGATCGAGCGGAATCTGCACGCGGTAGTCGAGCGACTGGCCGGGCATCGCCATCAGATCCAGCACGTCATCCTGCGGTGTCTTCGGCGAGACCGTCAACCCGTGAAAGTGGAGGTTCGTCATATTCATGCACGGACCCGCACCACAGGGCTCGCGAGGTACGGATGGAAGATCGTTCTGATAGTGGATTTTCAGGACGTCTCCGGGCGCGAGCCGAATCGTCGGTTGAATCGCCCGGCCGTCGAACAGCCAGACGTCTCGACCATTGGCGTCGCTGGCGGCGGTCAGCGTCATCTCGGCGACGCCGTTTCGGGCTCGCACCTCCGGTATGTCGACGGCAGCGCGAGGATGGGCCACGCATCCGGTAACCGCGACGAGGCCAAGCAAGAACACCCGATTCATTTTCAGACTCCCATGAGTGGTGTACCCGTCGTTCTACGCGGCGATCACACCGTTTGGATCGATCACGAATTTCCTGGCGGCGCCCTTGTCGAAGTCGTGGTAGCCGGCGGCGGCATCGTCTAGAGAGATGACCGTCACATTCACTGCCTTCGCAATCTGCACCTTGTCGTGCAGGATCGCCTGCATCAGCCGGCGGTTGTACTTCATCACCGGTGTCTGGCCCGTGAAGAACGAGTGGCTCTTCGCCCAGCCGAGGCCGATGCGAATGCCGAGCGTGCCGACCCTCGCGCTCGGGTCGCTTGCTCCCGGGTCATCGGTCACGTACAGGCCCGGGATGCCGAGCGCGCCGCCGGCGCGCGTCACCTCCATCAGCGAGTTCAGGACGGTCGCCGCCTGCTCTCGTCCGGCGTCTTTCCCCTGGCCGTGCGCCTCGAAGCCGACGCAGTCGACCGCCGAATCGACCTCGGGCACACCGAGGAGGGCGTCGATTTGCTCAGGCAGCGAGCCATCGCGCGTGAGATCGATCGTCTCGCACCCGAAGCTGCGCGCCTGCGCCAGTCGCTCCTCGTTCATGTCGCCGACGATCACGACGGCCGCGCCCAGCAGCTGGCACGATGCTGCGCACGCCAGGCCGACCGGACCCGCGCCAGCGACGTAGACGGTCGATCCGGTTCCCACGCCCGCCGTGACCGCGCCGTGATAGCCGGTTGGAAAGATGTCGGTCAGCAGCGTCAGGTCCCTGATCTTGGCCAGCGCCTGTTCCTTGTCCGGAAACTTCAGCAGGTTGAAGTCGGCGTACGGCACCATCACGTACTGCGCTTGCCCTCCGATCCAGCCGCCCATGTCGACATACCCATACGCACCGCCTGCACGCGACGTGTTCACGTTGAGACAGATACCTGTCTGCTGTTCCTTGCAGTTCCGGCATCGGCCACAGGCGACGTTGAACGGGACGGACACGATGTCGCCGACCTTGATGAACAGGACATCGCGACCCACTTCGATGACTTCGCCGGTGATCTCGTGCCCGAGGATTAACCCGGCTGGCGCGGTCGTCCGGCCGCGCACCATGTGCTGGTCGGATCCGCAGATGTTCGTGGAAATGACCTTGAGAATGACGCCGTGGTCGATCGACCTGCCGGTCGTCGGATCGACGAACTTTGGAAAGTCAATCGATTCAACGTGAACCTCTCCTCGTCTGATGTATGCGACGCCGCGATTCGATGCCATGTGATCTCCTTTCTCTTGTTTGCGTGATGCAGCCTGCACTCATTTCTGGACGAGTTGTTCCGGCCGCGCGGGTCCCGCACCGGCCGTCGTGGTGCCGATCGCCTGCGCGATCTCGTCGAGATCCTGCGTCGTCAGCACGAGAGAAGCCGCGCCGATCCAACCGTCCACTTGTGTCGGGGTGCGGGCGCCGACAATCGCTCCGGTGACGCCGGGCCAGGCGAGCGTCCAGGCAATCGCGACGGCCGAAACCGACGTGCCGTAGCGTTCTGCGATCGGACGGACTGCGTCGCGCAGCGTCAGGTTCCTTTCGAGATTCGGTTGCTGAAACTCTTGCGCGCGGCGCCGCCAGTCGTCTGCCGCCAACGCGGCGACGCGATCGGCGGTGAAGTTGTCCGTGAGGAGTCCCGACTGCATGGGGCTGTAGCAAATGACGCCCGTGTCATGGCTCGCGCACCAGGGAATCTCCCTCGCTCCAGCCGCGCGGTTGATCATCGAGAACGGCGGCTGCAGCGAGTCGACGTGCCGAACGGCTTCACAGTGTTCGAGCAGACGCACATCGAAGTTCGAGACGCCTGCGGCACGCACTTTTCCTTGTTCGATCAGCTTCACCATCGCGGCCCACGAGTCCTCGACGGCCGTCCCGGTCTCGTCGGGCCAGTGAAACTGATAGAGATCGATGCGCTCGACGCCCAGCCTGCGGAGCGAGGCGTCGCATTCGCGGCGGATCGACGCCGGCCTCAGCGCGCGCTGCGGATCCGCCATCCGCTCGCTGTCGTTCCAGACGAGACCGCACTTGGTGAATACGAAAGGACGGTCGGCAGCGGAGAGCTGTCGAAGAAGTTGCCCGACGAGCTCTTCGGAATGCCCGAGCCCATAGACAGCAGCGGTATCGATCCAATTGATTCCCAGGTCGATCGCGTGACGCATCGTCGCGAGTGACGCCTGGTCATCTTGTGGTCCCCATCCGAATGCCCAACCGCCGCCACCAACGGCCCATGAGCCGAATCCAAGTCGTGTGATGTGCATGCCGCTGCGGCCGAGCGGCGAAGTCGGTAGTGACACAGCGAGCTCCTTTACAGTCCGAACCGTCGAAGGCCGGCGCCGCACATCGGCGCCGCGCGTCACAGATGCAGGTGACTCGTCGAGGCACCGACGCGCCGCCGGCATTCAGTGACTCATTGCGCAACTCGCGCGCCAGAATTCCGCGCGCCAATCCGCACTAAATGCGCATGTCTACGGTCGTTGCTGCGCACGCACACTCGAAGGTGTGCATCGTCATGCAGTCGGCCAGTGGTCGTTCCATCAATTCGGCCCGCAGGAGTCGGAAAAGGTATTCGGCACCTTCCTTGCCCCGAGCGATTGCGCGACGCCGCTAGCCAAGCTCGCGCGGCAAGGTCGAAGGAGATCAGTCATGCCATTGAAAGTGGGATTTATCGGTCTCGGGATCATGGGCAGCCGCATGGCCGCCAATCTGCTGGCGCACGGGTACGCATTGCGCGTCTTCAACCGAACCCCCGAAAAAGCGGAGGAGCTCCTGCGAGGAGGGGCGACCTGGAAGGAGACGCCGGCCGCCGCCGCAGGTGAGGCCGACGTCGTCATCACGATGCTCGGGAATCCCGACGCAGTCGAGACGGTCGCGCTCGGTCATCAGGGATTCCTGGGCGCTCTCCGGCCTGGTACGACCTGGATCAACACGAGCACGGTGAATCCCTCGTTCGCGAGACGCATGGCCGCTGAAGCACGCGCGAATGGCGTGCACTACCTCGACGCACCGGTTACCGGCTCGAAGGACGCGGCCGCGGCAGCCGAACTGCTGTTCCTGGTGGGCGGCGACGCGACCGATCTGGAGAACTGCCAGCCGCTCTTCTCCAGCATGGGCAGACGCGTCGTGCACGTCGGCGGTACCGGGCTGGGCTCGGCACTGAAGATGGTCAACAACCTACTTGGCGCCGTGGCGATGGCGGCCTTCGCCGAAGGGGCCGTGCTCGGTGAGGCGCTCGGCGTCCCGCGCCGGATCATCTTCGACACGCTGATCGGTGGGCCGATGGTGGCGCCAATCGTGGGTGCCAAGCGTGACCGAATCGAGCGCGAAGATTACGCGGCTGATTTCTCCCTGCGCTGGATGCAGAAGGATCTGCACCTCGCCTCAATCAGCGGATACGAAGCAAGTGTTCCGATGCCGGTGGTGAACGTCACCAAGGAGCTCTATCGGCTGGCAATGGCGGAAGGCTTTGCCGATCAGGACTACAGCGCGATCTACGCGTTCCTCAACCGCGCCGCCGATCGGGATGCAAATCGCCCTTCCCCGGAATACGCGATGAATCGATGACCGGAGCCACCATTCCAGTGGACCGTTCACAATTTGAGAGGGGTATCTATGGACACGAAGACACTCGATGCTGACCAGATCATTCGCCGGGCGAGGCCAATTGCGGATCTACACGGATATGAGATTCAGCCGTTCGGACATCTCGCTCCAACCCCGATCGCACTCAGCGCCAGCGTGTGCAAGGAGAGCGTCGATAACCTGAACCAGCTGCTCGCAGACACCATCACGCTGCGGGACATGTACAAGAAGCACCACTGGCAGGTTGCCGGCCCGACCTTCAATCAACTCCACCTGCTGTTCGATAAGCACTATGCCGAACAGAACGGGCTCGTCGACACGATCGCCGAGCGTATCCAGCTGCTCGGCGGGGTCAGTATCGCGATGGCGCACGACGTAGCGGAGACCACGATCATCCCGCGCGTGCCGCGCGGTCGCGAAGCGCCGCCCGCACAGCTGTCCCGTTTACTGCACGCGCATGAGATCGTGCTGAAGGAAGTTCGGACCATGGCGCGGCTCGCGGCGGAGAAGGGTGACGATGGAACCAACGACATGCTGGTGAGCGACGTCATCCGGACCAACGAGCTGCAGGTATGGTTCGTCGGCGAACATACCGTGGAACTGCCACTCGTGTTCGCCCGCGAACGCGTGTAAGCGAGGAGTGCGACATCTGTCTGCAGTCGGTCGGACTTCCCCAACAACCCACCTTCATGCCGGACGGTGAACGGTTTCGCCATACGCGAGCGCCGTTCATCGTCTCTAGCCCCGCCTCTAGAGACATTTCCTAAACGCGAGTCCTGTCAGATGAAGCGCTTTTCCGACGATGTGCGTTGGCAGTGGTCTGACGGTTCGGGCGCGGTGTTCGTCCGTGTTCGGATCTGTGCGTGCATGCGCAACTTCTGTGCGCGCAGCCGATGAAACTGCCGCCTTTGCCGCCTGCTGGCCCGGCACCACCCTTGCCGCTTCCGCTGTGACATGTGGATCGTCAGACTCGCTCTCCATCGGCCCTACACCTTCGTCGTCATGGCGCTGTTGATCGTCGTGATGGGCGGCCTGTCCATCGTGTCGATGCCGGTGGACATCTTTCCCAAGATCGACATCCCGGTGATCAGCGTCATCTGGAATTACGGCAACCTGTCGCCGACCGAAATGCAGGACCGCATCACGACGATCGTCGAACGGGCCCTGACCACGACGGTCAGCAACATCGAGCACATGGAGTCGCAGTCGGTGCGCGGCACGAGCGTGATCAAGATGTTCTTCCAGCCTGGCGCCGACATCAACGCGGCCATCGCTCAGGTCACCGCGCTGTGTCAGTCCATCACCAGGCCGCTGCCGCCAGGGATCACGCCGCCCCTGATCCTGCAGTACAACGCCGCCGACGTCCCGGTGCTGATGGTCAGCCTGGGCAGCGATCAGCTGTCCGAGCAGGAGATCAGCGACCTCGCGAACAACTTCATCCGCAGCCGGCTGGTCGCGGTGCCGGGGGCGGCGGTGCCGCTTCCCTACGGCGGCAAGAACCGCGTCGTGAACATCGACATCGACGCCGATGCGCTCTACGCGCGCGGCCTGTCGGCCCAGGACGTACTCACGGCAACCTTGCGGCAAAACACCATCGTGACCCCCGGCACGGCCAAGATGGGGCCCGTCGAATACGACATCGCGATCAACAGCAGCCCCGTGCACCTGGAAGACCTCAACGACATCCCGATCCGGTATGTGAACGGCGCGCTTGTGTACGTGCGGGACGTGGCCTCCGTCCACGACGGGTTCACGCCGCAGACGAATCTCGTCCGCCGCGATGGCCGGCATTCTGTACTCCTCCCGGTCCTCACCAGCGGCAGCGCATCGACGCTGTCGGTCGTGAGCGGCGTGCGCACGCTGATGCCCACGATCATGGCGGGCATGCCGAAGAGCCTGACCGCCGACTTCCTGTTCGATCAGAGCGTCTTCGTCAAGGCGGCGGTCACCGGAGTGGTCCGAGAAGGCGTGATCGCAGCATGCCTCACGGGCCTGATGATCCTGCTCTTCCTGGGCTCCTGGCGCAGCACCCTCATCGTCATCACCTCTATTCCGCTGTCGATCCTCGCGTCGATTAGCGTGCTCTACGCGATGGGCCAGACGCTCAATGTCATGACGCTCGGAGGCCTGGCACTCGCGGTCGGCGTGCTGGTGGACGACGCGACCGTGGCGATCGAGAACAACCACCGTCATATGGACATGGGCACACCGCTTCGGCGGGCCATCCTCGACGCGGCCGCGGAAGTCGCGACACCGGCAATCGTCGCGACCCTGGCGATTTGTATCGTGTTCGTGCCGATTTTCGCGGTGACCGGCGTCGGGGGCTTCCTGTTCTCGCCGCTGGCGATGGCAGTGGTCTTCGCGATGCTCACGAGCTACCTGCTCTCACGGACGCTCGTGCCGACGATGCTCATGTACTTGATGCCGGCCGAAGAACGGGCGCGTCAGGCAGGGGCACACCGCGGGACCGGACGGATCTTCGGTTGGATCTCGTACGCCTTCGAAGCCGGGTTCCGCCGGTTCGCCGATGCGTACCAGGGGACGCTCGACTGGGTGCTGGAATATCGACGAAGTGCGATGGCGGCCTTCCTAGCCTTCGCGCTTGCGTCACTCGCCCTGTATCCGTTCATCGGCCGCGACTTCTTTCCGGCGGTCGACGCCGGACAGTTGCGGCTCCACGTCAGAGCCCCGGCGGGCACGCGAATCGAACAGACAGAAGACTACTTCCAGCAGGTCGAGGACTACATCCGCCGGGTGATCCCGGCTGACGAGCTGGCGGTCATCACCGACAACATCGGCCTGCCGAACAACATCAACCTCGCGCTGAGCGACAGCGTCACCGTGGGTCCGTCGGACGGCGAGATTCTCGTCTCGCTCAACCCCGGACACGGCCCGACAGCCGAGTACTTGAAGACGCTGCGCGAGCAGTTGCCGCGGCAGTTTCCCGGTCTCGAGTTCTTCACGCAGCCGTCGGACATCGTGAGCCAGATCCTCAACTTCGGACTGCCCGCGCCAATCGACATCCAGGTCAGCGGACCGATTCAGGAGAACGCCCGGAATAATGCCATCGCGCAGCAGATTGCGGCGGACCTGCGTGGCGTGCCGGGCGCCGTGGACGTGCACGTGCAGCAGATCCTCGATTCGCCGCGGATCATGGTGGACACCGATCGGCAGGTCGCACAGCAGGCCGGTCTGACCGCCCAGGACATGGCGAGCAGCCTGTCAGTGTCACTGTCAGGCAGCGGCACGGCGACGACCAACTTCTGGCTGAACCAGGCGAACGGCGTCCGATATCCGGTGATCGTCCAGGCGGAACAGCACCGCGTCAGCTCGATGGACGACCTGCATCGCTTGCCGATCGCCAACGGCGGACCGGCTGCGCCGCAGTTGCTCGGGAACCTGGCCACGTTCAGCCGCACATCCACGCCACTGTCCCTCAGCCACTACGACGTGCAGCCCGTCTTCGACGTCTACGCGAATGTCCAGGGGACCGATCTCGGCTCCGTGTCGAAAGCGGTCGACACCATCGTGGCGAAGTACCGCGGAACGATCTCGCAGGCCAGCACCATCACCATCCGCGGACAGGTCCAGAGCATGACGCAGTCGTTCTTTCAAATGGCGCTCGGGATCGGCTTCGCGATCCTTCTCGTGTATGCCCTGATGGTCGTGAACTTCCAGTCGTGGCTGGATCCGTTCATCATCCTGACGGCACTGCCGGGTGCGCTCGCGGGAATCCTGTGGGCCTTGTTCGCGACCCACACGACGATCAGCGTTCCGGCACTCATGGGCTGCATCATGGCCATCGGCGTGGCGACGTCGAACAGCATCCTGGTCGTGACGTTCGCCAACGATCAACGCAAGCCCGCCCTTGGCGGCCACGATGCGCGAAGCGCTGCGCTCCTCGCGGGCCGGACACGGCTTCGTCCTGTGCTCATGACCGCGATCGCGATGCTGCTGGGCATGCTGCCGATGAGCCTCGGTCTGGGCGAAGGCGGCGAACAGAATGCGCCGCTGGGACGCGCGGTGATCGGCGGGCTCACGGTTGCCACGTTCTACACGCTGTTCTTCGTTCCGGCCGCATACACCGTGTTCAAGCGGACGCCGCCGATGGACGCCGGCAGTAAGGAGGAGCAATGAGCCCGCGCGAAGAACCTGCCGCTAGTGCCACAGGTGTGGAACACGCTGTGCCTCGTGCCGGAACGCGAACGATGTTCGTCGTGGCAGCCTCGCTGGTGCTCGTCTTCCTGATTCTTCTGACCGCCAGCGTGATTCCCCGCGTGAGCAACAGCCGCGCCTTGGCGGCAGCCTCTGAGAGCGTCCGCAACACGCCGCCCTCGGTCTACGTCTTCCGGCCGACGCCCGCGGCCGAATCGGGACTGGTGCTCGCGGGCACGACCCAAGCGGTACAGGACGCCATCATCTACGCGCGGACGAGTGGGTATTTGAGCAGGCGGCACGTCGATATTGGCGATCGGGTGCGGCAGGGGCAGCTCCTTGCGGAAATCGCCTCGCCGGAGATCGAACAGCAACTGAATCAGAGCCGCGCCAACCTCCGGCAAGCCGAGAAGAACCTCGATCTGCAGCGGGCCACGCTGGATCTCGCACGCATCACGATGGAACGGTATAAGGCGGCCGATGCCGAAAAGGCGGTCGCCATCGAGCTGGTCGATCAAAGCATCGGCGCATTCCGCTCGGCTCAAGCATCGGTGGCGGCGGCGGAGGCCAGCGTCGAGTCCGCGCGAGCGAATGTCAGGCAGCTCGAGCAGCTGACGTCCTTTCAGCGCGTCGTTGCTCCCTTCAGCGGCACCGTCATTCAGCGGAACGTTGACGTGGGTGCGCTGATCACCGCTGGCAGCCCGACCGACAACACGGCTGTTGCGCCAACCAGCGTCACCGGCGCGCCGAACGGTCTGTTTGAGATTGCGCAGGTCGACAAGCTGCGTGTGTTCGTCAACGTCCCGCAGGCATTTGCGCCGAACGTGCGAGTGGGCCTGCCGGTGGAGCTGATCGTACGCGGCCAGCAAAATGCGCCGGTGGTCGCGTCCGTCACCCGCACGTCGAGCGCACTCGACCCGGCGACGCGGACGCTGCTGACCCAGATCGACGTGCCCAACGCGTCGCGGCGCCTTCTCCCTGGAATGTTCGTGTACATCACGTTCAAGATCGCACCTTCCGGGATGAGGTGGCGTGTGCCGGCCACGGCGGTGATCTTCGACAGTACCGGAACGCGTGTCGCCACCATCGGGCAGGGAAACGCGATCAGGTTTCAACCGGTCACACTCGGCCGCGACTTCGGCGCCTCGATCGACATCCAAGCCGGCCTGAACGGCACCGAAGTCATCGTGACGCAGCCGACACTCGCGTTGAAGGAGGGAGAAATTGTCAGCCCCATGGCATCGGCCAGCACCCCTCAGAAGTGAGTGCGGTGGTACGAAACGCATGATCCGATTCACGATTCTCGTCGCGAGCCTGCCACTCGCAGGCTGCATGGTGGGACCCAACTACGCGCGGCCACGGGTGGTGCCGCCAGATGGATTCAAGTCGCCAGCGGCGAGTGAGCCCGCACCGCCGATGGCCGCCGAGTGGTGGCATCTCTATGGCGATCCGACGCTGGATCAGCTGATCGCGACCGCGACTGCTTCAAACCAGACCCTGAAGCTCGCTGTCGCGCGCGTGGATGAGGCGCGTGCGCTCGCGCGCGTGTCGGCAAGTTATCTGGCGCCCACGATCGCCTTCGATCCCGCATTCGCGCGAACACGTGTCTCCGGAACGCGCGCCAACCCGTCCACCGGTCAACAAACCGGGAGCTCAGCCACCATCAACGACTGGGTACTGCCGATCGATTGGACGTACGAAGTCGATGTGTGGGGCCGCGTCCGACGTGGCCTCGAGTCCGCGCGCGCCCAGGCCGTAGCCACTGCAGACGACGAGGCGGCCGTTCGACTGATGGTGCAGACCGACGTCGCGCAGCTTTACTACACACTCCGCCTGCTGGATGCGCAGGTCGAAATCCTCACGCAAACGGTCGCCGCGTATCAGGAGCAGGTGCGCGTGCTGTCGGTGCAATCGCAGACCGGTCTCGTCAGTCCCATCGCGTTGCATCAGGCCGAGGCGCAGCTGCACGCGACATCAGCGCAGCAGCGCGACATGGTGCGAGCTCGTGCCGATCAGGAGCATGCCCTGGCCATTCTCTGCGGGCAGCCCGCGGCATCGTTCACAGTAACCGCCAATCCGCTGCGCGAGGCTGCGCCTCCGGACGTGCCGGCAGGTCTGCCGGCGGACCTGCTGACGCGGCGTCCGGATGTGGTCTCGGCAGAACAGCACGTCGTGGCCGCGAACGCGGAGATCGGCGTGGCGACGGCCGACTTTTTTCCGCGCGTGGCATTGACAGGGTTCGGCGGCT
>Ga0081539_10005903_pt1 | contig 12099 bp, 13 predicted proteins | sample TabmetS4T2R2_FD_71023 | JGI IMG/M metagenome (GOLD analysis project Ga0081539, IMG submission 71023) | Tabebuia heterophylla rhizosphere microbial communities from the University of Puerto Rico - S4T2R2 | ecosystem: Host-associated > Plants > Roots > Rhizosphere ...
CGCAGCTCACCGCCGCGCGCTGAAATTGCACCCCACAGGTTGTCCTACACCCATACGATGAGCCGCGTGCCGGATGCGTTGCGCGAGCCATACGGAGCAGGATCATGTCACGAGGACCAGATCCGGACCAACCCCAATCATTCGCAGATGATGAGCTGGCCGACGTGCAAAACCGCTACTCGCCGGATCCTCTAGGCGAGTACCACCCTCCCGAAGGCGTAGTCCCCAGCACCTTGGACGTGGTGGAATCCTTCTTCGGTTCCGAACTGAACGAGGATGTCATTCGAGCAGTCAGGACCTTGCCGTCCGAACAGGCCAACGAGTTGAGCAGCCGCATTTCTGATTTCACGAGGGGAGCTGCGTATGCTTTCAATAGCCGACAGTCCGACCTTCGGCTAAGCAAATCGTGGCTTAAACACTTGGAGACCTTCACTCTCGCCAACGGCAAACTGGCCTCGCTCGATCAACGCGCCAGGTATTCAACCGAGAGCTGGAAACTCCTTTCCGCCGGCTACGGCATACCATCCCCCTTTTATGAAAACATTGTCCACGGCCAAATCCATATGCATGAGAGCCTCGTACTCGAAGATGATCGAATCGACCTCGCCAATCGCCCGGCTCTGAAACATCTCGCCTTATATTGCGACCGCGTCGTGATACGGGATCCTCTTAACATACCATGCCATGGCGTTCGACGGCTTGACCAGTTCGCCGATGGGTTACGTCAGTTACTGCCTCTCGCTGGCCTTGTGCGGACTGGCTGCTTTGTTCTCAGTCGTTTCTTCCACAGGGAATGGCTGATTACTTACGCCGAATCGCCGATACCTCCCCGCGTGCGAAACAACACCGTGAATCCGCTAAGCCTCACGGATCCCTTCACCAACTGGATCGCCCGCCATCATAAGGAGCAGATCATCCAGGCCAGAAAGCATTCTTCAATCACCGATCCAGATGATCAATGGTTCATCGACACACTTCTTCCCTTGTATCCCTTTGACATCTCGGCAAGCGAGTTGCGGACGATAGTAGAGTTCTCGGAAGCTTGCCGAGCCTACGACCTCAGACCAATCACTTCCAGTCCGGGAATTGCTCGTCACCTCGAAGAAAGTACCCGGGCACTGCTTGATGGTCGGCCTGAGTTGTCATCGCGGGTAGCCGGAAATCTGGCAATGAGCCCGGTTGTAAGCTACGGCGTGCCCTCGCTAAGCGAAGTGTCCTTCGCCGACATAGCTAGTCTACGGGCGAACGAGGCAGTCTTTGCGGAGGTGCGGTCCTCGCTAGCCGAGCTGGATAAGGTCTGTGCACAATACGCATCGCCGGACAGCTACGAGTCGTTCAAAAGAGCGGTTCACGACAACGCTGCGGACATTGTTCGTCCTGCCTGCGAGCGACTAACGGCCATGCAGTACAAGGCCAAGGCCTGGCAACTGGCCGGTGTCGGTATAGGCAAGTTGGTTAGCTTTGGCATCCATGCCGCAGGGAATACTGGTTACACCCCGGGCGTTGGGCACATTGCTGGACCAGCCGGCAACGTCGTTCGAAAAGCCATTGGCAAGAAAGCCGGGCGTACTCACGAAGATGCCGAGGTCGGTCTGGGAATTCTCAAATCGATCAACCTGTACTGATAGAGGTGGAACGAACATGCCCGCGAACCGGGCTCCGTGCCTAAGCCAGGAACGTGATAGTTACCCGTTTAGGTGGAGCCAGCGTGTTACCCTGTGGGGCTCGCAAACACGGTTCGGCGGCCTGACGTGCGAGTTTGTGCGAGGTCGACCTTGGGTCGCGTGCCAGCCTGCAGGGTCATGAGCGCCTGGTTGGTGTACCTGCTATAACGCAATGTGCTGCAGATGTTGACTCAACTCGCCCGCGACGACGGCGGCAAGGACGTTGAACTTCTGGTCCTGCGCCACTAGGTCGTGGTGCTCCGCCGACAGGTACCGCGTCCCAAGCTCGAGCCCACCGACCGGGTCGTCCTGGCCGCCCTGTCCCGGCTGCTGCCTCGCTCGCGCTGGCCGATCTTCGTTGTTACCCCGGCCACCCTGCTCCGCTGGCACCGCCAGTTGATCGCCCGGCACTGGACCTACCAGCACGCCCGACCCGGACGGCCACCGGTCGATCAGCAGATCCGGGAACTAGTGCTGCGCCTGGCCGCCGAGAACCCTACCTGGGGACACCGCCGCATCCAGGGTGAACTCGTCGGTCTCGGCTACCAGGTCGCCGCCAGCACGGCTCGGAAGATCCTCCACCATGCCGGCCTCGACCCGGTACCGCGACGAACTGGACCCACCTGGAAGCAGTTTCTGACCACCCAGGCGCACGCCATGCTGGCATGCGATTTCTTCACCGTCGACACGGTGTTCCTCAAACGGATCTACGTGCTGTTCTTCCTGGAGGTTGCCACCCGCCGGGTCCACCTCATCGGCGTCACCCGCCCACCCTACCGGCGTGTGGGTCACTCAACAGGCGCGAAACCTGCTGACCGACCTCGACGAGCGAGCAGGTAGGCAGCGCCAACGCCGGGCACGATGACACCACGCCTGACCGCCCGCCATCGGAGTGGTTCGGGCTAATACCCGGACCGAATGTCAGATGATCACCACGTTCACATGCCCGGGATGTGGTGGTCAACCTCGACGACACCCGTGTTATACAAACCTCGTGATCCTCACGACGGGCGCTTCAGCGGCACCACAAGTGATGAGGAGACTGCTTGTGTTAACTGCTTGCAGCCACGGGCGGCACCCGGCGGTGCCACTGCCGGGGCACGGACAGCATCGGGGCGAGCGGTCGAGGCCAGCACGTGCGGCATCACTCGCACCGTCCTCGACGGAGTCGATCTCGCCGAAGCGGGCACAGGTCCAGGCCTTGGCCGCCGAGCAGCCGCGCTACCTCGGCCCGGTCCGCGCAGTGCCAGACGTCGTCGCCGTGGCGGACCTGCAGAGTTCTGATTGCTGAGTCCAGCGCGCAGTGCCCCATCGACTATTTGGAATTCAATCGCAAGATTCTAGCCTAGGGCTCGATCGCTTTGGCTGGCCATTTTTCGTTGGCGGCGTTGCTTAGCATTGTGTCCGAGTAGTCGTCGGCGAGCACCTGCCGGAAGTCGGTAAGCACGTGCTCGCACAGGCCGATCGACTCGACCACCGCCCCGCTGCCTGGCTAGGTGCCTTCGAGGTTGTTCGCTGCGGATCAGTCACGTCCCTTCAGGCGCGCCGCTAACGGCGTTATTGACCTGGGGTGTCCGAGCCGACGCAGATGCGTAAGCCGTAGTCCTTGGCCGCACTCCGGTATTCCGCCTCGACGTCGATCGCACTGTTCAGGAACTGTTCGCCGGTCGTCGGCTGGCCAAGCTTGAACGCCTCGGCCGACCGGATAAAGAGGTCGTTCGCCCGTTCCCGCTGTGCGAAGAGGTCGGCCAGAGCGCTCTCGTCCGCGGATGGGCGATCGAGCGCAGTGAGGGCGTCTAGCATCGATTGGTTACTGGAGGCGATCTTGACGAGCCAGGCGCCGAAGGCTTCGGGGTTCAATTGCCGGTCCGGCATTGTCGGGGTGTCGCTGCGGTGGTCCGCGCAAGACTTTTCGGCTCTTGTCAGAAAGACAGCCTTCGATACGCCTCGGCTAGAGCTCGAAGTAGGTTCGGGTTCTCGCGTCGGGGAAACCTCCGGGGCCGCCGATGTCGACGGATCGGTACCCACCGCCGATCCTGATTGATCTTTGTTGCTCTCGATGGCCAGGCCTACGACAGTGGCCGCAACGGCGACTACAGCGAGTGCCGCCATAACCCGCGCCGGCGTAGCCCAATCCGGCGGGTCGAGCCAATTCGCCAGGACTCCGCCGATGACCGTGATGGCCGCCCCTGACAGCATCAGGATGATCAATGTTGGCGTCACGAACACATGGTGCCATCTATCGTCGATCGTGGTCGGTCAGTATGAGTCCGTGACATAGCCGCCAGCACCCCCGTTTGGCGAGCCTCTGGTCATGTCGTCAGGTACAGGGTTTCCCTGATGGTGATCATGTACTTAGGGTCGACGTCGTCCCTCGGACACAAACTCCCACGCCGGGCCCACTTGGACGGCCGGGGTTCGCGTCCGGCCCCCGCCCCCCGTTTACCCCCCGAAAACTCCTGCCAGCGAATAACTGTCGGTGACAATCGTTGGTTAGTGCACGGACGTGTTTGCGCAGGTCAACGCCATGATTTGACAATTAATGACAAGCGACGGACCGTCCCGGTCGGTAACAAGGGGTCGCAGGTTCAAATCCTGTCAGCCCGACAGGGTGAGGGTTTCCGCAGGTCACAAGGCTGCGGGAGCCCTCTTTTCATCGCTCGGCATGAATGCCTGGTCTAGCACGCCGCTGTTGGACTCCTTGACTCGGGCAGGTACGCATGTCACTTCCTGATCTCTCCAAGCTGACCCTGGGGTTGTCCCGGACCTGGGCCGGGCTGCTGCGCGACTGGGACCGCTGCCTGCGCGCGGGCAACTATCCCGAGACCACCCGGTACAACTATCTGCTGGCCGCCGCCCAGCTGGCATGGTACCTGGCGGAGTACTCGCCGGACCCGGACGCCGACACGGCAGCCGACGACCCGGCGGAGGTGACCCGCGCCCACGTCGAGGCGTTCCAGGCCTGGATGATCGAGACTCGCTCGCCGTCGACCGCAGTGAACAAGCACAAGGGGCTGCAGCAGTTCTTCAAATGGCTGCTGCTCGACGAGCAGCTCATCGACCGTTCCCCGATGGACCGGGTCCGGCAGCCGAAGACGCCGGTCAAGTTGGTGCCGGTGATGCGCGAGGAGGACACCGGCCGGCTGCTGGCAGCCTGCCAGGGCAAGGGCTTCGTCAACCTGCGCGACGAGGCGCTCATCCGGCTGTACTGCAACACCGGCGCCCGGCTGTCCGAGGTGGGCAACCTGCTGGTCGCCGATGTGGACCTGAACAGCGAGTCGGTCCACTACCGCGGCAAGGGCGCCAAGGACCGGCGGGTCCGGTTCGGTCCGAAGACCGCCCGCGCGGTGAGCCGGTACCTGCCGGGTGCGGGACCGGTAAAAGGGCGCGCAGCTGCCGAACCTGTGGCTGGCCGAGCGAGGCTGCCGACCCTTGACTCCGAACGGCATCAAGATCAGGCTCAAGCGGCTGGGCGCCGCGGCCGGCGTGCCGGACGTGCACGCTCACCGGTGGCGGCACAGCTTCGCCCACCAGTGGAAGCTCGCCGGCGGCGACACCGGCGATCTGATGCTCCTGCTCGGGTGGACCTCCGACGACATGCCCCGCCACTACGGAGCCAGCGCCGCGGCCGAACGCGCCCAGCACACCCAGGCCCGGCTCGGCATCGGTGAAGGCGTGTAGCCACCTCTACGGCCCTGTCCGATCCACGAGGCGTCCCAAGGATAGTCCTCATCGCGAGCGAACACCTTCGAACGCCCAGATAGGGCACGTCGTTAGACGGGACGAGGGCAGACTCAAACAATGGTTACCACCACGTCGCAGCCAGGCAGGCGAGCAGCCTGCACGGGAAAGGCTCCTTCGGCCGCCTGACCTGCCCGCCGCGGACCGGACGGCTTCGGGGGGCACAAGCTGCCGACTTCTGGTCGCGTACCGGGGTGCCCCGAACCGCGCGGGACTTCGCAATGCGATGCCACCGACAAGCCAGTCTATGTCGTCACTGAGATCCGTCCAGTGAGGCGTTAACCGGCGCATCAGCGATGTTAGCTAAGCGAGTATGAACGACGCTTATCACTCGATCGGTCGCTAAAGCGCCCTGAAGGTTCCGTACGCGAGTCAATGCCTGATTTACTATTGCAATGAAAGTGGACGCCGCCGAGCTAGTTGCGCAAGTGCTTGTAGGCCTACTAATTGCATTGATCCTCGAAGGCCGCAATTTCGTCGGCAAGCAGACCCGGTTGAACAAGATGCTACATGACGATTGGCCGGCCGGAAGTTTCGACGAGGAATCGCTGAAACTCGTCGGAGTCGTCGGAATCATGATGTACGTCGCCACTACGTCATCGGCACTCGCTTTGGCGCTCTGCCTGAAATCTGTAATTAGTGACAGGCCCATGTCGATCTTCGAGGCGCAGGCTGTAGCCCTCAGTCTGGTGCTCTCAATCGTCTTCGCAGCGTTGATGCCGGCACTCGAAACATTCATTCTATTTCTAGAGAAATCTCGTGTCGCCCTCTTATCGCGATCGAAGGCCTCGCACATGCTTATATCCTTGGCCGCAGCGTTATGCACGCTATTTCTGGTTTTTGGATGTCTTCTAATCATGGCCTTTAGTGTCTCGGGCTGAGGTATCGTCGCATGACACAGGTCCAAACCTGCCTCATGGAATCGGACGGAGCCAGACGAGCGCCTTTCGAAGGGGAGGCGAAGAGCGACAGCAATCGGTGATACGATTCGCTCAATATCAGGAGAACCGGAGATGCCAGAAATTTCAAACTGCGGCAGAACAGATTGCTGCCTCCGGCGGCAGGGCCTCCAGCCCTACGCCCCGGACACGGGCCTCCGGCGGCCGGGACTCCGCCCCTGGACCCCGGCGACTCCGGGATGCCGGGCCTGGCTCCGTGACCCATCGCGCACCGGAGGCAACCAGACCGCGCCCGGGTTGGGAAGGTCGTAGGTCCGGTAGGGCGCTCCACCTTCCCAACCCGGGCGCGGCCCGGCCGAGCGAGCTTGCGCGACGGGATGCCGGCCCGGCCAGGTGCCACGCGCGGGTTCGGGTCGGTGGAATAGGCAGGCGGAGAGCCACTTGGCCGCCCAACCGGCGACACGATTGCATGGGTCACCGCGAGGATGCCGAACGCGCCGGTGTTGGGTATGAACAAGGCTGAAGCCGCCAAGATGAGGCCGAGCGATCGGGGTCGCGCTGACCGACCGGCCCCGCATAGCCGCTGCTCACAGCCAAGCGCTGACACTGCACCCCTCACGCCGACACCATTCGGCCGGGACAGCCGCAGCGATGCGGGAAGCGGATCGACCGTGTGCCGCCGCACCATAAGACGCGATTACGTGCTGGATCTTGTCGGCGGCGCCTGCGGACTCACTCCTGCGAGGTCGTGAACCGAAGCCACGTGAGCACTGCTAACACTCGTTTGTTGCCGTCCGCCCTACCCCCCGGAGCAGCCTCGGACTCGATTCCGAGCTTGGCGAACACCTTGCCAACGTGATCTTCGACCGTGCGCTCCTTCAGCCTGAGGTGTCGCGCGATTCCGGCATTCGAGAAGCCCTCCGCCATCAGTTGGAGAACCCCTCGCTCTTGCTTCGATAGCCGAGCCAGCGGTGTCTCGCGGTGGGCGCTCCGCAACAGACGAGTTACGATGGACCGCCCCATCACTTGCTCGCCAGCGACGAGTCGAGCGAGGGTGGCTTCTAGGTCGTCTGCTGCATCGACCTCATCTTTCCTGAGGTAGCCGATGCCCCGCGTAAAGTCTCGCAGGAGTCCAATCGCTTCGGGAGTGGCGGTTTCGGCTGACAGCACCAGCACGCCAACCGTTGGGTGTTGTTCCTTCACGAGACGGGCCACGCCGATGCCTTCGTTGGTGTAGGTCGGTGGCATCGCCACATCGAGAATCACTACGTCGACCGCTTGTGTCCTCATGCGCGTCAGAAGTTCGTCGCCGGAGGCCACATTGATCGGCACGTCCACGCCAACGTCGCGGAGGTATCTCGCGACGGCGTTTCGGAAGATCCCATGGTCGTCCACAATGGCCGCTCTCATAGAGGCGGCTCCGACAATGGTATTTCTACAGTCAAGGATGTGCCACGTCCTGGTGCGCTGTCGAGTTGCCAGTGCCCTCGCATGGCACGGACTCTGTCGTCTACGCCATGCAGACCTCCGCCGAGAGTCACGGTCGCCTCTCCTATTCCGTCGTCGGTCACTCGCCCGACGACGATGTGCTTTTTGAGGTCGACGCCGACCTCAATGGTTCTGGCTCTTGCGTGTTTGACAGCGTTGGTCAACGCCTCTATGAGCACGTAGTAGAGCGCTAGCTCCACCCGCGGGTGGAGTCGTTGCGGGGGCACATTCAGACGGACTTGCCCGCCAAGCCCTTCTGCTGCCTCCTCCAAGGCGCCGGCGAGCCCGTGTTCGGACAATGTGGGTGGGTGTAAACCGCGTGTGATGTCTCGCAGTTCATTTATGGTGGTGGAGATACGTTCGCTACTCTCGAATAGCTGTTGATGCATCGTAGTGTTTTGCGGCGCATTGCGCATCAATCTACGCAGGTCTAGGCGTAACGCCGCCAGACTCTGCTGGACACCGTCATGAAGGTCTCGAGCCAGCTTCCTTCGACCTTCCTGTTCGGCTTCCATGATGCGATCTTGCAGGCTGCGGACTTGTTCAACCTGCTCCATTTGAAGTTGTGCGGCCTTCATTGCTGGCGTCGCCGCCTCGATCGCTGCCTGCACGACACTTCGTCGGACTCCAGCGGCTACCGTGCAGATCGCTAGCGGTTCCTCTGAGGCCGTCCGAATTTCAAACTTACTGACGTCGTGCTGAGGATTCGCTGCCTGGGCTTGTTGGTATACCCGTCCGTGGTCGTCAACGAAAACGCCCCAGGTGGGAAGCCATAGCCACATCTTCAGTGTCGGGTCGTCCAGCACGTCACGAAGAGCGCGTTCTACAGATGTCGGGTCCGGTTGGCCGACGCGCCGGATCACTCGCCAAGCCAAGGTCTGCTCCTCCCATTTGGCCCGGATGGCGGAGGCGAACAACGCGAGCGGGACCATGATGGCACTCGCTCCCTGTGCTCCCCTTGCCGTCATGGTGTTGTCGAGGGAGCTACCGGGCTCCATGATTGGAAGCTGAATCAGCGCGGCGATGATGGCGAACAGGCCGCTTACGACAAGTAGTGGATAACCCCGGCGGCGATCCGTGCCGTGCAACCGCCGGCGCTGGACGGCGAGTACGGCGACGAATGCGAGCGCCAAAAGACCGTAGCCTACGCTTGCCAGCATCAGCCACGAATCGGTCGCGGACGCCGAAACGCCAAGGTTGGGCCAGACTACGTCGGGATCGTAGCCGAGGTCTTCTGGTGCGGTCACCGCGATGATTATCGCCTGCTGTACCACGAGCACGACGAATGCTCCGCCGGTCCAGAACCACTCGAGACGGCTCTCGAAGCGGGGCCTCCCATGAAGCAGGATACCCACGCCCAAAACGAGGAAGAATATCGACTGCGCGAACTCAGACAACAACGGAAGAGCGCCCTTGTCACGGGCTCCTAACCACGCCAAACCATACAACAACGCGGCTGTGATGAGTGCGAGCCCGGTCTTCTGGCTGCCGACGCCGAACGTTAGGAGAGCACCTGCAACGCCCAGAGACACCGCCATCAGGACCGCCAAGGACGCCAAGATGGTATGCCCATGCCAGTACGGCCAGCCAGAACCAAGTGCGACGGACGGAGCCAACAGGCCGACGACGGTTGGAATGCCGACTGCTCGCGACGCGGTCCACGATCGGCCTAGGCGCGACTCTCGCTGTTGGACATACACAAGCGGCACCTCCCCAGATTGGAGGCCGTGCCGCTCTGCGGTGAACCGTGCAGGCACGGTTCGGCGTACGTGGCTTTCCACGTCGTGCGGGCGAGGTTCATCACGTAATAGTGCCCGATATACCCCGACTGTGGAACCAGTAGTTCCTGCGCAAAAGAGGGGGATTTTCGACGTGGCGTCCGACTTTTCTGGTGTGAAGACTCAACCCAACGTCCCCTGGCGGCCTGCTTGTCGGAAGGGCCTGCCGTCAGCCAGTGACGCAGGGCTCAGTCGAGCGCTTCGGGATCCTTGCTGGACCGCATCAAGATAAGGAGCCTTCAACCATGACAGCTTCCCCGCCCCCAGCCGGTCCATCCGGATCGCCCCAGAGCACGTCGCGCGCTACCTGGATCGCCCTCGTACTGCTCACCGCAGTGATCATCGGCGGTATCGCCGGGCTACTCGGATACGCCGGTGGCTCCCCTATTCCAACAGCGATCCTAACCGGCGGTGGCGGCTTCGCCGGCACTGTCCTACTCCTGCTGGCCTTGATCCACTATGCAGGCCACTGACGGATTGTTCATGATCTACGGTATCGGTCTGACGGTTTGGTGTTCGCCTCGACGCGGGCCTGCTTGGCGGCGGGGAACGGGGCCGGTCACCGCTTCCGGGGAGCTCGGTGGTGGCGGGTGTACGCGATCGGACAGTGGATCGCCGTGCCGGAAAGCTGACAATCCTCCAGTAGCGCGCCTGAGGGAGGATCAGTGGCATGCAATGGGCGCAGTGGCGACCGGCGGTCAAGCGGCACGTGCCGATGGCGTTGCTGGTCGTCGCGGTCGCGACGCTCGCCCTGCTCGCGGCCAACGTGCGGCTCGTCGTGCCGGTCGGGGTGGGCATGCTGCTCGCGTTCCTGTTCTGGCGCATCTCCTACGGCCTCAAGGTCAGCGTCTTCGGCCTGGTGATCGCCCTGCTGTGGCTAGCCGCGTGCGGCCCGGCCGAGTTCGGCTGGAGCATCCACTATCGAGTGACGGCCACGCTCATCAACAGCAACACCCAGTGGGACATTGTCGACGAGATCACCGTGCCGGCCAACCGGGTCGTCGAGGCCATGGAGGACGACGACACCTGGTTCTACAACGGGGTCGACCCGCCCACCAAGGAGGAGTTCCGCCGCAAGCTCGAGGCGGATCTCCGCGCCCTGGAGCGCATCCTTGCGAAGGAGGACTGGACCTTCACCCGCATCCTGGACGGCGAGAAGGCCGTCTTCACCCGGCACCGCAGGCCCGAGCCGGCCCAGGTCAGGATGTTCCCGCTGGTGTCCCGACAGACCCTGGCAATCCCCGACATCGTGCTGGTCTCGGCGGGTTCGCCCAGTGCGTCCGCCGGCCCCAGCTCATCGGCCCCTTGGTCCCGACGGGTCGTCTTCACCTCGGCGGCCGACTCCGAGATCATCGTCGAGGCGCCCCGCAACGTTGTCGAGGCCACCGACCCGCCGAGCGAGGCCAAGGCGGTCCCCGGCGGCGAGCAGCGTCGGATCGTGAGCGGCGAGTCAGCGGTGGAGTTGAGCCTGCTGAGCCCGGTGTCCCGGCACGAGCCGGTCCGCAGCATCGCCCACGTGTCCCTGGCCCAGGGGACCGGCTGGGTGCTCGCCTTCTTGTGGACGCTCGTGCTCTCCATGGCCCAGGACGGCGCCAAACAGGGCTTGACGCGCCTCTTCGGCCGCATCGCGGCACCGGACAGCCAACCCAACCCGCCGCCCGCCAAGCCCGCGCCAAGACGCAAGAAAAAGCGCCGAGCATGAAATATCCTATCTGACCAGTTTGGTCGCGCAGCCTAGTGGCCGAGCGGCACCTAGCATGTGGGGCTCGCAAACTCGGTTGGGTGCGCTGACGTGCGACATTGTCGGCCTCTCCCCAGTGGGTTCGGCGTGATGACCCAAGGTCATCAGCGCGACGCTGTATACCAACTGCTGCGGCGAATCCCGCAGATATTGACCCAGCTGGCCCGAGACGGCGGCGCGCCATGGGCATCGAACTTGCGCGGCTCGCAAACTCGGTTGGCTGCGCTAAGGTGCGACGTTGTCCTGTGGGATGCAACTTCCGGTCTCGAGGGCTGGTAGGCATGCAGGCCAGTGGCGGCGGCCACGACCGATGCTGTTTTCTGTGGTGGTGCGGACCGGTGTGCCCGTCGCGTCCGTCCAGGTAAGACGGTCGACGGATATGTCAGAGCATGGGAACGGATGGCCCAGCGGGTAACGCTACGAGCGATGATCAGGCGGCAAGGTGATATTCGTGGATGAGTCCGCCGAGGACGTCTGCCCGGTCCACGCAATGGAGCTGTGTCACATGCGCGACGCCTCCGATTTGCTGCGCCACACGTCGGGCATCGACCCGGCCCGCCGCGATCTATCCCGCGTCGCCGACCACGGGTCGTACGTTGAGGTCCGGGTCGACGGCCAGGTCCACGACTTCTACCGGCTCCGGGCGGCGCAGTTGCAGACACGGCTCTCTTGGTTCCGGTGGGCCGAACTGACCCTGGCGGTCGCCGGTGTGGTGCTCGGCGCGCCGGCCGCCCGGTTTCCCGGCTGGAGCGTGGGTGTGTGGATCGCGGTGGGGACCACGGCGACCG
>Ga0081539_10005904_pt1 | contig 12099 bp, 5 predicted proteins | sample TabmetS4T2R2_FD_71023 | JGI IMG/M metagenome (GOLD analysis project Ga0081539, IMG submission 71023) | Tabebuia heterophylla rhizosphere microbial communities from the University of Puerto Rico - S4T2R2 | ecosystem: Host-associated > Plants > Roots > Rhizosphere ...
CACGTTCATCCCGGCTCTCTTCCTTGACCCGCTCAACACCGCCGAAACTGCGGAGCGCGGCAAACCGCGCCTCTTCCGGACTCATCCCACGAGCGATGTTCTCTTCAATCTCCCGCTCCAGGTGAAATCGCACCTCATCTTCCAATTCGTCCTCGATTTTAGCCTTCGAGATGATCGCCCGGACTCGCAGTCTCAGCTTGTTGAGCATCGCCGCTTCCTTTCATTTAATCAGTCGTCTCTATTTCGTGTGCCCCCTTGGCGTTCGACAAGTCAGAGAGTATTTGATCCTTTGTCGGGTGTCAACATGGCAAACAAGGGCAACTCATTTTGGCTGTGCCCTTTCGGCCTGAGCGACGCTTACGACCTGTGAAGTGATGGTAAATGCGAAGGTGAGATCGTGAGTTGCTTGAATGGAGACCTACTCCGAACTCAGCGCGTCAAGTGTGCCGAGGGTATACCAAGTGGTTCTGACCTGTCCGTGTTGAGCGAGGTGCCCGGATTCGACCAACTTACGCAATCTCGCCTTAATGGTGTTGCGGTTGGCGCCGGTGAGCCGGACAATCTCAGAGATCGTCAGCCGTTCGCGCTCCCGCAGCAGACGCAGTATCTGTACGGATGCTCCGGCAGCGATTGCGCCAAAATCTTTTCGCGCTCGATCTTCGCCGCCAGATTGTCCTTCTGTTTCTTGAGACAGCGCAGAAAAAATAGCGTCCAGGGCTCCCAATTTGGTTTGTGCGCCTTGAAAGTTCCTTGTGTCCGGCGCAGGGCAGCGTAATAGAGATCTTTGTTCTCCTCAAAGCACTCCCATTGCGTCGGCATATCCGGCGACCTCCTGCTTGTCGCGCGATTTGAGAGGTCGCCGTTCGAGATTCGACAGAAGCGTCTCGACCTCTCGGTTGGTCAATTTGACGCCTTCGATTCGCGTCGAAGAGCCGACACTCTCGATCGTCGCCACGTGACGCAAAACACGCAAACGCTCGGGCGAGAGCGCTTGCCAGATCTCCCACTTGCCTTTGAATGCGTCGATCTCTGCGATTAACTGCACTAATTCATGTGTGATCTCCAGCGAAAATTTGCCGGGTTCGAGAAATCGCATACCCAAAAGTATACCCAATTATACCCAATATGGCGATTCATCGATCTCCTCCACTCCAACCTCACATTGAATCGAAAGAGCGATGCAGCAAGTTGAGACAGGTTTCTTCGAGTATCGAGACCATCTCCCTGACATCCTCAAGATCATAACGTCGGCTGAAAACGGATCCTCCTGCAGAAAAATTCACTACATGTATGTCAAGTGCTCCGATCTCCCAAAGAGCGATGCTCGCGATGTGTAGTTCTGTTTCCAAAACGGCTATTAATGCTTTGGATGGGAGATCTCTCCGGCTGATCTCAACTTTAACTGAGCACTCGTTAAACCGTCGGTTATTCTCTCTGAACCAGGTCTCAAACGCTTCTATCATTGCACTGCCTCACCCCGGAAGCCCAACCACCAGCCAAAATGCACATAAAAAGTCGAGCAACCTTCGCTTCATCATCCTCTATTTCTATGGCGTTGTACGTACAATCACTTCTTGGCCTTGAGGTCGGGGGCGATCTCAACCGTTTGTTTCTCCCAATCGACGGTGACCGTTGTGCCGTCGGCAAAGGTGGTGCGCTCGCGATGACGATCACGATCGAGAAACTCATGATTGGTCATCTCCACGAGGCCGACCCGCATGTGCAGCGCCGCCATGCGGCGGACCTCATCGTAATCAGGTTCCGAGCCGCCGGTCGAGCGCATCGAGGGCGCGCTGCCGTGCAGGAAGCCGCGCGGAATCACCGAGTATGACGTCACGACCGCGTCATGGTAAACGAGTTCATAGAGCGGAATATCGATGGCCCCTTCACTCGACGCGTCATTACCGCTCGCCGGGTTGCGATTGAGCCTCGACGTCACATAATCGGTGTATGGGATCACCCAATCGGCGCCATCCTCTGTCCCGACAATGCCGAGATGACGCCGCGTCCATTGCATGACGGCTGCTCGGTGCTTCATCGATTCGGTATGCGTGTTCGGATGATCGGGGTTGAAGTCCTGATCCGGAGGCACATAACCGAAGACGTCCTGATAGCTTCCCTGCGGACGAATGCCGTGCTCCCACAGCATGCGATAGTTCTTCTGGACGTGGCCGAGCATATAACGTGAGTTGAGGTAGCTTTGCGTGCCGCCATCCCAGTTGTCCATATAAGGGATATAGCCTTCTTTCCAGCGCTTCTTGAAGCGAGTGCCCGGAAACGCCGCTGTTGGCCGGACGCTGTCCTCTTCGTGCACCGCAAATTCCGGGTTCCACGAAGGCGCGTCGAGGTAGTAATCGCGATACTGGTCGTGCAACCAGCAAACGTAGCCGAGTTCCTTGCAGGTATCGAAGAGGGCTTTCATCCCCTCCCATCCTCCAGCCTCTTTGGCGGGCGGCAGAGCATCCGGCGTCTGGCGGTCGTAACCGAACTGCAGCCAGCCGGAGATGCTGACGTTGAGGTTGTCGAAGCCTTTCGCCTTCAAATCGCGCAGCCGTTGCGCATTCTGCGCAAAGGTGGTGAGGCGATAGTTATTCTGCGGGTTCTTTTCGTCATAACGCGCGCCGCCGGCCTTGTAGTTGCGCAAAACGCTCAAGCCGGTGAATGGGTTGCCGATCAGATTTTTCACCAGCGGGCTGCGAGCGATCTTGTCTTTGAGCGAAACGTACAGCCCCGTATCCATCACATATTGGCGATAGCGTTTGGCGAGCGTGACGTAGTTGCCTTGAGCCAGGAAGTCCATCCGCAAAGTGCGGACGTATCCGAAGCTGCCCAGCGCGGGACGCCAGCTCGGACCGATGCTGGTCGGGCCTCCGGCCGGATGGGAGAAAGTATAGCCGGCGTCGTCGGGCGTCTCGACGATGACGATCGCCGCGGCGACGCCTTTCTGGAATCCCCACCAGGACATGGACCAACTTTCAATCAAATTGCTCTGGATAATACTGGTATCCCACTCGGCGCGGTTGATGGGGTGATATCGTTTCGGCCAGTCACGCGGGAGAAGCACGCCGTCGTCATTGGCGAGCACAGTGTAGTCGATCTCGCGGCCATCGAAGGCCATCGGCCAATTCAATTCGCGGACCTTGGCCTCACCCTCATTGGCCATCGCTTCAAAGACCAGCTCCTCGGTGCCGCCATCGAGGCACATCGTGAAAACCAGGCGCAGGTCGAGCGGCGAGCCGAGTCCGCGAAGTCCCCGATGAGGAAATCCGGCGAGCGTGATTTTGATTCCGCTCTTGAAACCGGTGTCGTGGGGAGTGATCCGGATCTCACGAGCGTCGGTGAACCGGAGAGAGAACTCGTCGTCTCCGCTGTGCACGATGAGATCTTTATCGGAAGACGGAACCATCCTCCATGGAACATGCCCGGCCTGGACCACGATGGCAAAGTCGGAGGGGTTCAAGGTGACGCTGTTTTTCTTGCCTGCGATGATCCACTTGCTGGCGGTGTGCGAGACTCTAATGCCTGTGGCGCTGCTCTCGGATGGCTGCTGGGCATAAACTCCGAGAGCAGCTACGACGATTACCGCGAAGAGTGCGAATCGAACCATTCAAAGCCTCCAGTACGTTTCTCATTTGTCCAGATCCACGGGCAAAGACATCCGCGATGCCTTCGGACCGGCGAAATTGTAATTGGGATTGCGGTCGAAGGGTGGTTATGGCATGAATGCACGATTCTGACAAGTTGATTTGGTCAAACCAATTTGTGGCTCCGGCAAAAATAGGTTGGAAATCAGCATCACGCCGGAGCCTACCTGATATCTACGGAAACGGCGCGCGATCTTGGCGCGGTATTTCGGCGCGCCGATTGACTCCACAATAGAAGAAGCGCAATGACGACGACGATCACCAAAATCGTCGTTCTTCTTCTACTGCCGAGATAATTTCTCGACCGGCGGTAATATCTTCTCGGACGTTCCCAATGCCATCTTCTTCTCCACGGCATAGTTATCACTCCTTCCCTCGACGAGAGTGTGGTTACTCCTGTTTGTTTTGAGAACAAGATTGTATGAGAGAAAAACAGGAAATCTCTCATACATACAGTCGCAGGCGCATTCCTGCGCGTTTCATCTACTACTCGTCAGCTACTCGTCAAGTAACTGCAAATTGAATGCCGTTCCGATGAAATACCCGATAAGAAGATCTCGATCGTCAGCGCAACATTCGCCCTCGGTTGTTCCGGTAACCTACGAATTTGTGTAGCGCATTTGCGGCTGCAGACACCCGAGGAGCTGCGGCAATTGGCGGGATGGCTATCTTTAGTATGAATATGAGATAGTTTATCCCGTTTACGACGACATCAGATACCTACAAATCCACTCGGTGACGGCCACCTTTCACTTGAAGTAATCATGATCGTGCGAGGCGGAAGTCAAAGCTGACCTCAATAGCCAATCGCCAATATTTGTTGGGAGCATGCAGCCTGAAAGGAATAGTGCGGCCCAAATACTCAACACAAATTAGCCATGAACAGTCGTCATTCAATTTTAAGGAGAAGGGGGAACGGCCTGAAAGGTCAAACCAATTTCAAGAACGGATCGATCGCCCTGGCCTTCCTGGGGCTTGCCGCTGTAGGGTTGGCCGCCGCATGGAGCCACTTTCACGGGAATTCACGCCGATCCGGCAAAATCGATTTGAGCAATGCAGGCGCGCCAACCGCCGTGACGCCGGTTGATGGGGTGCGCATGGAAATGAATAAGGAATTTGGCAAACTGCCGCTCTCGTTCATCGAGAACCGTGGACAGATAGATGATCGCGTCGCTTATTACGTGCAGGGCCGAGACAAAAGCGTCTATTTCACGGGGCAAGGCTTGACCTTTGTCCTCACTGACTGGCAAGAGCGCAAGGCAAAGCCGTCGATGCCGGCATTGATGCTGCTCCCGGCCTCTTTCAGCCCGGCGACATCTGCTGACGAACGGCGCACTCCGCGCCGCTGGGCGCTGAAACTCGACTTTATCGGAGCCCGGTCGGACGTCCGACCACAGGGTCTCGCGCAAGCGCCCGGGGTGATCAGTTATCTCAAAGGCGACCCGAGCCAATGGCATGCGGGGCTCAAGACCTATCAAAGCATCGTCTATCGCGATCTCTGGCCGGGGATCGATCTGATCTATGCCGGAACGGTCAGCCGGATGAAGTATTCTTTCGTGGTCAAGCCGGGGGCCGATCCGAACCGGATCAAGCTCGCCTATCGAGGCGTAACAGATATCAAGATAGACGCTTCAGGGAAGCTCGAGGTCAAGACTCCAGCCGGCGGGCTCAGCGACGAACAGCCGGTCTCGCATCAAGAGGCGAGCGGGAAGCTCGTCACAGTGTCAACCGCTTATAAATTGGAGTTTCAGTCAGAGCGCGGAGCACACGTCTACGGATTTCAAGTCGGCGAGTACGATCGGAGCCGGGAGTTGGTGATCGATCCGGCGGTCCTCATCTATTGCAGTCTCCTCGGCGCCTCTGGATACGAAACAAGAAGCGAGAGCATTGCTCTGGACACTCAAGGCAATGCTTACATCGCGGGTTATACCACTGCCAATAATTCGCATTTTCCGACCGGCCCGGCATTCGGCCCTCTACCGGAGCCGGATCACATCAATTATGCCGGCAACGATGATGCCTTCGTCGCAAAGATCAACGGGGCCGGGACAGACTTTATCTATGTGATGTTCATTGGCGGTAACGCCGATGACCGGGCTACCGGCGTTGCTGTGGACAGCGCCGGCCATGCCTATCTCAGCGGCTATACCAGATCTGACCAATCGAGCTTTCCGGTGGGACCTGTGGGGCCGGACCTGACTTTCAACGGCGGTAAAGATGCCTTTGTGGCAAAGGTCAATCTGGCCGGAACCGGGTTCGACTACTGCGGTTATATTGGTGGCAGCGACGATGAATATGCGCATGGCATGGCAGTGGATAGTACGGGCCATGCCTATCTTACGGGCAGCACCAAGTCCAGCAACGCCACCTTTCCGGTGGGATCTGTGGGGCCGGACCTGACCTTCAACGGCGTTGAAGATGCCTTTGTAGTGAAAGTCAATGCAGCAGGGGTCGGACTCGATTACTGCGGTTACATCGGCGGCAGCGGTAAGGACTTTGGATTGGGCATTGCAGTGGACAGCGCGGGTAATGCCTATCTCACCGGATATACGGAGTCTGCCAACTCCAGTTTTCCGGACGGCAATGGCTTCGGCACAGTACCGGGACCGAACCACAACTCTGTCGACAATAAAGACGCCTTCGTGGCAAAGGTCAACGCAATGGGAACCGGGCTCGCCTATGCGGGTTATATCGGTGGTAACTCCCCGGATCTGGGCCAAGCCATCGCAGTGGACGGCGCTGGTAATGCTTACGTCGCCGGGTTCACCTCCTCTGATCAGTTCAGCTTTCCGGTAGGCCCCGTAGGTCCGGACCTGACCTTTAATGGCTCGATAGATGCCTTCGTGGCAAAGGTCAATGCGACGGGATCAGGGCTCGATTATTGCGGTTATATCGGCGGCAACAAAGTGACCTTCGCTCATGCTATTGCAGTTGACCATGCAGGCAACGCCTATGTCACTGGCTATACCTTAGCCGATGCATCGACCTTCCCGGATGGCAACGGCTTCGGTCTGATCCCAGGGCCGGACCAGACCCAGAATGGCGGTCGGGACGCCTATATCGCCAGGATCAATGCAGCTGGAACGGGATTCGACTACTGCGGCTTTATCGGCGGCGACAGCGAGGACCAGGCAACCGGGATTGCCGTAGACAGCGTGGGCAATGCCTATCTCACCGGAATGACCTGGTCGAACGATGGCAGCTTTCCGGACGGCGACGGATTCGGCACGATTCCGGGGACAGGCCATGGCATCGCGTATTTCACCGCCAGTTTCATCGCGAAGATTCAGACCATCTCTCCGGTGCTTCTGAGCCTTAATCCGGCAGTGGTGAGAGCGGGCAGTCCCGGCTTCACACTGACGGTGACCGGAAGCAATTTTATTCCCGGATCCGTGGTGCGCTGGAACGGGGGCAATCGGCCGACGATCTTTATCAGCGCCACAAAATTGAATGCGCTGATTTCAGCGGCCGATCTCGCATCTTCGGGCGGCGCCGGCGTCACGGTCTCATCCAATCAAGGGATCTCGAACGAGCTGACATTCAGCGTCTGCACGACGCCGGCCATCAATGCCATCAGCCCGGCGTTCGTGCTCGCCGGAGGCCCGGGCTTCCCCCTCATCGTCAGTGGGACCAATTTCACCCCCAAATCGGTCGTGCGCTGGGATGGAATGGACCGAAAGACGACCTTTATCAGCTCCACGCAGTTGAAGGCGGAGATAACGGCGGCCGACATCTCGCTTCCGCCTCACATCCCCAGCGTGTCCCACTTGATAGAGGTCTTCGGCCCCGGACTATGCGGAGGGACCTCGAATCAATTGACCCTGACGGTCAGTAATTTGAGTGATCAATGAGAAGTATCAGTGAGGATTAATTGATAGGGCTTGCGTGTTGATTATCAATCGACACACAGGCCCATTATCACTGATGAGAATTGGGGATCGAACACGCATCATTGAATCATGCGCGCTCGGCTCCGATTTGACTGATCGTTGAGAGCAGGCGAAAATTGATGTGCTTCCCCGTCACTTTTCAGAGAGGAGATTCGATGATGAAAGTGCCGGAAAATAAGCAGCAGTTACCCCTCCCACATCTTCTATCCCTACTTTGTCTCCTGTTTTGTCTGGGGCTGCCGGTTTACGCTCAAAGCTGGTATGACGACGCCCGTAATCTCGTGTCGCGAACGCAAGAGGACTTGAGACACGCTGAGGATTTCACCAAGGGCAAGAAAGACGAGAGAGCGCGAATCGGAAATGCGCAAAAGCATCTCTCCGAATTCGACCGGGCTCTCAGCCGGAATAAGTTCGACAAGGGTAAACTCGATGAAGCCATCGAAGACATCAAGGATGTTATCGATCACAACACCCTTGCCGTGGAAGACCGCGATGCGCTCACTCGAGATATAGAAAGCTTACGCCGCATGCGAGCGACTCGCGGCAAATAGAAGAAACGCCCGAGAGCGGCGGCCTCCCTACGATCAGTTTGAGCGCTCATCGGGCGTCATAAGATAGGTTTGTTTAGGGGCAGCATCTCCCCTTTATCAAGACATATCGATGAGAATCGACTTCGTATTCTTTTCCATTGAATCGGTATACCGTCCGGTCATATTCCCATTTCCCCGGCTGGTTTGACGCGCCCATTTTGTGATCACTATAGAGATCATGATAGCCGTTCTGATAAGATCTCAGCGCCCGTAATCTAGTGTCTTCGGCAAGCAGTCTGTAGGAGCCTCTATGCTTCTGATAGACCCAAACGTGACAATTGGCGCCGGCCCCGCACCAATCTGAATCCTCGATGCAGAGGAAATATTCTTTGATCGAGTCTTTGTTCAAATCATGTAACTCCCGACGGAGGTCATGACAAGCCGTAGCGCACAATTGGTGAACGCTAACGCAGCGCAAGTTACCCGGTCCGCACCGCACTGGCTCAATTCTTGACCTCCTCATCCTTTCGCCCAATTGCGGGAAGCACCGTCGTCAAAAAAATTTCAAGCGTTAGGAATATGGTGGGAAGTTCGGCAACTTCACACTCAAGTTTTGACAATCGAAGCTTATCCGAAAGAGTAATGCTCCGTCTTCAGCGTTTGCCTGAATCGGACCTACTCAGCTCCTTACAACAATCTAAGTCGAAAAGACGAATAGATCACCGCTTGTGTGCGATCCCAGAGTTGCTGCCCCTACCGGCACCAATCATCTCTGCGGGACCTGCCCAGTCCGCAGAGTGTCCAGCGGTTCTGTAATAAACGAGCAATCAAAATAGGCATTGTCAATTAAGAGTGGATTCTAGATTCCGAAAGAGGTCTTGATGAGTAAATCGAACAGCGCCAATGAAGCTATAGCTCTGCCCAAAGGCGGGGGAGCTCTGCATGGCTTGGGTGAAAAATTCGCTCCTGATCTGCAATCAGGTACCGGCAATTTCAGCGTGCCGATCGCGCTGCCGCCCGGGCGGCAAGGGTTTCAACCCGAATTGAGTCTGGTCTATAGCTCCGGCAGCGGCAACAGCGCATTCGGACTCGGCTGGGGCTTGAGTCTCCCCGGCATCTCAAGGAAGACATACCGCGGCGTCCCTCGCTACAACGAGGTCGCTCCGTCGGGGGAAGAGCCACGCGATGTTTTTATTCTCTCGGGCGCCGAAGACCTCGTGCCGATCGCCGGCAGTTATCCCGGCCGCGTCAGATATGCACCTCGCACCGAAGGACTCTTCGCCCGCATCGAGCATCTGTGGGACGCCGGTGGCAACTTTTGGGAGGTCCGGAGCAAAGACGGCCTCCTCACTCGTTACGGCATGCCCAGACCAGAGGGCGTCGGCACTGACTGGCAAGATCCGGCCATCATACGCGGCCTCGACACGGATCGCGTCTTCGCCTGGAAGATTACCGAAACGCGCGATCCCTTCGGCAATCAGATTCGCTACGAATATCTGGCCGATCTAGGCAACGAGCCCGGACACCAGTGGAATCAGCCCCTCATTCGCCGCATCTCTTACGCCGATTACGCCGATCCACTACAGCCTTCTTTCCTGGTCACCGTCGAGTTTGATTATGAACAAAGGCCCGATCCTCATTCGGACTATCGCGCCGGCTTCGAGATTCGCTCTGCGCTCCGTTGCCGCGCGATTCGCGTCGTGACACGGACGAGCGATGGCGCTTCACATCCGGTCAGGGAGTATCGATTCTCTTACGACCAGAGCTCCTTCAACGGCAGCTCCTTACTGAAGCGGATCGACGTCGCCGGATTCGACGACCAGGGGCAAACTCCCGCCCAGGGACAGATGCCGCCGATCACTTTCGGCTACTCGCAGTTTCAGCCGGAAAAACGCCGCTTCGATCCGCTCACCGGGCGCGCGCTCCCGGCTCAATCCTTCAACAATCCCGACCTCGCCCTGGTCGATCTGTTCGGCAGCGGACTGCCCGACTTACTTGAAATGGGCGCGACGCCTCGTTATTGGCGCAATCTCGGCGGCGGCGTCTTCGACCTTCCGCAGATGATGAAGGAATCGCCATCGCACTCGCTGCGCGAATCCGGCGTCCAGTTCATCGACGCCAACGGCGACGGGCGCACCGATCTGCTCGTCACAACGGGGCCGCTCGCCGGATATTTCCCGCTCAGCTTTTCCGGCGGCTGGAGTAGCAAATCGTTTCAGCCCTACCGCTCCGCCCCGAGCTTCAATCTCGAGGATCCGAACGTCAAGCTCATCGACCTCGACGGCGACGGGCTCACCGACGTCTTGCGCTCCGGCTCGAGACTCGAGTGCTTTTTCAACGATGCCGATCCGGCGCGGGCCTGGCAGCGCACGGCCTTTTTGCCCAAGAGCGCCCTTGAGTCCAGTCCCGACATCAATCTCTCCGACCCACGCATCAGGTTTGCCGATATGACTGGAGACGGACTCCAGGACCTCGTCCAGGTTCAAAGCGGCAGCCTCGCCTATTGGCCCAATCTCGGCCACGGCCGCTGGGGCAAACGCGTTCAAATGCGGCGCGCCCCTCGCTTGCCCGAAGGCTATGACCCGCGGCGCATCTTGCTGGGCGATGTCGATGGCGACGGACTCGCCGATTTCATTTACGTCGATCACGGCCGCGTCCTGTTGTGGGCGAACCGGGGAGGCAATGGCTGGAGTGAACAGCCCATCGTCATCACCGGCACGCCCGGCGTGGTCAACACCGACAACCTGCAGATCGCGGACATCTACGGCCAGGGCACCAGCGGCCTGCTCTGGGCTCGCGACGCGGACGGAACCGGCCGCCCTCATCTCATGTTCTTGGACTTCACCGGCGGTCTGAAACCCTATTTGTTGAACTCGATCGACAACCATCTCGGTGCGCAAACCAAGGTCGAGTATCGCCCTTCGACTTTCTACTATCTGCAAGATCAACGGAATCCAAAAACCCGCTGGCGCACGCCATTGCCGATTCCCGTCCAGGTCGTGGCGCGGGTCGAAGTGATCGACGAAATTTCGCTCGGCAAGCTCACCACCGAATATCGCTATCACCACGGTTACTGGGACGGAGCCGAGCGCGAGTTTCGCGGTTTCGCCTGCGTCGAGCAACTCGATACCGAGACCTTCGACGATTTCAACGCGCCGGGATTGCACGGCCCGCACGCCAATTTTCAGGACTTTCGGAGCGATTCGCGCCGCCTGCAATTCTCGCCGCCGACGCTCACCAAGACCTGGTTTCACGTCGGCCCCGTCGGAGAAGACTCCGGCGATTGGCAGGAATTGGATCTGCGCCACGAGTTCTGGACCGGCGACGAGCAGGCGCTGTCGCGTCCGCCCGAGATGACCGATTTCCTCGGACGGCTGCCGCGCCGCGTCAAACGCGATGCACTGCGGGCACTACGCGGGCGGATGGTGCGCACCGAGCTGTTCGCCCTCGACGGCACGCCCCGCCAGGATCGGCCCTATACCGTCACCGAATCGCTCCACGGCGTCCGCGAAGAGTTCACTCCCGTACCGGGCGACACTGAGCGCCGCCATCTTTTCTTTGCCTTTCCGCTTGCCGAGCGCACCACGCAATGGGAACGCGGCGACGATCCGATGACTCAGTTCTCCTTCAGCGGCGATTACGACGCCTACGGCCAGCCACGCAAGCAGGCGAGCGTCGCCGTGCCGCGTGGGCGCAATTACCGCCTCGATGCCGATGCGGCGGAACCTTATCTCGGCACACTCGCCGTCATCGAGTACGCGCAGCGCGACGATGCCGGACATTATCTGGTCGATCGCGTTGCTCGCAGCACCAGTTATGAGGTGCTCAACGATGGCCGGTCGAGCATCTTCAAATTGCGCGACGCCGTGTTTGACGGGACCATCTCGCGCCGGGTCATCGGCCATTCGCGGAGCTTCTACGATGGAGAGGCCTTCATCGGCTTGCCGGTGGGAGAGCTCGGCCAGTATGGCGCGCTCGTCCGCAGCGAATCGCTGGTCTTCACCGGCGATTTTCTCAAGACCACCTTCGACTCGA